>WNFA01006855.1_pt1 | contig 10038 bp, 9 predicted proteins | sample 5400481 | NCBI WGS metagenome assembly WNFA01 (sample SAMN13153340, study PRJNA577476) | soil metagenome | isolation source: 120 cm saprolite under Douglas fir tree site 2 hole 1 replicate 2 | place: USA:California | collected 2015-04-18 | reverse complement strand
GTCAGCAAACGCGATTCGCGCTCCAGGGCGCGCAGCAATGTGCGGCATGCGACGCAGTCCTGGGTGTGCGCGGAAACCTCCTGCGCACGCGGGCGGTCCAGTTGCCGCTCGATATACAACAAGCATGTCATTTCGTCGAGGTGCTGCATGACTGCGTCACCTGATAAATTACCGGCGTCCTTCACGAGGTCCCTCCCGCAGCCAGCGCGCCGCTTTGCCCCAGCGCCTGCCGCAGTTCATGCCGCGCGCGCAGCAGGACCACGCCCACAAAGGCGCGCCGTACACCCAGCGCATCGGCAATTTCGTCGTAGCTCATATCCGAGTAGTAGCGCATCACCAGCGCCATGCGGGCGCGAGCTCCCAGCTTGTCCAGCGCCCGCCGCACCTCTTCACTGGTCCTCTCCTCGATCAGCTTGTCTAATTGATTCGGATCCGGGTGCTCCAGCGGGACGTTCTCCAAATCGTCGGTTTCTTTGTCCTGGCGCGTCGCATCAACTTCGCAAAAATATCCATGGTGGCGTCTTCGGCGTCTTCCCGGGTCGGCAGCGCCCGCCGGCAAAAGCGGAAAATCGCGGATGCGTATTCCTGGTAAAGCACTCCCCAGGCATCGGCATCCCCTGTCCGTGCCCGAGCAATGGCCACTAAAGGCTCGGTCTTTCCCGGCGCGCTCATCCGCTCTGGCCTCGGCGCATCCATAGACTAGTACGCAGTGGACACCGCAAAAATTACACATTGCAATGCCGCAGGCTTGTCTAAGCTACCGCTCAGCACTGGAGCGCGTAAGGGTGTCCTACCCTCTGCCGAGACCACGCCACCTGCGGCGTACTCGTCCAGAACTCTACCAGAAAAGCAGCGAACCCTGACGTTAAGGGCATTTCCCCGCGCCCAAGGCTCCGGAAATTGTCCCCGGCTCGAGCTTCCTGACCATCAAGGGAATCCCGGTGAGTGTGAGACGTGAGTATAAGACGGAGGGTGCAGGGGCTATTCGGAGTTTAATTCGCTCGGGCAGCCAGCCGCCGGTCGAGGCTCATGGCGAGGTTTTGATCCAGGACAACCGCGACATAGCGCGCGCAGGTTTGCATCTCGCGCGCCGCCCACTTCGAGATGCTCGGAACAGTAGCCTTGCTGACCTGCTCAAGCTTCGCTATGGCGCGATAGTAGACGGAGACTTCGTTGAGCCAGGGGGTGCTCTGCTTCAATTCGGGCGACAATTGGTCGCACAAATTCAGGAGCCGACCAAAATCCCCGGCGCCGATGGCTGCGGCGTCAATTCCGGCGGTCAACTGCAGCGAATCAGAGACCGGCTGGTTCGCAGAGCTTATCCAAATGGCTCGCCACTGCGATACGGCGAACCGTATCAGCGCGAAACCTGAAAGCACGAGGATGCAGAGCGAGACCATTTCTTGCTTTCCTCAACTGCCACATCTTGCAGCTATACGATGTCCTGGCCAATGGTCCAAGGGTACTGTCCAACCGGGACTTTCGTGGAGCTGTCTGGAAATTGCAAGCCATTGCAAACAAAGCCTTTACGTTTCCGTATCCGGACTGCTTGTAGGTAGTTTGTCCCGCGCCGGACAGTAACTACCGGGCGATGTCAGGCGGAATGCGCCTTGACCCTCATGGACTCCCGCCCTAAGTTGGATAGATTGAGTTTGGCCCACTCCACCTGTGCTGACGCTATGAACGACGCGACTCACCTCCACCCTCTGCCCTCCTCCGCGGAGGCTGGCGCGAAGGAACTGGCAGCAGAACGCCGGCGCATTGACAGGCGCGACTGGTGGGTGCGCGGCTATTCCATCTTCGTCATTCTTCTCCTTACCTTTGCTGTGATCTCTCTCGCGCTTCCGGCAGTTTTGACCGGCGCGGAAACATTCTTCAAAATCAAACTGACCGAAGCCGTTTTTGGCCTGATCACACTGATCGTATTGTTCAATATCTACACGATTTATCAGGAAATTCTCATCAAACGTCTGCGTCGGCAGCTCCTTGAAAAGCAGGATCATTCGTTTATTCTTCGCAACCTCGCGATGATTGATCCCCTGACCGGCCTCTACAACCGCCGTTTTGCGGAGCAGCGCCTCGCTACCGAGGTCGCTCGCTCCGAGCGCCGCGGCCATCCTCTGACCGTGCTTACGCTGGACTTGAACAATTTCAAGGAGATCAACGACACGTATGGTCATCCCGCCGGCGACCAAGTCCTGCAGGAATTTGCCTCGCGTTTGAACAAAGTCATCCGCGGATCAGACTTGGCGGTCCGTCTGGGGGGCGACGAGTTTCTCGTCGTGTTGCCCGAGTGCACTCTCGACCAACTCAAACTTGTCCTGGAACGCCTTGGCTCCTTTGAGCTCGATTGGCAAGGTCAGAAGATTCCCGTGACCTTCTCCGCTGGATGGAAAGATTACGAAATGGGAGACCAGCCGGAAGAACTGCTAGCTCGCGCCGACCAAGCTTTGTACACCAGCAAACGCGCCACGAAGAAGCCCTTGCCGGCCCCTAAGCCCAAGGTCAGAGAAAAGGTCTAGCCCCCACTAGCAGCACTTCTTTCCGACTTCTCCTCTAGTGCGTTACAGTGGAACGTCACTGCTGCCGGAGTTTTGCGATGTGTCCCGCGGCTCGCATCCATGACCAAAAAGCTGCCATCTCTGGTAATAGTGGGCCGTCCCAATGTCGGTAAGTCTACGCTTTTCAATCGCCTGACTGGCACGCGCCGCGCCATTGTTACCAACGAGCCGGGGATCACGCGCGATCGCATCTATGGCAAGGCGGAGTGGCGCGGCCACTCATTTGAGATTGTCGACACCGGCGGCATCGTTCCTGACGACAAGGCGCTCATTCCGCAGGAGATTCTGCGGCAAGCGCATGTGGCCATCGATAAGGCCGCGCTGCTTTTGCTCGTGGTCGACAGCCAGGCCGGGATCACACCGCTGGACGAAGAACTGGCTCGCCTGCTACGCAGCACCGGTAGACCTTTCTTCGTCGCCGTAAACAAAGTAGATTCACCCCTGCAAGAATCTAACGCGGCCACTTTCCACCGCCTCGGGGTACCTGTGTTTCCGATTACCGCCGAGCACGGCACCGGCGTGGACGACCTCCTCGATGCCGCGATTGCGCGGGTCTCAGGCGCCTCTAGTCTGGTGGCGGAAGATGCTCCACTGGCAACCGCAGATGAAGAGCGCGGTCCCGTAGAGATCGCCATTATCGGTCGCCCCAACGTCGGCAAATCCACTCTGCTCAATCGCATGGTCGGCGAAGAGCGCGCCATCGTCTCTCCCGTGCCGGGCACGACCATGGACACCGTGGATATCGAAGTCACTCGCGACGGCCGCGTTTATCGCTTCGTCGACACCGCCGGCATTCGCCGCAAGGGCAAGACCAACCTGGTCGCGGAAAAACTCAGCGTGGTGATGGCGCGTCGCGGGCTCGAACGCGCCGACGTCGCGCTGCTGGTGGTCGACAGCGAGCAAGGCGTTACGCAAGGCGACGCACAAATCGCCAGCTACGCCGAGGAATCCGGCCGCTCGGTCATCATCGTAATGAACAAATGGGACTTGGCTGCGGAAGCCGCGCGGCAAGCCGGTGCGCGCGACGCAGCCACCACCAAGGGCAGAGCGAAGCGCGGCCCGGATGAAAAGCACAAATTCGATGACTTGGACAAGAGCAAACTGCTTTTCGATTATGAAAAAATGGTCCGCGGGAAGCTGAAGTTCCTCAGCTACGCGCCCATTGTTTTTCTCTCCGCGAAAACCGGCGAGCGCGCGCAAAAGCTGTATCCGCTGATTAATCAGGTGGCCATTGCCCGCAAGCGCCGGATCTCCACGCCGGATCTGAATCGCTGGCTCAAGGAAGACGTCGATCTCCAACGCGGCAGCACGCCAAAGGCGCGCCCCGTGCGCATCTACTACATCACGCAAGCAAAAGCGTCCCCACCCACATTTCTTCTGTTCACCAACCAGAAGACGCCCCTGCATTTCAGCTTTGAGCGCTTCCTGGAAAACCAATTGCGCAAAAAATTCGATTTCACCGGCTCGCCCGTTCGCTTTGTGCAGCGCCTCCGCAAGCGCGGTGAGCGAAACAGGCATGAAGATTGAAGTACTGCGCTACGCGAAACACCTCTACTGCGTTGCCCGGCAAACTGCTAGGATTGTGCCAAGCAGGCCGGATCACGCAATGGCGCACAACGGCACCGCAACGCAAACCGCCAGCGAGCAGCGGCTCTATCGCATTGGCGAAGTTAGTCGCCTCACCGAACTGAAACCCTTCGTGCTGCGCTATTGGGAAACCGAATTTCCCATGCTCGAGCCGGTCAAGAGCCCCAGTGGGCATCGCGTGTACCGGCAAGAAGATGTCGACATGGTCTTCAAAATCAAGCGCTTGCTCTACGACGAGGGATTTACGATCGCCGGCGCACGCCGCCACCTTCGCGAAAATGGCTCCGTCGGTTCCGAGGCCATTTCTCCGGGGCCGCAAAATGAAAACGCCGCGGAGCTTTTGAGCCGCAAAATGCTGCTCGATTTGCGCGACACGCTGCGCGCTTTCTTGACGCTTCTCGAACGTCGGTGATACGCTCGTTGTCGTCGAATTGCGGCTCTACCCGAGCCGCCGCGGTCGGGACGTAGCGCAGCCTGGTAGCGCGCACGCTTGGGGTGCGTGAGGTCGCTGGTTCAAATCCAGTCGTCCCGACCACTTCTTTCCTCCCTCGCGACGATGGACTCAGTTTTGGTTGGGGCACGCGCGCTCGGTTTCTTGAGACTGCATTTTGCCAATGCCACACATTTTGTTAACCAATGACGACGGGATTCACGCCGCGGGGCTGAAGGCCCTAGCCGCCGGACTCGAGGGGTTTGCCACACTGAGCATCGTGGCGCCACATCGCGAGCAGAGCGGAACGGCGCAATCGCTGACCCTGCGTCAGCCGATTATTTGCAACCACGTCGGCGAACGGCAATGGGCAGTAGAAGGCACGCCAGCGGACGCGGTGATCGTAGCTCTTCACCGGCTCTTGCCCGAGCCGCCCGACCTGCTGATTTCCGGAATCAATTTCGGCGCAAATCTCGGCGAGAACGTATATTACTCTGGGACCGTCGGCGCCGCGCGTGAGGCCGCACTGCATCACATTCCCGCGCTGGCCATGTCCTTGTGCTCCAAGGGTGCCGGCGTGAAATTTGACACCGCAGCGCGCATCGCTCGTTCCACCGCGGAGCTAATTCTGAAAGAGGGTTTGCCGGATCAGGTTTTGCTCAATGTAAACGTCCCCGAGCCATGGACCGGCGGCGTAAAATTCACGCGCCAGTCCAAGAAAATCACCCGCAATCAGCTAAGCGAAGGAAAAGATCCCCGCGGCCGCACCTATTATTGGCTTTTCGAGCAGCGCATCGATCAAGACGTCGCACCAGACACCGATTACGCCGCGATTTTCTCGGGCGCTGTCTCCATCACGCCGCTCCACCTGGATCCCACCGACACCAAATCCCTGAATCACCTCTCGCACTGGGCCGCACCCATCGAGCAGTCCTCCAAGTAGCCCACAAAGATCAAGACCGCCGATTTGACACCGCGCAATGACGCCGCTACCGTTATTCTCTTGCTTGCAGCACCTTTCATGCGCCAGAAGCGCGGCACCTGCTGAGCAAATCACACGAGGCCCGATGAAAGTCGTCGTTGCAGATAAAATTAGTGAACGTGGCGTGGAACTCCTGCGCAGCGCCGGCTGGAACATCGTCCTGACCACAAAGGACACACTCAATACGGAGATCGCCGACGCGGATGCGCTTATCGTGCGCAGCGCAACCAAAGTAACGTCGGAGCTGCTGGAAAAAGCGCCGCGTCTGCGTGTGGTTGGCCGCGCCGGAGTCGGCGTAGATAATATCGACCTCGAGGAAGCCACACGCCGCGGTGTCTTGGTCATGAGCACGCCGGGCGGAAACGCCGTCAGCGTCGCGGAGCACACCTTCGCGCTGCTGCTCGCGCTGGCCCGGCAAGTTCCGCGACACGACAAAGCGATACACGAAGGCCGTTGGGAAAAATCCAGCGCCGCAGGCACCGAGGTGCGCGGCAAGACGCTGGGCCTTATCGGGCTTGGCCGTATCGGAAGCGAAGTTGCGGTCCGCGCCGGAGCTTTCGATATGCGCGTGCTGGGCTACGACCCGTACATCAGCGAGGCCGCCGCGCGCGAAGTGCAAGTCGAACTGGTTCCGCTCGAGCGGTTGCTCGCTGAGAGTGATTTCGTCTCCCTGCACACGGCGCTGAGCCCGGCCACGCAAAATCTCATCAACGCAAACACTTTGGCGCAAATGAAAACCGGCGTGCGCTTGATCAACGCCGCTCGCGGCGAACTGATCGACGATGCCGCTCTAGCCGAATCCTTGAAAAGCGGCAAGCTAGCTGGTGCCGCCCTCGACGTCTTCGTCGAGGAGCCTCCCAAAAATTCGCCCTTAACCGGTCTGCCCAACGTGATCGCTACGCCGCACGTGGCCGGGTCCACCACCGAGGCGCAGGAAGAGGTCGGCACACAGGTGGCCGTTCAAGTCCGCGATTACCTCGCCGACGGCATAATCCGCAACGCTGTAAACCTTCCGGCGCTCTCCGCCGACCAATACCGCCGCGGGCGGCCCTACGTGGCGCTGGCGGAGCGCCTCGGCTCCTTCGTAGCGCAAGCCGCGCAATCGCGCCCGGCGCGCATCCGCATTCGCTACGCTGGCGAAATTGCCGAGGTCGGTACGCATCTGCTTCGCAGCGCGGTGCTTACCGGACTACTGAATGTTGTGCTGGACGAAAAAGTGAACGTGGTCAACGCCCCGCAAGTGGCCGCGGCGCGCCACCTTGCCGTTGAAGAGGAAACTCGCCGCCGCGAGCACGGCTTCCCCAATACTCTTGAAGTTTCTGTCCTGCCCGACAAAACCGCCTCTGGTCCAGCCGCGGAATTCACCGTAGAAGGCACGGTTCTGCACGACGGTTCCCCCCGCGTGCTGCAAATAAATGGAATCCCGGTGGAATCACAGCTCGAAGGCACTATTCTGTACCTACGCAACCGCGATGAACCCGGCGTCATCGGCCAAGTCGGCTCGACCTTGGGGAAACTTGGAGTGAACATCGCGACGTTTGCCCTAGGGCGGCGAGAAGCCTCGCGGGGAGCGGAGGCGGTGTCCCTCGTGCGGCTGGATGGAGAGGTTTCGGCCTCGATCCTGGAGCCGATTCGAGGGATACCCGCCATTACCGAGGCGAAATTGCTGCGCCTCGGCTAAAATCATCATTTTCTTCTTCGCCCGTATGCAGTTCTTATCGACCGAAAATGCGCCTTTGAACTAGGTCGGCTGAGAAGCGTTTCGGCGAATCACCGTTCCGCAGCAACAGTTCCCTGTGTTAAGCTGTATCTCCCGCTTAGGTTGAAGTATCAGCGCGGCCGTCGGGGCGTAGCGCAGCCTGGCTAGCGCGCCTGGTTCGGGACCAGGAGGTCGAAGGTTCAAATCCTTTCGCCCCGACCACTTCCTTCAAGCACGTACGCGCAATTTCCGGATTTTCGCCTACAGCACAGCAGTTGATCTTGTAGACGTTGCACCCTCACATGCTGCACTTCTGGCCAGCGCACACCAATTCCTTCGTCTGACGTAACCCTCACGGCAAGTCCTATTGTCCCTGGGTAGCGCGTAGGCATCCTATTAGCAGCGGGGAGTCCTATGCCTCAGGTGCGGACATACGGTGATGCGGTGGGCGCTGGCCACTTTCTACGAGTGGGTTTCTGGGCGGTTGCTTTGTGTGCGGGAACTGTAAGTGCTATCGCTCAGCAATCCGGCGAACCCCGGGAATCGGTGCCAGCAGTGCGTTTGGTCAGCGCCAAAGAGGGGCGGAAGATCGCCGCGGCTGCCCTAGGACAGGATGAGCCGGTTCGTGCCACCCAAGACTGCTCTCATCTGGTTCATCAAGTTTATTCCGTTGCCGGATACGAATACCCCTACGCGAGTTCGTTCGACTTGTACGCCGGACATGGCAATTTTCGCCGCGTGCGCCACGCGCAGGCAGGAGACTTAATCACTTGGCCCGGTCACGTCGGCATTGTCCTGGATCCCAAACAGCACAGCTTCTACAGCTTGGTGCGGTCCGGTTTGCAGGCCGAAGATTACTTGGGCCCGTATTGGCGATCGCGCGGAACGCCGCGGTTCTATCGCTACGTCGTCGACTCCGGCTCCGATGTGATATCCGCGAAGACCACGCGGCCTGTTCCACCGAGCAGCAACAATTCCCCGCGCAGAAACAGCGCGGCAACAACACGTGCGGAAGCCGAGAAGGCAAATCCGCAGCAGACTGCGGAAGAAGCTTCGTTGCGCTCGAAGGGAATTGCGGCTCCCCTTGCGCCCCCAAGTCTCACCGTGGCGGAACCTATCCCGTCCAAGATCCTAATCACACCGGAGCAGCGACGGCCGACTGACGCGGAAGCGTTTGACGGAATCTCTGAACTAGGCAACGCCGCTGCGAACGGCCTGCGCTCTGCACAGCCTCTCAATGTAAAAACGCTGATCGTGATCGTTGACGAGCTTCGCATTGAGCGAGTAGAAACAAAGCGAGACAAAGGATGGGCGCATCTGCAAATTGATTCGCACGTGCGCATCGCCAGCGACGGAGCTGACTTCAAGCGGCGGCGCGAAAAAGTGCGATGGGAGCTGCGCCGGGACGCGTCTGGCTGGGTGGCAATTGCGCCGGAGGAACGATCCTACGTCGGTCGAGACGCCGCCGTGCGTGTGCTGGCCGCACAGCTTGCAGAGATGGCCCAGAGCGAGGCCGCCGCGCAGCATGATGAAACGGTCATCGGCCAAGAAGCGCGCATCGCAAACCTGCTGAGCGCCCTCTTGGAAAAGTAAGCCCGGCGCGCTCCGCGTCGTCGGCAAGAGTTGGTTGGGTCGGGAACATCCTGGGCGGCCGAACGGGCGCCCGCGAGGCTTCGCGCCTTCCAAAAGCGCGCGCTTGATATCGTTCGACAACACCAATACCTCACGATATAGTTTCCCACCATCGCGCAGTCATTGGGCTGTTCGGAAGGAATTTCAAGCGGTGAAATCCTGACCATGAATTATGTCTTCGCAATGCTGGTGCCCGAAAGACTGGTGCATCTTTCTTCGGTCGACCTCGCCATCATCGCGATTTACTTCCTTGCCGTTCTATGCATCGGCTTCTACCTGAAGCGCTTTGCGCAAAGCGGCGAAGATTTTTTTCTGGCCGGGCGCGAGATGACTGCGTGGGTAGCGGGGCTGAGCTTTCTTTCGGCCAATCTGGGTTCACTGGAATTGCTCGGCTGGGCGGGTTCTTCCTATCAATACGGAATCCTTGCAGCGCACTGGTATTGGATCGGCGCGATTCCCGCAATGCTGTTTCTCGGCATCGTGATGATGCCGTTCTACTACATATCGAGAACGCATTCGGTGCCTGGCTACCTTCAACTGCGTTATGGAAAAGCGGCAAGCGGCTTGAGCGCGGTGTCGTTCGGCTTCATGACCATTCTGATGTCCGGCGTGAACATGTTTGCGATGGCCAAAGTGATGCAGGTGGTGCTGGGCTGGAACATCCACTTCAGCATTTGGGTATCATCGCTGACGGTGGGAATTTACGTGGCGTCTGGCGGGTTGTTTTCCGCGATCTTCAACGAAGTTCTGCAATTTTTTCTGATCTGGTTCGGCGCGCTGCTGATTCCCATCCTCGGTCTGATTGAAGCGGGCGGATGGAATGGGCTTGTCGCGCGAATCCAGCACAATTTTCCCGGCCAAAACTTCACGCATGCGTGGAGTACGCTCGGGCGCTTTCAAGACAATCCGATGGGGATGCACTGGACGGGGATTGTTTTCGGATTGGGTGCCGTAATTTCGATGGGCTACTGGACCACGGATTTTCTGGTGGTGCAGCGCGTTTTATCGGCGAAAGATTTGCGCTCCGCAAAACTCGCTCCGATCATCGGTTCGTTTTTTAAGATGGCTGTGCCGCTGATTGTGATTCTCCCCGGCTTGATCGGTTTGGCCGTGCTGCCGGAAAAGCTGGTGCCGGAAAGCGCTTTGC
>WNFA01006568.1_pt1 | contig 10039 bp, 10 predicted proteins | sample 5400481 | NCBI WGS metagenome assembly WNFA01 (sample SAMN13153340, study PRJNA577476) | soil metagenome | isolation source: 120 cm saprolite under Douglas fir tree site 2 hole 1 replicate 2 | place: USA:California | collected 2015-04-18 | reverse complement strand
GGGCTCGACGTCAGCCATGTGCATGAATTCCACGCCGATGGTCCCGCAATAAATGCGGCGTGCTTCGCGGGCCAGGTCGCTTTCGATCTGCAGTTCGGGATGTGGCTGCGGGCGCAGGAACCCGAGGGGATCAAGGTCGGCCTCAAGGTATCCCCAGCGACGGAAAGCGTCGAAAACACGCTCGCCCTCGAGCGAGGGTGCTTCCATGTTTTCCAGAACCAGCCCGGTTTCGGTAGTCTCAGCCTTACTTTGTCGGATAGCCATGAATTCGCTACTAGGATAATGGATGTTCGGTCTGGCTAGGGATGCTTTCGATCGTTGCCGGGGTGGTGCTGACGATGGCCGGTCTGATGCGGTACCGGCGGACACGCGCGCAGTTGGAGGCCGGGACATTCCAGCCGGCGGGATTTCTGATTGACGTAGTCGCGATACTGACCGCACTGTTCGGATTGGCGATGGCAGGGTACCTCGTGTATACCGAACAGAGCCTGCGATGAAAATCTAGCAGAAATGATTTCCAAGAAGAGTCAGGATAGAGAACAGCGGTGGAGATAGCCCACAACAAAAATGGCCAATGATCAAGAGAAAGAGGCGGCAGCGCGGGCCGGCCTGCGTTTCGTCAACGACGGCGACATCGTTGGACTGGGCTCGGGTTCCACTGCTGAATGCGCGATTCGTCTTCTGGGCGAGCGACTGAAATCAGGCCTGAGGATCCGCGGAATTCCAACCTCAGTTCGCTCTAAGGAACTGGCGGCCAATTTAGGGATACCGCTGACGACTCTCGATGACTACCAGCAGATTGACGTCACCATTGACGGCGCAGACGAATTTGATCCTGAGTTGCGGCTCATCAAGGGAGGAGGCGGAGCGTTATTGCGGGAAAAAATTATTGCTTCAGCATCCAAAAAGGTCGTGATTGTTGCGGATTCCAGCAAGCAAGTTCAGGTGCTGGGAAAATTTCCAGTGCCAGTTGAGGTGATTCCGTTCGCCCAGGCGCTGATCGCGAACAAGATTACCGCGCTCGGCGCTTCTGTTACTCTGCGCCAGTATGTCTACGAAAACCCTTTCGTCACCGACGAGGGGCACCACATTCTGGATTGTCGTTTCGGCCAGATTCCCGACCCACACACCCTGGCACACATCCTCAGCGATATGCCCGGCGTGGTCGAGCACGGGCTCTTTATCAATATGGTTGATGTGGTGCTGATGGGAAAGGGAGATGAGGTACTGGAATTTAGGCGGCTCAAACCTAGGGGTCAAAACTAGAACACAGGTGGAAGCAGCATTCATCGTGCACTTGCGGAAATTGCTCCGGGTAGGGGCATCGCGATAATAGCCCTGCTGGGTAATCTTGCAACACAACCAAGTCCCATAGCCTGCCGAAAAATTGCACGGCTGGAACCTCTCACGTGCAGACCATCGAAAATCTTCTTTACCGTCTATGCGCCCACGATCTCCCTTAGCGCCGTCAGAAACCGGTCCACTTCGTCCGCGGTGTTGTAGTGCACCAGCCCGATACGCAGGAAGCCGCCGGTCTTCTCCACGTCCAGACGCTCGGTGAGATTCAGCGCGTAGTAATTTCCATCCCATGTGAAGAAGCCGTGCTCGCCAAGCTTGGTGGCGAGCTCCAACGGAGTGTGCCCTTCGACGCGCACCGCGATGGTAGGGCAGCGTTGGTTGAAGCGCTTGGGATCAGAAATGCCGTATAACTTCAATCCGGAAATGGCCAGCAAACCCCGGATGAGACGCTCGGCCAAGCTGCGCTCGTGATACCGGATAGCACCGTAGGCGGCAAGCAAGGCAGCGCGTCTCGTCTGAACCGATGGGTCCATGCGCCGACCGAGATCCGCGAGATACTCAACGCACGCAGTGATACCGGCGATGCACTCGTGGTTCAGTGTGCCCCATTCCCAGCGGAACGGACTGTTATTGGTGAGGGCTCGCACCTTGTAAGGATGCAGGCGCTTCAGGTACTCGCGTTTACCGTAGAGTACGCCCATGTGAGGCCCGAAAAACTTGTAAGTCGAACAGACCAGGAAATCGCAATCGAGCGCGCGCACATCGATGGGGCCGTGGGGCGCGTAGTGCACGGCATCAATGTAGGTCAGAGCGCCGGCTTGCCGGGCGAGGCGCACAACCTCTCTCACGTTATTGATGGTTCCGACCGCATTAGAGGCGTATCCCACTGCGACCAGCCTGGTATGGCCTGAAATCTTGCGCGCAAGGTCGGTCATGTCGAGAGTGCAGTCGGCTTCATTGATGTCGACAAAGCGTACGGTCGCGCCGCGTTCTTCGAGTGCGCGCCACGGCGAAATATTGGCATCGTGGTCGAGGTGCGTGACCACAATTTCGTTCCCCGGGCCGAATTGGCGACCGAGGGCACGGCTGAGCGCAAAGGTCAGCGCGGTCATGTTTTGGGCGAAGATTACTTCGTCGGCATCGCAATTGAAAAAGTCCGCCATGGCGGTGCGGGCGCCGGCAATCATCGCGTCGGTGCGGCGGCTGGTGGCGTAGGCTCCGCCGCTGGTGGCATTGTCGTGTGCCAAGTAATTTGTAATTGCGTCGATAACGCGTTGCGGCACCTGGGTGCCGCCGGGTCCGTCGAGGAACACAGCGGGATGTCCATTGACGGTCCCCAGGAGAGAAGGAAATTGGGAACGGACCCAGGTAAGGTCTAGAGTACTGGTGGTTTCGTTCTGCGTTATCGGCATGGGTTCCCGGATTTGATTTTCTGACAATTCTTAAAGGCTCAGCAGCGCCGCCGAGGACAGGGTAGTGGAAGATCTCCGCGAACCCCCTGAGACAACAGGCGCTGCAGGTCTACTTATCCCATGGTGGTCGTGTGCTCCGGCCGGATCTTGTACATCACGCGCACCTCACCCGGCTGGCGGTAGGGATACTTATCCACGCCCAAATACTTCTTGGCCATCTTGTCGATGTGGGTATCAGCGCCTTGCTCGGTGATTTCGACCACGTGGCCGCGAATTTCCAAATAGCGGTAAGGGTTCTCCGGGTCCATGATAGCGAGAGCCACACGCGGATCGCGGCGCACGTTGCGATCCTTCTGGCGGCCCTTGGTGGAATTGAAAATCACGTATTCGCCGTCGAAATCGCACCACACCGGTGTTACCTGCGGGCTCCCGTCGGGCATGAGCGTGCCGAGGCTGGCAAACGCGCGTTTCTGGAACAGGTCACGATACTTTTCGGGGATGGCCTGGGACATGAAAACCCTCCTTGCATTTTGAACTGGCTATGGCGCAAGCGAAGATTATATCTGCGCTGCTGAGTGGGCGTCAGGTATCGGGCTTCAGGCGGCCGACTTTGCTTTGCGACGCGTCTGGCATCTGCGTCAGCGTTGGCATTGGCCTCCGGAACCATTCGTCAAGGCGAAAACAATTTACAATCCTGTTCGACACTCGAATCCAACAGAGTTGCTCAACATGTCCTACGTGGCTATACGCAGGCGGGGAACGGCTTTCTACACAATTGCCATTGCCTTGTTGTCGCTGGCGAGTTTTTCCGGCGGGACACAGGCACAAGAGCCGCACGCAAAGACGCAGCCAACGGTGGTCTTCATGACGGATTTCGGTACGGCAGACGATTCGGTCGCCATCTGCAAGGGCGTGATGTATTCGATCACGCCAGAATTGCGCATCGTTGACCTCAGCCACCAAGTGACGCCATTTTCTATTCCCGACGGGGCGCGTTTTCTCTTCGGTGCAACGCCGTATTACCCGGCGGGTACAGTCTTTGTCGCGGTAGTGGACCCGGGCGTGGGCAGCACGCGCAAGGCGGTCGTGGTGAAATCAAGACGCGGACAGTATTTCGTGCTACCGGATAACGGCTTGATGACGCTGGTGCAGGACCGCGATGGCATCGAGGGCGCGCGAGAAATCACCAATCAATCATGGATGGTCGGGGTGGCACTGTCATCTACGTTTCACGGGCGCGATATTTTTTCACCCGTGGGCGCGCACGTGGCGCGAGGCGAGGACTGGACTCAGGCCGGTCCAGAGTTGCCGGTCAAAGATCTCGTTCGCCTTAACATAGAGGCCGCCAGGTTGGACGACCGCGGGCTGAGCGGGGAGGTGATCGCCACCGATGGTCCATTCGGAAATCTGGTCACAAACATCTACGGCAGCGAGTTCCTCAAGCTAGGATATGAGCGCGGTCAGAAGGTTCGCTTCACGATCGGCCAAACCGAGATGACGATTCCGTTCGTACGAACGTTCAATGACGTGCCACTCAAAAAGCCGCTCATGTACATCGATTCGCGCGGGCACTTGGGGCTGGCGGTGAATCAAGGCAGCTTCGCGGCAACCTACAAGATCAAGCCGCCGATCTCGATTTTTGTCCCACGTGTAAAGGATTGATCAACATCGCCTCCCCTTGGGTGGGTGCCTCAGCGGCTGACGCCGACGGGATTGCCGAGCCTTTTGCAGTGCTAATGCTCTTTTCCACCCAAGAGCCACGCGATGCTCAGTCTACCGAGCCTCGCGAGAGCACCGTGCTAAGCGCCTACATCCCCCGCGATCCGCGGCAGCACGGCCCGCAGCAGTGCCACGAATTGCCCCATCACGCGTCGTCCTGTCTCGAGGACTTCTTCGTGCGTAAGGACTTGATCTAGAATTCCCGCGGCCATATTCGTGACACAGGAAATTGCCAGAATTTTCAATCCAATCTGCCGCGCCGCAATCACTTCGGAGATCGTCGACATGCCGACGAGGTCAGCTCCAATCGTGCGCAGGAAACGGATTTCCGCCGGAGTCTCGAAGCTTGGTCCTAACATGGCGGCATACACGCCCTCGTAAACCGTCATCCCCAGCTTTCGCGCTTCCTCCAGCGCGATTTCCCTGTATGGCTTCCAGTAGGCTTGCGTCATATCCGGAAAGCGTAGGCCCAGTCGATCGTCGTGGGGACCGACCAACGGATTATGACCCTGCAAGTTAATGTGGTCACTTAAGACCACGAGCGCGCCCTGCTTATATTCGAAATTGATGCCTCCAGCGGCGTTGGTGAGGATCACCGCCCGAATGCCCATGCGGCCCAATACGCGCATGGGGAATGCGACTTCCTTTGCGGAATAGCCCTCGTAAAGGTGGACACGCCCCTGCATTGCCGCAAGTGGAAGATCACCGGCTTTACCGATGACCATCTGCCCGGCGTGACCGACTATCGTTGAGCGAGAGAAGGCCGGGATTTGCGCATAAGGGAGACGAGTCGCGCCAGCCAGTTCATCGGCAAAGCCGCCCAGTCCCGAGCCCAGGACGAGCCCGATCTTCGGGCGGAGCGGAGTCTGCGAAAGCAGAAATTGCGCGGCAGATTCGGCCAGGGTGAAATCGTCGGTCATGTTAAGCTGTTAGCTCTTAGCCTTTAGCTCTGAGCGTTCGTCCGCAACAAATTTCTAGGTGCTAAAGGCTAACGGCTAGAAGCTCTTACAGCAACATTCCCGCAATCGAAGCCGACATGAGATTGGCCATTGTGCCCGCCAGCATGGCGCGCACGCCGAGCCTGGTCAATTCTCCTCTCTTGTTTGGCGCCAGCGAACTGATGCCTCCGATTTCAATGCCGATTGTTCCGAGATTGGCGAAGCCGCATAACGCGAATGTTGCAATCACATACGATCGCGGATCGAACGCCGATTTCTGCGCCGCGAGCATGGAGAACGCTACGAACTCATTCAGCACCATGCGCGTGCCAAGCAGATTGCCGATGGCCGTGCAATCTCTCCAGGGCACACCAATCACCCAAGCCACTGGAGCAAACAACACACCAAAAATTCTTTCCAGGCTGCTGGGAAACGAGTTCCATCCGAGACGCCCAAATTCATTATGAATGCCGCCCAGGATGCCATCTGCCAATGCGATCAGCGCCAGAAAAGAAATCAGCATTGCGACAACGTTGAGCGAGAGGTACAGCCCGTCGATTGTCCCTTTAGCAGCGGCACCCAGCATGTTTTCGGTTTTCTCAGCTCCCATTTCTTCTTCACTCATCTCCACGCGGCCCACAGTTACGGGCTGCTCAGTTTCCGGCACGAGCATCTTTGCGATCAGGATGGTCCCCGGGGCGGTCATAATGACGGCGGTGAGCAGATGCTTGGCCTCAATGCCGAAGCCGATGTAGGCGGCCATCGCCGCGCCGCTGACGTGGGCCATGCCGCTGGTCATCACGGTCATCAGTTCCGAGCGCGTGAGCTTTGGCAGGAATGGACGGATGGTGAGTGGCGCTTCGGTGCAACCCATGAAAATGCTGGCAGCGACGTTCAATGACTCGGCGCCGCTGGTCCCCATGAATCCCATCATCACTTTTGCCATTTGGCGAATGATGAACTGCATGACTCCGTAGTGATAAAGAATGGCAAAGAATGCGGCGACGAAGATAATGGTCGGCAGTACCTGGAAAGCTAGATAGAATGGCGGCCCTTTTTTGCCCAGGTCTCCGAAAACAAATTGCGCGCCAACGTAGGAATAGCCAAGGAAACGCGTGACCACGTCGCCCAGCCAGGCGAAGATGCGCCGCCCGAGATCCACCCGGAGGACGAGGAACGCGAAAACAATTTGCAGTCCGATGCCCCAGAACACAGTTCTGAGTCGGATAGCCTTTCGGTGGGTAGAGAAGAGGTAGGCCAGCGCGACCATAATCGCGAGACCGAGGATGCCGGTTAGTCGTCCCAAGGACGTACTCCCTCCCTAGCTGCTCCCTGCAATTCCCTCAGTGCCGTCATCTTGAGCTATTGTTTACTTCGCAGCGCGAATTAAATACGAGCCGAAGGCCCCTACTCGGCCCCATCTGCGCCACCCCGTAAGGGGGCTTCTCTGTTGGAATGCGCCGTCGCGAGCGTGCCACCTGCCACTGCAGCCAGCTTTCCTCAAAACCGCTTTTCAAATCTCGCGAAATCCCCTTCCAGCTTCCACTGCATCTGGGCGCGCTCGCTGCCATCCAGAAAATGGCGGCATACTTTCGAGAGTTTGTTGGCGTTTGGATCGTCTCCTTCGCATGCTGCCACTCGGCTGAACTCTCGCGTCTCCACCCACAGGCTTAGTCCTGGCAAAAAGCTGTGCTCCAGGCTCTGGCGCGCCATGCGCTTCAAGTCGGTATAAGAGAGTTCATAGGTTCCGACGGCACGCAGGTATTCATGCGTCATGTCCGAACGAGAAACGCCCTGGTCATCAGTCGCAAGCGCCAACGGTACACCATTCTGCTGATATATCGCCAACGGATGGTCCGGACCATGTACCCCGAGGATGACGTCGTTGCTGGTCAGGCAGATCTCAACCAGCACATTGCGTTGCGACATTTCGCGCAGCAGTCCGAAAGGATCGCGCTCGTTCATGACGCTCACGCCATGTCCGATACGTTGGGCATGCCCACGCTCGATCGAGTCGCGGATATGGAAACGCAGCCCCTCCGGCGGCACCAGGCCCATCACCAATTCCCCCGCATGCAGGCTGATATGCACGGTCGGATATAACCCGTGCAGGTAGTCGAGCATCCGCATGTGCAGCTCGAAATCACGCATGGGCACGTACCAATCCTCAGGCATCACAAGATTCAATCCGACGAAGCGTGCGTCGCTTTGCGCCAGCTCAAATCCAGCCAGGATTTGCGCAAATACCTGTTCGCGGGGCAATCCACGCAGCACCTGGTAGAGGAAACGAATTGTGATAGCACAGCCGGGTCCTGCCTCGGGGGCGCCACAGTGCAGAATCGAATGCATTTCTGCTTCATCTTGGTCGAGCTGGTTGCGCGTGGAGGCAATCACATTTTTCAATCCGCCGGAGAGGAGCCTCTCGCGTAATGCGCCAAAGTCATCACTCCAGCCCAATTTTTCACCAAGGAGCGCTGCCTGCATGCCGTCGGCGGTATGCATCAACTCGATATATCGAAGGTGATCGGAAGCGGCTCGTGAGGCAATTTCCGCCAGCGAGCCGCCGATATTTGCGTTCAGCGCCGAAGAGAATTTATCGAATGTAGCGAAGAAATGATCGTGGCCGGATCCCCGCGCCGCATTCCAGTTGCGCATGGAAAAAGCATCGATTATTTGTTTGTAGAGCGCAGGATCACGCAGCGCCGAAGTTGCTGGCGGTTTGCCGGTCGAATCGTCGCAAGGAGGCGGCAAGAGGGCGCTAGTCTTGCGGTCAACACAAAGCTCCGCCTTCGCAGCGAAATCGATCAGAGTCTCGGCGTAGATCGCGCCTGCCAGATGATTGTGCAAGTCACCGCCCTTGGGGATCTCCCGCAAGAACGCGAGCAAGAGGAGCGGCTCCTGACGCACGGAGTCGAGATATCGGGATGTTCTTTGTTCCGCGGGAAAACCGCTGCCGGCCGAAACAGATGTGCCGACGATCAGAGAGGAAATAAGGAAAAGAGCAATTCGGCGCACAAAACCTCCGTGGCTCTTGAGACCCGCATTGTACCTGCTTGGCCGAAAAACAGAGATAGAGACCTAGTTAAAATCCCAAACTCCGCAGCCGGCACGGTTTACCCCGTGATTTTCACAATGCGGAAACTGCTGGCCTTCTCCCACCCTCATGCAAATTCCTCCGCAAAATCCGCCAAACCGCGCGGGTCGCGGGGAAGGAAGCGAGCTGTTGCTCCGAGGCTGCACCAGTTCTGTAGCAGAGGCATGTGGACGGGCTGCACTTGATTGCATCGCAAGGAGATAGAATTGGGCGTTTTTCATTGACTCCCAAAATGGGAAGCGTAGAAAGGAAATCGTTCTTTGACACGTTCTGAGGTTTTCCCGGTTGGTGCGGCGTCCGGGGCTCGAGCAAGGTCACCTTCCTCATTGCAAAATGGGAAGGAGGGCCAGTGAGGGTCTATAGCAAAGCGCTGGTCGAGGCGAACAGTAAGAACTAACGGTCAAAGGCAGGATAGAGTTCCGAGGCGTTAAGCAGGTTTATCCGGTTGGCGGTAAGCCCGGAGCCCGAGCAGTGATCGCGCGCAGCAACCCGCAAGGGAAGCAGCGAGGGCAGGTCGGCAAGGGTCTGAAGTGAGCTACTGGCCGAGACGAATGAGCTCAACATCACCTCGGAACTCTTATTTTTTCGGATAGTTCTCAGTTGCCGGTTTGCTCGTTACTCTTTCTCCCAGCAGTGTCCACGTAGGGGAAAGCTGCCCTCGTCTGCACGAGCCGCAGCGCTGGCTCGGCTATTCCTGCAGTCCGCTGCGTGTCAGATCGTTGCGGATCCCCGTTTGCCTCGAATCTGGCGAATTATCAGCCATATCGCCAACCCGACCGCCACTGCTACCAAAATCCAATGAAAATGCTGGCGAAAGAGTTCCACCGTGAAGTGCACGAACTGCGGGCCGAATCTGATCGTCAGTAGCGCAAGCAGAAGAAATCGCACGAAGCGGCCGGCAAAAATTGCGAGCAGAAAGTGACTGTAGCGCATTTCGAAGATCGCGGCCGCCAGCACGAACAGCTTAAACGGGGTGGGCGGAGGCAGCATGGCGGGGAACATCAACGCCCAAAATTCATGTCGATCGAAAGACGCGCGGATCTTCTCGAACCGTCCCGGTGAAATCCTGTCCCGGAGGAGAACTTCCCCACCTTTGTATCCGATCACGTACAACGCCGAGCTGCCCAGAGCAGACCCTGCGGAAGCCAGAATCACGTAGAGCAGAAAGTGAGCTCGGTTCTGGTAAACGTAGCCCGCTATCACGGCGTCCACAGGAAGGCCCATAAATGAACCGTCGATGGCGGTGATAACGAAAACGCCCCACACACCCAGCGGCTTGAGGAGTGCCCAGATCCACGCGGTGTAGCGCGACAGGATGTGCTTTATCGTGTGCAAGGGGAATTAGCAGTTTACGTGAAGGGCAGCAGACGCGTCAGGGGCGGACATTCTGAGAGTGTAAACAGCAGAGACTTGGCTCGGCCGCGGACTGGAAGGCACCCGTCCCCACATAAGTGCCACCTGTGATCTGTGGCTAAGGGTGCTTCGTGTTGCCGCTCCACAACTCCAGTGCATGCGGCAACAGATCAATGACTGCTTACAAAGATTCACTCGCGCATCTAGGATTTCCCGGGAGATTC
>WNFA01006185.1_pt1 | contig 10042 bp, 7 predicted proteins | sample 5400481 | NCBI WGS metagenome assembly WNFA01 (sample SAMN13153340, study PRJNA577476) | soil metagenome | isolation source: 120 cm saprolite under Douglas fir tree site 2 hole 1 replicate 2 | place: USA:California | collected 2015-04-18 | reverse complement strand
TCACCGCTAGCCTCCCGGATTCTCCCAGTTTCCCCAATCGCCCGCTTTTTGCCGCAGGCGGCCTGGGTGCTGGTCTGGCGCTCGGCATCATCATCGCCATCTGGTTGGAGTTTAGTGACAAGTCCATCCGCACCGAAAAGGATGCTGCCGCCATCATGGATCTGCCCCTCTTGATTTCCGTGCCCTGGCTGGGTGAGGACGTGAACGGCGCCGCCAATGGCAATGCCAACGCCCGCCGCGGTTTCTGGGGCCGGGGTGATCCCGCCTCTTCACAAGATCACGAGAGCGTAGAGGTCTAGCGCAAGCCTATGTACAAGGAATTTTTTGGACTTCGAGCCAACCCGTTCAACGTCAATCCGGACCCGCGTTACTTGTTTCTCACGCGGCACACCGAAGAGGCGCTGGCCTGCCTTACCTATGGCATACAAAGCCGTAAAGGCTTCGTGTTGCTCACCGGCGAGGTCGGTACCGGCAAAACGACGCTGATCAATAAATTGATGGAATGGCTCCGCTTGCAGCAGGTCGCTACTGCCTTCATCTTCAACTCGCGCATGGACGTACCCCAGCTCCTCGATTTCATGATGGCCGATTTCGGCATTCCCTGCGATGCCAAGTCGAAGAGCCAGCTCCTGCAGCGTCTCTATAACTGGCTGCTCGATCGCTATCGTGCCGGGGAGACCGCTGTGCTCGTCATCGACGAGGCCCAAAACCTTACCGACGAAGTGCTCGAAGAGATCCGCATGCTCACCAATCTCGAGACCTTCACCGAAAAGCTCCTGCAGATCGTTCTGGTCGGGCAGCCGGAACTCGAACAGCGATTAAAGCAGCCCCAGTTACGCCAGTTGCGCCAACGCCTGACGCTGCGCGCCAAGACTCATCCTTTCAATCTTGAGGAAACCAAGTCCTATATCAGCCAGCGCCTGCGCATCGCGGGATCGAACGGCGTGCCGATTTTCGATTCCGACTCCACCGCCGCCATTTTCCGTTACTCGATGGGCATTCCACGCATCATCAACCTGCTCTGCGAGCATTGCCTGGTCAGCGTATTCGTCGATCAAAAGAAGACCGTTGCGGTCGAAGTCGTCGATTCGGTCGCCCGCGATTTCGATCTGACCGATGGAAATGCCGCCGCAGCCATGACTGCGCCCGCGCCACCGTCATCCGAAAAGTTTGATCTGGTCGAGGCCTTACGCACTTTGGCAACACTGGCCGACCGGCTGCGCCAATCTGAACAACAGGACCTCCCCAAGGAGAGGAAACTATGAGCCGCATCCATGACGCTTTAAAACGCGCCGAGCAGGAAAGAGCAACCTCCATGGGGACGTACGTCGAGCCCGCTTTCGACCAACCCGATGTCCAGCGCGATGTCCAACGCGAAGTCCAGCGCGACGTCCAGCGCGAAAACCTGCCTTCGCTGCCACCATCGGGAGCCAACCTGATGCCAACCATGACCACCGGATTCAATTACGAATCGCTGGTCGCTCGCTGCCCGCAGGCCGAGTGGACTCCGGACCCGCGCACCATGCTTTTCTTTCAGGAAGACGACAGCCGCGTTGGCGCGGAAGAGTTCCGCACCCTGCGCTCCCGCCTCTACCAGATCCGCGAGAAGATGCCGCTGAAACGACTGATGGTAACCAGCGCCCTTCCCAAGGAGGGGAAGTCTTTCGTGGCTGCCAATCTGGCCCAGGTCATGGTCCGGCAGCACGGGCGCCGCGCCCTCGTGATCGACGCCGATCTGCGCAACCCCGGCATGCACCGCCACCTCGGAGCCGCCCAGTCGCCCGGATTGGCCGACTATCTGTTGGGCGAATGCGACGAGTTCGCCGCCCTGCAACGCGGACCCATGGAAAACCTGTTCTTCATGCCCGCCGGCCGGGTCGTTGGCAGCGCCCCCGAACTGCTCTCGAATGGCCGTCTGAAGCAGTTCCTGCAGCGCGTCGAGTCCCTGTTTGATTGGATCATTCTCGACACATCGCCCGTCATCCCCGTGTCGGATGCCACACTGGTCGCCAGTTCCTGCGACGGCATTCTCATGGTCGTGCGCTCCAATTCGACGCCTTCCGATTTGGCTCGGCGGGCCCGCGAGGAATTCCCCGATAAGCTGCTCCTCGGAGTTGTGCTCAACGGAGCCCCATCCGGAAAACTGGCGCAGTCGAAGTACTACTATGGCGAGGCCGTGAACAGCCAAGCCTGATGTCATGGTGAAGACGAACCGAGGCCCCGTTGATCCGGCTCTTCAATGTCTATTATCCCGTCCGTACTCTGGTCCTGCTGATCGGAGAGGCCCTGATTATCTGGACCTCGTTCCTGCTCGGAGCGGTGTACGAACTTCGCGAAGACAGTTATCTGGTGCTCAACTACGAGGGTGGCTACCTGAAGATCCTCGGAGTCACCGTGCTGGTGTTGCTGTGCTCGCACTGGCTTGACCTCTACGATACCGCCCGCCTCAACACCAAAGGTGAGCTTTACTTCCGCTTGCTTATGGTTCCCGGCGTGCTCGCCTTCCTTCTGGCGGGCATCGCTTATGTACGGCCTAACTACCTCCTGGGAAGCGGTTCTTCGGCGGTCGGCCTCATCATTCTCACCGTCGCTCTGTTCGGATGGCGGCTCGGCTTTACCTGGCTCGTCCAGTTGCCCATTCTGGTCGAACGCGTGTACGTCCTCGGTACCGGCGAGCGCGCCCAACGCGTGGTGCAGGGCCTGCGCCAGAACCCTGAAATCGGCGTCGAGATCGCCAGTTGGACGGGCAAAATGGAAGGCGCGGTAACCCGCGACTCCGTGGCTGCGCACCTGCTCGAAATCGTCAACAAACAAAAAGTCCATCGCGTCATCGTAGCCATGCCCGATCGCCGCGGCACCATCCCCATGCGCGAATTGCTTGACCTCCGCATGCAGGGAGTCAAGATCGAGGATGCCACCACCTGGCTGGAAAAAATTTCCGGCAAGATCGAGGTCGAGAATCTGTATCCCAGCTGGCTGGTGTATGGCCAGGGCTTTCGCCGCAGCACCCCCTTCATCGTGATTCGCCGCGTCGTCTCCGTCATTATCTCGCTGCTTGGGCTCACCCTCGCTTTGCCTCTGCTCCCCTTCATCGTGCTCGCCATCCGCCTCGATTCCAAGGGGCCCGTGTTCTATACCCAGGCGCGGGTGGGCAAGGCCGGACGCGTCTTCAACGTCGTGAAGTTCCGCACCATGCGCCAGGACGCCGAAGCCGCCAACGGTCCGCAGTGGGCGGGCGATCACGATCCTCGCGTGACCCGCGTCGGCAAGTTTCTCCGCGTCTCGCGCCTCGATGAAATTCCACAGTTGTGGTGCGTGCTCAAGGGCGATATGGCATTCGTCGGCCCCCGTCCCGAGCGCCCGGAATTCATCGAGTGGCTCTCTAGGGAGATTCCCTATTACGGAGTGCGCCACATGGTGCGGCCCGGCCTCACCGGATGGGCCCAGGTCAAGTACAAGTACGGCAGCACTGTCGCGGATGCGCGCGAAAAACTTCAATACGACCTGTTCTACATCAAGAACGCTTCGATTGGTCTGGATCTGCTGATCATGTTCCTGACTGTCAAAACCGTCCTATTGCGCCGGGGCGCTCAATAGTGGGTGCGCAATAAATGACAATGACGAAGATAAAATTCGTCTTCTGGATCGCGGCCGCGCTCGTTGGCTACTCCTACCTGGGCTATCCGGCGTGGTTGTGGCTGCGTAGCCAGTGGTCGCCGCGTCCGGTGCGCCGGAGTTCCGGTCCAAGCTCCGCCACACCCACGGTCTCGGCGGTGATGGTTGTGCGCAATGAAGAATCTGTGATCGCTCGCAAGCTCGATAACCTGCTGACCCTCGACTATCCCCAGGGCAACCTGGAGGTAATCGTTGTTTCCGACGGTTCCAGCGATCGCACGCCCGCCATTCTCGCCGGCTATGCTCGCGATTCCAGGGTTCGCGCCCTGATGAAACCGGAACCACACGGCAAAGCCGCTGGCCTCAACGATGCGATCCAACTGGCGACCGGGGAAGTGCTGCTCTTTACCGACGCCCGTCAGCAGATCGAATCGGGCGCCCTGCGTTTTCTAATCGAGAATTTCGCCGACCCCGATGTCGGCGCTGCCAGTGGCGAATTGATGCTGGGCGACCCCACCAGCGGAGAGACCGGGAAGGGAATGGGCTTGTACTGGCGCATCGAAAAGGAGATTCGCGAACTCGAGTCCGCCTCCGGTTCCGTTGTCGGCGTCACCGGCGCCATCTACTGCGCCCGCCGGAACTTGATCGAGCCCTTGCCCGAGGGCGCCATCCTCGACGACGTCCTCTTGCCCATGCAGGTCGTACGCCAGGGATTTCGCGTCATCTTCGACTCCCGCGCCCGCGCCTGGGACGCCCCCTACCTGGGGAAAGGCCGTGAATTTTCCCGCAAGGTTCGCACCCTGACCGGCAACTATCAGCTCCTGCAAATTGCTCCGTGGCTCTTGAGTTCGCAAAACGCGATTCGATTTGAATTCGTAAGCCACAAACTTTTGCGCTTGGCGTCCCCCTTTGCCTTGCTGGCGCTTCTCATCGCCTCCATGTTTCTGCCCCAGCCGTTCTATCGTGCGACGCTCGCGGCGCAGCTCGCGTTTTACGCGCTCAGCTTGGCCGCGCTTGCCGGCGTCAAGATCGGTCCGCTCTCGCGCATTGCCGATCCCGCCCGCACTTTCGTCATCCTGAATTCCGCCGCCCTGGTCGCCTTCGTCAACTTCGTCACCGGCAGAAAGGCAATCTGGGTTCGTTAGCCACCATGAGAATTCTCTGGGTAAAAGCCGATAAGCTCATTCCCGTCCAGAATGGCGGCAATATCCGCACGTACCACGTCTTGCGATATCTGTCCCCGCGCCACGAACTTACGTTTTACTCGTACTATGGCGGAACGCCCGACCCGGATTACGAGCAAGAGTTGCAGCGGCAGTTGCCCGGTGCCGTGGCCGTCTGCACCGGCAAGCGCGAACTCTCGGGAGCCGCGCGCGGCCTCGACTATCTGGCTCATCTCACCGGCCAGCCCCCCTATGCGGTCGCCCGTTTCGCCGACCCCACAGTCCAGAAGCGGCTCCAGACCTGGTTCCGCGAGCAGCGCTTCGATGTCGCTGTCTGCGACTTCCTGGATGCGGCGGTTAACTTTCCCGCAAGTCTCAACATCCCCAGCGTGCTCTTCCAGCACAACGTGGAAAGCGAAATCTGGCGCCGCCATTCCGCCACTGCGGACAATCCGGCGAAGAAGATGATGTACCGCATCGAATTCCGGAAGATGCTCCGCTACGAGCGCGCCGCGGTCCGCAAGTTCCAGCGTGTGATTGCCGTCTCCGAAAACGATCGCTCCCTCATGACGCAATGGGTGGATGAGGATCGCGTTACCGTCGTCCCCACGGGAGTCGATCTCGCGCAGTATCGCCCTGATCCGGCAGATTTCGACCCGAATTTCGATCCCAATCCACGCGCTGCGTCCGCGCCCCTCATCACCTTTGTCGGCGCCATGGACTGGGAGCCGAACGTCGACGGCGTCGAATATTTTTGCGCGGAAATCTGGCCCTCCATTAAGGCCGAAATGCCGCAGGCACGATTCCGCATCGTCGGCCGCAATCCCGACCGCCGCATTCAGAAGTGGGCCTCGATCGATACCTCGATCGAAGTTACCGGCCGTGTACCCTCGGTCGTCGAGCATCTGCGCCAGTCCGCCGTGGTCATCGTGCCCTTGCGCATCGGCGGCGGAACGCGCCTCAAGATCTACGAGGCCATGGCGACCGCCAAGGCCGTCGTCTCCACCACCGTAGGCGCTGAAGGATTGGATATTCATCACGGCCGCGACATCATGCTGGCCGACGATCCTCGCTCCTTCGCCCATGCAGTGATCATGCTGTTACGCGATCCCGAACTGCGCCGCCGTTACCAGCAGGCCGCCGTCGAGACCGCCGCCCGCCACGACTGGCCGGCGATCGGGGAGCGCTTCAGTGAAGTCTTGCGGTCGGTGGCGGCAAAGGAATCTCGTGCGCTACCCTCGGTTCCCACGCGCTTAGCGGAAAAGAAAGCGTAAGAGAAAAAGAGGAATTTCCCCTATTTTGCCGTGGCGTTTACGGCAACGTTGTTGCAGACGATCAAAGAGCAAGAACAAGGACCCGGCACGGCGCCCCCGCCGCCGAAAAAGCCGCGTCATTTCCTGGAGGTTTATGCCGATCACGGAACCAGCGGCGCAGTCTCTCCTGTCCGCTGACTTGCAGGCAATTTTGCGTTGCCTCAGTTGCGCTTCGAAACTTGAAAGCGACCAGGCCGCGGGCTTCCTCTGCCCGGCGTGCAAGCGCGTCTATCCCAACCTGCAAGGCATCGCGCGCTTTGTTGACGCCCAGCACTACGCCGCCAGTTTCGGTTTTCAGTGGCACAGGTATCAGAAGACCCAGCTAGACCACGACGAACTCCGCGAATCCGAACGCCATTTCCTGGCCAAGACCGCCCTTCGCCCCGACGATCTCAAAGGCAAACTCGTCCTCGACGTCGGTTGCGGCATGGGACGCTTCGCCGAAGTCGCGACTCGCTGGGGTGCACGTGTTGTCGGGGTTGACCTGAGCGCCGCCGCCGAGGTTGCCGCCAGGAACCTTGCCAGCCGCGACTTCGTCGCTTTCCAGGCCGACGTCTTCGCCCTGCCCTTCGCCCCCGAAAGCTTCGACATCATCTACAGCATCGGAGTGCTCCATCACACGCCGGATTGCGAAGCCGCCGTCAAAGCGCTGGATAAATATCTGAAGCCCGGTGGACTTCTCGTCGTCTGGCTCTACAGCGGATACAACAAGTGGTACCGCTTCAGCGATTTCTGGCGCCGATATACACACAAGATGAAGCCCGAGACTCTGCACGGCATTCTCAAAGTCGCGGTCCCCTTCTTCTACAACTTGCAGCAGGGCTTGAAGCATCTGCCCCTTGTAGGCCGTCCAGCCGCGGGCCTTGTTCACCACGTGTTCCCGGTGAACCGCCAGAAAGATCCAGAAGCCCGCATGCTCGACACCTTCGACTGGTATTCTCCCAAGTATCAGTCCAAGCACACCTACGAGCAAGTGTTCAAATGGTATGAAGCGATGGGCATGGAAGACATGCGCGTTGGCGAGATCTCCATCGCTGTCCGTGGCCGCAAGCCGGCAAGAGGACGCTAGCCAGGCCGCTGGAAAAAGTTGGCTTTCGTGTAGAGACGGGGCTTGCCCCGTCTCAGGGATTGGCGTCAATCCGCGCCTCGACCTGGAATCAGATGCCCCCTTTAGGGGCTGGGGCAAAAAAAGACCATGTGTGGAATCGCCGGAGTAGTGAGCACAACTCGCGAGAGCAACATCACCGAAGCTCTCGTGCACCACATGTGCGAGCAGATCGTCTACCGCGGCCCCGACGACGAAGGCCTCTATGTCGCCGACGGCGCTGGCCTCGGCATGCGCCGCCTCAGCATCATCGACCTCTCCGGAGGCCATCAGCCCGTCTTCAACGAAGATCGCAGCTCCTGGATCGTCTACAACGGCGAGATCTACAACTTCCCCGAACTCCGCCCCGAACTCGAAAGCCGCGGCCATCGCTTCCGCACCCACACCGACACCGAAGTCATTATTCATCTCTACGAAGAAATGGGAGCCGACTGCGTCAAGAAGCTGCGTGGCATGTTCGCCCTCGCCATCTACGATAAGACCAAACGCAAATTGACCCTGGCCCGCGACCGCCTCGGCAAGAAACCGCTGCACTACGCGCTCCACAAAGGCAGTCTCTACTTCGCATCCGAAATCAAATCGATCCTCGCCGTCGCCCCCGAACTCGCTGAAGTCAACTCCCAGGGCCTGCTCGAATATCTTTATTACGGATACGTCCCCGATCCCATTACCGCCTTCACCGGCATTCATAAGCTTCCGCCTGGGCATCTGCTCGAATTTCAGGACGGCGCGATCCGCATCCGCCAGTACTGGGACCTTCCCGAATACAACACTCACACGCCCAAGAACGAAGAAGAATGTCTGGAAGAACTGGAACAGCGCTTATTTGAAGCGACCAAGATTCGCCTGATCTCAGATGTGCCTCTCGGCGCATTTCTCAGCGGCGGCACCGATTCTTCCACCGTCGTTGCCTTGATGGCGCGCGCCAGCTCCGGCCCGGTCAAGACTTTCTCCATCGGCTTCAAGAAAGATGATTTCAACGAAGCCGACTACGCTCGCATCGTCGCCAGGAAATTCGCCACCGATCATCACGAGATGATCCTCGAGCCCGACGTCGTCCAGACCGTCGAGCATCTCACCAGTTCGCTCGAAGAGCCTTTCGGCGACTCCTCCATGTTGCCCACCTACTACGTTTCGCAGATGGCCCGCCAGCACGTCACCGTGGCTCTTTCCGGCGATGGCGGCGACGAAATGTTTGCCGGATACGATCGCTACCGTATCCACGCCGGCCGCCGCATCTTCGAACATATCCCCGGATGGGCCCGCAAATTGTTCCGCGACCAGATCTTCCCGCGACTGCCCGGCAGCATGCAGGGCCGTAAATTCAGCTACAACGTTTCGCTGCCCTGGCAGGAGCGCTACGTCGACGGCATGTCCTTCCTGCCCGCCTTCGAGCGCGATGTTCCGCTGCTCTCGCACGATTTTCGCCAAATACTGAACCGCAGCGACGATCCCGCCAATGTCTTGCGCCGTTACTTTGCGCTCGCGCCCGCCAAACATCCCGTCGACCAGCTCCTCTACGTCGACACCAAAACCTACCTGGTCGCCGACATCCTCACGAAGGTCGACCGCATGAGCATGTTGAATTCGCTCGAAGTCCGCGTCCCCATGCTCGATCATGTCTTCGTGGAGTGGGTCGCCGGCCTGCCGCCCGAGTGGAAGCTGCGCGGCAACCAGCAGAAATACATTCTCCGAAAGTTGGCGGACCGAGTCGGCGTGCCTGGCGAGGCGCTCCATCGCCAGAAGCAGGGATTCTCGCTCCCGCTCGTCCACTGGATGCGCAACGAACTCAAAGACATGCTGATGATCCTGCTCGAGCCCCGCACCCTCGATCGCGGCTATTTCGATGCCGGCGGTGTGCGCAAATTAATGGACGACCACCTGCTCCGCGGCAAAACCATGACCGGACGCATATGGCGTCTGCTGATGTTCGAGCTCTGGCATCGCAACTTCCTGGAAAAATACATCAAGCCCGCCGGCCTGTTCTCTCTCCCCGTGGTCGCCGACTCTCGCCGCCAGACGCCCAACTCCGCCGCCGCGCTAGCCAGCGCACCGGTGGGAGGATGATCGGGTGCACGCCACCGAACCTGCCCGCCTGACCCCAACTCCGCTAGCCGGCCTTCCCGGTCTCCCCGATCTGCCCATCGCCTTGTTCCTCATGATCAACACTTTTGAAACGGGAGGCTCCGAGCGCCAGTTCACCGTCCTCGCCCAGAATCTAACCCCGCCGCAATTCCAAACTCATCTCGGATGCGTCAGCCGCCGTGGCCAGCTCGCTCACAACTTCCCGGATACTCCGCAATTTCCCCTGGGCGGCAGCCTCTTCGGATGGCAATCGCTGCGCACCCGCCTCAACCTGAGCCGCCATCTGCGACAGCATCGGGTCCAAGTCGCCCACGCCTTCGACTTCTACACCAACCTGACCCTGATCCCCGCTGCGAAACTCGCCCGCGTCCCCGTTGTCATCGGCAGCCATCGCCAACTCGGAGACCTGATGACCACCGCGCAGTTCCGCGTCCAGGCCGCCGCTTTTCGCTGCTGCGACGCCGTCGTCTGCAACTCGCAAGCCGCCGCCCATCGTCTCCTCGCCACCGGCCTGTCGCCCAACAAAATCGCAGTCATCGGAAACGCCCTGCCGGCCGAGGCTTTCACCGCGGCGCCCGCAGCTCTGCCGAAGCGTCCAGGGGGCCTCCGCGTCGGCATGGTCGCGCGCATGAATCACCGTTACAAGAATCATTCCGGATTCCTGCGCATCGCCGCCCAAATCCGTCGGCGCATGCCCAATGCTGAATTCCTTCTCGTCGGCGATGGCCCGCTGCGTCAGGAACTGGAGCGAGAGGCGGCAA
>WNFA01028034.1_pt1 | contig 10047 bp, 10 predicted proteins | sample 5400481 | NCBI WGS metagenome assembly WNFA01 (sample SAMN13153340, study PRJNA577476) | soil metagenome | isolation source: 120 cm saprolite under Douglas fir tree site 2 hole 1 replicate 2 | place: USA:California | collected 2015-04-18 | reverse complement strand
CCTGTTCCTGGCGCAGCGTACCGCGCTCGAGGCGGGCGAGCCGATCGGCATCGATATCGGCCGTGACGAGCTTGCCTTCTTCCCTTTGATCTATTGGCCGATGGTGCCGAACGCGGCGCGCCCCGCGGCCGAGGCGCTGGCGCGGGCCGACGCCTATATGAAGCAAGGCGGCACGATCCTGTTCGATACGCGCGACGCGGTCTTGGCGCCGCCCGGGCCGGGCGGCGAGGGCCGCGGGCCGGGCATGCTGGCGTTGCGCGCGATCCTCTCCTCCCTCGACATTCCCGAGCTCGAGCCGGTTCCCCGCGACCACGTGCTGACCAAGACGTTCTTCCTGCTTCGCGACTTTCCCGGGCGCTTCAACTCCGGCCAGCTTTGGGTCGAAGCCATGCCGGCGGAACGCGAGGACGAGCCGCGTCGCCCCGCCCGCGGCGGCGACGGCGTCTCCTCCATTCTCATCACTGCCAACGACTTGGCCGGCGCCTGGGCGATTCGGCCCGACGGTCAGCCGATGCTGCCGTTGGTGCCCGGCGATCCGCGCCAGCGCGAGTTTGCGTTTCGAGCCGGGGTCAACATCGTGATGTACACGCTGACCGGCAACTACAAGGCCGATCAGGTGCACGTCCCGGCGTTGCTCGAGCGGCTCGGGCAATAGGAACCAGTCCGTGGACTTCGGAATCGCGTTTGCTCCGCTGGTGCCCGTCGAAGTGCTGTGGGCGGCTTTGGCCGCGGTCACATTGGTCGCGGGGCTCCTGGTCTTCATCCGCAGCCGCGGCGCGCCGCTGCGCATCGCCGGCCTGGCGTTGCTGGCGCTGGCGCTCGCCAATCCCTCCTTCACGCGCGAGGACCGCCAGCCGCTGTCCTCGGTCGCGGTGGTGATCATCGACAAGAGCCCGAGCCAGGGATTTGGCGACCGGCTGGCGCAAACCGAAGCCGTGCGCGCCGCGCTGGCGCAGCGGCTGGCGCGCATCCCGGGGCTGGAGACGCGGGTCGTGGAGGCCGGCGAGGCCGACGGCGAAACCGAGGGCACCCGGCTGTTCTCGGCACTCGGCGCTGCGCTCGCCGACGTCCCGCCCGATCGCATCGCCGGCGCCATCCTGGTGACGGACGGCCGCGTGCACGACGTTCCGGGCGACGCCGCCGCGTTGGGGTTTTCCGCGCCGGTGCACGCGCTGATCACCGGCCATCCCGACGAACGCGACCGCCGCGTCGTGCTCCTTTCCGCGCCGCGCTTCGGCATCGTCGGACAAAGCCAGACGCTGGTGTTTCGCGTCGAGGATTCCGGCGTACCGCCCGGACCGGCGCAAGTGACCGTTCGGCGCGACGGCGACACCTTGGAAAGCCGCAGCGTGCAAAGCGGCGAAAAGGTCAGCGTGCAGATCCCGATCCCCCACGCGGGCGCCAACATCGTGGAGATCGAGGCGTCGGCGCTCGAAGGCGAGCTCACGCCCGTCAACAATCGCGCCGTGGTGTCGATCGACGGGGTGCGCGACAAGCTGCGCGTGCTGCTGGTTTCCGGCGAGCCGCACGCGGGCGAGCGCACCTGGCGCAATCTGCTGAAATCCGACGCCAGCGTCGATCTGGTGCATTTCACCATCCTGCGCCCGCCGGAAAAACAGGACGGCACGCCGATCAACGAGCTCTCCCTGATCGCCTTTCCGACCCGCGAGCTGTTCCAGCAGAGGATCAACGACTTTCAGCTGATCATCTTCGACCGCTACGCCCGCCAGGGCGTGCTGCCGCTGATCTATTTCGACAACATCGCCCGCTACGTGCGCGAGGGCGGCGCGGTCCTGGTCGCGGCCGGCCCCGATTATGCGACCCCGGGCAGCATCTGGCGTACGCCCTTGGACGTCATCCTGCCGGCCGAGCCGAGCGGCGAGACCACCGACCGGCCGTTCCACGCTCGGCTCAGCGAGCAGGGCAAGCGCCATCCGGTCACGCGCGATCTCGAAGGCGCCAATTCCGATCCGCCGCACTGGAGCCGCTGGTTCCGGCTGGTCGACACCCGCAACCCCAACGGCACCGTCGTGATGCACGGCCCCGACGACAAGCCGCTGCTGGTGCTCTCGCGCCAGGGCGAGGGCCGGGTCGCACTGCTGCTGTCCGACCATATCTGGCTGTGGGCGCGCGGCTACGAAGGCGGCGGTCCTCACCTCGATCTGCTGCGGCGCCTGTCGCATTGGCTGATGAAGCAGCCCGATCTCGAGGAGGAGGCATTGCGGCTCTCCTCCCATGGGCGCGAGCTCACGATCGAGCGGCAAACGATGGCCGACAGCGTCGATCCGGTCATCGTGACGTCGCCGTCCGGGCAAACCCGCACGGTCACGCTCGGCGCCTCGGAACCCGGTGTCTGGCGCGCGGACGTTCCGGCCGGCGAGCTCGGCTTGTGGCGCGCCAGCGACGGCAAGCTGACCGCGCTCACCAACATCGGACCGGCCAATCCCCGGGAATTCGCCGAAGTCACCTCGACCACCGACGTGCTCGGCCCGCTTACGGCGGCGACCGGCGGCGACGCGCGGCGGGTCGCCGATGCGTCCGGCGTGACGGTGCCGCGCGTGCTCCCGGTGCGCTCGTCCGAGACGTTCAAGGGCGAGGACTGGATCGGACTGAAGATGCGCGACGCCAGCGTGGTGCGGGGCATCGGGGTGCTGCCGGTCTTCGCCGGTGTCCTGGGCCTGCTGCTGCTGCTTAGCAGCGTCGCGGCGACGTGGCTGCGGGAGGGACGATGACAGGAAATCAGAAGTCAGAAATCAGCGGTCAAGGTAAGTGCCCCGTTCCTTCTTCTGATTTCTGACTTCTGACTTCTGATTCCTGATCCCAGTCCGGCCGGATGGCACCGCTCACGCCCGCGAATGCGCCGTCCACCAGCTCGGCGACCAGCAATCTCGCCGGGTCGACCGGGCCCGGCATCGTGACTTGCCCTTTGGGAATGCGCGCAAAGCCGCAGCGGCCGTAATAAGGCACGTCGCCCACGAGCACGACCAGGCGGTGACCGTGCCGGCGCGCCTCCGCGAGCGCCCGTTCGATCAGCGCTTTGCCGATGCCGTGATGCCGGAACGGCGGCTCGATCGTCAAGGGCCCGAGCAGCAGCGCGGGCGTCTCGCCGATCCGGATTTTGGTCTGACGCACCGAGCCGACCAGGAGCGTGCCGATTCGCGCCGTGAACGACAGCTCGAGCCGATGCCCCATCTCCTCGCGGATCCGATACGACGTGCGCGCAAAGCGCCCCGGCCCGAACGTGCGCTCGTGCAGGCGTTCGATTGCCGCCGCGTCTTCGGGCGTCTCGAGCAGGATGTTCAGCGTGAGATCGGTCATGGCGATCGCCCGCGCCGGTTGCGGCGCGCGGCCGAGCGCCGCTTAGCACTTGGCGCGGGCGAGGTCCATTGCTTGCCCGAGCGGGATACCTATTTGCTGGTAGCCCGCATGGAGCGAAGCGGAATGCGGGAACGCCGATCCCGGATTTCGCCACGCTCCATCCGGGCTACAACGGAGCATCCCGATGGGCCTGCTCGTCGAAGGCGTGTGGAAGGACGAGGGCTACGAGGCTCGCGCGGGCCGTTTCGTGCGCATGCCGACGAGCTTCCGCAGCTGGGTCACGCCCGACGGCAGCCCCGGACCGTCCGGCCAGGGCGGATTTGCGGCCGAGCCGGGACGCTATCATCTCTACGTCTCGCTCGCCTGCCCGTGGGCGCACCGCACCGTCATCTTCCGCAGGCTCAAGGGTCTCGAGGACCGGATCTCGCTTTCGGTGGTCGAGCCGCTGATGGGCGGCGAGGGCTGGGTGTTCGGCGCGGGCGAGGGCGCCATCCCGGATTTCGTCAATCACAAGCGGCGGCTGGCCGACATCTATCTCCTCGCCGATCCGCATTACACCGGCCGCGTCACCGTTCCGGTGCTGTGGGACAAGCGGCGAAACACCATCGTCAACAACGAATCCGCCGAGATCATCCGCATGCTCAATTCGGCATTCGATGCGTTCACCGACGTGCGGACCGATTACTATCCGCCGGAGCTCCGCGAGGAGATCGACCGCGTCAATCATTTCGTCTACGAGAACGTCAACAACGGCGTCTACCGTGCCGGTTTCGCCCGCAGCCAGGAAGCCTATGAGGAAGCATTTTTGGCGCTGTTCGCCGCGCTCGAGGAACTCGAGGCGCGTCTATCCGACCGGCGCTATCTCGCCGGGGAAAAACTCACGGAAGCCGACTGGCGGCTGTTCACGACGCTGGTGCGGTTCGACGCGGTCTATTACGGCCATTTCAAGTGCAATCTTCGCCGCATCGTGGATTATCCGAACCTGAGCAATTACCTGCGCGATCTCTATCAGGTCTCCGGCGTCGCCGAGACGGTGAGCATCGACCATATCAAGCGGCATTATTACGGCAGCCATCGCCAAATCAACCCGACCGGCATCGTGCCGCTCGGCCCCGCGCTCGATTTCTCCGCGCCGCACGACCGCGCGCGGTTCGCATCGTAGGACGCGGCAAGCGGCGCTCAACCCATCCTACGCGGTGTCTTTGCCGAGCGAATGCGAGGGATGCCGCGTATCGCCGCGCTTATTCTGATGACGCACGTAGGTGATCAGCGCTTCGGGGCGCTCGGCCTTGACCTTGAGGGCGGCGATGAGCGCATCTTCGGCATCGATCGTAACGCGGTCGGTGTGTCCTTTCAACCGGAACCCGACGGTGAAATGCATCACCACCTTCTCGATCCGCTCCGCAGCCGAAAGCGGCGCCATCGGCACCGGCCGTTTCCGCAAATTCCTGTTTCCCGCGCCCGACGTTCCCAAAACCGACCGACCGCCGCAAGCGCTCCGCCGGGTCCCCCGCAGGGACGGGTTTTGCTTGCGCGCGGCCCATCCGCATCCGAGAATATCGCTCGGAAGGAAAACAGAATGCGCGTCTGCACCTTGTTTCCTGCCGCGACCGAGATCGTGTTCGCGCTTGGATTGGGCGACTCGCTCGTCGGAGTAAGTCACGAGTGCAATTATCCGGCCGCCGCTTCGAAGCTCCCGAGCATCACCAGGTCCCAGGTGCCGGCCGGGCTGACCAGCGCCGAGATCGACCGCGTCGTCACCGCAACGCTCCAGGCGGGGGAAGCGCTCTACGGGCTCGATTCCGCGCTGCTCGAACGGCTCGCGCCCGAGGTGATCATCACCCAGGAACTCTGCGAGGTTTGCGCCTTGTCGAGCGACGAAGTGCGGCAATGCCTCTCCGCGCTCACCTGCAGGCCGCGGCTCTTGAGCCTCGAGGCCAATTCATTGGCGGGCATTCTCGACGACATAAGCACGGTGGCCGTGGCGCTGGGCCGGCCCGATCGCGGCGAGCGCCTGGTCGGATCGCTGCAGGCGCGGATCGAGGCGATTGCGAGGATGACGGCAGACGTGGCGCATCGCCCGCGGGTCTTCTGCATGGAATGGGTCGACCCGCCCTATTGCGGCGGGCATTGGATGAAGGAGCTGGTCGAGATCGCCGGCGGCGACGACGCGCTGGCGGTGAGCCACCGGCCTTCCTATCGCGTCGCCTGGCAGGACGTGCTCGATTTCGCGCCGGAAATCATCGTGCTCACCTGCTGCGGGTTCGACCTCGAGCGCTGCTCGCGCGAGAGCCGGATCCTGGCCGGCTTTCCCGGAGCGCACGCGCTGCCGGCGATCCGCAACGATCAGGTCTTTGCCACCGACAGCGCCGCCTACTTCGCCCGGCCGGGGCCGCGGATCGTCGACAGCCTGGAAATTCTCGCGCACATCGTCCATCCGGAAAAGATTCCGGCCCCGCAGCTCCCCGGCGCCTTTCGCAAGCTTCGCGTTTCCGAGCACGATTTCGCTTGAGCCGCACGCCGGAACCCGCGTGCGTGGGTCCCGGCTATTGCGGCCAATGGCTCACACGAAGCCTCGCCCCGCAATTACGCGCTTTATCAGCGCGACGGAGTGAAATCCGATGCCCCGCGGGCCATTCCGCGCGTATGGGGATTGCGATGGGCAGCTAACATCCGGTGCCCCGGGCTGACGCTCGATGCCCCGCGAGCCGCTCCCCTGGTATGGGGATTTGGATGCTGAACCTGCATCTTGTGCCCCGGAGTGCGAGTGGATGTCTGGCTCGCCGCGAGCACGGCGGGGGAGGACGCCATCAACAAGCCCGCTATGGCGGCGAACGACAGGATCTTGGTCATTGTGACCTCCTCTTCGTAGATCACCTCGAAGAAAAACTCGCGCCGAGACGTTTTGTTTCGACGTTTTGTTTCGCTTGGACCGTCGAACGTGCAAGTAATTTGTCGCAGATCATTCATCTATCAATACGCGCCGTTCATCTGATATTCATCGAATCCTCAACTCTATTTCGCGCCGCTGCAATCGCAATGACGCAGGCTGTTCCAAATGAGCAATCCACTGACGGCGTGATCGCAATGCGGCGCCCGATCAGCCGAAGCGCTGCCTCAGCGTTGCCATGTAGGCACGGATGCGCTCGGCATTGACGCCGAAGTCGCTGCGTCCCTGGCGGCTCTCCGAGCGCATGTCGATACGGCTCCCGGGCGTCTCGGCCGCGACCCGGATCACGATGTCGTCGGTGAAGCGGAACCATCGGCTGGTCTGGCGCGCCTCGATGCGGCCGGCCGCCGGATCGGCCGCCACGACGGTCCAGCCCGGCATCGCCTTCGCCGTATCCAGCGCGAGCCGGAACGCCTGTTCCGGTGGCAGGCCGGCCTTGAGCGGCGCCAAATCCGGGTAGGCGGCCTTTTGCTGCTCGGCGATCTGTGACCCCGCATAGGTCGCGGGACCGGCGTTCTCGGCGGCGCGCGCCGGCAACGCGGCAACATAGTTCGGCGGATTCTCGGTGTCGGTGGTGATGTCGTGGATGCGCGGCAGCGTCTTGAGCCTGTGGTCGAACTGCCAAGGCACATAAGCGAGCACGGCGCCTGTGGCGAGCCCGATACCCGCGATCGTCAGGCCGCGCCAGCCGAGTTGCGGCCACCCCGCCGCGAGCGCGAAGAGCGAGACGACCGCGGCCGCCAACGCGACATATCCGGAGGCGGGCATCAGCCAGGAGAAGGCGAAGCGGAAATGCCACCACCCCGCGCGCCACCCCAGCGGCGAGACGACAAGCGGCATCAACGCCGCCGCCGCCAGCCCGAGGCCCAAATATGCCGCGTATGGCGCCCAGTTCCGAATCACGACAAAGCCGCCCATCTTCATTCGCCTTCGCTCCTGCAAACAAGAGCCGGGCAGTTCTGTTCCTGCAAACAAGAGTCGGCGACTTTGTTCCCCGGAAAAATGTCGCACCGAGGACGAATGTTCAACCGAGAAAATCGAGTTTCCGGCATCGCTCACCCGGCGTTTGAGCTCGCAAGCAAGAAAATCCAAGCCGTCCGGCCGGGCTGGCACATTCGTCAACGCGCCGGCACGGAAGCTCGGGCCCAAACCGACGCGGCTGATGATCGTGCTCGCAAGCATCGGCGCCGTGTTGTCGGTTGCCGCCGCCGCGGAGAAATTTCAAAAACTGTCCGGTTCGCAAATCCGTGCCAAGCTCGCCGGGATGGAGATCACCGACGAGGTGCACTGGGCCGACGTTTACGGAGCGGACGGGACGCTGACCACGTTCTCGATGGGGAAAAAGACCATCGGCAAATGGTCGGTCAAGCACGACGAGCTTTGTCACGACCGCGGCACGGAGTTCCATGGCTGCTACCAGGTCTGGATTTCCGGCAAGAAGGTCGAGCTGCGGCGCGAGGGCTCGGGCCTGCCGCTCGAAGGCGTGCTGCAGCCGCCTGCGAGGCGCAAGTGACCGCGCGGCCGAGATCGCCTCGTATGCGGGTCCAAGAGCCACGCAGCATCCGGTGTCGATCGCTCTCATGACCTCGGTCCGGCAACACACGCCTCTGCTGCAGATCGCCGGCCTGACCAAGCGCTACGGCGAGGAGCGGGTGCTCGACGACGTGAGCTTTTCGGTGCATCCCGCCGAGGTGCTCGGCCTGATCGGACCGAACGGAGCCGGCAAGACGACGCTGCTCGAAGCCGTGGCCGCGCTCGTTCCGGTGGATTGCGGCGCCGTCCTCTGGCGCGGGGCGGTCTTGGCTCCGGCACACCGGCGCGGATCGATGTTCTATCTGCCGGAGGGGATTCGCCCGTGGCAGCAGCAATATGTCGCGCGCGTGCTCAGCTTCTTCGCTGCCGTATACCGGCGGCCAGGAGCGCAGATCGGCGAGACGGTTGCCGCCGTCGGTCTCGATCCGGTCCTGCGCAAGCAGGTGTTGGCGCTGTCGAAAGGCTATGCGCGCCGGCTGATGTGGGCGCTCGCGCTGCTCGCACCGCATCCGCTGCTGCTCATGGACGAGCCGTTCGACGGTTTCGATCTCAAGCAAACCCGGGAGATGATGGTCGTCTTGCGCCGGGCGGCGGCCGCGGGCCGCACGATCGTCCTGTCCACCCATCAGCTCGTCGACGCCGAGCGCGCATGCGACCGTTTCGTGCTGCTCGCCGGCGGCCGTGTCCGCGGCGAGGGCACGCTCGACGAGCTCCGGGCACGCACGGGCATTTCCACCGGACTGGAGGACATGTTTCTTGCGCTCGCCTGACGCCAGCCGGGCGCTCCGCGCCCCGTTCCGGCCGCTGCTCGCCAAGGAGCTGTGGCAGATCGCCGGCGGCCGCGCGCTGTGGACGATGCTGCTCCTGCTCTGCCCGCTCGTCGGCTACAGCTTCGTTCAGGCGGTCTCGCTCTATGGCGAGGCAAGCCGTGCGGCGTCGCAATCGCCGGCGCTTGCCAGCGGTCTCTCTCCGCTCGACGGCGTGCTCGTCCCCACCTTCGGCGCGTTCTATGTCGCCGTCACGCTGCTGTTCCCGTTCGTGGCGATCCGCGTGCTCGGCCACGAAAAGGAGACCGGCGCGCTGCGACTGCTGATCCAATTGCCCTACCGGACCTCGACGCTGATCGCCGCCAAGCTTGCGGCCATTCTCGCCGCATGGCTGATCGCCGCGGTTCCCGTGCTCTCGGCGCTGGCGGTCTGGCAAGTTCTGGGCGGGCATCTCGACGCGCCGGAAACGCTCGATCTGCTGTTCGGGCATCTTCTCTACGGCCTGCTGGTCGGCGCGATCGCGTTGTTCGCCGCCTCGATATCCGAAAGCGCGGCCACCGCGGCAATCCTCACGCTCGCCTTCACCATCGGCTCGTGGGTGCTCGATTTCACCGCGGCCGGGCGCCCGGGCTTGTTCGACTGGCTGTCGCGCCTGTCGTTGACCCAGGCGCTGCGCACGTTCGAGCAGGGACTGCTGTCGGCAAGTCTCGTCGCCGGCATGCTCACCGCCGTGGCGGCGTTCGCGGCGCTTGCCGCAGTGTGGCTGCCCCTGGGAGTTCCGGCCCGCGTGAAGCTCGCGCGTTCGCTGATCGCCGTGCTCGTGGCCGCCGCGGTGCTGGGGATTTCCGCGCAGCTGCGCGCCTCGCTCGATGTTGCGGCGGACCGGCGCAACTCGTTCCCGGCCGCCGACGAGCAAAGGCTGCACGAGCTGCGCGCGCCGCTGCTCGTCACCGTGCACCTGGCGCCGGAAGATCCGCGTTATGCCGACCTGCGGCGCAACGTATTGGCCAAGCTCGAGCGAACGCTGCCGAACGTCACGGTCCGGCTTGCCGGCGGCCGGCAAAGCGTGGTCGGCAATAGCGGCGAGGAATCCTACGGCGTGGTCGACTATGATTACGGCGGCCGGCTCGCCAGCACTCGATCGACCAGCCACCGCGAAGTCTTGCCGCTCCTCTACGGCCTCGCCGGCGTGCCGCCCCCGGCGCCCGGGAGCGGTGAGGACTACCCCGGCCATCCGCTCGTCGCCGATGCGGACGCAAGCCTTGCCTGGTTCTTGTGCGGCCTGCCACTTCTGATCGGTGCGGGCTGGTGGTGGAGCCGGCGGCCGCCTCGATTCCGACTCACAGCCCAACAAGACGGAGATCAGCCATGAAACGAACGCACGCGATCGCCAAGGTATTGGCGGCGACATTCGGCGGAGCTTCAAGCGCGTCGAGGCAATCGCACTGATACCGAGCTGGTTCAAGCTTCTTCCGGACA
>WNFA01006179.1_pt1 | contig 10047 bp, 6 predicted proteins | sample 5400481 | NCBI WGS metagenome assembly WNFA01 (sample SAMN13153340, study PRJNA577476) | soil metagenome | isolation source: 120 cm saprolite under Douglas fir tree site 2 hole 1 replicate 2 | place: USA:California | collected 2015-04-18 | reverse complement strand
CTATGATTTCAACGACTCCCTGGCGCGGTCCGTGGCGGAGCGCATCGCGGTGAACGCGCGCGAAGCGGACATTGCGGCACAGGTTGCGCCTCCGGGCCCGGCCTTCGCAGCGGGCTATGATGCACGGTTGGTGCGCCTGCGCCTCGTTTCCACGAGCGCGCCCACGGCGCTCGAATCGCTGCTTGCTGCCCTGGGCGAAACACGCTCGCTGCGGCCGGACGCTCCGGGAACCCCCGAGCAGCTCTACGCCGCCGAACGCGCCGTGGTGGATTCTTATCGCGTCCTACCGTTGGTGCATCTGCCGCAGAGCTATGGTTTGAGCGAGCGGGTGAAGAACTGGATGCCGCGGCGCTGGGGCAGTTGGCGGCTGGAGGACGTCTGGCTTGACACCTCGTCCCCGGCCGCGAGTGGGGAAAGGCCATGAGCTTTCGCGCGAAATTGGCGCTCGTCTTTGCACTCACTGTGGTAGCTGCAGTCACTTTGGTGGCTTGGGGAGTCTCGACCTATACACGGCGCGAGTTCGAGCGGCTGGACCGCCAGCACACCGAAGCACTGGTGGCGCAATTTCGCCGCGAGTTCGCGCGGCGCGGCGAAGAGGTGGTGCGCCGCGTGGAGGGCATCGCCGATACCGAAGCCACTATTCGCATGGCCATTGAACTCAGCCGCCCGCAAGCCGATGCCTCGCTCTACCTGCACGACGCGCTCGGCTTGTCTAAGGCGCACCAGCTCGATTTCGTCGAAATCGACAACAGCGACGGCGTGCTGATCTCCTCGGCGCAGTGGCCGGCGCGCTTCGGTTATAAGAACGGCTGGGTCACGGAAACAAAAGATTGGGCATCGCACGGCGCTTTTCTGCGGCGTGAAGAATTGCCTGATGGCGTAGCCCTGGCGCTGACGGCCGTGCGCACGGTGCGGGTAGGCGATAAGCAACTCTACCTTATCGGCGGCCAGCGCCTGGACAAAGAGTTTCTGGCTTCGCTGGTGCTCCCGGCCGGCATGCGCGCTCTGCTGTATCGCAATCTCGAACCCACCTTTGTGGCCTCGGGGCTGACGGACGCCTCCGGCGCCGTGAGCCAGGCCGAGCGGTTCGCTCCGCTCATCGAGCGGGTGCAGGAGCAGGCGCGGACACTCGAGCAGACTTTGGAGCCACCGGATGACCCCGCCGACGCCGAAATTTTTTATGGCATCCCGCTCACCGGGCGGCAGGGCGAGGTGCTGGGCGTGTTGCTGGTGGGCAGCTCGCAACGCGACAAGTTGACGCTCACCCAATTCATCCGCGCGCTTGCTCTGATGGCCGGCGGAGCGGGCATCCTGTTTGGCGTGTTTCTGAGCTGGTGGGTTGCCGCGCGTGTTACTCGCCCGGTTGAACGGCTCGCCGCCAGCGCTCGCGAGGTCGCCGGCGGCAACTGGGCGGCGCACGTGAAGGTTCACTCCCACGACGAAATCGGCCAGCTTGCCGGCGCCTTCAACGACATGACCCGGCAGCTCGCTCTGCAGCGCGAGCAGCTCTTACAGGCCGAGCGCGTCGCTGCCTGGCGCGAGCTGGCGCGGCGCCTGGCTCACGAGTTGAAGAACCCGCTTTTTCCGCTACAGCTTACCGTGGAAAATCTGCAGCGCGCCCGCGAGCAGACCCCCGAGCAGTTTGACGAGATTTTCTTCGAGTCCACTGCCACGCTTCGCGCCGAACTCGCCAACCTGAACGCCATCGTCGGCCGCTTCAGCGATTTTGCCAAGATGCCCGCGCCGCACTTCCAGCTCGTGAACCTCAACGAGGCCGTCCGCAGCGCCGTCAAGCTGTTTGAGCGGCAGTTCAGCGCTGTTGGCCGCCCTGCCATCACGCCGGAGTTCCATCTCGACGAAGGAATCGCTGGCATCCAGGCCGACCCCGATCTGCTGCACCGCGCGCTGCAGAATCTGGTGCTCAATGCTATGGATGCCATGCCCGGAGGCGGAACCCTCACCATCCGCACCCAGCCCTGTGATGACGCGGTGCGGCTGGAAGTCACCGACACCGGCTTTGGGCTGACGCCGGAGGAATGCGAACGTCTGTTTACGCCCTACTACACTACGAAGCAGCACGGCACCGGTCTCGGGCTGGCGATTGTGCAGTCCGTGGTGAGCGACCACGGGGCCAAGATCGCGGTGGAGAGCAAGCCCGGCGTTGGCACAACGTTTCGCCTCGACTTTCCGCTTCGCGCGCCCTCTCGCGACGGTGGACGCCCCGTCAAAGCCACTACGGAGGCGCCCCGGGAGAAGTTCGGGGGAACGCTCGGGATAACCCCCTTGAAGAATAAGGTCCGCTAGGGGGGAGCGAGCGCTGCGGTGGGTCACAAAGCCAACCTACTGGTGATCGACGACGATGCCAACACCCTGGCGTCGCTGGCTCGCGCGTTTCGCCTGGCCGGCCATGAAGCCACGGTTTGCGACAGCGCCATCCGCGCGCTCGAGCTTGTCAAATCGCAGCGCTTCGACGTCATCCTTTCCGACGTGGTCATGCCCGGCAAGGACGGCCTCGCGCTGCTCGAAGATCTCAAAATGGCGGGGGTGACGGCCCCCGTGGTGATGATCTCCGGACAGGCCACCGTGGAAATGGCCGTGCGCGCAACGCGGCTTGGGGCCATCGATTTTCTCGAGAAGCCGCTTTCGACGGAAAAGCTGCTTGTCACTGTGGAGAACGCCCTGCGCCTGACGCGTCTGGAAGAAGAAAACCGGGAATTGCGCCAGCGGCTGGGCAAGCACGAAATGGTTTGGGTGAGCCCAGTGATGGAGCGGCTTATGGTGCAGGTCGAGCGGGTGGCGGCGAGCGAAACCCGCGTATGCATTCTGGGCGAGACCGGCACGGGCAAGGAACTCGTCGCCCGTACCATCCACAACAGGAGCCCGCGCCGGGGCGGGCCGTTTGTCACGCTCAACTGCGCCGCCGTGCCTGCCGAGTTGATCGAATCTGAGTTGTTTGGGCACGAAAAAGGAGCCTTCACGGGCGCGGCCGGTCGGCACATCGGCAAATTCGAACAGGCCCATCGCGGGACTCTGTTCCTTGATGAGATCGGCGACATGCCGCTGGGGATGCAAGCCAAGCTCCTGCGCGTCCTCGAAGAGGGTGAAATCGAGCGGGTGGGGGGCGACCGGCCCGTCGCCGTGGATGTCCGCGTGATCGTGGCCACGCACCGCAACCTCGACGAGTTGGTCCGCCAGAACGCCTTTCGCCAAGACCTCTACCACCGCATCTACGTCTTCCCGCTGCTGCTGCCGCCGTTGCGCGAGCGGGTCGAGGACATTCCTGCGCTGGTGGAGAATTTCGGTCGCCAGGTGGCTGTCCAGAACGGTTGGAAAGAGAAAGCCTTTGCTGCCGAGGCCATCGAAGAGTTGAAGCGCTATGCTTGGCCGGGAAACGTGCGGGAACTGCGCAACGTGGTCGAGCGGCTGCTGTTGCTCTCCGCCGGTGAGCAGGTGGACTCCGCGGCTGTGCGCCAGGCTCTGCCGCTGGGGAGCGCCGCAGGCTCAGCCGCGCTTGCCCATGCTCAGGACAGCAGCAGCGCCATGCGCAACGGCACGCTGGCCGAGCGCGTCAACGCTTTCGAGCGCCAAGTGCTGCTCGCCGAGCTCAAGCGCCACAACCACCACATGACTAATGTCGCTCGGGCACTAGGCCTGGAGCGCAGCCACCTGTACAAGAAGTGCCAGCAACTGGGCATTGACCTCCGCGCCGTCCGCCGGTCCGAATAACCACTCGACTCCTCGCAACACACTGCTTTTGGAGACGCGGGAGCAGGCTTTCCGGGCGGGAGCGCGTTTCGCTGTTGCCCTACCTGACTGCGCTGCAAGTCCACCGGGCAGCGGTGCGAGGCCAACCTGGGGAAGGGCCGGGCTAGAGCGGGGCATTTGTGTGCGCAGTCAATTTCTACTCAAACTGCTTTCGGAAATCCACGAACTGCTGTTTCAAGTCGGCAACCTCCTTCTGAAGGCCCGCGACTTCATCCTCGAGCCGCGCAATCCGCTCGGCGTCGACTGAGCTGCTGGCAGCTGCCGCTTCCCCTGCTGGCTCAGGCTCGGACGTCTCCACATCACCGGATAGCAAGTGCGCGTAGCGCGCCTCCTTGGTGCCAGGCTGTCTGGGGAGCATTTTGACCAGTGGCGGCTCGCGCTTCATCAGGCGCTGCAAAGTGGATTGCACCTCGCTCAGGTCGTCAAACCGATGCATGCGCTCCGAGCGGCCACGCAACTCGCCGGGCGTCTGGGGGCCTCGCAATAACAACACGCATAGGATAGCGGTCTCGCGGCGGTTGAAGTTGAAGGCTTCCGGGAGCCGGTGCTCGTATTTGGTCACGCGGCTGTCCGCGCTGCTGGTGGTTCCTGCCAGGCCTTTTTCATTCAGACCGTGCAACGCCTCCCTTACCGCGTCTTCGTCCAGATTCATCAACGGATCGCGATTCGATTTCTGGTTACACGCATTGATGAGCGCGTTCAACGAAAGCGGATAGTAATCCGGAGTGGTGATCTCCTTTTCTACCAGCGAGCCCAGCACTCTAGTTTCAGCGTCATTCAGGCGAATATCCACGGCAAGAAATCATACATTAAGATTGAAGGGTTCCCAAACTTGCGGCACCGGCATACCCACCAGTGGATGCTGCGGCATTCTGACTGCGGTCTCCGAGCTAATAGGTTAGACCAAAGCCGTAGGGGAAGAGCGGATCATAGTTGGGGACTCCGACATGGATCGGGATCTGCGACATGGAACGCGGCCAGGAGAAAGAAAGTTTTCCCGTTGGCTTGTAGTCCCCAAAGAGCACGTCGGCAACACCCTGGCCTTCCGTTCCGGGCAGCCACGCGGCGAGAAATGCATCCGTCTTACCCAGCACATCCTCGATAATCATCGGTCGGCCCGAGAGCAGAATGACGACCACGGGGATGCCCGCCCGTTTCATGTTGTCGACGGCCCGAACATCCTCCGCCGCAAGTCTCAGGTCTGCGCGGTCTCCCGACATCTCGGCGTACGGTGTCTCGCCGATGACGGCAATCGCGAGTGATGCTCCTTCGGCTCCGGTTCCGTCCTTGGAAAACGTAACCTCGGTATTCTTGGAGGCGGCATTCCGGATTGCCGCGAGAATCGTGGTCCCGCCCGGAGTAACGTTGCCGCTCTTTCCCTGCCACGTGATCGTCCATCCGCCGCACTGGTTTCCAAGGTCGTCCGCGCTCTTGCCGCCCACGTGAATGCGAGCCGCCTGCTTCGAGAGCGGCAAGGTATTGTGATCGTTCTTGAGGAGCACAATCGACTGGCGGACCAACTCGCGGGCCACCTGCCGGTGCTCAGGAGAGCCGAAACTCTTCCACAGCTTCCGGTCGGCAAGCTGGGATCGGTTCTTGTCGAGCAGACCCATGGCGGACTTAACTCTCAGAATGCGCGTAACTGCATCATCGATCCGTGACATCGGGACTTTGCCGTCTTTGACGAGCCGCTTCAGGGTTTCGAAGAACTCCCGATAACGCTGCGGCACCATGACCATGTCCATCCCGGCGTTGATAGACTGTTCCACCTGGCTCTTGTAGTCTCCCGGCAGCTCGTCCAGAGCGTTGTAATCCGAGATCAGAAAGCCCTCAAAACCCAGTTCCTGTTTCAGGATCTCAACCATCAACCTCTTACTCCCCGAGCATTTAGCGCCGTTCCAACTGCTGTAGGAGGGCATGATCGAAGCCACGCCGGCGCGAATGGCGGAGATATACCCCTGCATGTGGACTCTCCGCAGCGCGGTCTCATCCACGCGAGTATCACCGCGATCGAGCATCTTCTTTAGTCCGGTTCCCCAAGTAGTGCCCCCGTCGCCGACGAAGTGTTTGGCACAGGCCGAAACAGAGAGTGGATCGCTGAGATCCTTACCCTGGAATCCCCGGACAGCTGCCTCTCCAAGAAGGCTCGGCATCTCAGGTGTTTCCCCGTAACCCTCATAGGTTCTGCCCCAACGGATATCCTGAGGAACCGTCACGCAAGGGGCGAAGGCCCAGTTGATTCCGGTCGCTCGGACCTCCTCGGCGGTGATGCGGGCTGCCTTCTCGACGAGCTGCGGGTTGTGTGCGCAGCCCAAGCCGATGTTGTGCGGAAAAACGACAGCGCCCAGAACGTTGTTGTGACCATGCACTGCGTCAACGCCATAAAGGAGCGGAATGCGAAGTCGCGTCTGCAGTGCCTCTGATTGATAACGGTCATACATATCGGTCCAGGCCGCGAGACTGTTCCCAGCCTTTGGGTCCGAGTCGCCCCCGTTCAAGAGCGACCCGAGGTAATACTTGCGGATATCGCCGATGTCCTTGAGAAAGTCCTGATCCGCCTGCGTCATTTGACCAACCTTCTCGTCCAAGGTCATCGTCGATAGAAGCTCCTGGACCTGAGGGTCGTAGGCGGAAAGCGGCTTAGTCTTGGGGGCGGGTGCTCCGACTCCCGTCGGGATAAACAGAATCGCCGCGCAGACCGCGCAGAAGAGGAGAAGGACCCGAACAAAATGCGAGTTTTTTGTCACACTACCTTCGCGTCAGTCGCCCCAAGGTCTAACAGAGTCTCGGCCGCAGCCGACTCAACGGTTAAATTCAATCGGGCGGCTGGGCGGGCTGTGAATCTTCCGTGACCATGGGGCGCCGAAAGATAGCATATCGTGGCGCTGAGCGCATCAGGTATGTAGTCGAGGCAGCCGAGTCTCGCAGGCCCATTGTTAATTGCCCGGGCGTCGAATGGGAGTAATGCCGACTGGTGTTGAAACGGGCTGTTGTTACATCTTGACTGGGCTAAATGGTATTGCGGGTGGGTGCGGCTAACTGGCTTGCGGCGGGGAGGAAAAACTCGGGCATTTCAGCGGTCGCCACTGCACGTCTCCACGCCAGGACTGCCACAGATCCTGCAGCGGCCAGAGCAATATGGAATTGGAGGCGGAAGAAGTGTCTACAAACGCAGTAAATAATCAGACGGATCACGACGTCGCGCCAGCTGTTGTAACGCCGGTAGGTGATCTCTGCCTGTAGCACTGGGCCAAGCGAAATCAGCGTGGCGAAGCGGTAGCCCAAAGTCAGAGACAGTAGGGAGAATTCGCGGCTCAGCGAGCACGCGCCGGTATTCGGCTTCTGCCTCCAGCAAGCAGCGAACACTGTCAGATTTGAAGCCCACGCGACGATTCGAAAATCCATTCCAAGTTCTCCCATCTTGCGTTCCTCGTGTAGTACAGCAAGCTGGATTCCGTTGGGATGGGCGCACCGTTACATTTGCGCGCAGAGGTAAGTGAAGGAAGGTGTGTGGGTTAAGGAGAATTCCGCGAGGGGAGAGCTTGAACCCAGTTTGCTTGGCCTGTGCCGGTTGGAAACAGTTGGCCGAGAGGGAAACACGTGGCAGCCCCGCCCGCTCGCGCTGGCTGCACCGATTGGCGCTCAGTGTGTGGTGACGCGCCCTGTATCCGACGAGGCTTGTGCGTGATGTATGGGGACTTCGAGGGGTTTTCCTTCAGCTTTCTCAAGTTTCAATCCCAGCCAGCGCGCCACAGTGGGCGCAACATCAATTAACCGCGCCCCTTCAATCTTGCCGCGGCCGATGGCCGGGCCGTATACCAGCAGCGAAGTTCGCATCTCCTGCCGCTCGGGCAGGTAACCGTGTTCACCGGCCCCGGTGGCGGGTGAGATTGCATCCCCATTCGTTCCGCCGCCGATGGCCCAGCCCTCCGCCGCTTCGAGTGCCAAAAACGCTTCCGGGTCGCCGCCCATGGCCACGATCTGCTCGTGGGTGAACACCTGGCGGATACCGGTTCCCGGCTTGCCCGCCGATTCCTGGAACATTTCGAGCAGTACCTTTCGCGTTTCCTGGTCTTCTTTTTCCTTGACGTAAACGTAGGCTGAGCCGCTGCTGGCCAGCACGTACGCTTTCCAGTCGGTGACTTTGCCATTTTCATCCGGCGTTACCAGGCCCTTCTCCCGGAGCCAGACCCCTGGGCGGACGCGCTGCGAGGTCCGCGCGAAGCCGTGGTCAGACACGATCATCAGGACAGTCTGATCCCATGTGCCGGATTTCTTCGTTGCGGCAATCACGCGAGCGATCTGTTTGTCGGCCGTCTCCAGCGCTGGCAGCGCTCGCCCCGTGAACGGCCCGTCCTCGTGCTCCCAGTGGTCCACGTCGGCGATGTGCAGCAGCAGCAGATTGGGCTGCACGGTTTCGATCACGTACACGGCCACGTCGGTCAGCGCTTCATCCTCCGCTCGTGGCGGCAGAAACTTTGCGCGGAAATCCGGGAAGCGCTTCGCCACGGCGTCGAGAAGGCCGGGCGTCGAAATCGCGAAGTTGAGTTTGGCATCCTCCGCTGTGCCCGTTGCTTCTCGCCAGAATTCCGGCACTACCACAGTTCCGCGAGCCCCTACAGTTACTGGCCAGAAGATTAGGGCGGTCTTGAGTCCTCTGGCTCGCGCCAAGTCCCACAGCGTGGGCACGCGGATCTCCTGGGCGTACCAGCGCCACGCGCCCGCGGGAACCCCCAGCGGCGCCCACGCGCCGTTGGTGACGATGCCGTGGGTGCCTGGGTTCGCTCCTGTCACCATCGCGGTGTGCGACGGGTAGGTCACTGTGGGGAAGACGCCGCGAACTCCTTCGCTGTACGCTCCCTGGCGCACGATCTCCCGCAGTGTCGGCACTTTCAAGCCGTGCGCGTCGGGGTTGAGGTATGTCTGCGGCATCATCCCGTCCACCGAGACGATGATGACGTGTTCGATTAGCCCAGTCGCGGGGCGCTGCGTGAACAGGCGGCTGTGCGCAGTTTGCGGAGATGGCGGACGGGTGTCCCATCCTCGCCGCGCGGCCGGGCGTTGCGCGGTGAGGTTTGCGCCACAGAGCAGCGCCACGCACAATACGGCACCGCCGCGAATAGCGGTCTTGGCCCGAACTCGATGCATGGTTTCTCCGACTGGCACTCGCCCCCAGCCAGGAGCAATCCTCTGCCAGTACCAGGGTTCCCGGATATGTGTCCACTCTATCTGCCTTAGCGTCGTCGTACAAGTTAAAAGTATGCTGTGCCCTTTTTGCCACAGTCCTCCGACCAATTGTGCAGACACAGGGAAGAACAACGGTGAGATTTTGGAAATCCACCGGTGTACAGCTTTGGTTTACTGTCCTGGTTTTGAGGGTGTGCTGGGGGCGACTTGCGCAGGAGGCGGCCGCAGCGCGAAGTAGGAGCGGGCAAAGACCGCTTGTTCGCCGCCGGCTTCGACTACCACCGCCTGCACTGTATACCGGCCGGGCGGGAGCTGCTCCAGAGGCACGCTGATGCGAAACGCCGCCGCGCGCGTCTTCGCTTCCACCTCAGCCGGTTCGACCATCGGCGTCGCGCTGACCCGTTCGCCATTACGGAAGAAGATCAGGCCGGCGCGCAGCTTCGTATCGTCCGACTTTGGCGGCAGATAAGCCTGGAAGAAAACGTAGAGCTTCTGCTGCGTCGTGAAAACCCGCGTAACACTGGGAATAATCTGTTCGCCCGCCATTTCGAGCGGCGAAGCCTTGAGTCTCGCGTCCTTCGCCAGAGCTTTTTTCTCCACTTCTTTTCCCACTTCGGACGGTTTGCGCACGGTTTCCAACTGGCTCGAAAGCAACACGGAACTAAGCTCCAATCGCTCCGGCTGCGGCGCCGGCAGCACGAGCTCCTGCTCAAACGTGCCGATGCGGCCGGTTTCATTCTCGCGCGCGAGGAATTTCAGCCGGTAGCTGCCCGGCCCGAGGATCATTCCACCCTGATACACCAGCGCGCGCTGGCCGATCTGCTGAAAGCGCTCAGCGCCGAGTTTCACCTTGACCGTATCGCGCAGCGCCCCGGCCACGCGGCCCGACTTCTCCTCGCGCACCTCGGCAGCGAAGTCAAACTCTGCTTCGTGCCGGCCGCGCTTTTCGGCCCACTGGAGCGCGCTGGAGGCCAGCTTGGCGGCGATCGGCACGAAGATCTCGCCCTGGCCCAGGCGGAAGTGAGCTGCCTCGAGCGCCACAGGCAACTCGACGCGCGGCGTCTCGGCGCGCATGGCCTCTTCGAGCTGGCGTTC
>WNFA01006177.1_pt1 | contig 10049 bp, 14 predicted proteins | sample 5400481 | NCBI WGS metagenome assembly WNFA01 (sample SAMN13153340, study PRJNA577476) | soil metagenome | isolation source: 120 cm saprolite under Douglas fir tree site 2 hole 1 replicate 2 | place: USA:California | collected 2015-04-18 | reverse complement strand
ACCGCTTGTCTCTTTACAACCTTGCCGTCTATGAGCAATACGTTATCGATTACCAGAAGAATGCGTTTGCCGTCAATGCGCCGACGGATGTTGTTCGCCGCATCACTGGGAGAGAGGCGGAGGATTTTGAGACCATCGCAAGACGCTATGTTGCCACCACCCCGGGAGCCAGGCGGAGCTTCGCCATCCAGTTCAAGATCATGCTAAGGATGATCATCTCGATGCTCCGTCCAGCACCGCGAACTGCTCCATACCTCGCTCTCGGTGAATTTTCCGATAGAAAGCATGTGGCCTTCAGCGCGGACTCACCTGAATGGCGTCAAAGCCACGAACAGCAAGCAAACGAGCCATCAGGAGAGAAAACAGCGTTCCGGCACGCCAAATCATAAAAAGGAATAAAGGCATGAAACTTCCATCAACTGGTCTTGCCCACATTGGATTGCGTGTGACCAATCTCGCTCGTGCTCGGCAATTTTACGTGGACACACTCGGCTTTGAGCCACTTCTGGAATTGCCAGACCTTCTGATTTGTGAGCTTGCGCCGATTTAAAGGAGTTAGGAAACGTAGAGCGAGTAGACATACTACCTCCCTTGCCTTTTCCGCAGGCCCGGGATGTAGTGTGAGCAGCCACTGATAGAGTTAGAACATACTGCCTAACAATGTGGGCAACATACTATGTCAGCAGTGCGTATAAAACGAAGGAGAAAAGAAAGACCATGACTACCTCAGAACACACACCACAGCACGCCTCACAGACACCAGAAGAGAGGCCAACCACTGCGGTCCAAGACCGCACTTACACCGAGCACCGAATCCTGCGTGGAGCCTCGGCGATCTATGCCCGCCACTATGCCGGGACGGGTCCCGCATTCGTGCTCATGCATGGTTTCCCCGATAACTTGCACATCTACGATCGCCTGATCCCGTATCTGCGTGATCGCCAGGTCATCGCCTTCGACTTTCTGGGCTGGGGAGCATCTGACAAGCCAACGGACTACGTCTATACCTCCAAACAGCAAGAGGGGGAACTGCACGCGGTGCTCGATGCCCTGCAAATTGACCAGGTGGTCCCGGTGGCCCACGATGCCTCTGGCCCGGTGGCGATCAACTGGTCCCTTGACCACCCGGAACGCGTGTCCGCGCTGGTCTTACTCAACACGTACTACGGACAGGCACCCACCTTGCGCTTTCCCGAGTTCATCAGCCTCTTTGCTGATCCGGCCTATGCCGCCCTCACCAGGGCCATGATCCAGAACCCAGCCGTTGCCCAATGGTTGCTCGCCTGGCAGGGAGGTCAGTTCGGCGGAGATGAGCAGGTCCAGCAATCCCTCTTGTCGATCATCGGACCGCAGTTTCTTGGCACGCCAAGCACCTTCCCCCCGTTCATCGGCCTGACCAGCGATCTGCATGCAACCCTGCAGGCCACAACGCGACGGCTGCCCGACCTCAAGGCCTTTGCTCGTCCCGTGCGCATCATCTTCGGGGCAGAGGATCCCTATCTGGACCCCGGCGTGGCCCGTTCCTTGCACGAGGCCTTGCCGACTTCAGACCTCTCGCTCCTGCCGAAGAAGGGGCATTGGCCCCAACTGGATGGCGCTCCTGAGGTGGCACAGCTCCTGCTCTCGATACCAGAGGTGTAAATTTACAGGTAAGCCCAGGATACGTGTAAAATTCTATCACGAGGATCTCGCTTCTGAGAGAGTTTTACACGTATCCTGGGCCTGTCTCCGAGCCCGCTCCACTCCCCATCGGGAGGCCTTCACCCAACCACGACAAAAGACTTGTGTCGTTGCACTGGTTCGAGCAACCTGCCGGGACATCACCTCTCGTTCTTGAAGTAGTGACCTTGTTCGATGTCCGCGATCAGTGCAGGGCCCTGCGGCCGCCATCCCAGCAGTTCCTGTGTCTGCTTGCTCGACGTCGGGTTGTCGGCCGACACGAAGGCGGAGAGAAAGCCGAAGTGGGCGCCCGCGTCCGAAGCCTCGATGCTGACAACCGGCAGCTTCAACTGCCGGCCGATAGCCTCAGCGATTTCCCGGAACGGCACGCCCTCCTCGCCGGCTCCGTGCAGTCGCGAACCAGCCGGGGCGGCTTCCGCGGCCAGCCTGAACAGGCGCGCCGCATCGAGTCGATGCACGGCAGGCCAGCGGTTCGATCCATCGCCGACGAAGGCTGACACGCCCTTTGCGCGAGCAATGCCGATCAGGCTCGGGACGAAGCCGTGCTTGTCGCCCTCGCCATGCACGGACGGTGCAAGCCGCACGACCGACGAGCGCACCCCGCGCTCAGCAAGCGCGATCGCCGCGTTCTCCGACGCGACCCGGGGCACTGTGGGGTCAGACACGTCCTCTTCCGTCACGAGGCGTCCCAGCATCGCGAGCATGAGCGTCCCCGAGGTGATCACGAATGGCTTGCCGGAGCCTTCGAGCGCTACTCCGATCGCTTCGACGGCACAGAGGTCGGCCTGAACCGCGGCCACGAAGTCCGTGGTTTCGGAGATGTTGTTGAAAGCCGTGTGGATGACACCGTCCGATGCGACCGCGCCGCTCCGCAGGCTGTCGAGGTCGTCGAGGTTGCCGCGGTGCACCTCGGCGCCGGCGGCCGTCAATGCTGCGGCGCCCGTGTCCGAGCGAGCCAGGCCGAGGACCTGGTGCCCGGCAGCTAAAAGCTCGCGGACGATGGCGGAGCCGATGAATCCGGTCGCGCCGGTAACGAAAACTCTCATAGGAAATTCCTCCATTAGATGTAAGATTGGGGTTTCGGTCGTGTGGCCACACCATGCGCCGGTCCGGCTAGCAATGAAGCCAGCATATATCCCGACGACAAGTGTTTCTTGCACGAATACTCATCAATACAATGTCTCTTCTGGGGACGTTGTTTTCGACCCATCGAAAGTGTATACTGAAAGGGATCCTAGAACAAGACGAGTGTTTATCATAGGAGTGAGACTCCTACGTTCCCGCGACGAAAGGCGGACAAAAGAGGGAGGGGGAACTATGGTACGTGAGCAGGAGTACCAACGATTGCAAGAGCTCGGAGATTTTCTCCGCACCAGGAGGGCTCGGCTTGCTCCTGAAGACGTGGGACTGCCGCGAGGAAGCAGGCGGCGAGCGCCCGGACTCAGACGCGCAGAAGTGGCCCAATTGGCAGGCGTCAGTGTGGACTGGTACACCTGGTTGGAGCAGGGACGCCCGATTACCGTTTCGACTCAGGTCTTAGAAAGCCTCGTCCAGGCCTTGCACTTGCATGCCAATGAGCGAGAACATCTCTTCTTCTTAGCCCACCAACAACCCCCTCCAGAGAGGGCAATGAAGCCTGAGACCGTGAGTCCGACGCTACAGCACTTCCTCGATCATCAGGGTCTCAGTCCAGCCTTTGTAGTAGGACGACGATGGGATGTTGTGGCCTGGAACGAAGCTGCCCGCGTCGTCTTTGGCGATTTTCCCCAGATGACCACCCACGAACGCAATGCCGTCTGGCGAATCTTCACCTCACCAACACATCGGCAACTGCTTGTCGATTGGGAAGGAGATGCGCGACGGGTCTTAGCACAATTCCGTGCCAGTTGTGGTCGTTATCCTGGTGATCCCCGGTTGACAGCGTTGATCCATGATCTGATGATTCGCAGCCCTGAATTTCGGGCCTGGTGGCCCGATCATGAGGTGCTCGGTGCGCCAGAAGGTCAAAAAACGCTCAATCATCCACAAGCAGGCTATCTCATGTTTGAGCATCTCACGTTTCAGGTGTTTGACGCGCCAGATCTCAACGTGAGTGTGTATACCCCATTGGACGAAGCAGATACACCAGCCAAACTCTCCCAACTCCTCTCTGAGAGATCGAGCGTCTCAAGAGGGTTCTGAGCAACTTTCCACGTGCCACGATGTCATTGATCAGCAATCCTGGGCGGGTTTACCCGCATAACCTGCCACGAGGCCCTGCGCTTTGAGCAGGTTGCCTCTGAGAGAGCAGAGGTCGCGAGCAATTTATTTACAGTATTTCATGCCGATACTTCACATGGGAGGCGGTTTCTCCAGGTTCTACATGGTCAATTCCTATGTTTCGCGCTGATTTTCCCACGTTCGCCTCAAAATTCGTGCAGATTTGACCCAATTTACTATTAGTATACCACGGTGAAAACCCCTTGACCTTCCAGCGGTGGGAACGTGCATAGGTTCTTTCAGAAAAATGGGTAATGTTGCGCATCATTTTTTGCACCTGCTGGCATATCCTTTAGGTAACACGAATGAGTCTTCTTAGGTCTTAAAAAAGTGTGCGACCTGGGTTTATCATCTAAAGGCTTTGGAAATAGTGCTAATTTTTTGAAGAACGAAGGAAAAATGCTGAGGCGAGGAGGCCAACGATGTTTTGTAACCGATGTAGAGCAAATAATGCTGATAATGCCAGTTTCTGCCAGACATGTGGGAAGCGGCTAGGGACAACGGGTCTGGATGAGTCTACCTTGCTTTCTTCTCCACCCGCATATGCCTTAACCTATGGAAGTACCTCTTTCGGGAGTAATGCTTACGGGTTGATAGAGCCAGGCATTCCACCACCCCCGCCAGGTGCCCTCGCTGGTGGGAGAGCAACCCTTTATGAGCAGCAGCATCCTCTTCAAGCTCGACGGCAAAAGAGCCGGCGAAGACGTTGGATGGTGCTGAGTTGTCTTGGTGTGATCATCTTACTCGTGGCTGCTGTGGGAAGTTATATGTATAGCAATCGTTCAACACCAAGCAAGACACTCGATACAGCGTGCAATGCGCTCAAGACCGGTGACTTCCCAACGGTGTATAACCAGTATTCCAGTAGCTACCAAAGTCAGTTAGGTGGGGAAGCGAGTTGGGAAGCTGCCACCAAACAAGGTGTAAGCAGTCAAGGTGGAGTGGTGAATTGTACCTACAGCACTGTCAATGACAATGGTTCGGCAGGCTCCGATGTGATGAGCTTGACCTTTGGGTATGGCGTGGTGGAAACGTTTCAGCAAACATTGATTGTGGAAAACGGTGTTTGGAAGATCAACAGTTCGACACGTTTGACATAACAAATATCGAGCGGCGAGTCTTCATTCATCGTGGCCCACTACAGCTGATAGACATGAGATAGGCGCAATTCAGCGCGAGCATGATTAGCGGCCCGGATGGCCTGGGTGATAAGCCACTCGGCACGCCTGGCAAGCACGTCGGGTGTAAAAGAGATAGCAAGCGCCGCCACAACGTGTCCTTGTGGCGCAAATATAGGAGTTGCAATGCAACACGTATCGGTCGCAAACTCTTCATTGTCGATACTGTACCCCTGGCGCACAATGTCGTTCAGCTCATCCACAAACCTGGACCGTTGCACAATTGTATTCGGACCAAAGGGCGTCAGCGGATGCACATCGAGGTACTTTTCAACGAGCACAGGATCGCTGTAGGCTAACAGTACCTTACCCAGTGCGTGACAGTGGGCCTGGCCGCGATATCCGACATAGAGTTTTGTGACTTTAGCAGCTTGTGGAGCCTCTACAATCGCCTGCAGCACGATCTCCCCATAGCGCCAGCACGCCAGGTAGGAGGGTTCTTGTGTCTGCTCGGTAAGACGGTACATTAGCGAACGCAGCCGCCCAACAAGGGATGGGGCGAGCAGTCCAGTCGACCACATGGTATCTTCTAACGGCGGCACTACTTCCTGGCTAGCCAGGCTTTGCACGAAGGCATTATTGAGAAAAGGAATCTGCGGGCCTAGCAGGTAGACTTGATTGTGCGGTTGACGATCTAGATAACCACTGGCTGCAAGTGTGTTAAGAATGTGGTAGCAAGTACTGATGTTTATGCCGAGCGCATTGCTGATTTCGCGTGCCGTCAGACCTTGCGGATGCTCAGCGACGAGACTTAACACCAGCAGCGCACGCTGCACCGAGTGCAATAGATCGCCTTTTTCCCCAGGAGCAAGAGCGGGGTAGCTCTCGATTTGAAGCTGCTTTGCCATAGACGCATCACTCCCTATGGGCAAACAGGCAGTGGACGTGGAACAAAATACCCCTACCTTTAAGAGTATAGTGCTCGCTGGCCAAAAGCACAAGAGGAAAATTTCTGTAGACGAAATAAGTAAATAGGTACAGAGCACCTTGTACTAAAGAATCCTGCCTGTTATACTGATTGCATGGAAACAATTGATGTATCTCAAGTCATCCAAGGCCAGTAAGTATACCGGAAGCTACCAATTTATCCGAAAGGAGCACAAGTGCGCGTCGTTTCGCTATTAGCCAGTGCAACTGAGATGATCGCAGCGCTTGGATGCCTGGATCAACTGGTGGGACGCTCTCACGAATGCGACTACCCGCCAGAAGTGCTCGCATTACCCGTAGTAAGCTCAGTGCAGATCGATACCGCTACCAGCAGCGCCCAAATCGACGCCCAGATCAAACGACTCGCTCATCACACGCTCGCTCAAGAAGACACCGCATTACGCGCTTTGAGCATCTATGCTATTGATGTGGAGCAACTGCAAGCTCTCCGACCGGATGTGATCTTCACACAAACGCAGTGCGAGGTATGCGCAGTCAGCGAACGTGACGTGATGCGTGCTGTGGAGCACCTTACGGGACTACGACCCCGTATCGTCTCGTTATCCCCTCATCGATTAAGCGATGTATGGGAGGATGTCTTGCGTGTCGGGCAGGCGTTGGAACGGCGCGCACAGGCTGAATTGCTGGTAAAGAGCTACCGGCAACAACTTATGAGCTTGCAGGATTCCACCGCCAATCTCGGCAACAAACCGCGTGTTGCAGTCCTGGAGTGGCTCGATCCGCTGATGGCTGCTGGCAACTGGACACCCGAATTGGTTGCCTATGCAGGTGGAGAAAACGTCTTTGGCGAGGTTGGGCAACATTCACCCTGGCTACGCTGGGAAGAGTTGCAGGCGGCAGACCCCGATGTCCTGGTTCTCTCGCCTTGTGGTTTTACGCTTGAACGTACGATGATGGATCTCCCACTTTTGCAGCACCATCCCGTCTGGCGATCACTGAGTGCTGTGAGCAACGGACGGGTCTACGCAATTGATGGGAACGCCTATCTTAATCGTTCAGGCCCCAGGCTGGTAGAATCCGCAGAACTACTGGCACGGGCCTTATGGCTTGAACAGATCGAAATAGATGTCAGCATCAATGGGTGGAGAAATCTCAAATAAAGAACTTTGGCGCAGTATTTCGTACTACTATCAAGGTCTCTTGTGTACAAAGGCGCACTGTATGCTGTAAAATAGAAGGAAGTTCAGTTTATTTAGAGTGGGTACTACTTCTCTAGGTTAAAGAAGATACGTACCTCTCTAGTGCGGGCAACAACTAACACACATATTTGAGAAAGAGGAACCAGCTATGGACGCAATTATTGGCAGATATAGGGCACGCATGGAGGAAACGGGGCTTGTCCTTACCCACTCCTCTGGCATTAGTTTTGACCTGACAGCAGAAGAGGCATTGGACCTCATGGACTTCATCAAAGTCTACCGGCAGGCTTTAATGACAACAGAGCGCGAGACAGACCCACAACTAGAGCGCATTGTCATAGATGAAGAGATAAGATAGACAGTTACCGTTGCTTGCTGCGAGCATAAAATAATTCTACCCTGAAAACAAACTTTTTGTTCGCCTCGTAAGGTGGCCGCTTACTTTCAGGGTAGAAACATTTTCGTGAAATAGCAAAGGATCTTATTCCGACCGGAAACGTGCCTTGAAATGGGTCCTGGCAACGACGCTGGCGCGTCTACGGACTGCGTCCGTCAGCCAGGACCAAAGGAAGTACTGCGTGCTAGTGACCCTACCCAACCACCTGTTCTGCAACGCTTCGCTACTGCAAGCAGTCAGCAGAACCCTCCCGCGCACTCATCCGGTCGGAGCAGTAGTAATGAGCGTGTTATGTTTGTCTTGACCTGGGCGCTCCTGCCCAGAACAATAAGACAATCGCTACTACAAATAGAAACAGTAGCAAACCCACCAGGCTATCAACCAGGTCCGAAAGATTCCACTGGAAAATGGCTGCTGCAATAAAAGTCAGGGCCAGCAAAACGCCCAGGATGGGAAGAATTAACATGACAGAAAAGCGCGACCCCGGCTTAGCTGGAGGCGGCTCGCTTCCCACGTAATCCAGGTCTGTATCGAGTGGCTCCATAAAATACCTTTCTATATCTTCTCTATTGCCAAAGCTTAAGCTACAGAGGACTGAGCAGAGGCAGACCAGTTACCAGATTCGCCATGTGCCGGGAGAACCTGTGGATTTGCAGAGGAAATAGCTGGCAGCGAACGAAACCTGTTTAGATAGCGCCTCAATTCATATGCATTCACCGCATACATCGAACCATCGAGAGTGGTCACGATACTTCCATCGGCGATTGCACTACAGACATCAGCAAACGTTGGGATACGGTCGGACATAAGACACCTCCCTACAAAAGACTGTACTATCTCTCCTACCGGCTCATCGGTTGCAACTTCACATCACTTACCTACTACAGGTTTTATCCTGATCTTACTGACAAAAACAATGAAGTCGCTCCTTTTATTTCATTCGCCTGGCTCTACTGATTCCTCTTCCTCCTCTCTGGTCTCTTCAGCTACATTATCTAACAAACCCGGCAAGGGGTCAATATACATTGTGCGGCGAATCAAATCGACCTGTTTAATCACATCTTTGATAGCCGGAATAAGGACCTGAGAGCCATCGGGCGCCTTGATCACATACACATCATTGCTGCCCGTGACAATGATATCAACAATACTTCCTAGCTTCTGCCCTTTCAACGTAATCACCATCAACCCAAGAATGTCATGTTGATAATAAGAATCGGGCGGAAGTTGCGCCAGTTCGCTCACCGGAATAGCGAGATTCTGATCGCGCAATGACTCAGCCGTATCGGCATCGTCAATGCCCTCTAATTTCAACACGATCATCTCGCCTTTGTATGGTCGTACACTTTGAATCAGGTGTCGTGTATGATCAGGACCAGCATATACGGCACCAAGTCCCGCGAAACGGTTGGGGATATCGGTGAGCAAGAGCACTTTGAGTTCGCCACGTATGCCAAAAAGGGCTACCACTTTTCCAATAGCAGCCCATTCTGTCTCGATTTGTTTTGGCACTTAGCCTGCCCTCTTCTTGTAAGTCAAACCTCATTCAGCCCACAAGTATCCGGGTGGGATGCTATGGCGTCGAAGTAGTTCGTCTACAGAATCTCTAGTGAAGTATGGCGACCTTCACGCGTACCACCCGCACGCAGTAGTGTCCGCATTGCCTTGGCGACTCGTCCCTGACGACCGATCACCTTACCGAAGTCATCAGGCGCAACATGGAGTTCCAAAGCAAGGACACTCCGATCATTGCGAACTTCGCGAACCTGCACAGCAGCCGGATCGTCTACCAGCGACTTGGCGATGTACTCGATGAGTTTACGCATTTTCTACCCCTAAACGAGATTTTACTCGGTTTGAGCAGCAGTAGAGGATTTCGTCTGCTCGAATCGCTCCATTAATCCTGTGCGCTTGAGTAATAGCGTCACCGATTCAGTCGGTTGCGCACCTACTCTCAGCCAGTGTAACGCCTTCTCCTCGTCAATTTTGATTGCGGACGGCTCTACCAGCGGATTATACCAACCAATGTTGTCAATAATTCGACCATCGCGTGGAGAGCGCGCATCAGCAATCACAACGCGATAGCTTGGGGCCTTCTTCTTCCCCACACGTTTCAAGCGAATTTTAACGGCCATGTATTCTTTCTCTCACCTCTTCCCCTCGGGCACAATACGACGGTCCCTTAAGGGGGTATATATTGATAGCGCCGCGTCCCAGCGCAGCGCTACAAGCGTTCCCGAACTACGGCTTCATTAGAATAGCATGGAGTACCAAAATTGTCAACTTTCTCCTCCACCTGCCAGGCTGTCGAGGGTCCTCATGACCTGGTCGGGCGACGCGGCGGACCTGAAGCCCGCTTTGACGTCACTGGAGAGGGGAAGCGGAACCTCATAGCCAATCGTGTAGCCCCGCCACCTGTGAGCAGCCACAAGGCCGGCGCCCGCTGTG
>WNFA01014182.1_pt2 | contig 10052 bp, 10 predicted proteins | sample 5400481 | NCBI WGS metagenome assembly WNFA01 (sample SAMN13153340, study PRJNA577476) | soil metagenome | isolation source: 120 cm saprolite under Douglas fir tree site 2 hole 1 replicate 2 | place: USA:California | collected 2015-04-18 | reverse complement strand
TGCACCGGACCCGCGCGGGCACAGTAAAGAGGAACGCTAACAGCCAAGCCAGCAACCAGGAGATCGGGATCGAGAGCAGCCACCCGAGCCATTGTGCCAGAGACATCCCCAGCAGCCGCCGACCGGTCAGCGCAGCTGGCATGATTCGGTCGGCGATCGTCGGCGCTTCGCTTTCCATCTGGGCGTACAGCTTTGGGATACTCGCAACCGTCTCTTTCGAAACCAGCCAAATTTTCCCGGAAACTGGATCATCCACCTGCACCAGGATCACGTCCGTAGTCGTGCTACCAATCGCGAAAACACCAGCCCGTACTTCGCCGAGTGGAAGCCCGGGCTCAACTGTGCCGTTAGGGTTCTGGCTCAACAAGCCGACGTTGCCTTTGAACTTTCGGTGTAACGCCTGGAGTTCCTTGGCCCGATCTGCCAGGTTTGTGTCTTGGCCGGGAATTGGCTGCAAATAAAGGGCGGCGGTTTCGTAGTCCTCGCGTTCTGCGGTTTTCAGCAGGCCCATCATTGCACTCCGCGGATTTTCACGTCCGAGCAGATCAGCGGGTGCGGTGGGCTCAGCTTTGGCTGGCGGATGTGCAGCAGATCCTGGAAGCTGTGCTGGCGAATTAGCCACGGAGCTTACGAATAGGAAGATGGCCAGGGCCACGTCGAGAGCGTGGGTTTTGCCACCCCTTTTGGTCTTGGGTGCCTCATTCTCCTTCATGCCGCAGCCCCCTGATTCGGTCAAGCGGCGCGCTCTTCGCCACTGTTGGCAAGACCAATAATGTTAAATGTCAGAAGTCGCGGCAGCAACGCGGCCGCAATAACGGCATGCAGCACGACCACAGGCCACAGCAGCACGCCATGGAGCGTTGTGGCGACGCCCACCCACGCGAATAGGATAGCCGCCCCAAAATTGAAGACAAAAAGACCGATCACGGCCCCGCGGTGCGATCCTGTGGCCGTCGAAGGCAAACAGGCAATGCCCAACGCGAAGAGGCCGACCCCAGCAAAACGAGCAAGTATTATGCCTACTCCCTCAGGGTTGGCGGCGAACAGCAGCCGGCACGGGACATCGGGCACCGTGAGGAAAGCAGCGCCCACAACGATTTCTAACCACGCTGCCGTCATGACGACGGATTTCTGCAGCACTGATTTCTCCTTCCGGTGCGAGGTGGTTCGCTAGGGCCATGACTGCCGCATGTTAATTTTTCCCTGACGCTTCACGAACGTTTTCCGTCTCCGTCTGTCATCGCATGTCGTGCAATGCAGCGGAACCCGATGTGGCTCATGCTGGTGTCAATCATCTGCGGCTGGCGCGCCGCTGGACGATAACGCAAGCAGTAATTGGGCGCGCACAGGTGCGAGCCGCCTTTGACAACCTTGCGTGGAATCCGGAACTGCGCCTGCGCAGCATCGTAACTTTTGTCTGGCGAGACAACGCGCGGATTGACTGCCGGACCGCAGCAAGCCTTGACCTTTTCGTCAGCCAGGCGCGGTACAAACCAATCACAGGTCCATTCCCATACGTTACCCGCCATGTCGTACAAACCGTAACCGTTCGGCGGGAAGGATCCGACCGGGGAAGTCCCCTCGTAGCCGTCGTGGAGCAGGTTCTGCCAGGGGAACTCTCCCTGCCAAGTGTTGGCCATCGCCTTGCCGCCGGGAAAATGCTCATCGCCCCAGGTAAACTGCTTTCTGTCGAGCCCACCGCGAGCAGCAAACTCCCACTCCGCTTCGGTCGGCAGTTCTTTCCCTGCCCATTTTGCGTAAGCTTCAGCGTCTTGATAGGCAACGTGAACCACGGGGTGCTGCGCGAGATTTTCGAGCGACGATCCCGGCCCCAGCGGATGGCGCCAACTCGTTCCCGGCACCCAAGCCCACCAGTTGACGTAATTGCGTAACTCAACCGGGCCGGCGGTTTTGTGAAAGAGCATGGAGCCGGGCACGAGATTCTCGCGAGGGGCACCAGGAAAATCCGCGGGATTGAGCGGGCACTCGGCGAGCGTGTCATAGCCAGTCGCCTCGACGAACCGCGCGAACTGTTCGTTGGTGACCGCGTAGCAATCCATCCAAAAGCCATCCACGGTAACTTCGTGAACCGGACGCTCTTCAGGATAGAAGTCTTCCGAACCCATGCGGAACGTCCCGCCGGGCATCCAAGCCAAACCGGGATGCGGTGGACTGCCCGGTGGGTCGGCTGTTTTGCTAACTCCATCTGCCGTTTGCGATTTCATCGTATCTCCGGCGGAACTTCCTAGCCCGTAGTCAGCTCTCCACTTACGTCTGATAATTCCCAGCGTCTGGTAATCCCGGCCCAACCGTACCTAAACTCCGTTGCCGCAACTGACCTTCAGCGGCTGATGACCTAGTCCGCTACAGCAAGCAATGGCCAGAGGTGTGCTGCTCGCTGCCTCATAGCAATGTCGCATTCCAAGATTCCCCGGCAGATCATTGCCCGCCGGGAAATCTCTCTGTGGATCTGTGCGAGCTACTGATCGTTTACTGTTTACAACCTTGATGGTTTTTGCCCTTGGCGCAGGTGGTGTCACCGGGGCCTTGGGCAACGCCCATTCCGTTCTTGGTCTTGGCTTCACCGCCGTTGCCGGTTTTCGTAGTTGTTACCCCGTTCTGATTCTTGTTGGCAACGGCGGCATTACCCGTATTCCCGTTGACGGCAGCCTTGGTGCCATTGGGGCCTTGGGCTACACCAACTCCATTCTTGCTCTTGGCTTCGCCGCCGTTGCTGGTTTGAGTGGTCGTAACACCGTTCTGATTCTTGTGGGCGACAGCGGCGTTCCCCGTATTCGGGTTGGCCCCAGCGGCAGTGTTACCGTTGCTGCAAACGGTCTCACCGCGCCGGTTTTTGACGCAATCTTGCGCCGACAAACCTGAAGCAAGCAACACACACGCCATCATTAATATTAAGAGTTTCATTTGCATCTCCACTATTACGGTTGACTAGGCCAAAACGCGGTCGCCTTGGCGGATGTGAGCCTCTAGGGACTGAGGCCTCTGCGATACTGACAGACCGCCAGGTTTGCCAGAACGTGGAATGTTTTGCAAACTCATCGTCCCTTAGCAATGAGGATGGAGTTTTCAAAAGTTTCCCCGGCAGAACTATGTCGCCAGGGAAGCTGTCTATCGACCGTTTCAAAGAACCATGCTCTCCGACGTCCTGCACTTCAGCGTCTGTCGCTTCCTTTTCCTTTTCCGCTGCGATGGCCGGCCCTAATCGCGGACGAATCAATCGTTTTTACGTGCCAGCTATGCCCTTGTTCTGCAGGATTCTGACTACGACCCGCCGGTTCTCGGACTGCCCTTCTACGGTTGCATCGGGCGCCACTTGGTTGGACGTGCCCATCGCCCCAGGGGCCAGCATGTTCGTTTGATTCAGAGCTGCCGATCCAACGGCGGATGCGTACCCTTGCACCTGCAGAACGTAGCCCGTAATGCCCGTCGCCTTTTGCGCCAATTGCATCAGCTGTGGTTTGTACTGCGCTTCAATCGTGGTACTGCCGTTGGCGAAGTAAACCGTCACTTCTCCCAGGATGTTGTAGTCGGCCAGTTCGCCAAAACGCTTGTTGTCGGCAGCGATGGCCGCTTTGTTGGCGGCGATTGCCGCCTGATTTGCGGCTGTCTGCTGCTGCTCGGCTGCGAGTTGCTGCTGTTGCTGCTCAAGCTTCTGTTTCTCGGCTTGAATCTGCTGCTCACTTTGCTGGATCTGTTGCTGGTTCGCCTGCGCTTGCTGCGCGGTCGGGGTCACGCCAGCTTGAATGTCTTCTGCGTTCTTGAGGTCGTTGCCTTTGAACTTGACTGTGGCCGCCACTAGCTGATTTTGGGCGTTGTAGGACCCTTGCACCTGTACCGGAAGACCCGGGATCAGAGCGGTGACCCCCATCTCTTTTTTCCGAGCTTTCAATAGTCCCTCAACTTCGTCCACCTCCGTGGAGGGGGTGAGGACCACCACCAAGTTGCCTGAGCCTTGAGTCTGCAGGGTCATGGTCGCGCCGCTTCTCCCATTGGATTATTCCCTGCACGTTTTGCGCGACTGCGGCGCCGCAAATCAGAAGGAATGCTGCACCGGCCAGCCCTTTCCATGCGCCGCCTATTTTGTTGCTAGTCATGTCAATTCCTCCTGACCTCATTGCATTTTCCTGACACCCGTTTCGGGACGTGCGTACCCACCCGCCGCGACAATTGTTTGGGAACGTTGGTCAGGATTGAATTCCTTTCTTCAACCCCGGACGCCTGTGAACTTGTGTCTTAAAAAAGGGAGATCTTTCGACCTCCCTTTCCGTACGCGCCTTAACTTGCTTTGCCGACCAAAACACCGTGCTCTGCTTCGCTCGGCGCTTTGCTGGCCGCGGTCTTTGCCTTATACGCCGCGATTGCCGGCCCTAATTGAGCCATCACTGCGTCAAGGTTGAATGAGGCCGCCTTCTGGCGCGGCGGGTACTTGACGTAGTTCTCGATCTGCGCCGCCACGATCGCCTGGCATTGGTACAGCTGGGGAACGTGGTTAATCATCCAATCCCAGTAGACATTGGAGTTTAAGTTGGCGCGCTCGAAGGGATCGCGTCGCAGGCTAAAAATGAGCGGAAGGCGCAGCTTCACCATCGGCTCCGCCCAAACCGCAGTTGAAGTTGCACGCTGCTCGGCAAACACCAACTTGTAATCGCCCACCCGGACCGCCATGATGTCGCCGTCGTCGCTGACGTAGAAGTAGGAGCCTCTGGGGCTCTCCTTCACCTGGCCGGTGAGATAGGGCAGCATGTTGATCCCGTCGATGTGTACTGTGAACGTCTTGTCCCCGGCCTTGTGGCCAGTCAAGAGTTTCTTGCTTACGTCGGGATCTCCCGCGGCAGCGAGCAACGTCGGTAGCATGTCCTGGTGGGACACGATGCCGTTCAGTGTTGAGCCCGCCTTAATCTTTCCAGGCCAGCGGATGAAGGCAGGAACGCGCCAGGCGCCTTCCCAGTTCGTATCCTTCTGACTACGGAACGGCGTATTGGCTCCATCGGGCCAAGTATCGTTTTCGGGACCGTTGTCGGTCGAATACATGACGATGGTGTTGTCGGCAATGCCCAGCTGATCGACCTTGTCGAGCATCTGACCGATTTGCTCGTCGTGGGTGACCATGCGATCGCTGTAATCATCCTGCCCGCTCTTGCCACGGTTCTTGTCGGCGAGGTGGGTCCTGAAGTGCATAGCCGTCGAGTTGTACCAGAGGAAGAAGGGCTTGTTGGCTTTGACCTGTTTTTCCATAAAGCCGAGAGCGCCTGCGGTGATTTCCTCATCGATGGTTTCCATGCGTTTCTTGGTGAGTGGGCCGGTGTCCTCGATTGTCTGCTTGCCAACGCGGCCCCAGCGGGCATCCGTGGTTGCGTCGTCCTTATCAGTCGCAAAGCTGTGCATCACGCCTCTGGGTCCAAAGGCAGCCAGGAACTTAGGATCCTTGGGATAGTCGGGCAATTCCGGTTCCTCCTCCGCGTTCAGGTGATAGAGATTGCCGAAGAACTCGTCGAATCCGTGCGCGCTCGGCAAGAATTCATTGCGGTCGCCGAGGTGGTTCTTGCCGAACTGACCGGTGGCATAACCGAGCGGTTTTAGCAGTTCCGCTATGGTCGGGTCTTCCGGTTGAAGTCCGACAGTGGCGCCGGGCATTCCGACTTTGGTCATGCCGGTACGCAGCGGGTTCTGGCCAGTGATGAAGGCTGCGCGTCCGGCGGTGCAACTTTGCTGGCCGTAGTAGTCAGTGAAAGCCACACCTTCTTTGGCGACGCGGTCGATGTTTGGCGTCCGGTAGCCCATCATGCCGTGGCTGAAGTGACTGATATTCCACGTGCCGATGTCATCGCCCCAGAGAATCAGGATATTCGGTTGCTTGGTAGCCATGATTTGTTCCTTCCTTTAATTTAATTTTCGTATTTGCACTTGCTGGACGTGCCGAAAAAAATCGAACGTAGACCGAAATGCGCATCGAGGGCTCACTGGGTTCCTCCATGCACGCCGCCGAACGACGCTCGGGTTGAGACTTCGGTGGGCACAGGACTGATTCGTCCATCCTGCGGTGTGACTGTCGCCGGGCTTATCCCAGTGAAGGGCGAATCCGGCGCGCGGTCGCCGTGGCAGAAGCGAAACTTCTGGCCGCTCCCGCACGGACAGGGCAAGTAGGGCCCTCGCTTCAAGTCCTCGGCAGCGGTCAACGCCATCACTTCCGAGGGCGGGTGGCCGTGCTGCAGCAGTTGGGCCATGGTCTGCATCGCGGGGCGAGTGTGGGTGAAGAACATGTACAGCCCCCCACACAGGTAGTTCTGGCCCGGGTCGCCGTCGCTTGAAAGTGTGAATCGATCCTTCGGACAGCCCCCGTTACATAGTCCCCGGACCTCACAACGCTGGCACTGTGGGGTTAGCGAATCTCGTTTGTCATCCCCGAACTTGCGCTGCGCGGCCGAAGCCACAAGTTGCACCAGGGGCGTCTGATGGATGTTTCCCAGCAGATAACGCGGCTCGACGAAATGATCGCAGGAATAAACATCGCCGTTGTACTCGAGGGCCGGGCCATATCCGCATGTGGGAGCGTGAATGCACAGTAAATGGCGGCCGAAATAAGCCTCGAGGGTCACGTCGAACATCTGGACAAAAACCTTACCCACGTCGTGGCGCACCCACTCCTCAAAAATATCTACGAGGAAGCGGCCGTACTGTTCGCCACCGACCGAGCGCTTGGTCACGAGGTTGCCGGACTGCGTGTACAGCAAGCGCTTGCGGCCGGGCTGCTCGCTCCAGCCGAGGTTGGCGACATCGATGGTTTCCGGACTGGCGCGCTCGACGATGGGAATAAACTGCACCCACTTTGCACCCATTTCATCGCGGAAGAAACGATAGACGGTACGGCCGTGCTTCTCGTTGGCGGCGTTGACCGTGCACAAGATGTTGAATTCGACTCCGTGCTTGCGCAAGTGCCGCCAGCCCTTCATAACTTTGTCGAAAGTGCCCTGCTTGCTGCGGTTGACCCGATACGTGTCGTGGAGCTCGCGTGGACCGTCAACGCTCAGGCCGACCAGAAAATTGTGTTCCTTGAAGAAGACGCACCACTCATCATCGAGAAGGATGCCGTTGGTCTGAAAAGTGTGTTGCACGATCTGATCGGGTCGGCGGTACTTTTCAACGAGCTCGATGGAGCGCCTGAAGAACTCGAGCTTCATCAGCGTCGGCTCGCCCCCCTGCCAAGCCACGGTTACCTCCGGAGTGCGGTGCGACTCCAGCAGCTGGCGGATGTAGGCCTCGAGTGTCGCATCAGACATCCGGCTCTTTTCGTTCGGATAGAGCGACTCCTTGGACAAGAAGAAGCAATAAGTGCAATCGATATTGCAAGTGGACCCGCTCGGCTTCGCCAGCAGGTGAAAGCATGGTGGGATCTCGGCCGTCCGGGGGTCAGTAGTAATTAGGGCCATTTGCGCAACGTCTGTGTGACGGCAACCAGATCTGGCTGCCGGCCATGGTTATCTCTGCAGCAACAGACTAGGCCCACGCACTCCAGTCCTGTAACTGTCAAAACGTACAGGGGTGCGGGACGGGAATTAGGTCCTTGAACGGGAGCCGGAAGTGAAGGAATTCAAGCAGTAGCAACGTCTATCCGAGGGGGACCCGGCTCACGCAATTCGCCGGACAGTTCTCGTAGAATGCTCACGCAGGATTCTTTCAATATGCACCTGTAGTTCGCCCGCCATGTTCTTTTTGGCGTCTTCGAAACTATTGCCACGAACCGTGACCGACAGACTCTTACATAGCCCCTTCCAGCCATCGTCTTCCGTCCAAAAATCGCAGTCAATCGGTATAGCAGCGGTCACCTGTAAGTTTACTGGTTGAGAATTCATAATCACTCTATTCGGATTTTTATTCTACAAATGGATCCGAGGTAGTTGCTAGTCTCGCAAGGATCGAAACGCCTGGAAGAGGTCGGGGGGCTTTCGATTGTTGTTAGCGCCAGTATCCCTTATGAAACACCCAGCCGCCTCCGCTTCGAACCCAACGGGGAGACACCCAAATGACACCGGCACGCGGCGGACGAACCCACCGCCCAGCTACCCACACATAGCCGTTGCCATTCCAACTCTGGTATCCGCCAATCCAGACATATCCTGGGTGGGGAGCTACTCCAATTACCCCTACTCGGACAGGCGGAGGTGGCGCTATCCGAACTACCGTCTGTGCAACTCCGATTACTCCTCCCAGCAACAGTACTGCGCAAAGAGCGGCGCGAGTGAAGTACATCATGATCTCCTTTTAAGGAACTCCTTTTGTCGTCAACTGAGACCAAGAAAGCCCCGTTCCAGAGGCGTTGGGACGGGGCTTAAGGAATGCGGCCAGAACCTTTTTCACTGCCGTGCCATGGCCACCCGGACAGCATCCTCCGGCGACACCACGTGCTCGCCCTTGTCGTCGGCGATTGAGAGTTGGACACCCCTAACAGCGCCGTTGAAGGCATTGCCCGTCGCCCCGTAGTCAGGGGAAACGGCGGCGCCGCTGTCCTCGCCCACGTCTAAGCCGTCGTCCGCGGAGAAGACCATGGCCAGCGTTGCTCCGACCGTTCCCTGGCCGACTTGCTTGCCGTCGGTGTACAGAGTCACCGTGCCGCCCTTGCCCAAGCCGCCACCCGCGTACGCAAACTCCATGCGCACCTGGTGCTCTCCTGGCGGGAGCGTGTTCCCTTCCACCATGAAGTTCTTGAAGCCGCCCCAGTTGTAGCAGTACTTGAGTTTGCCGTCCTTGGCGTAAAGACTCCAACCGCCGATGTTGGCACCCTGGGAAATGATGACCCCCTCGGCGCCCTTGTCCGGCACCACGATTTCCGCGGTGACAGAGTGTGACTTGTTCTTAATGTTGAGTACGCAGTTCTCCGACAGCCTTCCCATCCCTTGGAAAAGAAGCTGCGTCTTCCCCTTGATCAGCACTGGCCGGCCGGCAGTATCGGGATTCATCTTTTCGACTATCCGGTCGTCGAGGGGCAGCACATTGTACTTGCCCGCTTCGATCAACCACAGGCGCTGCAATTCATGCAGCTTCTCTGGCATCTGCTTGGAGACGTCATGGGCTTGGCTCCAATCTTTCGTCGTGTCGTACAGTTCCCAGATGTCGTCGTCAAAGGCGGGCGACTTGACATTCAAGGGGTCCCAAGGAGTCCGGTGGTGCGTCACCGCCGTCCACCCCTTGTGATAGATGCCGCGATTACCGAACATCTCAAAGTACTGGGTTTCGTGGTGCTCCGCCGCGTTCGCATCGTTGAACGAGTACAGCATGCTCACACCCTCGATTGGGTGCTGCTGCACGCCATTCACGAAGGTTGGCTGTGGAAGTCCCGCCGCTTCAAGGATGGTCGGCGCCAAGTCAATAACATGGTGGAACTGCGACCGGATCTCAGCCTTCGACTGGATTCCCTTCGGCCAGTGAACGATGGTTCCGTTACGAGTTCCGCCAAAGTGTGAAGCGACCTGCTTGGTCCACTGGTAGGGAGTGTCCAATGCGTGCGCCCAGCCAACGGCGTAGTGGTTGTAGGATTTGGGGCCGCCAAGTTCGTCCAGCCGCTGTCCCAGGTACTCGGGCGTCTCGAATGACTGCAGGCCGTTGAAGTAGCTCATCTCGTTAAAGCAGCCGTTGATCGACCCCTCAGCCGATGCGCCGTTATCACCGACAATGTAGTACACGAGCGTGTCATCGAAAATATCGAGTTTCTTGAGAAAGTCCAGGATCTTGCCCACATGGTAATCGGTGTATTCCATGTAGCCTGCATAGACCTCCATCTCACGGCGCAGGACCGGCTTGAAGGCATCCGGCATGTCGTCCCAGGCGGGGATCTCTTTGTGGCGAACGGTAAGCTCGCAGTCCGGCGGGATGACACCAAGTTTCTTCTGCCGGGCGAATGTCTCCTCACGCAGTTTGTCCCACCCCTGGTCGAACTTGCCCTTGTACTTGTCGGCCCACTCCTTGGGTACATGGTGCGGGGCATGGGTAGCGCCGGGTGCGAAATAGACAAAGAAGGGTTTGTCCGGGGTCAGGGC
>WNFA01013358.1_pt1 | contig 10054 bp, 10 predicted proteins | sample 5400481 | NCBI WGS metagenome assembly WNFA01 (sample SAMN13153340, study PRJNA577476) | soil metagenome | isolation source: 120 cm saprolite under Douglas fir tree site 2 hole 1 replicate 2 | place: USA:California | collected 2015-04-18 | reverse complement strand
AGCTACCTTCATGCCTGGCTTGATCCGGCCTCGGATTTCAGGCCGGTTGAACTGTTGCGCTACCGTTTCAGCGGGCGATGCAAGTGCGTGAGAAGCAAACTTCTGCTTCACCGGGCGCCACAGAGGCAGGGCAACGTCTAAGCGCCACTGCTGATTTGGTGGCCGCCGCATGCCAGGTACCACCATGGTCAGCCAGTCACACGTATGAGGGCGATGAGTCCGCAGACTCGGCTTTCGGTTGTTCGCGGACAGAGCGAACTAAGGCCTCTGCAGCCGCGCGCAGCAGCCTGGCGTCGGTTTGAAGCGCGAGCATGTTGAAGCCTGCGTCGCGCCAGCGAATTGCCTGCTCGGCCCCGCCGCAGAACATGCCCGCCATGATCCCTCGCCTGCGGCACGCCGAAAGGACCTGCCGCACGAGCTTCTCGTGATCCGCGTTCTCGAACGCACGGCTCGGGTCGACGCCCATCGACACGGCCAGGTCGCTCGGGCCGATGAACACTGCGTCGATTCCAGGCACCTCGAGGATCTCGTCGAGGGCTTCTATCGCATCCGTCGTTTCGACCATGACGGTGCAAATAACCTGTCGGTTGATCTCGGCAGGGTTGAGTCGCGACGCATAGAGAGCGTTGCGACTGGGACCCCAACTTCGGTAACCGTCGGGTGCATAACGGCATGCGCCCACGGCTGCCTGTGCATCGCCAGCTGAGCCGATCATCGGGACGATAACTCCCTGAGCACCAGCGTCAAGCGCTCGCATGATCTCCCCGGGACGATTCCAGGACACCCGCACAAAGGCAGGTGTACGTGTGATCGCGAGGCTTTGCAGCATTGTGACCATGGTTTCTTGGCCTGTCAGACCATGCTGCATATCGATGCACACCCAATCAAAGCTCGCGGCCACTATCTCAGCCGTGTACGAACTCGGGATCGAGCACCACCCGCCTAGGGTGGGGCTGCCATCGGTCCAAAGCTGGCGGAGCGTTGGCTTGGAGCTCAACTGACGCTCACCGGCAGCGTTCGCGGTCCTCGCATATGAATGCTTGGAGTGATCTCACTTCCATCCAGCAATCGCAATTTGGGAAAACGCTCAAACAAGAGGTGGAGAGCGATCGGCGCTTCGAGCCGGGCGAGGGGGGCTCCAATGCAGAAATGCACGCCGTACCCAAAAGCGAGATGCCGGTTGCTGCTGCGCGAGATGTCAAAGCGCTCCGGATCGTCAAAACGGCTCGGATCCCGATTGGCTGCGCCAAACATCATGAACACAAGTTGGCCAGCACGAATCCGGTGACCGGCGATATCCGCATCGTCGGCCATCAAGCGCCAACCGCGCTGGATGGGGCTTTCGTAGCGCATGACCTCCTCGATCGCCAATGCATACAACCTTGCATCGTTCCTCAGGATCTGCAGCTGGTCGGGGTGGGTGAACAGCGTCTGCACGGCGCTGCCGAGGAGAAGTTTTGTCGTCTCGTGGCCCGCGATCAAGAAAGTAACGCACATGTTGATCATCTCGGCTTCGCTTAGCCGGTCGCTATCCTGCTGAGCGGCGAGCATCGTGCTTATCAGGTCGTCACGAGGCTCAGCTCGGCGTTTAGCGCACAACTCACGGAAGTAATCCTCGATCTCCACCATGCTGCGCGATGCCAGCCGAGCTCGCTCGGCGGCAGCGGCACCGGTCGCCTGCAAATCGTTGATGTCATGCGACCACACGAGAATGCGGTCGCGGTCGGTGGCGGGCACGCCGAGCAGGGCCGAGATCACCATTAGCGGCAGTGGAAAGGCCAGTGCTTCGACGAGATCGAACTGATCGCCACGAACCGAATCCAAGAGCTCCCGAACGAGCGCTTCCACCCTTGCGCGAAGACCTTCCACGACCCTAGGGGTGAAGGCAAGCCGAACCAGGTCGCGGAGCCGGGTGTGGTCGGGGGGATCGGACTGGATCATGCCGGAGGCATAGTGCTTGCGCAGCGGCTCGACGTCGGCTTGCACCGATTCAGGCAGGCTGTCCAGGAACCTAGCAAACCGGCCCGCGTTCGAGAATCGGTTTGGCTCACGGAGAACCGCTACGACATCGTCATAGCGAGTCAGGACCCAAACCCCCCACGCCTCGCTCCAGTAGACTGGCTGCTGCTCTCGCATGGCCCTGTACGTTGGAAAAGGATCTCTAAGGAAATCCGCTGACTCGAGCTTCACATCGAACATACCGACCTTCACGGACATGTTCCCCGTCGCCTCAAAACACCGCGACGGGATTGACGGCGGAACCGGTGCCGCCTGGCACTCGCAGCGGAGCACATGTGATCAAGAATTCACTGCGGCCGGTGCTTCGCACAGCCTCGGCTAGCACCTCGACGTCGGGATTGTCGAGCATGATCAGGCCCATCGCTACCAGTCCAACCATGTGGAGAGGAAGCTGTATGGAGGGGTATGGCGAGGGCAGCCGCTCGACACAGTCGCCGCTGTAAACGGCCACCTGGTGTTCATGGATCCACGGCACGCTTTCGGCCATGATCCCGGCACGCTTGGAAGGGTCCTCCTCGCCGTCCACGGCCTCGCGAGAGCCAAGGCCGCACCGAACGAAGATCGCATCTCCTGGTTCGACCTTGACGCCCGCAAGCTTCTCGGCGGCATCCAAATCCTCGGGGAAGATGCCCTCACCTGGTGTAGATAGTCAACCCCGCGAGCTTTGGCCACATCGAGAAACACGCCTCGAGTGAAGACCCCTTCGCGCAACGCGTGGACCGATGCGAAAGACATCCCCCGAGACGCCACGACATCCGCGGCCTTCCGTCCGTTGTAAATCCCGCCCTGGAAATAGACGTGCCCGATGGCGTCGATGTGCGTGATGCGGAAGCCATGAGGAGCGACGTCAACTGAGTCGGCCGCCGCGATGATGTTGTCATGTCCGCCATAGAGCATCTTGTGGATGATCGGCACTGAATTCGCAAGCGACCATCGCGTGCTCAGATCGCGTCCAAGCGACACTGCAAGCCCTGTTTTGACCAGCAATGCGGCTCGTACGCGCTTCTCTGGGGTGATGTAGTTGAGCGTCCCTCGCTCGTCGTCCTTGCCCCAACGCCCCCAGTTTGAGCAAGTCGTGAAAAGGCCGAGCACCTCCTTCTCGGTCATGGCGGGCGCAGCGGGGCGCGCCATCAGGTGACTACCTCGATCAGCTCAAACCGCGTGCCGCGTTGCGCTGTGGGCTGAAGATAGAAATAGCGATTACCGGAACTGGCAGTCAAGTAGGGGCCCTCGAAAGGATTGCCGGCGAGGTCAGTTGGAACCTCGCCAGCCTCTAGGGCGGCCTTGTTGGAAACCGCAATGTCAGCCACCTCGAAAGCGATCTCATAAAGAACTCCGTCCCCACTCTGCTCGAGCTCGTGCACCCCCGGCCCCTCGAGCGGCTGGATGAGTTGAACATGTGTGCCACTGCCCTCGCCGACAGGAATCATGGCGGAACGAAGGCGAACGGCCGGCCGCGCTACGTCGACGATTCGCAGAGGTCGATTGCGCAGTAAGAGCGCATACGACTCAACCGCCGCTTCGATATCGGTCGTAAGGATTCCGACGTGGTGAATTCGTTTGATGCCCAAAGTCCGCTTGAGGTCAGCCACGTTCATCCACACGGAAGGGAACTCCTAATTTCGCGGCCGTTTCCTGGATCTGTACCCAGGTCGCCTCGTTGATCGCCACTGCCCCATCCGATTCCGCGAGCCTGCGGAACTCCCTTTCGCCAGGGACCAGGACCTGCTGTCCCTCGGCCGGCGGCGATGATTTCATGTATGCGACCAGCTGACTGGTCAAGCGCTTGAAATCGGCGAGCGGCAGGAATGCAGTCGGGTCCAGGACTAGGATCCAAACGCCATTCGACGACCTGGCCTCGTCCTCCACACTCGAGCCTGCAAGCGCCCCGCCAAGCACCTCCGCCAGGAGAGCGAGAGCGTAGCCCTTGTAGCCGACATTTCCGCCAAAGGGAAGCAGGGCGCCCATCGGGGGTCCATAGAACAGAGCTGGATCGAGAGTTGGCTTGCCGGTCGCGTCCACTGCCGCAAACTCAGGTAGCTTCGCCCCGGCTTTGAGGGCGACTCGAACAGCGCCCTCCGGAATAACGCTGGTAGCGAAGTCGGTCACCATCGGAAGTCCATCCGTGGGCACTCCATAGGCGATGGGATTTGTACCTAGGCGCCCTTGTGTTCCGCCCCAAGGGGTAACAAAATGCCCCCTTCGCCGGACGGTTACGGTGGCAAGACAAATCATGTCTTGGCGGGCCGCGGCTTCGGCGTACGCGCCAACCCGGCCGGCGTGGTGGCAGTTGCGTGTCACAACGCACCCGATAGACGATTCCTTGGCCTTGGCGATAGCAACCTTCACGGCGTGATGGGCGCCGACCTGTCCGAAGTTGCGTCCACAGTCGACAATCGCTGTCGTTGGAGTCTCCTCGATGACGGTGATCTTCGCGCCGGGTTTGACATCTCCCGTCTCGCTGGCTCGGACGTACTCCGGGATTCTCATTACGCCGTGTGAGTGCACGCCCATGAGATCTGCACGGACCAGCTCTTGCGCTACCAGGTGAGCCTCCTCTGCAGGAGCGCCGATCGAAACGAAGATGCGGGCGCTGAGGTCCGTGAGAGATCCGGGCTCTAGCTGAGGCATTCGGACTTCCGTCTAGAGGAGTGGCTCAATGCCAGCCTCTTCCGCAAACTGGCGCAACGATTTCGCCACAGCAGGTGATATCGGCACGCCCTCGCGCATTCTCTTGGTTCGCGCCCTGGCCTCCGGTTCGCCAGGGACAAAAATGCTGTCCTGACCCTCCGCTCGACCGGAACTCTTGATCCGTTCGACCAGGCTTTGGCTTACTCGCGCGAAATTGTCTCGACCGACGAAGGCATCTGGATTAATAGCCATCGCTACGTGACCGCTCCCCCATGAGTCGAGGTAAGTTGCATCCTCGCGTAGAAACTGACGCGAAATGTCCACCGCGAGAACTGCTCCAGGCAGCGCTGCAGCGAGAAGCTCGTTGACGAGCGCAATCCCGTAGCCCTTGTACCCGGCCATCGGCAGGATCAGGCCATCGAGGGCGGCATGGGCATCTTCGGTAGGGCGGCCGCTTGAATCGACCGCCCAGCCGAGAGGTATTGCCCTTCCCTCCTTGGCTGCAAGTCGGATCTTGCCCCTCGCGGAAGCAGAGCACGCCATGTCGAGGATGATTGGCTCGTCCAAAGTTGGAATGGCGTATGCGAACGGGCTGTTGCTGAGCATTGGTTCGACCCCGCCCCAAGGAGCCATCAACGCCGGAGCGTTGCTGACGAAATAGCCGATCATGCCTTTCTCTGCAGCCCGTATGACGTGTACGGCCAAGACTCCGGTGTGGTTGCTGTTTCGCATCGCGACCAGTCCAATGCCATGCGATTCAGCGAGTTCGATCGCAATGTCCATGCAGCGCTGGCCGAGGATCACCCCTAGCCCACTGTCTCCGTCGAGGTGTCGAGTGACCCCAAAGGCCTTCAACTCGCGGATTTCAGGCCGGGCCTTCAGCTCGCCCTGCTGGAAGCCTCGCACATAGAAAGGAGTACGAAAGACGCCATGTGACGCTAGATCGCGAAGGTCGGCCTCAGCCACTCCATCGACGAAAAGCTCGAGGTCAGCGCCATCCAGGCCGGCGACTTCGCCGGCGCGTTGTATGAACCTCCGTAGACGGTCATGCGAGACCAGCGGCTGAGCCGCCGGCGCTGCTGCTGTAGCCAACGAGGCATCTCTCCTATCTAGCGGATTCGCCGCCATCCGGCGACCGTATCTTCGTAGCCTTTCACCCTTCCGAAAACGGGTGGGCTATTCACGAAAAACACCTCGAACTCACCTTTGCCGCGGTTGATCATTCGGTGCTTGACCTCTGGCCCGACGTAGATTGCGTGACCGGCTTCGACATCAATCTCTTCATCACCGAGAACGAATCGACCCTCCCCTCGGAGCACGAGATAGATCTCTTCGGCTCCTGGATGGGCGCTCAACTTGGTCTGCTCCTGGCCCTCAGGTATGACGACAGTGCCGGCCGCCAGGTTTACGGTCGGGGTCAGGTCGCGCTCGAAAATCACGCTCATGCGGCGGCTCGAAGGGGGCGGCGACTCCCATGCGATTCCCTCGTCAGTTTTGACCACCTTTGACAAAGCGTTACCTCCAACTGGTAGAGACACTAGGCCAAAGACTACAATCGCCCGGAAAGGGTGTCAATAAGCTTGCGCTTGCGACGCGAAACTAGCATCTGAGATCGAGACGCACATTTGCCTTCCTTCCACGCCCGAGACATCCAAGCCTTTGGAGAAGCCATTTTCCGCGCCTATGGGGTTCCGGATGCGGACGGATCAGTGGTCTCTCGCGAGCTCATTCGCACTCATCTAATGGGTTATGAGTCGCATGGCATCGTTCGTTTCGTGGAGTACTTCGCCGACATCCAGAGCCAGCGGGTAATCCCCGGAAACGCATTCCGAGTCGTACAGGAATCGGATACAACCGCGGTAGTGGATTGCGGCTTCAACCTAGGAATCGTCTCGGCCTACGCAGCATTAGAGGTCGCACTCTCGAAGGTCAGCAATAGCGGCTTGGCCATGATCGTAACGAGGCGTTGCAACCACACCGGCCGGCTTGGCGCATATCCGGAGGAAGCGGCCCGCCGTGGATTGCTTTGCATCGCGGGAGCCGCTATTCCCAGCCGGGGTCATTTCGTGGTGCCGTGGGGAGGCGCCGAAGGCCGGCTTGGGACAAATCCAATTGCTTACGCAGTGCCCACCGATGGTGATCCTGTGCTGAGTGACTTTGCGACGAGTGTGCTGCCAGAGGGACGGGTGCGTGCAGCTCGCAACAAAGGTGCCAAATTGCCGCTTGGCGCGATCATCGATGCCGACGGGAACGAAACGCAAGATCCGAACGCCTTTTACGGTCCTCCCATGGGAAGGCTTTTGCCGTTCGGCGGACCTGTTGGGTACAAGGGCTACGCACTTAGCTTGCTCGTCGAGCTACTCGGTGGGACGTTGGCGGGTGAATCGCCGACTGGCGCCGACCGCCCTGTGAACTCGATGTGGCTGATAGCGATCGATCCCGATCGTTTCTTACCGCAGGGCCGATACGAATCGTCGGCATCGGCGGTAGCCACCTACATGAGGTCTTCCCAGGCGGCAGCTGGCGCGCAGGACGTGCGGGTACCGGGCGATGCTGCGTTCGCCAGACTCCGCGCAGCCGGCGACGATCCAATCATCGAACTCGACGCCGAGACATGGCGTCAGCTGGAAGAGGCAGGGCGTCAAATGGGAATCAACACGCAACCGAAAGAAGTCAACCGCTGAATCAGGAGAGCGAATGATGGGAACGATCGTGCGATTTGAGAGCTGGGTGTGCAGACGTGCGATCACCCCAGGCACCGGAGCGAGCCCGGACGAGCGGCGTATCAAGCGAGCTACTCATGGATCTGAGTTCCTGGTGCTTCGGCTCACCGATGACCGTGGATTGGAGGGATTTGCGACCTCGATCGCATTTAACACCGACACCCTCAGGGCATATGTGGATGGTGTGATCGCGCCCCTGGTCGTGGGGAGGAGAGTTGAAGACCGAGAAGCAATCTGGCAAGAGCTCTACGACCTGAATCGGCGGATCGTCTTCTTTCCACATTTCTTACCGGGACCGATTGATGTGGCAATTTGGGATCTGGCGGCCAAGGAAGCCAATCTCCCTCTTTACCAATTCCTCGGTGCTTACCGGACGACCATGCCGGTCTATGCGAGCAGCCAGTTCATGGCCAACGTGGAGGACTACCTCGAGGAAGCCGGTCGTTATCAGGCGCTGGGAGTGCGCGCCTACAAGGCTCATCCCGGCGGAGACTGGAGAAAGCACATAGAAATCGCCCAGGCGCTGCGGGATCAGTTCCCAGAAATGACCCTGATGCTTGACCCGGCAGGGGTCGACTACTCACTCACGGAGGCGGTGAAAGTGGGCCGCGCCCTTGAGCGCCTCGACTTCCATTGGCTCGAAGAGCCTTTCTACGACCAATACGTTGGCAAGTACGCGGAGTTGTGCCGCACGCTAGACATCTCCATCGCGGGCACCGAGGCGACGTATGGCGGACCTGCAGGAGTCGCCGAATTCATTAGAGCTGGAGCAGTCGACATCGTGCGAGCTGATGTTTCGTGGAAATGGGGAGTGACTGGAACTCGAAAAATCATGCATCTCGCCGAGGCGCATGGGCTGAACTGCGAGCTTCACACTGCAATGAGTGCCATGGATATCGCCAATCTTCACGTGGGCTGCGCGGCTCGGAACTGCGAGTTTTTCGAGCTCTACGCACCGCATGATCTATGGACCTTCCCGCTCGTCGGAGGGCTGGACCTTGACTCAGAGGGCCGCGTGCATGTGCCCGACGGCCCCGGACTCGGGGTCACAATCGACTGGGACCTTGTGGACAACTCAACCCTCGTCAAACATGAATTGAATGCCTAACCAATCACCTGCAACTGCCTCCGACTTGCTGAAACGACTTGGAGAGCGGAGTCGGCCGAGTCCAGGCAAGCTTCAAGTGTTTACGGGCGCGATGAATGCTGGCCATATCCCAAATGAGTTCGCGGCGAGCTGAGGCAGGTTGCCGCTGCTTGGTGCAAGTCAGCGGTCTGCGAATAGTGTGGAATCGTCTGCGACGCACCGCACGCGTCCGTGACCACGAGCGAGGTGACCCGCGGAACGGATCCAATGAGAACGACGATGGGAATGACGAACCAGTCGTTGCCATAGATGAGCGCGAACTCGCGGGGACTACTGTCGCCGAGTCTTCTCGAGCATATCGACGATGCCGAATTCCTTAGCAAGCAGTAGCAAGGAATTCCAGGTAACGTCATCAAAGCCGATGCCGTCTTTGATGCGCGCCAGTTCTTTCTCCGCCTCGATCTCACCTGGGACGTAGATTCGGTTAACACCTGCAGCTTTTGGTGAGCTCTGAATCTCCGTGGTCAAGACAGACACACGGGCCTTGAAAGAGTCCAGCGACATGAATGCGTTGGGCTTGAGCACAATGAAGCTGTGCCCGACATTCCAAGGCACATTCGGAGCGGTCAATCCATTCGGTCCGGTTTTGCCCACGCCAGAGGCCATCCCAGCGCCGGACAACGCTCCAGCCAGTAATTCGCCCAGAAGCGTCAAGCCGTAACCCTTATGATCTGCAATCGGTACCAATGCTCCGCCGGCCGCCATGTCGTTCGGGTTTGTGGTAGGCAAGCCGTCGGAGTTGACGATCCAACCTTCGACGATAGACTCGTTTCTCTCGGCGGCCATCAAGATTGTGCTGCCAGCCACGACACTCATCGCCACGTCAAACACGATTGGAGCTCCTCTGCTCGGAACTCCATAAGCGGTCGGCCCATTACCAAGAACACGCGACTTGGAGCCACTGACTTTCATGATGCGTGGAGTGTTTGTGAACGACCGCAACGTCGTGGTGATTGGCCTTCTCGATACCTAGTTGGACCGCTTTGTAAGACGCAACGTGACCAAGGCCAGCATTTCCATCGACAAGAGCAGTGCTTGCGGTTTGGTGTATGACCTTGAATTCCGCTCTCGAATTGATCCCTCCCGCCTGTATTCGCTTGATGTAGTTCGGAAGAAATCTCACGCCGTGCGTGTGAACGCCGCGGAGGTCTGTTCTCACCAAGACCTCCGCGGCGATTAGCGCGTCTTCTGGAGACATACCGACCTTCTGGAGGGGCACCGAGCAAAACTCTCGCAACCGTTCTGAATCCAGAAGGTGGCCGCTCTGAACCCTTTGTGCCATCTTACGTTTCCCTCTCTAAGTTATCTCTTCGACTTCCCGAGGGAACGCATACACTCCCGGGTGGCAGTCACGATTGACATTCCGCCACGTTTCAACATGGCGAGCCTTGTCTGGCTGACGGCAAATGCTTCTCATGCGTTAAGCGTCGTTGGGCTGCCAACCTACTCGGTCTGCGTGGGCCAGCGCATCCCGCAGGTCAGGCCGCCGTCGACTGGCAGCACCACGCCGGTAATGTAGTTCGCGTCCGATGAG
>WNFA01006605.1_pt1 | contig 10054 bp, 9 predicted proteins | sample 5400481 | NCBI WGS metagenome assembly WNFA01 (sample SAMN13153340, study PRJNA577476) | soil metagenome | isolation source: 120 cm saprolite under Douglas fir tree site 2 hole 1 replicate 2 | place: USA:California | collected 2015-04-18 | reverse complement strand
TGCGGCGAATCGCGGTGATCAGTGGGGAGAAGTGGTGAATCAAGCAACATGGAAACATACGTCGCACCCTACGTCCAAGTACGGCACGCCATACACCTCCTCTACGCCACTTCTCCCCGCAGCCGCGATGGGGCCGACGCCGACACGACCGACGCCGAGGCCACGCTGAATGGCGTCGACGAACCGGCGACTTCGACTCGATCGGGTGGAGACTCTTCTGAACCCACCCCGATTCGCTAGGGACCTGTGGAATCAAGCGAGCGCGCCGGCCAACCACCGCTACGACAAGCTCGGCAACCCGTTGCCCATGCAGCTCGACGGCTGCGGGTGCGGTCACATCGGGTCCGCGTGGACGACAAGGGAAGGCTCGCCATCCCCGCGTCGTTTCGCAAGCAGCTCCCGGAGGGGAGCTACGTGTCGGTGAGCCAGGACAGCGCCCTGGCGATCTATCCGCCGGACCTGTGGGACGCGCTCGCGCAGGAGCTGCGAAGCCCCCTGCCGGGCCCCGACCAGCGCGCTCTGGCGAGGACCTTGTATTCGATGTCGGAGACGTTCGAGCCGGACGGCCAGGGCCGGATCACGCTCGGAATGGAGCAGCGCCGCGTGACGGGGATCGAAACCCCATCGACGGCGGTGGTGATCGGAATGGGCTCCCGGGTCGAAATCTGGCCCGAGGCCCGATGGGACAGCTACAACGCCGACGCGCAAGGGCGCTTTACAGAATTCGCTGACAGGGTGATCTCAGGACGCTGACCGGTCACCAACCCGCACTTTCACAAGAGGTAATAGAGCTGCTCAAGCCCCAGAAGGGGGCGGTCGCGATCGACTGCACCCTGGGGCAGGCGGGCCATGCCCGCCAGATCCTGGACAGGATCGAGCCAGGCGGCCGGCTGCTCGGGATCGACCGCGATCTCGTCGCCGTCGAAGCCGCCCGATCGGCGCTGGCTTCTCATGGGCCGGCTGTGGTCATCGTCCACGGTCGCTTCGGTGAGCTGGATGCGCTGGCTCGCCGGGCCGGGTTCGTCCCAGCCGACTGCATCCTGTTCGACTTCGGTCTATCCAGCGTCCAGCTCGACGCCCCGGAGCGCGGATTCAGCTTCCGCGGCGAGGGGCCGCTGGACATGCGGATGGACACGACCCAATCGCTCGACGCGGCGCGCATCGTCAACGAGCTCGACGTCAAAGAGCTCGAGCAGGTGCTGCACGATTTCGGCGAGGAGCGATGGGCGCGGCGGATAGCACAGTTCATCGTGGCGCGCCGCCCGCTGCGCACGACCACCGATCTGGCGTCCGCCGTGGAGGCGGCCATCCCCCGACGGGCCTGGCCTCGCGACATCAACGTTGCGACCCGAACCTTCCAGGGCATCCGCATCGCCGTCAACGATGAGTTGGGCGAGATCGGGGCAGGACTGAAGGCAGCTCTCGAGATTCTCAAACCCGGTGGTCGTGTGGCGACGATCAGCTTCCATTCCCTGGAAGACCGCTTGGTGAAGTCTTTCTTCAACGTCGAGTCCAAAGACTGTATCTGCCCACCCCAGCAGCCAGTCTGCACCTGCGGCCACCGGGCAACCCTCCGTATCGTCACCCGCCGTCCTGTCCGTCCCTCTGAGGCGGAGTTGACGGCCAACCCCCGCGCCCGCTCGGCGCGGCTGCGGGTGGCGGAAAAAATCTGACCCAGTTCCCCTCTCCCCTGCGGGGAGAGGGTGAGGGTGTGGGGCGTCGGTAGGCATGTACCAGCCGTAGCACGCAGCAGAACAAAGAAACAAATGAGGCACACGTCTTGACATCGACCCGAATACTCACCCGGCGGCGCCTCGGCGCCGCCGCCCCTCAGCACGTCCCGGCACGCCGGCGACGGCGCACGCGCGGCTTCGTGCAGGTCGCGGGTTCCGTCGCCGCCGACCGCCTGCAGCTGAACGCATACGCGCACGCCTACCTCGGGTTGGGCGCGGCGCTGGTCGCCGTCCTCTTCTATCTGGCGCTCGCAGCGCAGGTCACGCAATCGGCCTACGACATCACGCGGTTGCAGGACCAGCAGCGCCAGCTCATCGCCGACCAGGATCAGCTCCGTTATCAGGAGGTGACGATGCACGCGCCGGCTCAGGTCCAGCAATCGGCCGCCCAGAGCGGGATGCAGCGCACGGCGCCGGTCGCGTACGTGCCCGCGCAGCCTGCCGCCATCGACCTGCAGGCGCCCGCGGGCGCCTCCGGCACCGATGCCACTCCGCTCTGGGCGCGCTACCTCGGCGCCCTGGTCAACAAGGTCGGCGGCACCCGCGACGTCCTGGCCGCGGGTCATTAGGTGAGCGCGGGGGCTCTTCGGAAAAGGGCCCCGCGAGTCGAGCACGTCCTGGGGGCGCGGCTGCGCATCCTGGCCCTGCTGATGGTGGCCGCGTTGCTCGCGGGCACGGTCTGGGCGCGACTCGCCTACTGGCAGGTGCTGCGCCACGTGCAGCTTTCGGCGTCGGCCCAGGCCCAGTACCACGAGCTCGTCCAGCTGCCCGCGCTTCGCGGCGTGATCTTCGACCGCAACTTGACCCAGCTCGTCGTCAACACCACCGTCTACTCCGCGTTCGTTTCCCCCGACCAGATCGCCCCCGCTGTTCGTGACCGCGTTGCGAGCGGCCTCTCGAGCGTGCTTGGAGTGGACAAGGCCAAGGTCATGCAGACGCTCGAGTCGGACTCGAAGTTCGCGTATATCCTCCGGCGGTTTCCCCAGGCGAAGGCAGACCAGCTGCGCGCCTTGAGATTGCCCGGGGTCGGGCTCGAAGACGAATCGCAGCGGTCGTACCTGCCTGGGATCGCGGCGGGCTCGAGCCTCGCGGCGAACCTGCTTGGGTTCGTGACCTACGACGGCCAGGGCCAGCGCGGGCTCGAGCAGTACTACCAGAAGGACCTGGCCGGCACGCCGGGATACATCTCGAGCTACCGCGACCTCGCCAACCGCGAGATCGTCCTCGGCTCGCACACGCACCAGGACCCTGTGAACGGGTCCGACCTCGTCTTGTCGCTCGACGCCAACGTGCAGTACCAGGCCGAGCAGGCGCTGGCGGACGGAGTCAAAAAGGCAAATGCCGAGAGTGGCAGCGTGCTGATCATGGACCCGGCGACCGGCGGCATAGTCGCGTGGGCCGATTACCCGAGCTATGACGCCAACAACTTCAACCACACCGACCCCACCCTCTTTCAGGACAACGTTTCCAGCTACCTCTATGAGCCGGGTTCGGTGATGAAGGTGGTCACGCTGTCAGGCGCCATCAACCAGGGTGCGATCACCCCCGGCACCGTCATCAACGATCCCGGCTACCTGAACGTCGGCGGCTACCGGATCGCCGATTGGGACCATCGCAACCACGGGAACGTCAACTACACATACGTGCTCGACCACTCGCTCAACGTCGGTGCTATGAAGGCGATGCTGGCCGAGGGCCATGCCGCGTGCTACAGCTACCTGAAGGGATTCGGCCTCACGCAGCCGAGCGGCATCGATGTCGCCGGCGAGACCGCGGTGGCCCTGCCGGCGCAGGATCAGATGAGCGACAGCCAGTACGCCACCACCGCGTTCGGGCAGGGCATCGGAGTCAACATGGTCCAGATGCTGGCCGCCGTCAACGTGATCGCGAATGGAGGGCGCTACGCGCCGCCGCACGTGGTCGAGCGCGTCGGCACCACCGTCAACCCGCTGCTGCTGAAGCAGCAGCGCCAGGTCATCACCGCTGCCACTGCGCAGCAGATGACGGCGATGATGGAGGATGTCGTCCAGCACGGTTCCGGCTGGACGGCGCGGGTCAAGGGCTTCGAGCTCGATGAGGCGGGGAAGACAGGGACCTCGCAGATTCCAGTCAACGGCCAGTACACGCTCGACGTCTGGGCGTCGTATGTCGGCTTCCTGCCCGCGAACCACCCGAAGTTCACGATGATCGTGGTCATGCGGAAGCCACATGTGCCCGGGAGCGATCGGGACTGGACGCTCAACGACGGTTACTTCACGGCGGCGCCGGTGTGGCAGAAGATCGCCCAGGCCATGGTCGTCGACTGGCGCATAACCCCCGACTAAAAACCTGTGAAATCTTCGATTTCACAGGTGAAAAAGACTCGATTGCAAAGTATGAGGACGCAAGCTTCTTGACTGGGGGACGCCCGAATAATTCGGGCTTTCGCTCCACCTGGGCGAATTCAGGAACCTGCCCGCGACTCACCTCGTTTCACACTTAGACGTATGAAGCTCACCCTCCTCGAGCTGCTCGAGGCGACCGGCGGTGGCGAGATCGGCGGCACCCAGGTCGGTAACACGTTTGGGACCTACCACACCGACTCGCGCGAGGTGGTGCCGGGGGGCGTGTTCTTCGCCCTGAAGGGCGCGAGCACGGACGGCCACCGGTTCATAGCCGACGCGCTCGGCCGCGGCGCCGCGGCGCTGGTCGTGGAGCGGCGGACCGAGCTCTCGCATGGGGTCGTGGAGGTCATCGTCCGCAACACGTGGGACGCGCTGTACGCCGTGGCGCGTTACGTCCGCGAGCGCGTCGATCCATTGGTGGTCGGCGTCACCGGCAGCAATGGCAAGACGTCGACCAAGGAGATGGTCGCCGCGATCCTGGAGCGCAAGTACTCAGTCCTGCGGACGACCGGCAACCTCAACACCGAGACCGGGGTGCCTCTGACGATTCTGAGGCTCGAGCCCCAGCATGAGGCGCTCGTCCTGGAGATGGGGATGCAGCGCGCCGGCGACATCGGCCGGCTCGCTCACCTGGCCGAGCCGACGGTCGGGATCATCACGAACATCGGCAGCGTGCACATGGAGTTCTTCGAATCCCACGAACAGCTCGCGCGTGCCAAGGGCGAGCTCGTCGCGGCCCTTCCTGAATCGGGGCTGGCGGTCCTGAACGCCGACGATCCCTTCTTTTCGCTGCTGTCCGAAATGTCCACAGCACCCGTGACGAGCTTCGGCTTCGAGGCGGGCGACCTTCGCGGCGAGAACTACACGGCCGCCGATGATGGCGGATGCGCATTCACGGTGGGTGATGTCTCCATCCACCTGGCGCTCGAGGGCCGCCATCAGGCCCGCAACGCACTCGGGGCGCTTGCCGCCGGAAGGTTCGCGGGGGTGGGCCTCGACGAAGGCGCCGCAGCGCTCGCGAATGTGTTCGTCCCTCATCGGCTGCAGGAGCACAAGACCTCTAAGGGCGTGGTGATCGTCGACGACGCCTACAACGCCAGCCCCGAGTCGATGCTCGCCGCATTCGAGACGCTGGCGGAGCGGCCTCGGCACGGGCGGCTGTTCGCCGTGCTCGGGCCCATGTTCGAGCTGGGCGCGCTGGCCATCGAATCCCACCAGCGGGTCGGGCGGCGCGCCGCGGAGGTGTTCGACGCAGTGGCGGTCCTCGACAGCGAGCTCGGCAGCGTGCTCGCGGACGCCGCCGGCGCGCACCTCGTGCCCGACCGGGAAGCGGCCGTGATGTGGGTCAAGAACAACGCCCGCCGCGGCGACAGCGTGCTGGTGAAGGGATCGCACAGCGCGGGGCTCGACGAGGTCGTGAAGGAACTAACCAGGTGATCTTCGACGTCGCGACTTTCGCAGTCGCGTTCGGAATCGCGCTCTTCGTGTATCCGTACACCATCCGGACGCTGCAGCGCCTCAAGGCGGGACAGGTGATTCAGTCGGAGCTGCCCGAAAGCCACCAGAAGAAAGCGGGCACGCCGACCGGCGGCGGCATCGTGTTCGCCGTCCTGGGCATCGTCGGCGGGCTGCTCGCCGCGCTCGCCGGGCACGCGGGGGCGTGGCCCGCCGTCGCCGGGCTCGTCGCGGGCGGTCTCATCGGCTTCGCCGATGACCTGAGCAAGCTGCGGGTCGGCTCGCGCGGAATCTCCGCGCGTTGGAAGCTCCCCATCCAGGTCCTTCTCGCGGTGCCGGTGGGATACATCGCTCTCTCCGCAAGCGCTCTACCTTGCGCAGGTCCTCCAAGCCTCATGGGTTGTGACGGCCCACATCAATACCTGTTTCCGTCGTACCCCTTGCCACTGCTCGTGTTTCCGCTCGCCGTCATCGCCATCGTCGCGACGGCGAACTCGGTCAACATCACCGACGGCATGGACGGCCTGGCCGGGGGCCTGTCGGTGATCGCCATCGCTGCGATGGCACTGCTTCTGAGCGGAGCGCCCGCGGGCGAGAAGGCGGTCGCGATGTCGCTTGCCGGAGCCCTGGTCGCGTTTCTCGTCTTCAACCGGTATCCAGCGCGCGTATTCATGGGCGACACGGGCTCGCTCGCGATCGGGTACGCACTGGCCGCGATGGCCATCCAGCAGGGATGGCTCGGGCTCCTCCCGCTGCTCGCGCTCGTGTTTGTATTGGAGACCCTCTCTGTCATCATTCAGGTGGCCTACTTCAAGGCCAGCGGCGGACGTCGTGTTTTCAAGATGGCCCCGATCCACTACACGTTCCACCACCAGGGTTGGTCTGAGAACCGCATCGCGCTCACCTTCTGGGGCGCGGGCCTCGTCTCAGCGCTGGCTGCTGCCGGGGTGGCGCGGCTGATCACGTGACCGCCCTCGTGGTGGGCGCGGCGCGCAGCGGCGTCGCGCTGGCCGGATATCTCACCGCGAAGGGTGAGGCGGTGCGCGTCGTTGACAAGAAGAGCGAACCCGAGCTCCGCGACACGGTCGCGCAGCTGCCGGCGGGCGTCGACCTGAGGCTTGGGGGCTATGACGACTCGGTTCTTGTCGATGTCGACGTCGTCTACGCCAGTCCGGGCGTGCCCTGGGATTCTCAGCTTCTCAACGACGCACGCCGGCTCGGCATCAGGGTGTCGAGTGAGATCGACCTGTTCCTCCGCCTGTGCCCTGGCACGGTGGTCGGAATCACGGGCACCAACGGCAAGACCACGACCACGGCGCTGACCGGCTCTGTGCTCGCCGCGGGTGAGAGGCCGGTGCTGGTAGGCGGCAACATAGGCGACACCGTTCTCGATCGTCTCGACGAGGTGACGGCGCGCCACTGGGTCGTGCTCGAGCTGTCCAGCTTTCAGCTCGAGTCTGTTGAGAAGCCGCACTTTCACATCGGCGTGATCCTCAACATCACGCCCGACCACCTCGACCGCCATGGCACGTTCGAGCGCTACGCCGACCTCAAAGCGCGCGCGATCGAGTTCGCGGGCGCCGACGACTTCGCGGTCCTCAACGGTCGCGACCCTGCCGTCCGGGCGCTGGCATCGCGTACGCATGGGCACGTGGTGTGGTTCGACGAGCACCGACCTGTGCCGGCGATGCCGCTGCCCGGCCGGCATAACGTCGAGAACGCGCTCGCGGCGGCGGCCGTCGGTCGCATCGCGGGACTTTCCGATCAGGCCATCGGCGCCGCGATTCGTTCGTTCAAAGGCGTCGAGCACCGCCTCGAGCTCGTCGGCGAATGGGACGGGGTGCGCTGGTACAACGACTCGAAGGCCACCAACCCCGACGCGAGCCGCGTCGCGCTCGGCGCATTCCCCGACACGCCCCTGGTGCTGATCGCCGGCGGTTACGGCGGCGGCTTCGAGCTGGGGCCGTGGGTGGCCGACGTGCTGGGCAACGCCGACGCCGTGGTGTTGATGGGCGCCTCGGCCGACCTGCTCGCCAAGGAGCTCGGCGCTCACCACAAGGTCATTCGTGCGGACAACCTCGAGGAGGCGGTCGAGCTCGCGGCAGGTCTGGCGCTACCCGGCGGCGTGGTGCTGTTGAGTCCCGCCTACAAGAGCTTCGACATGTTCAAGGACTACGAGGACCGCGGCCGCCGCTTCAAGGCCCTTGTCCACGAGAGGTTCGAAAAATGAGCTTGGGCGTCCGGTCGGTCAAGCACCCGGACCGGCTCCTGATGTTCACGACCGTGCTCCTCAGCGGCGCGGGGCTGGTCATGGTCACCAGCGCCAGCGTCGCCTTCGCCTACACGCAGCACCAGTCGGCCTTCTACTACGCGCAACGGCAGGCGGTCTGGATGCTCATCGGCTTCGCCGGCCTGTTCGTGCTCGGACGGATGGACTACCGCCGTCTGCGTCCGCTGGCCCCCGCGGCGGCGGTGGCGGCCGCGCTCCTGATGCTGCTGGTCCTGGTGCCGCACCTCGGCGTGACTGTGAACGGCGCCCGCCGCTGGTTCGATGCGGGGCCGCTGGGAACCTTTCAGCCATCGGAGCTGGGCAAGCTGGCGTTCGTATTCTTCGTCGCCCACTGGGTCGACCGCAACGCCGCCCACCTCGGCGACCTGCGCAAGGGCCTCGCGCCCTTCGCGGCGATGCTCGCCGGCGTGCTCGTGCTCCTCATGCTCGAGAGAGACCTCGGCACATCGGTTGTCATCGTCGGGATCTTCCTCAGCGCGTACTGGGCCGGCGGAGGGCGCTTCCGGCACATGGTCCTGCTGGTGGCGGCTCTCGGTCTTGCCTTCCTCGCGATCACGCTGTTCGAGCCCTACCGCTTCGCCCGCCTGACCAATTTCAGAAACCCGTTCGCGGATCCGCTGGGGGCCGGCTTCCAATCGACGCAGGCGCTTTACAGCCTGGGCTCGGGAGGGATGTTCGGCGTCGGCATCGGCCACTCGGTCGAGAAGTACGGCTGGCTGCCCGAGGCGCACACCGACTTCATCTTCGCCATCCTGGGCGAGGAGACGGGGCTGGTCGGGACCACGCTGGTGATGGCCGGGTTCCTGTTCTTCGCTGTGCGCGGATACCTGGCCTCCCTGCGCGCGCCCGACCGATTCGGGGTGTGCCTGGCCGCCGGGATCACGACCTGGATCGCATTCGAGGCCTTGATGAACATGGCCACGGTGACGAACACGCTGCCGATCGCGGGCGTGCCGCTGCCGTTCTTCAGCTACGGCGGCACGGCGGTCGCGACGACGCTGGCGGCGGTGGGACTCCTGCTCAGCGTCGCCCGCAATGGATCAGGTACGGGATTCGGTGATAACAAGAGGAAAGATGAGGCTGTTGATAGCTGGCGGCGGGACCGGTGGGCACCTCTATCCGGCGCTCGCGGTCGCGCACGCGTTTCGCGCTGAGGAGCCCGATGGCGCTCTGCTGCTGGTTGGGCGCAAGGGCGGCCCCGAGGAGCGGCTCGTGCCGGCCGCGGGGTTCGACCTGGCGACCGTCAACGTGCGCGGGCTCGACCGCGACGCGCTCTGGAAGAACATCGCCCTGCCGGCGATCGTCCCGGCCGCGCTGCGCGCCGGCCTGCGCATCGTCGATGCCTTCAAGCCCGACGTGGTGCTCGGGATGGGCGGCTACGTGATGGCGCCGGCGGTGGCCGCTGCGCGCATACGGGGGATTCCCTATGTGCTGCATGAGAAGGACGTGCGTCCCGGCCTGGCGACGCGCTGGTTCGCGCGCGGCGCCGCTGCGATCTGCACGACGCTGCCGGGCACCGAGAAGCGGGTCCGCAGCGGGCGGGTGGAGATGACCGGCGTGCCGCTGCGCGATGGGTTCGAACCGCGCACGGCGTCGGTGCCGCCGCGGCGCCTCCTCGTCACTGGCGGCAGTCAGGGTGCGCGCCACATCAACGAAGCCGTGTGGGGCGCGCTCGAAGAGCTACGCAAGCGTTTCGAGGAGGTCGTCCACATCGCCGGCCCGCAGGGGTCGGCGGGGGTGGCGGAGCACGCGTCCCCCGGCTACCGGGGGCTCTCGTTCACCGACGACATGCCCGTATTGATGGCAGAGGCTGACCTGGTGGTGAGCCGCGCGGGCGTGAGCACGATCGCGGAGATCGCCGCTGTCGGCCTGCCGATGGTGCTGGTGCCCGGCACGTTTGGCGGGGGGCATCAGGAGGAGAACGCGAAGGCGATGGTCGACGCGGGGGCCGCGGTGCGCATCGCCGATGACGAGCTGAGCCCGGCCAGCCTGGTCGCCACCCTCGACCGCCTCAGCACCGATCGGCTGCGCGCGATGGCGAAAGCCTCGGCCGGCGCCGGCCGGCGCGACGCGGCGCAGCGCGTGCTGGCAGTGCTCCGCGAGGTGGCGCGGAAATGAAGGTGCACCTGATGGGCGTCGGCGGCGCCGGCGTGTCGGCGCTGGCTCGCGTGTTCCTTGCCCGCGGCGACGAG
>WNFA01006169.1_pt1 | contig 10054 bp, 8 predicted proteins | sample 5400481 | NCBI WGS metagenome assembly WNFA01 (sample SAMN13153340, study PRJNA577476) | soil metagenome | isolation source: 120 cm saprolite under Douglas fir tree site 2 hole 1 replicate 2 | place: USA:California | collected 2015-04-18 | reverse complement strand
ACTGTCACCGGATTCACCGCTTCCAGGTGGCTGGGATTCGATACCAGGTGGATATGAATTTTCTTGCTGTTCTTCGTGACATACTCGCCGGTCGCGCCCATGTGGTACTTCACGTCGCCCGATCCCAACACGCTGCGTGGATCTACATCCTCAAATTCGGCAAATACCTGCTCCGCCGGACGCTTTGCCAGATGAATAATTACGCTCAGCCGCCCGCGATGACTCATGCCCATGACCAGCTCGACTGCGCCGTGCTCGCCGGCTACGTCCAGAACCTCATCCATCGCCGGCAATAAAGATGTGTTGCCTTCGAGTGAGAATCGTTTGTTGCCCAGATAGCGCTGCTGTAGCGTCTGCTCAAAAATGTCGGCGCGGAACAGCAGATCCATGGCGCGCTCCCGGTCGACGGCGGCGGGTTCGGCTTCGATGCGTTCCTGAAGCCAGCGTCGCCGCTCGGGGTCGGCGATGTGCATGAATTCGACGCCTACGCTGCTGCAATAGATGCGGCGCGCTTCCCGCGCGTACTCGTTGTCGATCTCGTTCTCGTTATTGGCATCAAACCGCAGGTCCGGATGCGGTTGCGGAGGCAGCAGGCCGAGTGGGTTCAGTTCGGCTTCCAGATATCCAAATTGCCGGAACAGGTTAAAGACGCGTTCGCGTTCGTAGTTTTCGATGATTGCGGGAGCTGCGTTCGCGTTGGTATTTCGAGTTGAAGTCGCCATAATGAGGTCTATATAGAATAACGGATGCGGCTCCCTGAGTGCCCGATTCAACCCAGGGAAGTGGAGAGACGGGCGCCTCGCCCGTCCGGCAGCGAGGTGGCCGGGCGGGGACGCCCGGCGCCCCACCAGCAAGGCCAATCGCTGGGTGACTAGATCGACCTGAAATCTGAGTTTATGATGACGCTATCTGAATTGGAGGCACCGGACATGGCGAGCGGAATCATTGATGTGCCCAGTCGCTACTCCGTGCCTGAGACTCTGGCACGGCTCCAGTCGATCCTCAAAGAGAAAGGCTTGATGGTGTTTGCTCTTGTCGACCACAGCGGCGAGGCAGAGAAGGCGGGCCTCACTATGCGCCCGACGCAGTTACTGATCTTTGGCAGTCCGCAGGGTGGGACGCCTTTGATGGTTGCGGCGCCCCGGCTGGCCATCGACCTTCCGTTGAAAGCGCTTGCATGGCAAGACGAGCAGGGCAAAGTGTGGCTCTCCTACAATTCACCGGAATACTTGCAGCAGCGGCACGGCTTTCCTGCTGATCTTCTGAAAAACATCGCGGGAATCGGTGCGCTGATTCAGAAGGCTGTGGAATAAGGCTGTGGAATAATGACGGGCTGCTAGACTTGCCTTTTCACCCTTATACATGCCCGATAATTCAAACCCTAATCGCGCCCGCGATCATCTGGCCAACGAACGCACCTTTCTGGCGTGGGTGCGAACCGGCGTCGCGACCATCGTCTTCGGATTCGCCGTCGGACGCTTCTCGATCGCACTGCGCGAATTCATGAAGATGCAGGGATACAACTCCACCACCCCCGGCCTGACAACCTGGCTGGGGATTATTTCAACCGTGGGAGGAGTGCTGCTGATTCTGGCCGGTCTCAGGCGCTATCGGAAGACCAAAGTGCAACTTGATTCGAACACTTTCGAGCCTGCTGGATTCGTGATCGACCTCGTATCCTACTTGCTCGGTCTTTTCGGATTAGTACTGGCGGGGTATCTCGCCTACATCGCGATATATAACAAGTGATCGTCTATGGTCTCACGATAAGCGCCGGTCGAGTGAAGTGTCGATCAGGCGGGACGTCTATAAGGTGCAACAATGGCGAATGAACAAGAAAAAGAAGCGGCCGGCCGCGCCGCCGCGAAGTTGGTGCGCGACGGCGACATCGTCGGATTAGGCACGGGCTCAACCGCCTACTTTGCGGTCGTCGCGCTGGGCGAACGCGTGAAAGCGGGACTGAAAATAATTGGAATCCCAACTTCCCTGCGGACCGCCGATCTGGCGCGCGCAGTCGGCATTCCGCTGACCACGCTGGACGATCATCCGGAAATCGACATCACCATCGATGGCGCCGATGAAGTCGATCCCAAGTTGAATTTGATCAAAGGCGGAGGCGGCGCGTTGACTCGCGAGAAGGTCATCGCTACGGCATCGAAGAAGATGGTGGTGGTTGCTGACTCCGGAAAGATTGTTCGGGTGCTCGGCAAATTTCCTTTGCCGGTTGAGGTAATTGCGTTTGCTCGAACCGTTGTCGAGAGGAAGATCGTATCGCTCGGCGGATCGCCCAAATTGCGCACGAAGGCCGATGGCAGTCCTTTCGTGACCGACAATGGCAATCAGATTCTTGATTGCAGCTTTGGGAAGATCGCGGATCCTCCGGCGCTCGCGCGGGAGTTGAGTGGCACGCCGGGAGTGGTTGAGCATGGGTTGTTCATCGGGCTGGCGAAATTGGCAATTGTCGGGCGGGGAAACTCCGTCGAGGAGATTCGGCCACAACTCGCCCGGAGGCTCGCTCAAACGAAACGTGATCGAACAAAGCGTCCGAGTCGAAAGCGGCAGACGAAGAGCCGCAAGCCGTAACCTACTACCCTCTCACAATCTCCCGCAGCGCCGCCAACAGCCCGTCCACTTCGTCAATCGTGTTGTAGTGCACCAGTCCGATGCGCAGAAATCCGCCCAGGCGCTCGACGTCCAACTGTTCGGTGACATTCAGGGCATAGTAATTTCCGTCCCAGGTGAAGAAGCCGCGCGCTCCGAGCTTCGTTGCCAGCTCCAGCGGTGTGTGCCCTTCGATGCGGACGACGATCGTGGCGCAACGATTCTCGAAGCGCTGCGGGTTGGTGATGCCGTAAAGCTTCAGTCCGGGAATCGCGAGCAAGCCAGCGATCATCTTCTCCATCATCTTTCGTTCGTGCTGATGAATCGCTTCGTGCGCGGCCAGGATCGCACCGCGCCGGGTCGTGACCTCGGGCTTCGCACCACTCTTCGGTAGAGAAGCGGCTTGCCGCGTCTCAGACGGGGCAAGCCCCGTCTCTACTCGACGGCCGAGTTCTTCCCAGTAATCCACGCAGGCTTTGATTCCCGCGATGCATTCGTGGTTCAGCGTGCCCCATTCCCAGCACTTAGGAATATTGTCGGTGTTGGGGCGGACTTTGTACGGACGCAACCGCTTCAGGTGCTCGCGCTTGCCGTAGAGAACGCCCATGTGCGGACCGAAAAATTTGTAGGTCGAGCAAACCAGAAAATCGCAATCGAGGGCGCGCACGTCAATCGGTCCGTGAGGAGCGTAGTGGACGGCATCGATATAACTCAGCGCCCCCGCTTGCCGCGCCAGCCGCACCACTTCAGCGACATTATTGATCGTGCCTACGGCATTCGACGCGTATCCGACGGCCACGAGCCGCGTGCGCTCGCCGATTTTCGCGGCAAGATCTTGCATGTCGAGCGTGCAATCCTCTTCGTTAAACTTCGCCGTGCGGATGATGACGCCTTTTTCTTCCAGCGCCTTCCAGGGCGAGAAGTTGGCGTCATGGTCGAGCAGCGTGAGGACGATCTCATCGCCAGGTGCGAGTTCACGTCCGATGGCGCGGCTCATTGCGAAAGTCAGCGTGGTCATGTTCGGGCCGAAAACGATCTCATCCGCATCGCAATTCAGAAAATCGCCCATCGCCGACCGGGCTTCCACGATCATGCGGTCGGTGTTGCGGCTGGTGTGGTAAGCGCCGCCGGTGTTGGCATTGTTGCGCGAGAGATAGTCCGCGATGGCGTCAATCACCTGCTGCGGCACCTGCGTGCCACCGGGGCCATCCAGAAAAACCATAGGATGCCCGTTGATCGTTTGCGCGAGCGCGGGGAACTGCGAGCGAACCCAGGTGAGGTCGAGTGCGGTGCGTGAAGAGGAAGCCTGTTCAGCGATTGGCATAGCAGACATTTTAAATGAGAGGGTTGAGGTCGATGTGGACGGGTGACATGAAGGCCGAGGTATTCGATGCCCGGGCCCCTAAAGGGGCGTCTAATTTCTGAGGACCTCGGCATCGCTAAAGCGATGCCCTGATACGAAACAATGCTCTGATACGAAACGGGGAGGCACCGCCGGCAGGCTTTCAGCGCCCTGTTAGGCGGCGCGTTCGGGAGGATTCGGTTGCTTGCCTTTGCCTTTGTTCGCGGCGTCCAGCCGGATGCGCGTGACTCGCGTCGTTTTCTGGACCAAATCGTCGGTGGCGCGAGTTTCGTCTCCCGCCATCACTGATCCCGCCGCTAGGGCGAAGCGCAATGCGTCCGCTTGGTCGTCAAAATACAAAATGACTTGTCCCGACATAGTTACTTCTCCCTGAGTCTGACTTCGCTGGGCCCGCATACAACAGGCGCAGCTGGGAATATCAAATAAAAGATCAAATTAAGACGCAGGTGGCGCTGCAACCAACTAGAGTCGGCGATAATTCCAACTCCAACTCCAGTTCCAATTCCAACTTCAGTTCCAATTCCAACGATTGTCGAAGAATACCCGTGCGGGTGATAGTGCTTTTGTTGGTTCTCGCTCCGGCCTGCTCTACGAGCCGGTTGCCCGGATGAAGTCGGCCAGCATGCCATAGGCGGTCGCATAGAGCCCGGGATTTTCCTCCGTGATTGTAACCCTGGGGAAAATGTCGGTTTCAAACTGGATGATGGACGATGTTCCGCCGACAAGCGCCATCGGGTCGGTGAACGGGATCTGCTCCGGGCGAACGCTGGCGGTTACTCCCGACTCGGCGCGCTGGGCGCGGCATATGAGTTTGTAGGGCGCGCCTGCATTTCGAGCCGAGCGGACGGCTTCTCCGGTGAGCCCGCGGATTCCCTCACGCTCCACTTTTTGCGGTGGCAGGGGCACGCCCATGATTACGTTCACCAGCGCGGCCACTTTCACGGCGGCGTCCCAGCCGTCGATGTCGTGGCTGGCATCGGCTTCGGCCACGCCCAGTTGCTGCGCCTTGCCGAGAGATTCGTCGAAGCTCAGCCCCTGCTCCATGCCAGTCAGGATCACGTTCGTGGTCGAATTGAGGATTCCCTTGAACCCTCTCACCTCGATCGCGGGCAGCGTGTGGCGGAAAAGCGAGAAGATTGGGATGCCGTCCATGACGGTCGATTCGAATAGAAACTGCTTGCTGCGACGATCTGCAAGCTCGCGCAGTTCTTCATAGGCGTGGACGACCGGGCCTTTATTGGCCGTGATCGCGTGGGCGCCATGTTCGAGCGCGGCGCGGATGTGGTCGATGGCTGGCTGTCCGGTTTCGACGTTGAGGGAAGTGGCTTCGAACACGACGTCGGGTTGAGCCGCGTCGAGCCAGGCGTTGCAGTGCTTGCACTCTTCGCCGCGTATTCTCGCGAATGCATCCGAGGCGAATGCATCCGAACTCCGGGCGCGCAGGAGATCGGCCACATCAAAGCCGGACGCGTTGACCTGCCAGCCGATGCGCCGCGAAGCGACTCCCGTGATGCGCCACTCGATGCCGTAGCGCTCGTGCAGTTCGGTGTCTTTTCGTTGCAAGAGTTCGATCAGCGTCCGATTGACGTTGCCGAAGCCGAGCAAGCAGAGGGCAAAACGTCTCATGAGTGTGACGGCGAGTATAGCAAGCGCAGGTTCCTTCGCTTCGACACCTCGGAAGGGGGCGCGTGAAATGACGCATTTCCAATTCTTATGGGACAGAGTCTTATTAGAGTAATTCGTTTTCACGGCCAATCGGTCAGTCGCGGCCAGGAGCCTGAAGGCCATGTTCTGGAGTGCACGGGGAGGCTCATTTTTAGTGCAGCGAATTTCCCCGGATGACCATCTAAGGGTACAATCGTCTAAAGGCCACGCGCCTAAATCAATAAGGAACGCGGTACGAGCATGCTGAGGGCAGCGGCAAATCGAGGGGTGTTCGTCAGAGCTGTGGGCGTGCTCTGCGTCGCCCTGGTATGCGTGATGGGTACGATACAGGCAGCCCACTCGCATCCCGAGAACTCGACCGCATCCCACCACACCTGCACGATTTGCGCGACTGCTCACGTCGGAATCAATACCCAGACGGTTGCGTCCGCGCCGGTTTTGGCTACTGCATCTCTGGCGATTCTTATTGCAGAAACTTCTCCGATCTTCCGTCCCGCCATCACCCAGTTCATTCGTCCTCCACCTGCGTTCTGATCCCGCGCCGAATCAAGTAAATATTCATAAGGACTGCGATCTTCGATCTTCAATGTGAACGTGATCGGACTCGCTCCAGAACCCATTATTGGAGGAATCATGCATTTATTTTGTAAGGGCTGGCTGGCTGCGGCTACGGTGGCCGTTGCTGTGGCGTTGAGTGTTGGGGCTGCCAATGCGCAGCCGGGCGGAACTTCGTCGGGAATTAGCGGTACGGTCCTCGACCCTTCGGGCGCGGTGGTGGCGAACGCAACGGTTGAGATTCACAACGCGGTCAGCGGCTTTGACCGGATGACTACTACTGACAGTAAGGGGAATTTCAGTTTCCCGAACGTGCCGTTTAATCCGTATCACATGACGGTGACGGCCCCAGGCTTCGCCCAAACGGCGCAGGACGTGGAGATCCGGTCGGCTTTGGGTGTGAATGTGAAAGTCAATTTGACGGTGGCTACTAGTTCCGACACGGTCACGGTCGAGGCTGGCGCAGATTTGGTAGAGAACGACCCGATTGGTCATACCGACGTGGATCGGGGACTGTTCGACAAGATTCCCCTCGAAAGCCAGTCCTCGTCAGTGAGTTCACTGGTCACGCTGGCAGCGCCGGGTGTGGCCGCAGATTCGAACGGCCTGTTTCACGGACTTGGAGACCACGCGTCGAACTCATTCTCGGTCGACAACCAGCCCATCACCGATCAGCAAAGCAAGATTTTTTCGAACCAGATTCCGGTCGATTCGATCCAGTCGCTGGAAGTCATTCCTGGTGCACCGCCGGCTGAATACGGCGGCAAGACAAGCCTCGTAATTGTAGCGACGACGCGTTCGGGCCAGGGCGTCACCACGCCGCACGGCAGCGTAAATGCTTCGTACGGCTCGTTTGGTTCGTCCAATGTGGGCGTTGATTTGGCTTACGGAGGTCAGAAGTGGGGAAATTTTATTTCTGCGAACGGGCTGAACAGTGGCCGGTTCCTCGATCCGCCAGAATTCCGTGTGGCGCACGCCAAGGGCAACGAAGAGAACCTGTTCGACCGCGTGGACTATCAACTCTCCACTAAGGACTCGATTCACGTGAACCTGGGCTTTTCACGTTCGTGGTTCCAGACACCCAACACTTTTGACGGCCAATTTGCCACGCCGTGGAATGGAGTGGTGGTCGCCAATGGTGGTCTCGATCCGAACGGCAACGTGGTCGGCCCCACCGACCAGCGCGCCCTGATCAAGAGCTTCAATATCGCGCCGACCTGGACTCGAGTGATCAATCCGACCACTGTCTTTAGTCTTGGCGGCTGGGTGCGGCGGGACGCTTTCAATTATTATCCCAGCAACAACCCGTTCGCCGATCTCGGTCCCTCCAATCTGCAGCAGGAGACCGTCTCACAATATCGGACGCTGGCCAACGCCGGGCTCCGCTCCGATCTCTCCTACGTGAAGGGCATTAATAACGTTAAGTTCGGAGTAACGTATCAGCAAACATTTCTGACCGAACACTTCAATTTCGGAGTCGTCGATCCAACGCTCAACGCGCCGTGCCTGGATGCTAACGGTGTCCCGGTATTCGTTGGCAACCCAGAGCTCAACGACACATCGCAGTGCCCGACAGCGACGACCACCAACCAAACTCTGTATCCCACACCGTTCCAGATCAATCCCGGCTTCACTCCATTGCTGGGCTGCTACGACCTGACGAGGCCGACCCCCTCGTCGAACGATGGTTGCGCCGGTACTAGCAGTACCCTGTTTCCATTTCGCGGCCATACGGACGTAAAGGAGCTAGCCATCTATTTGCAGGATGCAATCTCCAAGGGAAACTGGTCCCTCAACCTGGGACTGCGCGGTGATTTTTATAACGGGTTGGTGACGGCTCGTCAAGCCGAGCCGCGTGTCGGAGTTGCCTACAACATCAAGCGGACGAACACAGTGCTGCGCGTTTCCTATGCGCGAACTTTGGAAAGTCCCTTTAATGAGAATCTGGTGCTTTCAAGCAGCGGATGCAATTTCCCAGTCGTCGCTGCCATAATTCCATGCGTAAACGCACCACTTCAGCCTGGCTATCGCAATGATTTCCACGCTGGCCTGCAGCAGGCATTCGGGCGCTTTGCGGTTGTGAGTGGAGATTACATCTGGAAATACACGCACACCGGCTACGATTTCAGCATCTTCGCAGCGACTCCGATCTTTTTCCCAGTCGCGTGGCACAACTCGAAGATCCCGGGCTATGCCATTCGCGTGAGCGTGCCGGAGTTCCACGGATTCTCGGCGCTGGTGGTGATGTCGAGCGTGGCCGCACGGTTCTTCCCGCCACAGACAAGCGGTCTTGGAACCACCGTCGGGCAGAGCGGAACGCCTTTCCGTATCGACCACGACGAAAAGTTTAACCAAACTACGCACTTGCAGTACCAGCCCTGGAAAAACGCTCCGTGGGTCGGGTTCAACTGGCGTTACGATAGCGGACTGGTGGCCGGTGCGGTTCCATTCGCAACCTCGGGAAACCCAAGTGACCCGGGCTTCCAGGTTGATTTGAGCGGGCTCACTGCGGATCAGGAGTTCCAGGCTGGTCTTACCTGCAACGGCGTGCACGCGACACCAACCACACCGTTGCCGACTCTATGCCCAGGCAATCAGTACGGCTCGACGCTGGTAAAGATTCCGGCTCCGGGAACGCAGAATGACGACCACAATCCAGCGCGTATCGCGCCCCGTCACCTGTTCGACGTTGCGGTTGGCGACGACAACCTGTTTAAGGGCGATCATTACAAATGGAGTCTTACGGTTACCGCCATCAACGTAGCCAACAAAACGGCGCTGTATAACTTCCTTTCGACCTTCAGCGGCACGCACTATGTAACGCCGCGGGCGGTGACGGCTCAACTCGGGTTCCACTTCTAACGGATGTCCTTCCCCGGGTGAGGGCAGTACGGTGTGAAAGCCGTGCTGCCCTTACTTCCTTCCTACAAACTCGACTACGCCACGATCACGCACCGGTCGTTCCTGATGATGCAGAACATCCAGTTCTGGAACGAGTGATGGCAGTTCATTTCTGTGCAGAGGATTGGTACTGGCCGTCGTTAGGCTGTCGCCCGAATCCCACCGCAGGCTCATCTTACAAATGAGGAGACCGCCGGGTTTCAATGCGAAGACTATCCTGGGGAAGAGACTGCGGTCCAGGTGATAGAACAGCACGATCAGATCAAACTGTGCGGGTTCAAATTTGTACTCGGAGGCGTCTCCTACAAGAAGTTCGAGTTTGACATTCAGCTCCAGAGCAGCCTGACTGAGCTTTCCGATCGCCACATCGGAAACGTCTACCACCGTAACCTGCCAGCTCCTGCTTGCCAGCCATAGGGCATGTCTGCCAAGTCCGCCTGCCAAATCCAATGCCACGCCTGGCTTCGGGAGCGATGGAGTTACAAACCTCTCGTAGGCCGAAATGAAGAACGGATCCGGTTCGGTCAGAGAAGGCAGGCCTTGCTCGTACTTGCTATCCCAACGGGCTCTTTGATCTTTACTTTGATCGTTACTATGCTCTTCGCTGCTCATGCCGATCCGTTTCTGACGGTGGAGCGCCGGGCGTCCCCTTTCGGCTGGACGGGCGAGGGCGCCCGTTCCTCCAGCGGGTCATTGGTGGCGTATGGACGGAGACGCGGCAAGCCGCGTCTCTACTGGAGCCTGGCGTATTCAGCCTTGGCTTCGTGGAGGAGTGGGAGGTCGGGGTCGGCGTCTTTCCAGGCGGCGAGAAAGTTCTGATAGGCGATTCTAGCCTTGGGAGCGTCACCCTGCTTCTGAAATAAGCGGCCCAACTTCAGTTGAGCGATAACAAGCAGAATGTCAGGTCCGCTGCGGGATTTCATGTCCAGAACCTTCTGAAAATCTTGCTGGGCCTCGGCGTAGCGTCCA
>WNFA01030714.1_pt1 | contig 10055 bp, 10 predicted proteins | sample 5400481 | NCBI WGS metagenome assembly WNFA01 (sample SAMN13153340, study PRJNA577476) | soil metagenome | isolation source: 120 cm saprolite under Douglas fir tree site 2 hole 1 replicate 2 | place: USA:California | collected 2015-04-18 | reverse complement strand
AGAGGCGTAGCTGGGTCCACGTCGACGTTGAGTTGTTTGCCATTAACTTTGAGAGTAATCACCACCCGACTCCTTTGTAGTGCGTTCGGCGGTCTTCTGCGGTCTTCTTCTGGTTCCTGGGGGATTATTTTTGACGTATCTTAATCCGATTCCGGAGCAAGTCAATTGTTTTTGCACAACACGTAAATCCGCAGATTACACAGATTACACAGATTCAAAAAGAAGGGCAGGAGCAGAAACAATGGAATTTGCTCCTGGGTCCTGCCCCTTTCTGTCTTTGTCTGCGTAATCTGCGTAATCGGTGGATGTTCCCCGCGTCTGCTATGATGCTATCGCAGCGAATGAACAAATCTGAATTTACATTGAAGTCCCGCTTCAGAAAGCGCTTTCTGATATTCCTTCTCCTGGCCGGATTCGTCTGCTCTTTGAACGTCGGTGTTTATTGCGCGGCTGGTAATAGTGACTCCAACCGCAGATCTGGATAACTGGCGATTCATACGGGAGCAACCTCATTCCGAGACTATGCATTGACGAATGCGCCCCATTCGCTGACTGAAAACAACTTCACAAAACCAAAGCCGGTCAAGCAGCGCGCGCACCCCGTCGCTCTGCCAGAAGGGTCTAGCAGACTAAACAGTAGAAAGCGCCGCACACCGTTTGCTGGCGAGGTATTGTTCAATAAACTCTCTTCGTGCTGCTCCCAGCCTCAGGGCCGCGCACCGCCGCTCTTCGCCTAACCCTAAAACAAAACCAATAAGTCAAACTTAGAGACCCACGACATGTGGGGAATGGATCTCCACATGTCTTGACGGTTCCACACGTAGATCCTGATCGTGATGGAACGTAAGGAGACTCTTATGAGTTCGGAAATTATTGTGGTGTTAGTAATCGTTGCTCTGGCGATCGGCGGTGTCGTTTATTTAGAAAGACATTCTCGCCGAGATAAGGAGGTCGAAAAGGGCGATGAGTAGCAAGATTGGCGATTGTCGATTGCCAATTGCCGATTGGTGTTAAGACAGGCTATCGCGACGCAAGGTAGGCAATTACAGCGCAAAGACGTTTGGAAACCCAGGCGCCTTTGCGCTGTTGCGCGAAACGGGCGATCGTTCCTGCGAATCAGGAACTCAGGAGTAAGGCAATGAAACGAATCACACGCGAAGCACTCAATACGACACTCGTAGTATTAGGCATCCTTTCAGCAGGATTCGGATTGAAAGGATTTCTTCTTTCAAGCCGTTTCATTGATGGTGGCGTGACGGGCATCTCGATGTTGCTTGCAGATGTGCTCGGATGGCCGCTGTCGATTCTGATCCTTGTGATCAATCTTCCCTTTATTGCGCTTGGTTACCGGCAGATCGGCCAGGCGTTCGCCATCAAAAGCACGGTTGCCATCGCTGGTCTATCGGCCTGCCTCGCCTTCGTTAGATATCCCGACGTGACGCCTGACAAACTTCTGACGGCGGTCTTTGGCGGCTTCTTCATCGGCGCGGGGATTGGACTTGCCATTCGTGGAGGCGCAGTACTAGATGGCACCGAGATCGCCGCATTGCTTATCAGCAAAGGTAGTCATCTTCTGAAGGTGGGAGATGTCATCCTGCTGCTGAATATAGTCATCTTTTCCGCGGCAGCATTCACCCTAGGCATTGAGTCCGCACTGTATTCGATATTGACCTACTTTGCTGCGTCAAAGACGATCGACTTTTTGATTCATGGCGTCGAAGAATATACAGCCATCATCATCATTTCCGATCGGAGTCAGGAGATCAAACAAAGGATCATTCGCGATCTGGGACGTGGCGTAACTGTATATCAAGGCCGCGGCGGACTGAGCGATTCCGAACTGGACATCTTGCTCTGCGTAGTGACAAGGTTGGAAATTGGCCGAGTCAAGGGCGTCGTAAACGAAGTTGACGGGGAAGCTTTTGTGGTCGTTCACGCGCTGGCGGACGCGCAGGGCGGAGTGGTCAAGAGACGTGCTTTGCACGCGTAGTCATGGTCGTGTGTGACTCGACTGAGCTTTGTGCTTTGATCTTGGTACTTTGAACTTTGGTTTGTCTGAACTAACTATCTAGTCTCTACGGAGATTCACCACAACAACACAAAGCACAAAGCACAAAGCACAACCCCCAAAACTGACTACTGACCTACGACGATTACAACCGCGGCGTGGTAGGTGTCGAAGTACTTTGCGGCGACGCGTTGAATATCGGCGGCAGTCAAGCCTTGTATCTTCGGACGAAAGTCAGTGATGAAATCTTTCGAGAGATCGTACGTGTAGATCGTAGCTATGCGGCCTGCAAGACCAGACTGGCTTGCAAGCTCAACAGAGAAGTTTCCTGTGCTGTATTCCTTAGCAGCGTTCAGCTCTTCATCTGTAACCGGAAGCACTCGCATCCGATCAAGTTCATAGAAGATCTCCAGCAGGGTTGGTCCCGTAACTTCGTTGCGGACAAAAGCGCCGGCCACAAATGAGCCCGTCTTCAGTTGAGTATTTGAAGAGCTGAAGGGGGAATAAGTGTAGCCCTTGGCTTCACGAATGTTGCGCGTCAGACGCGAATAGAATGAGCCGCCGTAAATCGTGTTTGCCGTACGAATGGCGAAATAGTCATTGTCCTTGCGCGGAATGCTGACATTGCCGATATAAATCCCTGATTGAATTGAACCCGGGCGATTTACAAAATAGATTTGTCGCTTATCGCGTACCGGCACCGGCGGATTCTCTTCGGCTGGTACACTGCCACTCTTCCAACTGCCAAAAGCCATTTCAATCTCCGCGAAGGTTTTGTCAGGATCGATGTCGCCGACAACGATCAGATGGGAAGTGTTTGGGATATAGTATGTCGCGACGAAGCCACGCAGATCCGTGCGCGTTAACACACTGATCGACTTCTCGTCGGGAACAACAAAGCTGTAGGGGTGATTGCCGAAGATGGCTTTCTGAAAGCGCTCATTGACTAGAAAATTCGGGTCAGCGCGGCCGGCGCGTATCTGTTGAATTGTATTGTCCTGCGCAAGTTTCAGTTCATTTTCAGGAAATGCCGGATGCTGTGTGACGTCGCTCATTAGATCAAACAGACGCGTCGAAAATTCGGAGAGCGCGGTAGCGCTCATGTTTGTGGAGTCCGCATCGCTCGCTAATGAGAGTGAACCGCCAATCGACCGGAGCTCTTCTTTGATTTGCTTGCTGGTGCGCGTGTCGGTGCCTTCGTTAGCAACTGAGGCGGCAATCTGCGCAATGCCCGGATGCTTCGCGCGATCCGTCGCGTTGGTGGCCGAGCGGAAAGTCAAAATTGCGGTGACTTTGGGCACATTGGGTAAAGGAGCCAGAACTACTGTCAGCCCATTGCTGAGTTTTTTCTCCGTGAGCTTTGGCAGATTTAGTGGTCTGGCCGCGCCGGGAGGCGGTGGAGTTTTCTGTTGGGCAATCGCAGTCGAAAGCAACAAAACTAACGCGCCGATGGAAAGTAACGGTTTCATATAGATGCCTTTCAAGTTTCTCAAATCTGGGCCTTTGGTCTTAGGTCTTGGGTTTTGTCTGACTTCGGATGTGTTATCTCGACTGCCAAGAGAACAAAGACCCAAGACCAAAGTCCTAAGACCATTACTCTCCAGCTTTGGGCGCCGGCTTCGCTTCTGGAACGCGGACGATCACAGTGCGATTAGTCGCCAACAGGTATTTCGCCGCGGCTGCCTTTACCTGCGCGGCCGTTACGTTTTGAAATGGAGTCAGCAGCGAATTGATCTGACTCGGATCATCGCGAAACAGTGCTAAAGACGAGAGTAAATGGGTCTTGCCAAAACTCGATTCCAGCTGACTGTAGAAGTTTGAGCGATAGCGCACCTTTGCGTCCGCCAGTTCTTTCTCAGTCACGCCCTTCGCTGCGACGTCGGCTATCACTGCGTCCATCTGCACGAGAATCTCATCGGCCGTGTGTCCTGGTTTATATGTGGTGCGCGTGGTCATGATCATGGGACCGTTGTAGTCAAACTCATTGCCGAAGTAATTCAACCCGCCGGTGAGATCGAGGCTCAACTCCTTCTCCTTAACCAGGCGTTGATACCATCGCGAGCTATCGTCACCCTGAAGAATTTGAACGAGCAAAGCCATTGCGGGAAAGTCGGGAGAGTTCTGAGCCGGAATGTGATAGCCGGTGGCCAGCGCCGGTAAATTCGCAAGCTTGTCGGTCTGTGAAACGCGTTTCTCTTTCGTTTGCGGCGGTTCAGTCAAATCGGGCCGAGGCGGCACGGGCTGAGCGGGAATCCCGGCGAAATGTTTTGCAACCATCTTTTTTACATCGTCGACGTCAACGTCGCCAACAACAGTAAGCACTGCGTTGTTAGGTGCGTAATACGTCTTGAAGAAATTCCGCACGTCGTCGATCGTGGCGGCATTTACCTCTGCGAGATCGCCGTAACCATTGTGGGCGTTGTTCCAGTTCGTGAAGGAGTTCTCCCACAAGTCGATCCACTCAAACAATTGGTAGGGCTGGTTCAAGACGTTGACGCGAATCTCCTCGCTGACGACGTTTTGCTGGTTCTTCAGATTCTCTTCGCTGATATCGAGCGAACGCATGCGGTCCGATTCCAACCACAACCCCATCTCCACCCGATTGCTCGGCAGCGTCTCGAAATAGTTGGTGTAATCGAAATCGGTATGACCGTTCAGGCTGCCTCCATTTGCCTCCACGTATTTCGCATGCTCAAACTTTTTCACGTTTGCCGAACCCTGAAACATCATATGTTCGAAGAGGTGAGCAAAGCCCGTCCGGCCTTTCGGCTCGACGCGGAAGCCAACATTGTAATAAACCCCAACAGTCACGACGGGCGCCAAATGGTCCTCTGAGATGACAACCTTTAGACCGTTGGGCAACTTGTAGTAGACGACCGGAACGTTTAAGGCTTTGGCTTGCGCACTCGAAAGACTGATGGCCAGCACCAGGAATCCCGCGAAAACCTTTATGATTGATCGCTGCATAAGTTTCTAAGACCTCACTTTGAAACAGTGCTATGAAGGAGCCCATTCCTGTTACTTCAAGAACGAGCGATGGAAAGCAATCTAAATCCGAAAAAAACAGATTGAGCTACGCAGAAATGGATGAGTAGCATTGTCTAAGATCGCGAACAAGTCTCACCCATGTTGAGTCAGTATACGAGCACTTTGAAAGTAAGGTTTCGCGACTTCTAAAAAGCGAATCAGAAAAATTTTGGACGAAAGAGAGAAGAACCCTGCGCCCTCTCTGCGTACTTAGCGTCTCCGCGGTGAGGACATTGTCGGACGAATTTCACCGCCGAGACGCCAAGTACGCCGAGGTTTCGCAGAGAAATGAAATTTGAATAAGGAGGCTGGGAATTGTGGGGATGCTTAGCTACAATGCCTGCACATTCTGGAGTCGAGAGATTTTGAGAGCGATTTGTAATCCAGGGACAACTATTGTGTGGCAAGAAGGAATTCGGTTTCTCATCGTTGGCGGTTTGGTTTTGCTGCTTGTTACTCCCACTCCGGGCAAACGCAGAAAGCAGCGCATTGCCGGTGGCCAATGGGGCGGCCAACATATTCGGATGGATGTGGGAGCCAACACTGCAACCATCGAATACGATTGTGCCAACGGTAGCATCACCGGACCGCTAAGCATTGATAGCAAGGGTCGTTTCACCTGGCACGGCACTCACGCGACCGAGCACGGTGGACCCGTTCGTTCGGATGAAACTGCAAACCAACACCCGGCCACATACAGTGGGTGGATCAACGGTGATACGATGACGCTCACAGTCAAGCTTACTGAGACGAATCAAACAATTGGGACGTTTTCTTTGACCCATGGCCGCGCGGGAAGAGTCTTCAAGTGCATGTGAGAGTAACAATGATTTATCTGGTCCATTGTGGCGACAAGGAGCATGGCCAAACATGCAGGGTGCGGTAGCCCGAAGGTTTTTGATACGCGGCCAGGTGCAGGGTGTGGGGTATCGGTTCTTCGCTCAACGTGCGGCGGCGAGACACCAGGTGGTTGGCTATGTCCGGAATTGTGAAGACGGAACTGTCGAAGCGCTGGTTGAGGGACCGGCAACAAGTGTCGAGGAGTTCAAACACGATCTGGCTACCGGACCACAGTGGGCGGTGGTTAGCCAGGTTGAGGAGATAAGTTTGGAGCCCACTGGAAGGTATTCTGCGTTTAGAATTGAGAGGTAAGGCGTACTTGGTGCTTTGTACTTGGTGCTTTGTACTTAGTACTTTGTGTGATCATCTCTTCGTAGCGTCAACAGTATCACAAAGTACAAAGTACAAAGTACAAAGGTCTAAGTACAAAGGTCTAAGTACAAAACTCTAAGTACAAAACGCAAAATCAGAAACTATGGACAACTTGAAATCTCTCATTCGCGAAGTGCCGGATTTCCCAAAACCCGGCATTAATTTTTATGACATCACCACATTACTAAAGCACCCCGAGGGGTTGCGCAATACTGTGGATGCATTGGCCGCAGAATCACTCTGGAGATCCACCGCGATGCGATCGGCGACGGTCATCGCGTAATCATTGCGGATGATCTGCTGGCCACCGGTGGCACTGCCAGGGCCGTTGTCGATCTCGTGGAGCAGTTGGGCGGAACGGTGGTTGGTCTGGTGTTCGTCGTCGAGCTTGAATTCTTGCCCGGCCGCGCCAAGCTAGCTGGCTATGACGTGCGATCTCTAATCAAATACCAATCCTGACTGCTGGCTTAGGGCCATTGAATTACTTTTCTCTTTATCGTACTTCCCTTGATTGGTTCTACTGGCAAAGGAGGAATCTCGCCCGTGGCCTTTCGCGCCGCCGGTACCTGCCGTTTGGACTCGACTACTAGTGGCGCCGGACTGTTCACATCGGTTGGTCCATCGCTGACGGGCGCAGCAGCTACTCCCCCTCCTCTACGTTTCGTGCGCGCAGCTTTCACCCCTTCATTACTGTAAGACGCTACGGTTACTTTCACCCGGCCCTTTTCTTCGGCACGGTTTGCAGATCGAATCGAAGCAGGTGAAGGTTCAGAACTCGGTTGAGGTTGCGCGTTGGCTGCGACCGCATGGTCGGACGAACGGCTGGAAACCTGCTCTAACGGTTTTTCCTGGAGTGAAGTATTTACGGAAGGTTTTGCTTGTTCCGTCGGCAGGGGCACCGATTGAGTAGCCGGCGATGCGGTCCGCTGAGTTAGCTCTGGTGCGCTCGTGGCTGCCGTCGCCTGCGCCTGATCTGACTGAGGTCCGCGCTTTACAGCTTTCAAGATTGTAAAAGTCACGGCGGCGGAAAATATTGCTACGACCAGGAACACTACCGCAAACTGCGGCCAACTCGTACTCAGTCGGTCGACGAGGGCCGAAAAGGGTGAAAACGGGACAACCGGGTCGACTTTGCGTTCAAATTCGATCGGAGCCGAGATTACAGCCCCGAGCGCTCCCACTTTTCTTATGTACTCTCCTGCTTCGCTAATGGGTCTGCTTAAAGAGTCTCTTTTGACGGCAACCGGATTTGTTCGTGGTCTTACTAAAGTGATCTCGTCAGGTTCTTCTTCAACTCTGCTGATAGATGAGGACTCCGCCAGAGAGTTTGAGATGGTTGGGACCGAAGCTGAGAACGCTTTGGGAGAGTAGGCGCCAGTCGATTGCTCGCGTGCTGTCTTCAAAAGGTCAGCAATCTCAAAGAACCCGCGTGAGGACGCCCACATCTCCGGCGAAGTATTAGCTCGGCTTACCGCTCGCATGTCTGCGCCGCAAACAAGCAACGCGCGAACGATAGCTTCCTGACCAAAGAAGGCCGCTAAAGCAAGAGCCGTGAACCCGTCGCTTCTTTTCTGGTTCGGTTCAGCCCCACGTTTAAGTAGGACACGGACTATTTCGAGATGCCCATAGGTGACTGCACTCATGAGAGGTGTGGTGCCCCGTGAAGTCGTTGCATTTACATCCACATCTCCTGACAGGACGACTTCAACCTCCGCGGCGTCTCCTCTTTGAATTGCTTTCAGCAGGAGTTTGACGCGCAGATCATCCGGTCTCTCCGATTCCGATGTGTTTGGCGTTGGTAGCGCAGCCACCATATAGAATCTCCCAACCGCCTTCAATGCAAAACCATGATTCTGTCGCCAGGCTCAATGAGCGGATCCGGCACTTTTCCGTTATTGATATCCTTCAGCTTGAACTTATTTAGAGTCAATAGCCCATCTCCTGCTCCGCGAGAGAGTTGAACCTTCTCGCCTGTGGGCGTAACGCCACCTGCGGCAAATATTGCCTGTGTCAGACTAAGCCCTTTGTGATACGAAAATTCGCCCGGGGCTTTCACGTCACCGCCAACGTAGAAAAACTGCTTTGGAGCGGGGGCTACCGACAACACGTCTCCTGGTAGAATCAACATACTGGTCTGTTCTGCGTCAGACAGATCGACCGTGCGAGCCTTGTCTGAGTGTTGCGAGATTATGGTCACTTGAGAGGCTTCCGGTAGCGGCTGGGCATCGGCCAAAACGACGTACAATGGGATGGCTTCTCGCCGCAATATCTTCGTGCCGGGTTCCTTCACCAAGCCGCTGACTAGAATCGCGTGGCTGTTGTAATCACGCACACCTACCTGTGGGTCCGACTCATGCCCGATTGCGCGGCGTTTCATTTCGGCCCCGATATTTTCGCTTATTTCGTCTGGAGTAAGTCCTAAGACTTTCAAAGGTTGGCCGAGAATTGGATACTCGAGCATTCCCGTACTGGAGATTGTAAATAAAGTGGATTCCTGGTTGAGGCTTCCCGCTATTCGAATGTCGAGCACATCGCCGGCGCCTACCTTGTAGACAACTGCCAGATTGTCTTTTCGATCGGGCGTGACGGCGGTCTTAGCGGCTGGTTTTTCTGTGAGTGCAACGCGTTCACCGACTCCAAAGCTATCCGGGATTCGAGACGGCGGCTTCTCGTCTTTGAGCTTTGCATGAGCTTCGCCAAGTCCCGTATAGGCATCGGTTGCGTTTGGATTGAGCTTGAGCGCGGATTGGAATGCTTCGATTGCTTCACTGTAATAAGATCCAGGTTGGCCCGGCCCAAGCCATATAGAGCCTCCGGATATTCAGGGTCATTTTTCAGTGCTTCCTGAAACGATTGCAACGCCTGCTTAAAGAGATTAGCGCGTCCGTACTTCACGCCGGCTTTGTAGTATCTCCTCGCGTTCTCTCGAGCAGCCTTAGTAGGACCTTGGTCCTTAGCGCTGCGTTCGGATGTGGGTACAGGGACGGAAGTCGCGGCTGTCGAATTGGGTGGCTGGTCTTCGCTAGCCACATTGGTCGCTGTCACCGACTTGGTCTGGGCCTGCACGAGGAAAGAGCAGGTGAGAGAGATCACGAGAGAAAATAACAATACCGGTTTAGGTCTAACCATAAAGCCCCCTTTGGCTCGTAAATATCGGGACGATCAAATTGCGAGCGCGACTCGAAATAAGGCGCGGGCACTCGCTGGAACTCTGGTTTGCGTTGGAACAACCGACGGGGAGAGTTGCCGGCTGAAACTATACTAATTAAATAGCAGCGGAAGGTTGTTGATTTGCGCAGCATATATACAACCTTGCTCACCGCGCACGCTCGGAGGCAAAAGATAGCGAGATAGCGGCGGCAATAGCAGAGAAACGTATGCCGCCTTTTCCCGACGATGAACGCCAGCAGAATAAATCCTGTCCGGCGGTCGCTCTCAAATTAGGATTTGCAATGACTGAATACACCTATCAGGTCTAACAGTCAAGATAACTTGGGAAAAAGAGCGGGTGGAAAAAAGTGGTGATTTACTCGAGGCTAGGTAGAGAGTTTGGGGTGCGGCCGCTTTACGATTGTCGACTTACCCTTTAGGATTCTCGGCGGTTTGTGCTCCCGTAGCTCAGCTGCATAGAGCGTCCGCCTCCTAAGCGGAAGGTCGCGCGTTGGAATCGCGCCGGGGGCACCAGTCTCGCCGATGCCGATCGTTATTGAGCGGCCTGTGAAATCGTTCTTTCCGAACGATCAGGTAAGCCCGTTGAATGCTAGTAGACAAATTTTTCATGTTGCCTCCGGCACGTGTTCACGGCTCG
>WNFA01006167.1_pt1 | contig 10055 bp, 8 predicted proteins | sample 5400481 | NCBI WGS metagenome assembly WNFA01 (sample SAMN13153340, study PRJNA577476) | soil metagenome | isolation source: 120 cm saprolite under Douglas fir tree site 2 hole 1 replicate 2 | place: USA:California | collected 2015-04-18 | reverse complement strand
CGAGCTGGAGCTGGCCGTGGTTTTGAAAAAGGCCGGAAAACATTTTGGCGCCGCGGAGGCCGGCGATTACATCGGCGGCTACGTGATTTTCAATGACGTGACCGCGCGCGACATCCAGCGGCGCGAAATGAAGTCCGGCGTGTTCAGCTTCTGTAAAGGCATTGACACGTTCTGTCCGCTCGGGCCGCACATCGTCACCACCGATGAGATTCCCAACCCGAATCAACTGGCCATGGAGCTGCGCGTGAATGGCAAAGTCCGGCAGCAGTCGCACTCCAGCAAAATGTCGGTCGCCGTGCCGGAGATCATCGCGCACTATTCGCCGATGGGATACAGCGCGGGCGACGTCCTTTCTACCGGCACAGTTTCCGGCGTGGCGGCGTTCAGCGGCGATCCCAAATCGCTGTACTTGAAGCCCGGCGACGTTGTCGAATGCGAGATCGAGAAGATCGGCGTCCTGCGCAATCCCGTGATCTCCTGGAAGGACGTTCACGGGAGCAAATCGGCCGCTGCGGCGTAAGCTGCGAACTATCGAGGAAGCGGACTCATGGCGGAAAACAGGAACGGCGTCTGGATCAGCGAACTGAACGCGCGCCCGGCGATCCATGCCCCATTTCAAAATGCCGGGCCGGTCAAGTTCTACGACACGACGTTGCGGGACGGTGAGCAGAGCGTTGGCATTGTTCTGCCGCCGCAGCAAAAGCTGGAAATCGCGCGCGCTCTCGATGGGCTTGGAGTGGGCCGCATCGAAGCGGGCTTTCCGCGCGTATCGGCGGATGATGCCGAGGCATTCAAGTTGATCGCCAATGCGGGACTGAAGGCTGAGATTTGGGGCTTTGCGCGGGCGGTGCGCGCCGACGTGGATGAATTGCTGCGGCTTGGCGCGCGCGCGGCGGTGATCGAATCTCCCGTCAGTGATGTGAAGCTGAAGGCCTATGGAATTTCCGCTGACGAAGCGCGGAGACGCGTAACGGATGCCGTAAGCTATGCGCATTCGCAGGGAATGAAGGTCGCGTATTTTCCCGTGGACGGTACGCGCGCCGAGCTCCCCACGCTGCGGGCTTTTTATCAAACCGCGCTGGATGCGGGCGCGGAAGAGCTGGTCGTCGTGGACACTATCGGCGCGTGCGGACCAGAAGCAGTTGAATTCCTTGTCAAGCAAGTGCGCGAGTGGGTTGGTCCGCGCGTTCCGCTGCACTTTCACGGGCACAACGATTTCGGGCTAGCGACGGCCTGCGCGATTGCCGCGGTGCGTGGCGGAGCGCAGTGGATTCAAGGAACGATTAACGGCATGGGCGAGCGCGCCGGCAACGCCGACATCGGCGAAATCGCGCTGGCCTTGCGCACTCTCTACAATGTTCCTATCGAGCTCGATCTGAAGAAAATCCGCGAAGTGTCGCGGATCGTCCGCCAGGCCTCGGGGTACGAGGTGGAGCCGTGGAAGCCGCTGGTCGGTGAAAACTTGTTCATGCGGGAAAGCGGCGCCGTTGCCAGCCAGTTCCACATCCCGGAAGCGATTGAGCCGTTTTCGGCTGAGTTGGTAGGGGCCACGCGGAGCATTGTTCTTGGAAAAAAGAGCGGCATTGACAGCATCGCCATCAAGAGCCGCGAACTGAAAATAGAAATAGCTCCCGACCAGCAAGCGGCGGTGCTGGCGGCCGTGAAGCGGCTGGGCACGGAGAAACGCAGGCTGGTGAGCGACGAAGAATTTCGAAACATCGTGCAGCAGGTGAGGTCGCGCTAGCTCAACATCGCTGCGCGAAAGGTTGCAAGAGGAGGTCCGCGTGGACCGGGAACACTTTTACGCCATCATGAATGGCGAGGGAACCCTCGACTACGAGCTCTACCTGAACACCAAGACCCTGCTTTCCTGCCAGAAAGATTTCCACGAATTCTGCAACGCCGACGAGCTGCAATTTCAAATCGTCCATCAGGGGGAAGAGTTGTGGATGAAGCTGATCGGCTACACGCTGCTGGACATTGACGATTACCTGCAGCAGGAAAACACCAACCGCGTCTTGACGCTCTTCCGGCGTGTGCACATCGCGCAGCAGTTGATGATCGAACAGATCGCGCTGCTCGAAACGATGTCCCCCAAGGAATACCAGGAGATTCGCCTCAAGCTCGGCAACGGCAGCGGACAAGAATCGCCCGGTTTCCGCGTGCTGCTGAAAATGTACCAGCCGCTGTGGAACTCCTTCCAGTCACACTATCTCGGCAAGCACGGCCTGACCGTCGAGAAAATCTACAACTCCGAATACACGCACGGCGACGCCTACGTCGTAGCCGAAGCGATGGCGGAGTTCGACGAGCTGTTCCAGAAATTCCGCTACCACCATATGCAGTTGATTTACCGCACCATCGGCCTGGGCGCAAAGTCGCTCAAAGGACGCCCGGTGGAAATCCTCGAAGAAGGAATGAAGCAGCAATTCTTCCCCGAGCTTTGGGAAATCCGCCACAAGATGACCGACACGTGGGGCGGACAGTACGGCGTAAAGCGAGAGCCTCTCGGCGGGCATCACTGATTCCGGGATTCGTCACTTGTGATTCGTGAAGCTATTTTTTGCGAAAGTGCGGAAGGACTTTTTGACCGAAGAGGCGCGCTTGCTCCGCGCGGTTGTCGCCCCAGAGTTCCAGCAGGATGTGCGTGCAGCCCGCTTCGCGAAACGCTTCGAGGCGTTCGATACATTGCGCGGGTGTTCCCGCGATCGGACAGACCTTTTCAAGGACGGAATCCGTGACGGCGCGGGCGGCGGCTTTGCGGCCTCCCTGCTCCATCGCTTCGGCAATGGGACGAATCTCGTCAAATGTCAGGCGCGCGCACTCCAGCAGCGTGTCGGCAGAGCCGCGGATATTCTGGACTTTGTTGGCGAGATACATCGCCGCCATTTCCCGCGCCCCTTCGCGCGCGGTCCTGGAATCTTCGCCGATGCTGCCGACAATCACCGAGCCGAGGTCAAGCGACGCGGGGTCCTTCCCCGCTTTGCGGGCGCCTTCTTCCATGATTTTGCGCGAGTGCTGGACGAATTTCGGCGTGGTAATGCTCGCGGTAAGGAGGCCATCGCCATGGGATCCGGCGAGGCGCTGCAACACCGGGCCTGTGGCGCCAACATAAATCGGGACGCGCCAGCGCGCGGCGTGCGCGTCGGGCTTCAACGGAGGCGCATAAGCCGCAAATGCTTTCCCTTCGTATTTCACTTCCTGGCCTGAAAGCATGGCCTGGACGATTTCGATGCTTTCGCGCATGATCGTAGCAGGGCCGATTTCTCTTCCCTTTTCTCCCTCGCCGATTTCCTTCATGAAAATCTTCGACGCGCCGAGCCCAAGCAGGAAGCGCCCCTCGCCCGCCACGTCTTGCAGGACGCGGGCCTCCATCGCAATTTGCACGGGATGCCGCGTGTAGGGAGAAATGATGCCCCAACCAATGGCGATGCGACGCGTTTCGCGCGCAACGATGGCGGTAATGGCCGTGGACGAGCGCGCTTCCATCGAATGCTTGCGCCACCACGGATAGGCTTCCGCGAGCCAGAAAGTGTCGAAGCCTGCCGCGTCGCAGGCCTGTGCCATTCGCAGGGTTTCCTCCAACGGCTCCATGCTCAACTGCAGGACACCGATTCTGAATGGAACGGCCATTGATCCCTTGTTGTCCTTGTTCAGGATGGGTCCTGCCAGGAGTGCTCGAGGCCCTTGACCAGGGCCCACATGGCGCGGTTGAGCGGAGTTGCCACACCCAGCTTCTCGCCCCACTGGGCAATGGCGCCGTTCATGAAATCCACTTCGGTCTGCCGCTTCGCCAGGACATCCTGCAACATGCTCGCTTTGTGTTTTCCGGGTGCGCGCGCGCCTTTCTGCACCAACTCGCGTGGATCGCCATGAAGCGTGATGCCCAGGGCCTTGGCGACAGCCAGGCCTTCGTCAATCAGCGCGTTGAACAAATCACCGGTCGGCGCGAAACGCGCCGCAGCGCCGTGATGCAGCAGAGTGAGCGCGCCAACGGGATTGGTTGAGGCGTTGAAGATGAGCTTGGTCCACTGCGCGCCGCGAGCGTCTTCGAGCGCCATCACGCTCATACCCGCGCGCTGTAACGCGCCAGCAAGCTCCTGGACGCGCGCGAATGGCGTTTTCGCGGGCTCGAAGGGGCCGATCCATGTGTCGCCGTTGATGTCGAAGCCGACGTGCCCCGGCTCGATCACATGGCCTGCCGGAAACGTGGTGCCCCGGATGACGTAGCGGACATGCTCGGCGAGAATTTCTTCATTGCCGACGCCATTCTGCACAGAACAGACCGCACTCGTTTCCGGAAACAGATGCGCAGTTTCCTCAATGGCCTTGCGTGTGTGAGTGCTCTTGGTCGCGACGATGCCAAAATCGCAGGGGGGAATTTCCCGGACATCAGAGGTTGCCCGGAAGCGCGCGGTGAACTCCGCCGCGCCGCTGATGCGCAAGCCGCGCGCGGCAATCGCGCGCGTGTGTTCTTTCCAAACGTCGTAGGCGAAGACCTCGGCTTCACCCGCACGGGCCAGATGCGCCGCAAAAATGCCGCCGATAGCTCCGCAACCTACGATGCAGATCTTCATGGCTCCGTGCTCCGCTTACTGCGGTCCCGGGTAAAAGCGCCAGGGGACGCTCGCCAGGCACTCCCCTTCCTTCTTCCCGATGCGATATGTGTCCTGCGTGTAGAGGCACACCTGGCCGTCCTTGTCCACGACTTGTGGATGAAAACTGAAGATCATGTTCTCCCGCAACGCGATGTTGCTATTCGCGCCGATGGCGGGATGCTCGATCATAGTCATGCCGATGGAATGTCCGGTGAGGTGGCCCAGCTGGAAGCCCCGCCGTTCGAAAATCCCCGCGGCGGCGCGATGAACGTTGCAGGCCAGCTCGCCTTCGCGCATCAGGGCACGCGCCGCTTCCATGGCTTGCGGATAGATTTCACTCATAGCCAGCGTGCGCGGGCTGATGCGCCCGCGAATCAGAGGACGGGAGAACTCGACCCAATAGCCTTCGGCTCCGGTGATTTCGAGCGAATAGAGAAGCAGGTCGTCCGGAGCCACGGCGCGAAGCGAAGGCACTTTGAAATGCGCTTCGGCCTCGCCATTTGCTCCGCCAAGAAGAATATTCATCATGCGCGGCCCGGCGCCGCGCGCAAAGAAACACTCGACAGCGGGGGCCATAATCTCTGCTTCAGTCTTCCCGGGCTCGTAGGATTTGAGCAGAACCTGGAACCCTTCGAGAATGATTTCCATGCTGTCCCGGACGGCGGCCAACTCAACTTCGCTCTTCACCGCCCGCGCCATATCAAACGCGAAATCGAACGGCACCAACTCGAAGGAAGCCCGCTGCAGTTCGCGATAATCGCGCACCGGCATGATGTAATCGAGGCCATACACGGCGACGCGCTTCCATTTCCGCTTCTCGGCGGCTTCGCGGAGCCACTTGCCGGGAACCTCGGCCCAGATCTGTTCCTGCACCCAGGGCTTTCCTTTATCGCCGATCCAGCGCGCTTCGCGCGGAAAGACGAGCACCGGGTCGTTCTCGAGTGAAAATAAAACGTAGACATAGCGGTGGACGATTTCGAAGCCGGACATGTAGCGCACGGCGCCTTCGAAGCCGGAGTACTGATTGCCGCAGACGATCAGGCCGTCCACCTTTTCCGCCAACATCGCTTCGCGGACGTTGCCATAGCGGCGGGCGATTTCTTCGGGTGTGACCATCAGTTCGAGATCCTCTCCAGCGTTTGAGGTGTCAGTGGGCGCCGCAAATCTCCGCGGCGGCCAGCGCATAAACCTTGGCTGCGTTCACCAGGGTCTTGATCTCCACTTTTTCGCCCTCCGCATCGCGCGGCCCGCTCGAAGGGCCATAGTTGAGCGTGTCGATGCCGTAACGAGTCATCACCGAAGCATCGGAATCCCAGAGGACGGTGGTGTGCTTTGGCGGCGCTCCCATCACCGAATGGTGACAATATTCGATCGTCCTTACCAACTCGTGATCCTTGCTGATTTCCGCGCCCGGGACGGAAACGAAAGTTTCCGACTCGATGCCGTACTTGGGGAATTTTGCGCGAAGGTCGAGAACGAGCTGTTTGATGGAACGCCGCACTTCTTTCAGCGGCATCGTCGGCGGCACACGCACGTCGAGAAACAAGTCGGTGCGCTCCGGAGTGCGGCTGGCGCGCCAGGGATGACCGCCGCGAATGCACCCGACATTGACCACGCCCGGCTGCCCATCATAGGAGGCTTTTTTCTCCCACTCTGCGATCCATGCATAGATGGGGTCGAGCATCTCCTTCATCCGGTAGACGGAGCTTTCCTGCTGCTTCCCGCGGGTGAACGCGGTGTGCACGTAATGACCGCGCGCCGAGATGCGCACCCAAACCGAACCGTAATGTCCGAGCACGAGCTGCATGTCGGTCGGCTCACCGAGGATGCACATATCGGGAAGGACGCCGTGATTGACCAGATGGTGTGTGCCGACTCCATAGCCGCGATATTCCTTGCCGACAAATTCATCGCTCCATTGCGTTTTTTCGATTTCGCCCACCACGGCCGCAATGAGGACATCTCCCTCCAGGCGAATCTCCGCACGCATCAGCGCCCTGACCGCTTGCACGTAGCAGACGAGCGCACCCTTCATGTTGTAAATGCCGAGACCGTAGATCATGCCTTTGCGGATGATGGCGCTGGGTTTGTAGCCGATGCCGGTAAGAAAAGTTTCGCGGCCGGTGTTAGAAGTATCCATGTGGCCGTTGAACATCAGGCTTTTGCCGTTGCCGGAGCCTTCCCAGAGGCCGACCACGTTGGCGCGGCCTTCCTCGACCTCCTGCCAACTGACTTGAAGTCCGGCGGCTTCGAGCGCCCCGCGCATGTACTTTCCCATCGCGAGCTCCTCGCCCGTGGGGCTGGGGATGTTCACAACGTCGCAAGCCATCGTGACGATTTCTTCTTCGCTTACGTGCGAGAGAATCTTATTGGCGAGGTCGCTCTTCACTTTGCGCGTGGCTTCCTGCATGGCGCCGCCGATTTCCTGTTCTTCCCTACCGGCGAAAATCGTCCGGGTAGGAACAAAGTTTTTCGTTTCCACCGGCCGTAATTAGAAAATTATCTTCCAGGCGCAGACCCCCGCCACCCTCCCAGTACACACCAGGCTCGATGGCCAGCACCATGCCTTTGCGAATTTCTCCGGGCGCGGCCCGGTGCGAATACGGCGGCTCATGGGCGCGTGCGCCGACTCCGTGGGCCACGGGATGCGACGGCTGGCCGCGATAGCCGGCAGCATCAATCCCCGCGCGAATCACGCGATCAATCTCTCCCAGTGGCGCACCGGCCCGGGCGCAGTTTGTGGCCTCGTGGAATATTTTCAACAGCTGGTCCAGGAGGCGATTGTACTCTGGGGTCAGCCGGCCGGGGCAGAGATTCTTGGTCAAGTCGGTCCAATAGCCGTCAGCGCAGACCCAAATCTCCACGAGCGTCGGCTCGTTTTCCACCACCGGGCGATGGCTCGTTGCCGTGAACGTGGCGATGCCCTTGCCGGACCAGACCAGTGTGAAGGCGCGGGCCATTTCGACTTTTCCTTTGTAGCCGACGCCCACGGCGTGGATATGACCCTCGATCATCGCCGCGACTTCGCTTTCTTTCATTCCCGCACGAATCTGGCCGCGCGCGTATTCCATTCCGACGGCAGCCAACTCGTTTGCCAGACGCATGCGCTCGATTTCCTGATCGGTCTTGATCATGCGCACTTCGGCAAGCAATGGCGCCGCGTCCACCACCTGCTTGCACGCGCCTCGAAGGGCATCGAAGTAACCCTGGGTATAAACCGTGGGCTCACCAACCATGCGGTCACAAATCTGCGAACCCTGCGAAAGCTCGACGCCGACACGATCCGTCAATTTGCGCTCGCGCAAAACATCCAGCGCCATGTCCAGCGAGCGCGCGGTCGGCGGACGGCAGTCCGTGGGATGGTAGAAATTGAAGTAGCGGACGTCTTTATTCCATGCGGTGCGCTGCGCTTCGCGAAATTGCGGCTCAATCACCAAGAGCGTGGGGTCGCCTTCGCGGGGAAAGATGGCGATATCGTAGCCTTTCATCGTCCAATAGTTGGTCAAATAAAGAATGTTGTCGGGCGCGCGGACAACCAGCGCGGAGAGGTCGTGCTTCTCCATCATCTCCCGCACGCGACTCCATTTTTCGCGATCGAGCGGATAGGTCATCTTCTGCAACCCTCGGCGCTTAGTGAGCGCCCGTATCTTTTCCCTTCCACGTCCACGACGCCTCTTTGCCTTTGATCAGGCGATAGAGGGCGGTGTGCAACGGCGCAGGGACACCGAGGCGCCGCGCCTCGCGCGCAATTGCGCCGCCGAGAAAATCCACCTCGGTGCGCTGCCGGTGACGAATATCGTACAACATCGAAGGCGGATGATCGGTCTGGGCGCCAATCTTGTTCATCTCCCAAGGATCCTCGTGCAGTTGCACGCCAAGCGCCGCCGCAACGCGCTTGCCTTCCTCAATCAAGTCGTGCAGAAGGTGGCCGAGGTCGCCGAAGCTCTTTTCCTCAGCAAAATGGCGCGAATGAGGCAGCTCCGTGAGCGCGGACACGGAATTGACCGAGGCGTTGAAAATGAGCTTGGACCATTGTGCCGGACGGGCGTCTTCGAGCGCGACGGCTTTTAATCCCGACGCGTTGATGAGGTCCGCGGCCTGTTGAACGAGCGACTGCGTGGCGTGCGTCGGTTCGAATGGACCGATCCACGTGGGGGTGTCGAGTTCGTATTGGACGTGCGTGTCGCTGTGGCGAGTGCCGCTCATGAACGTGGTGCCGCGAAGAACGTAGCCTTTTGTCAAATCCGCAATCACCTCTTCACAGCCAAGGCCGTTCTGCGCCGAAAGAACGGCGCCGCGCGGAAACAGATGCGCCACCGGTGCCACGGCCTCGGCGGTCTGCGTAGCTTTGCTGGCCACGATTCCCAGGTCGAACTCCGGCAAACTCGCCGGGTCTGACGACGCGCGCAGCGGCGTGTGAAATTCGTGCTTGCCGGAGACGCGCAGGCCCTGTTCATTCAGTGAGCGCGCGTGCTCGGGCCGGCGAACAAATGCGTGGACTTCAGCAACGCGCGCGAGGTGCGCGGCATAGAGGCTGCCGATCGCGCCGCATCCAATGATACAAATCCGCTGGGCCACAATCCTCCGTCGCGCAGGTGGTTCGCCCGGAACATAAGCAGCGGGGGAAGCTGCGCGCCGCCGTCCTCCGGGCTTTCTCCGCCGCTAACGCGCCGCGCGGTGACTTTCGACGCGCACACCGGCGTTTTCTCCTGACTTCGAGCGTTCAAATGCCTGGAACAAGGTGTCGCCGGTATTATGCGAATCGTTGATGATGATGCCGCTTGGGAACACGGCATCCTGGAGCGCCGCACAGATGGTGTGGACCGGCGCGGCGCCGCCTTCGCCCATTCCTTTCGCGCCATTGTAACTAAACGGCGATGGCGACTCGAGATGGCCGTACAGGAGGTCGGGCATGTTGACCGCCGTAATCGGCGTGTAATCGCTGAACGTCGCAGCCAGCATATTGCCGTCGGGATCGTACGCGCAATTCTCCATCAGCGCCGCGCCGATGCCGTGGGCCGTTGCGCCATGAACCTGCCCTTCGACGATGAGCGGATTGATGGTGCGGCCGCAGTCGTCCACCGCGGCGTAGGCCAGAATCTTGGGCTGGAACGTTTCGCGGTCCACCTCGATGACGGCGATGTGCAACTGCGCGGCGTAGGTCAGCGTGAGGTTGCCGTATTTCTTCTTGACGTCGGGGATCTGAAACGGCGCGTGGTAGACGTGGCGGCAATTCAGCGTGACGTCCCAGAGTTTTTCGGGGATGCCCGCATTGTTCGTGTTGACCAGATTGGCGAGGCCCCAGTAGTTGATGGCTTTCTTCGTGCCCTGCACGCGGACTTCCGGCCCTTTTTGCCCAACTCCGAATTCAAGAGCTTTTTCTTTCGCCTTCAGCGCAAAGGCCGCGAGACGGCTCATCTCTTTCTTGAGCTTGACGGCGGCGCCGTGAATCGCGGA
>WNFA01021083.1_pt1 | contig 10059 bp, 10 predicted proteins | sample 5400481 | NCBI WGS metagenome assembly WNFA01 (sample SAMN13153340, study PRJNA577476) | soil metagenome | isolation source: 120 cm saprolite under Douglas fir tree site 2 hole 1 replicate 2 | place: USA:California | collected 2015-04-18 | reverse complement strand
GTACCATCGGTCACACGCGCCTCAAGTGTATACTGCCCAGGCAACAGAGGTGTCCACTGCCAGGACCAGAGCACCCAGCTATCTTGAGAGAGCGGCGGCTCAAGCGTCGCCTGGTGCCAGGTGATGCCACCATCAACACTCACCTCCACCTTTTGCACTCCGCGTGCGCCGGAGAAAGCCAGGCCGCCAACTTCGATGGGATGACCAAGCGGGAGATGACCACGCGGACGATCGATGCGGTTCATGGTGTGCAGAGGGCCATTGTACCAGCCCTGGTCGGAGTAGAGACCGCCCACGAAATGATCGGTCAACTCAACTCGCGTCAACCACTTGGGATTCTCTTCGCCATAGCGACCAGGGATGAGCACACGCAAAGGGAAACCATGCCGGTTGGGGAGCGTAACTCCATTCATTTGCCATGCCAACAATGCATCCACCGCTAACACCTCATCGAGCGGCTGACTGACAGAGTAACCATCGACGCTATAGAACGCCACGAAACGCGCATTTGGCAGTGCCTCGCCGTGCTGTGCCAACAGCGTACGCAGTGTCACGCCATGCCAGATCGCTGTGCTGATCAGTCGTCCGCCGGGACCGTTAGCGATACATTCAAGTGTGATAGCTCTTGATATTGAAGGCAGATTTTGCAGTTGCTCATAGGTAAGTGATCCTGGATTGCCCACCAGACCTGTGACCTCCAGTCGCCACACGTCGAGGTTGACTGTGGGATCAATCGCATTCTGGGTCACTACATAGTGTTCGTTGTTTGGCGTGATAGCGGGTGTTACGCCGTTGTGCGCGCTTGCAACCTGGCCATCGTAAAAGGTGAAGTTGGGGTCGGTCAAGTAGCCACGAACCAACCCAAGCGTGCCAGCGCCAGCACCCACGCTCAACACTGCAACACCGGCGCGTGCCAGCAACTGCCGCCGCCCCTGTGATTTGACGGGAACCTTGGCGACGGTCTGCTTGGGCAGAAGCGCTCGGTAGACGATAGAGAGCGTCAAGCCGTACAAGCCAAACTCAGCGAGCATGGAAAGGGCGGTCACTAGCATGGCCCAACCAACAGGCAGGCCCAGGAAGTTCTGTCCGAGTTCGCCCCAGAACAGTATCACACCAGCTGATGTCATCACGATGGCCAATGCAGCCGCAACAAGCCATTCACGCAACGCTGGCCAATAGCCTGAAATCGGCAGCCTCAAACGGACCAGGGGAGCATAGAGCACGCCCAACACTGTGCCAGCACCGATCATACCCAATAGGGCCAGTCCCAGCGGTTCGGTCTTGGCGTTACGACCAAATGCGATCAGAAGACGTAGGAACGTTCCCGTCGACAAGAGCTTGAGAACGTGGTCGCCGAAGAGTTCTACCGGCGTCGGTATACCTGCTGTCAGGCGCAATATACCCATCAACACGACAGCCATGAGGCTCGCCGCTAATCCGGCTCCCAACGCAGATACGCCAGAAATGACCAGGTTTTTGCTCCACAAATGGCGGGATGGTGGAGCAGAGAATGAGTTTTGCATGATTATCTTTCATCCGTTTCTTTACGTGTTTTACTACAGGGCAAGAAGCTACATCCTCTGTACTTCTTATTTACATTGTCACGGATGTGAACGCTTTGTTACATTGTCACGGATGTGCACGCCATCTTTTTCAGAAGGTGCCACGCTCCCGCTCCTAACAATCACCGCTAATGCCAGACCTCCCATTACGACACCGTACACCAGTGCGTAATAAAGGCTCCAGTCAAATGTGTAGTTGAAGAAATAGCCGAGCAATGAGGTAGTGGTGAAATACCAGACTGCCGCAATGGCGATGCCTTTGCCATTCAGTCCCTTGCGTGTCCATAAAGGACCGACCAACATCACCACCCAGGGCAAGAGCGCGGTGGTATACCAGGGGAAGACGTGCGAAGAGATCGAGAGGAAAATGCCGATCAACAACAATGTCGCTGCTTCCACACTGATGCGTTCGCGCACGCGCAGTATAAGCACGGCAAGCGAAACAGTACCCAACAACACCAGGTCAACGATGCGTTCGAGCAGGATCGTCGTTGCCAGTGTCAGACCAAATTGGGAGCTGATCCAGTGTACCATCTGTTGTGTAACACCAGCATTTGTACCTTGTTCTGCTGCATAGGTGAAGAAAAAGCCCAGCACCTGTCCGTGCCCCAGGATGAGAAAGGGAATGTACCCCAGGATAATAGTTGCAAAGCAGGCTACAAGTAAGGCCCAATCCCGACGGAGTTCCCCCAAAAATTGGAAGCCGAAATCGCCATAGTCCACGAAAGTGCTGGGGCAATAGGGCCGTAGTATAGTAGGGGCAAGGGTGGTAGAGTAGGGCGGGGTGGGCCCTTGCGGTTGCCCTGGTGGGATGGCAGGGGAACGGATGGGCTCTAGGCGGCGCAGCAGCACGAGCAGTAACAGGATAGGGTAAAATTTCGTCAGCGTGCCCAGACCAATTAATATCCCCGTCAGCACGCGAGCACCACGCATAGTGCTGGTCGCGGTCAGCACAGACAGGACAGTGAACGTCAGGGTGATCACGTCGACGTGACCCTGAATGGCAAATTCAACGATGGGCAACGATGACGCGGCGAGGATCGAGTCCCCGGCGTGCCAGTAGCAGTGCCAACGCACCGCAGGTCACCATGTCGAAACCAACAAATATGCCCTTCAGCACGAATAAGTTGCTGGGTGCAAGCAGGTAGCTCAACACAAAGACTGCCTGCGCTCCTGGCGGGTAGATTGTTGGTACATTGCGAAAACGGCTGTTGCCAAGGATAAGCGTATCACGCAGTGCTGCCAACTTCCCATCCAATGGAGCATACACGTACGGGCTATAGCCATGCAGGATGACCCGCGCATCCCAGAGATAGCGCCAGGAGTCATGTGACAGGCCTGGTGGTAACGGCAGCAGCATGATGCGTAAAACAAGCGCCCCCCCAAAAATGATGCCCAGTTCTGCCCATCGCCAGCGTCCCAAGGCTGGTTTCGTTGCCAATACCAACGCACATGCTATAAAATAGGGCAGGAAACTGATTATCCAAACGTACAAGAATGGCATAATACGGTTATCAGCCTTTGGAACTGCGCCAATCAACGCCACGTAGATGATGATTGAGAACAGGAGCAGCACGAACAGCAAACAAGAACGCCACCAGGGGCGTTTGGAAGGAATAGGAACATAAGGAATATCTTTTAAAGGCTCAGGAGGTATTGCTTGTAATGTGGACATAAGTACTTAAACCTTCTTTATGACTGCCCCCTGGCACCCGCAAGGGGCACCAGTACATCATCGTGACAAGATGATAGGTGTGTATGGTGTGCCAGCTACATGGCTGGCACTCGATGCTACAATATGCTGGTGCAGGGTGAGTTCTCTCTAACTCAACACGAACAGGAATATCATTCTTTTGCATAGCGCTGTAATGTGCAAAAATAAGAGCTTTCCCGCGTGTTCATTACGTGTAAACATTCTCTATGGTAACAAAGGAGCACGGTTTCTATATTGCTACTGTTCCGGGCTACTGTTCCGGCTGATCACCGCCTCAGACTCAATCAGTTTATCGCGCCACGCTTGCAAGCAGTAGCCAGCCGAAATCTTCTCGCACTTTTTCTCAGTTGGTTTAAGTAAGGAGAATAAACGATGGATAGTCTTCGTAAGGGCCTGTTTGCAGGGCTGACTGCTGGCCTGGTGCTGGCCTTGCTCTACTGTGTAGATTACGGGCCGGGAACTAATCTGCATACTGTTGCGAAGTGGTTTGGCCTGGATAGCAAGAATGCAGGTGGATATATCGGATTTGTGTTGCTCCTCATATTGGGAGGGCTATTTGGTTTGGCCTTTGGCGCATTTCAACGTGGCGTAGGGACCCGATTTATCGCGTCCACGCTCACTCGCGCTATCATAGCGGGCCTCATACTGGGTGTTGCCTGGTTTGTGATCCTCGTATTGTTGCTTGGAACTATCGTAGGGCATGTAACACCTGGCCCCTATGGTTTCATGCTATTCATTGTTACTAGTCTGCTCTATGGGTTGCTCGTCGGTTATATGTACTACCAGAACCCATTGAGTAGGACAAGTAAATGATGAATGCTGTGATTTTTGATATGGACGGCGTCATCGTAGATAGTGAAATCCAGTGGAAGACACTCGAAGGGTACTTTTTGCAATCGCTCATTCCAACGTGGAGCAGCAGCGATCAGGACAAAATAATCGGCCTTGGTGTGCACGATCTCTACACACTACTCATCGGCCAGTACGGCTTGCAGAAAACAAAGGCACAATTCCTGGAGCTGTACCAGGAAATGGCAAACGAAATCTATGGACAAAAAGTCTCGCTCATAGTCGGTTTTTCAGACCTACTAACGACATTGAACAAAAACAATATCCCCGTCGCTCTGGCCTCTTCCTCTCCAAAAAGTTGGATCAACATCATGCTACGTAGATTTGGCCTTCAGTCATCTTTCAAAGTAGTTGTAAGCGCAGACGAATTAGAGGGTGAGGGCAAGCCTTCACCGGCAATCTATCTCCTCACTGCACAACGACTTGGCGTAAGCCCCACAAGCTGTATCGCTATCGAGGACTCGAAAAACGGTGTCCTCTCCGCCAAAAACGCCGGGATGTTTTGCATCGGCTTCCGCAATGGCTTCAACGAGGAACAAGATCTCTCCAAGGCAGATATGATTATTCACGGCTTCGCTGAACTTCACTGGCAAACATTGCAGCAGCTACTCAATATCTCTTAGTACAGCGTATCACAAGTTCTTTCCGAGCTTTGAGGTTCTCGATCAGCCTCAGACCTAGAAACGTATATGAATACATTTGTGGAATCCTGTACTTAGACACCTACCCTAAGAGTGCCTAACCAACCTCGTGTTGTAGACGATTACGCATCAACTCCGCCAGTTTTCCGTAGGGACCCGATTTATCGCGGTCCTCAGCATTCCCCTCCAAAGCGGCGACAACCCGCTCCTGGTCATTTACCGAGCGGTTCTGATTCAGCTTGAACTTTCCTTCCAGGCGAGTGATTGGGATGTGAAAACCGACGATGGTTCGCATTTTGTTTTGCATATAATCATCTAATGGTTGGGGTGTCCATGGTTTCTCAAAGTGGGCTTCATGGTTCTGCACAAGAGCTTGCAATATGCTGTACAGTCTTATGGTGTCTTCGATGAGGTGTGGTATGCCATAAGCGTGAACGACCGCATAATTCCAGGTGGGGACGCTCTGTTCGATGTCGTCTTCGTACCAGGAAGGGGAGATGTAAGTGTGTGGTCCCTGGAAAATGACCAGCGCTTCTTGTGTCTCCGCAAAAGTTCGCCATTGCGGGTTGGCGCGTGCCATGTGCGCTTTCAGTGTGCCGTAGGGACCACGCTCTGCATCGAGCAATAAGGGTAAATGACTGGCTAGTAGTTCGCCGTTGTGCTGCGTCACCAGGGTTGCGAAACTGTATTCCCGCATGAATGCGTGCAGTGCGTCAATATCGTCTTCACGAAATGCTTTTGGAATGTACATAAATTACCTCATACGCTGCTAATGAAGCAATGGGAAACATTGAGTATACAGTAATGATAGCCCACGAAGGAGTGTGTGACCACAGCCAAGTTGGGTGTATAGGTTTCAGCTTGGCTTTTGTTTGTTTTACCCTTCAGGAGGAATATCCTGTGGGGTGGTGTCACCTTCATGGGAATGGTGTAGAGACAGCAGACCGGAAAGAGAGGGTTTCCGGTCTGCGTTGTGGTGCGTTCTTCTTTCGGCACGCGAACTGGTCAGCCCTGGATGAAGGCCAGCAGGTCCTCGTTGAGGCGATCCTTATGCGTGAGGAACAGGCCGTGCGCTGCGTCCTCATACACCTTGAGCTGACTCCCCGAGATCGCCTGGGCAGTTCTACGTCCGCATATCAGGGGAGCGTTTTGGTCATTCTCCCCATGAATGATCAACGTCGGCACAGTAAATGAGCGCATGTCGGGCCGGAAATCGGTCTCCCAGAAGGCGCGAAAACACTCGATGTTGGCCTTGGGCGAGGTCTCAAGAATCAGGCGGGTCAGCCATTGAATCATCTCGGACGAAACAACCTCCGGCTCTGGCCACTTCGATCCAAGGCCGAAGTACTTGATCGCGGCGTCAGTGCTGTTGTAGAACGGACGATCCTTGAGCTGCGCTGCCAGATGCGCATCGAAGACCGCCCTGGGTGCCCCTTCCGGGTTATCCTCGGTCCTCAGGAGGAAGGGGGTGATGGGGCTGATGAGCACGACGCGGGCGATGCGGCTGGTGCCGTGGCGCGAGAGATAGCGAGCGATCTCGGCGCAGCCCATCGACTGGCCGACCAGCGCGATCTCGTGCAAGTCGAGCTGCACGAGAAGCTGAGCCAGATCATCTGCTAACGTGTCGAAATCATAGCCACGCCCGGGGTCATCCGAGCGGCCATGACCCCGTCGGTCATACGCAATGCAGCGCAGGCCGTGCTCGGACAGGGGCACCATCTGGTACTCCCACATCGCGCCGCTCAGCACCGCACTGTTTACAAATACGACGGGTGTGCCCGTGCCCCAGTCCCGATAGTACAAGCTGGTATGATCGTTGGTTTCAATGAATGGCATATGAATAACCTCCTCTGTAAGATGTCAGATGATGTGGTATGAAATCGTTGTTGGCAAGAGAATCATGGGCCGATAAATCGGCGATGGGCACGATGAATCGCCCCTACGTCGCTTGATTGCCATATACACCCGGACGCTGACTGAACTAGCCGAGTTTATACGTGACGAGGCCTCGAGCGACGCTCGTCCCCGATGCGCTCTGGACTTCGACATCGAGGTAGACCAGGCTACGACCTCGCCGGAGCACGCGCGCGGTAGCTCGGAGATCCTCACCCTCTGCGGGTGCCAGGTAGGTCACGGTCAGACCAACGGTGATGCTACGCAGGTTCTCAGGCACCGCTGAGTCTGACCAGGCAGCGACCGCGGCGGCGGTATCGATCAGCGAGGCGATGGCGCCACCATGGATGGTAGTTCCTATGGTTATGAGCGAACTGGTAAACGGAAGCGCGAGTGTTGCCATATCTGGCTGCATGTCGGTCAATTGGATGCCGAGGTGCCCGACGTAGGGCGAGGTGGGTAGAAACTGGCGGATAATGTCCGCACGAGATTGTGAAATGTTGCTGGAAGTACTCATCATCTCACTCCTCTTTCCTCTCATTGCAAGCCATCCGCCGGATCGGTGCTCAGCTGTGCCTGATGATCACCTTTCCGAAAGGCTTACTCGACCATCTTAGCTGTTCGATTAGGCAGGCAGAAATCCAAGTTGCCTGAGCGCTGCTGCCATATCGAAGTAGTCGGAGCAGCGCTTCACCTTCTTGTCTTGCAGTTCAAATGCGCTGGCTCCTCGTATGGAGACCTGCTTGTTAGTGGCCGGCAGTCCGGGAAGATCCCCTTTGTGAGTGCCAGTCATAACCCACTCGGCACCTGCCCGGTTGCCGGCAACAAAATGTGACGTCAACGCTATCTTAAAATCAGGGAAACCGCTGCGGGTCAGGTGGTAGAACTGCTCTAGTTCTGTCTTTCCATGAGCGACGACTCCCAGGGGCAGATCCTCATAGACACAGTCGTCTGTGAAAAGGGAGACGAGCTTCTCCAGCGTATTGGGCGACGACCAGGCGAGAGCCCAATCTTCGATCAGCTTTTCTAAATCAGAGGTTGCCATAATGTACTCCTTTCCTTCCATTCTTACAGTCCAGTAGAATGGAAACTCCTCTTGTAACGCTTCGACGGTCTCCAGTGAGAGCAGCCTCATATTCAACCGGCGGATCTTGAGCAGCACGCCATACAGCGCTGCTTCCAACCATTCCTGCCAGGAATGGTCCAGATGCCCTTTGATGCGGATGCGACAGCGCATATCTCGTGCGTTCCTCCGTTCCGGTTGTTTGGCTTGAGAGAAGCATACCGCACAGGAGCGGAGAACACAGGAGCCGAAAGTCTACTCTGGGGTACCATTTCTGAGTACCCATCGAGTCCGTAGGGGCGAGCGGGGTGTGGGGTGGATGGGTGGGCCCTTGTGGTCGCCCGCGGAGCCAGAAGGATACCTGCGCGCGGTGGGATGGAGTCCAAGGTGGGGACGGGGAACGAACCTGGACAAGAGGCGGGCTAGAGGAGGGACAACTCGCGTGCTCGTGTTACCGCATGAGTCCTATTCTCTGCTGCCAGCTTCATCAGGATATTGCCCACATGTTTCTTGACGGTCGTGAGCGAGACCACCAGCCGGTTGGCGATCTCCTGGTTGGTGGTCCCCTCGGCCAGCAAGCGCAGGACCTCCTGCTCGCGAGGAGTGAGCGGCTCAAGGAGCTGTGCGGTGGGAGAAGCACTTTGCAGTGGAGCGTGCCCATCGAGTCCGTATGGGCGAGCGGGGTGTGGGATGGATGGGTGGGCCCTCGTGGAACCCTGTCTGGGGGACAGGTATGCCCGCCGTGCCTCTGCCCTCAGCGAGCGATTCCTCTCTTCCTGTTCGAAGGCCGCGAGCAATGTCGAGACATACGAGAGGGAAACCTCTTCATCTGGTGTGTCCAGGAAGGCCTGGAGCACCTGTCGCATGGGTTTGCCTACATCCAGATACACGCGGATGTAGCCCTCTGGTTCTGTCAAGGTGAGCAGGCGAACTGCAACCTGCCTGGCCTGAGTGATCTCCCCGCAGGCTTGCATGGCCGCGACCTGGAGCGCCAGGATATGGATGATGTCCCATCGTCTCTCAACTTGTTCCATCCTGCTAAGTAACTGCGCAAGCAGCTGCAAGCACTGCGCATACTGCTGCTGTGCGAGATAAACACGAGCCAGCGCTAAATATTCTTCCTCACGGATGTATTCCTGCACGTTCGGGTTGAAGATAAAGCGAGAAGCCCACGCTCCTGCGGCGGAGAGATTTCCTTGTGCTAACCAGAGAGATGCCTGAGCAGCCGTCACTTCAGGGTTATAGACCGTAAAACCGGTGCTTTGGATGAGGTGCTGCACCTCCTGTAACGTCTGCTCAGCTTCTGCCATCTTACCAGACGCAAGAAACACCTTCACGTAGGTACAGTAGCACCACACGAGCAAATTTGTATCTTGCCAGTGACGTGCATGTCGTATTGCTAGCCTGAGGCAGACATCCGCCTTTTCTAACTGATTCCACATATAATAGAGGAAAGAGAGGTCGAGAGAAGAGTATGCCGCAACAGAAATTTGACAGTCTAATTGATCAAGCAGATCTTGTACTTGCAGGCACTCCTGTTGGAGCAAGCGCAAATGCCCTGCTTGCCCTTGAAAAGCAAAGGAGGTGTGATTGGTCAGCCAGTCCTGCCAGGGCTGCTCGTCTTCTGGCCCAAAACGCTGTTGGAGGTGTCCAGAGGTATAAAGTTCATAGTGCTGGTGCTCTTCTGACCAGAGGAGCACATGCAGAGATGGTTTCGGCATAGACCCCTTGTTGTTGTGTGTTTCCGTCCCAAACACCCAAACACCCAACACCAATGAGTGTACCACAGGAAAGGAGCAGCAGACAAGGCGTTTCACCCCTTGACAAACTAAGTAATCATATGTTATATAATTAATATTGTTCATTTACGAGAGGATGGATATGGAACGAAACGTCGCCACCAGGGGTGAGCGCATCCGGAAAGCCAGTCGTCATCGACGCGAGCACGAGAAAGAGGAACTGCGGCAGACGATCCTGAAGGCCGCAGGGGCATTGTTCCTCGAACAGGGCTATCATCGCTTCTCGATGCGGCACTTAGCCGAGGAGATTGGCTACTCCGTCGCGACGCTCTATCTCTACTTTCGCGATAAAGATGATCTGTTGTTTACCGTCGTTGACGAGGGCTATTCCCGTTTCGCGCGACAACTGACCGACGTAGCCACCAGTACCGCTGATCCTCGGTTGCGGTTGGAAGCCCTTGGGCAGGCATATGTGTCCTTTGGCTTACGCAACCCAGTGTATTATCAACTGATGTTTATGTGGCGTGTCGATTTCTTGACGCAGACGCGCGCGGGCGAGCAGCAACCTCGCCTGGTAGCATTTCGGGTATTGCAGGAT
>WNFA01027388.1_pt1 | contig 10061 bp, 8 predicted proteins | sample 5400481 | NCBI WGS metagenome assembly WNFA01 (sample SAMN13153340, study PRJNA577476) | soil metagenome | isolation source: 120 cm saprolite under Douglas fir tree site 2 hole 1 replicate 2 | place: USA:California | collected 2015-04-18 | reverse complement strand
ACGGCCGGCGCGATCATGACCGGCCCGAGCCATTGCGGCCGGTCGATGAGGAAGGCGAGCCGGCGGGTCCGGGCGGGTGCCGGCGCGTGCGCCTCGGACCTTACCGTGTCATCGCTCATATCGTCGCCATGGCTGGCCGCAGTCCGCCGTCAACACGGCGGGAGGCTCCGGACCCGCGGAGCCTCCCCCTGTGTCCAGCCCGCGTCGACTCGGACCGGCTACACCATCCCCTTCTCCTTCCACTTGGCGAAGATGCGCCGACACTGGACATCGGCCTCCTTGAGGGCGTCCTCGGGTGTAGCGGCACCGCTGGCGGCCTTGGCGAACATGACGTTCAGCACCCAGGTGCCGTAGATCTCGTCGATGGCCGCGTTGGCGTAGCCCGGATACCCGACGTTGGTGGCCCAGTTGAGGGCGTCGTCCAGGACCTTGTACTTGTCGGCCGGATGGGCCTTGGGATCGTTGGCGAGGAGCTTGCTGGCGTCCGGCACCGTCTTGGGCCAGCACGGGAAGTCGTAGAACTCGCCGGCGACGTAGGCCTGCCGGAAGTTGGTGGTGTAGTCGATGAGGAACTTCTTGGCGCCCTCGATGTTCTCGGCGAACTTCCAGACCACGTAGCACTGCATGACGTGCTCGAGGCCGATGGCCCGCACCGGTCCCCGCAGGGCCTTGGTGAGCTGGATCTTCTTGGAGATGTCGGGGTTCTCCTTCTCCGCCACGCGCGTGATGGAGATGGCGTTGAGAGCGACCGAGATCTTGCCCGCGAGCATGGCCCGGTTGTTGGAGGAGGCGTCCCAGGTGAAGACCTCGTCGGTCATGGTCTCCTGGAACAGGGCCTTGACGAACTTGATGGACTCGAGCGTCTCCTTGGAGTTCAGCGTCAGATTGCCGGCACTGTCCTGCTCGTGGGCGCCGTGGGCGTACATGATGGTGCGCATCGCCATGGCCGTGTCGATCTCGTTGGCGAGGCCGATGCCCACTGGGTTGCCGAACTGCTTCTTGATCTTGGCGCCGGCCGTCCGCACCTCGTCCCAGGTCTTGGGGCCATTGGGCAGGCCCACCTGGCCGAAGAGGTCCTGGCGGTAGTTCACCGGATCCGGCGTGAAGGACGGCGAGAAGGCATAGTACTTCTTGGTCTTGGGGTTGTAGGTGCTCTTGACGCAGAGGTCGATGGGCTTGCCGACCTTCTTCTCCAGCTCCTGGTAGACGTCCTTCATGTCCACCGTCTGCTCCTCGAAGGACGGAGGCGGCCAGTTGAACAGGAAGAGGTCGTGGCCCTTCTGGGCGGAGACTTCGGCCGTCGCCCGGGGATTGATCCCGGCGATGCCGATATTGTCCACGATCACCTCGGTGTCGTTCTTCTCCCCCCACTCCTTGGCGAGCTTCTTGTTGAACCACTCGTCGTAGGGGGGCACGAAGTGCACCCACTGGAGGATCTTGAGCGTCTTCTTGGCGGCGCGGGCCCGTCCCGGAACGATGATGTTGGCGCCGATACCGGTGGCGAGCGCTCCGGCGCCCGTGGCCTTGATGAACTGGCGGCGATTCACGCGTTGCTCAGCCATACGCCGACCCCCTTGTCGTGGGGAGACCATGCTCCGCGTTCCTTGGAGCGGCCTCCCGGTGTGTGGCGGCTCCGTCGAACCCCGGCGTCGAGCTTTGCCAGGGCGGCGGCCTCGGGAGGCGGCGGCCTCGGGAGGGGAACACTCCGCGCCCCTCTGCCCACCCAGGATTTCCCGCCGCTACTGTAGCGCCGGCGTGGGCGGTGTCAAGGACCTGAATCGGCCGGCCCCGGGGCGCCGCCGGACTCAAACACGGGTTCAGGTCACGAGCTCGAACCGAAACGCCAGTGACCTGTTTGCCTGCAAGTGGTTGCGGGCCCTCGCAACGACCGAAATCGCACTGCATCCACCGCTGACCAGGGAGCACAGCTAAGATGATATCGTGGGAATATGCTGATCAGTCCAAGGAGGCAATTGCAATGGCACATATCTTGTACTATGGTACACATGGCAGCGACGAGCCGACTCGCGCCGTGCTTCCGTTCCACATGGCAAAAGGCGCGCTCGAGGCCGGTCATACGGCGGAGATCGCGCTGATTGGCGATGCGACATTCCTCATGAAGGACGCCATAGCCAAAGAGGTGAAAGGCGTAGCCGTGCCCAACGCCGCCGCGATCATCGCGGAGCTGGCGGCCAAGGGCGTCAAGATCAGCGTCTGAGGAGGCTGTGGCCGCACCCGTGGGGTGACGGACGACGATCTGAAGGGTAAGAACGCCAACTGGGGCACGCCGAAAGAGTTCGCTGATTCCGTGGTGGCTGCGGACCGGGTGGTCGGCTTTTAGACGGTCGTGGCGCTAGGACCGTCAGGGGTAAGGTGTCTAACCGCAGCTCTCGCTGCGGTTACACTTTTTCGCCTCAATCACCAAAATAGACTCAGACGGCTCAGTTGAACCATCCGGCCTTTGCGGATGCGGTTTTAACCTGAACACTTTGCGCTCAGGACGCAGCAGGGCACCATGCCGAAACACTTGATGGCATATTAGCGCCGATTTTTACCACTTAGGCGGGGGGGGCAAGAAACAGCTCCGCCGGGGGCGCGGCTGCGCCCCCGGGGCAAGAATGAGCCCTACTTCTTCTTCAGGGTCAGGTTGATCGCCTGGGCGGCTTCGTCCGCCTTGGCGACCGACTCGGCATGCTTGCCGGCGTCGTGCAGCGTCTTGGCCTCTGCGGCCAGGGCCAGAGCCTTCTTCGAGGCGTCGTCGGTCTTGCCGGCGGTCGCGTCCTGGATCTGCTTGATCAGGAGCGGGCACTGGTTGGCCAGCGCCGGCCCGGCTGCGAGAGCAACGATCGCGAGAGCCATCACGAGCACCTTCATTGAGCTCACCTCCTTTTAGTCGAGGTCTACACGTCTAACTCCCATGCCCACGGGAAGGTTCCGCCTCCTCGGACCGGGTGGAAGAAATATCTCAGCTAAGGTGTTATCCGACGCTCTTGGACTTGAAGCGGGAGCTGAAGCCGATTCAGAACTGCACGCTGGATTGGAAGTCCTCGGCGCGCCGTGGGCATCCTCCGCCGTGAAGGGATCCTCAGCTTCCTGCGCGCGGCCCGGCAGCTCCGAGGTCGAGCCTGAGCCCGGGCAGGCGCTTACCCGGATGGAGGCGCTCCGAGGGCTGCCCTTGAGCGAGGTGGTCGCGACATTGCGGCAGTACGGGTCTTACGTCTTGATTCGTTCCAGCCGGCGATCGACGAGGCGCAACAACAGCACGACCAGGCCCGCGCTCGCGACCATCCAGATCCACTTGAACCAGCCATGAAAGATCTCCGTCGCAAGCCCTCCTAGCAGATAGACGACTCCACCGATGAGGCCGGCCCAAACGACGCAGTTCACGATCTCGTACAACGCGAATCGGAGAAGGGACAACTCGGTCAGGCCGAGCGCGACGGCGCCGACCAGCCGCAGGCCGTACAGGTATTGCAGCAGAAAGATGGCGGTCACGGGACGGGCTTCGATCAACCCCTTGACCTTTGCGGCCCGGGCCCTGAAGGCCGCAGAACCCGGGGCGAGCCGGCGCCCTCGAATCGCCCGGCCCGTCGTGAACCAGAACAGATGTCCGAGCCAGGCGCCGGTGGAGGCGGCCAGCCAGACGCGCACGGGATCGAGCACACCCTGTTCCGAGAGCGTCGCTGCCACGATGAGGATGCCCTCCCCTTCGAACAGCGTTCCCCCGAACACAGCAAGCAGACCGTATCTGGAAACCAGAGCCACGACGGAGGCCGTCGTCACGGGGTCAACTATACGGGCCCGGCGGCGTGAGCAGAAGCCACTGGGATGTTATCGCCCCGCCTCCACCGCCGCCCGCGGCGGGACGACTCGGCAGCCAGGCCCAGCCTGACCAGATCCCCGCGGGATAGGCCGATGCCGCATAGGCGATGTTCTTCACGACACCAGCGGAACGGAACGTTTGACGAGGTCATCTCAGATGGGCGGTTGTTCGATCTCGACGTTTGCATCGAGACACGGGATCCTCCCGGATAAAGCAGTGATCCAGAGATTGGTGCTGCGCCCTCGAGAATTGACTGCTGACGAGGCGCGGGCGGCACGCCTCTACCGGGATGAAGTGTAGCGTGGGCCCTGCGGAGTGCCAGGGCGAAGGGGGGAGGGCCGTGGGCCACTCCCCCCTCGCGGCCCCGTCCAGCTATTTCGTGCGGCGAGCGCTCACGTCCTGGTGGAGCTCGCGCCGGTCCTGGCGCACGTCGCGCTCGTCCTCGCGCCGATCCTGCTTGTCGTGGTGGAGGTCTTTGACGTCTGCACGCCGATCCTGCTTGTCGTGTCGAAGGTCGTTCACGTCTGCGCGCCGATCCTGTCGATCCTTGTGCAGCTCGCGGACGTCACCCCGGCGGTCTTTGAGGTCACCGCGCAGGTCGGTCCGCGCCTTCTGGAGGTTCTCACGCGCGGCCTTGATGGCGTTGGGGTCGCCCGACTTGTTGGCGTCGCGCAGCTGCTGGCGCGCGCCCTGAAGCGCGCCGCGGTCCTGCCGGATGTCCTGCGTGTCCTTGGCGATGTCCCGCTTGTCGCGGCGGATATCCCGCGTGTCCTCGCGGATGTCCTGCCGATCAGCGCGGATGTCGCGCGTATCCTGCCGAATGTCCTGGCGGTCGCCGCGGATGTCCCGCGTGTCCTGCCGGACGTCCGGCCGGTCCTGGCGCAGGTCCTGTCGGTCGTTCCGTACGTCCTGGGCGCTCGCGGGCGACACGGAAAGCCCGGCCATGGTGGCGATCGCGCACGTGGCAACCACAGTCCACCCTGTCAGCCTCTTCATCGTTCGTCTCCTTTTCGGACCTACTTAGGTATGCGTCCGAGCCCTCTGGTATCTGCCTCTACCCAGTGTGACGGCGGCCATTTTCAGAGCGCTTACATGCAAACTCTGCAAGGCTTCGGCCATGGGGTGTTCTCTGGCAAGTAGCTGATTCACGGAACAAAAGCGTCGGGACCCGCCTCCGCTCTTGTGACAGCGATCGTCAGCGACTCCGCGGAATTCTGGCAAGACCGAGCGCCTCGAGACTTTGCCTTCAATTCGCCCCACCACATGGCGTGCATATGTCACGGTGACGGGCCCAAAGAAGGGGCGATCGCCTCCGGAGGCCATGGCCCTCAGGGGAACCCGGTCCAAGTCCCAGATTCCCACTCTATTCCCACATCGATTCCCAGTGAATGGCGCTGGGACAAGATGATATTGACGCGGTGATTCGAGACCGGGTCCCGTGTCGGTTGACAGTGGCCGGGCCCGGGCGGAACAACCGGAAGTCGGGCTCGAGGACTACCGAGCGCGGAGCCACGCCCTGGTGTGGTTCACGAAGGGGATCGCGTGTCCTTTCTGCCGCCGGCAGATGGTCCAGATCGGCAAGCTCTATCCGCGGCTATGCGAGCTTGGGGCGGAGATCCTGCTCGTGGCCCCAACGCGGCCCGAGCACGCCCGGCTCTACCTGGGCCGGTTCTCCGTCCCTTATCCCTACCTGTGCGACCCCGGCTACCAGGTGCGGCGCGCGTGGGGGCTCGAGGTGCGGCAATCGGCTGGCGCCTACATGCGGATGGTCCGGGCGGGGTGGACGCTGCGGCGCGCCGACGTGCCGGAGCCGGACGACGTCGGGATCCGGCCCGGCCTTCGAGAAATGCCGGTGCTGCTGACCGACGAGGACGCCGGGCTGTTCCTGGTGGACCGCGAGGGGGTGGTCCGATGGAGCGAAACCGGCGCCTACGTGGGCACGGCCAGCGGCGGCCCGGTCATCCGGCCGCTCCCTCCCGACGGGGAGATCCTCCGGGCCGTGGCCGCCCTCTGAGGCGACCTGAACCCGATCCCTGGGGCGACCGGCGTCAGCGTGGAGTGCGAAGTCGCCGCGTCGAGGCTCGATGCGAGGATGCACGCCGAAAGTGAGGATCGGATCGGGGAAGCGCGTGGCGGACAGCAAACACGGGTTCGAACAGGCGGTGACACCCCTCAAGTCCCCGTGTGGCCACCCGAGACCCGGCGCTGGCTTCCGGGAAATCCGGTCCGATTCCCACTTTCCCACCAAATTCTCATGTCCGTTCCCATCGAATTCCCACCCGTGGAGCTGACGGGGGGCTTCTGGGCCAGGATCGGACAGGTTCGCCGCGGATCAGACGACCTCCACTACGAAGGTGAGGCGAGTCGATTTCGGTGGTTGCGGGCCCTTGCAACCACCGAAATCGATCCCCGAGGCAAAAGGCAGATAGGCGGCCTTATAAGCCCTGCCTGGTCACCGCGAGGTTGACCTTTGGATCACTGCTCCGAAGGTCCAGGATAGCCACGACCGAGTGGCGGGTACCAGGGGCCACAGTGCCGCCGTGCCTAGGAAGGCTTAGTCGCAGCTGCGCCGACGTCGGGCACCGTCAGCCCCAGCACCTCCACAACGCGCCGCAAGTGCTTGCGGCGAGGGCCGCCCCCGGCGACCACTGGTCCGGCGATCCAAGGGGCTGACGGCCGCGACGGCAAGAGGAATGCGGCAAACCCTGTAAGCACACCCTGCTCACGGCATGCTGTCGGGTATTGACCCAGCCGCGGAGGCTGGCATAGCTTCGTCGAGGTGGACAACCCAGCTCAGTCCCGGAAGGTCATGAGAAGTCCTGATGCGCCCGTTGCGAATCGGGAAGACGACCTGCTCAGGCGCTGGAATCTCGCCAAGACGATCTACGACCTAGTGCGCGCATGCCCGCGTGAGTGGTCGCCGAGGGTCGGACTCTACGGGGGATGGGGCGAGGGGAAGACCAGCGTCCTGAAGTTCATCGATGGCATGGCGCTCGCCGAAAGAGTCCCCGTACTCTGGTTTAGTCCGTGGAACGCCCAGGACAAAGTCGAGTTGTGGAGGGCGTTTTCAGCGGAGCTCGAGCGCCGCCTCGGGTACCGCCCAGCCCGCGAGCGCCGAGCCCGCCGCTGGTTACACGACAAATGGCGTCGCGTGAGTCCCTGGCTTCATGCGGGCGCCAATGTCCCGACTGCTGCACTCCCTCCCGAACTCCCGCCGCACTCCGCTGACATCGCCAAGGGGATCTTGACTCTGACCGAAACACTCCTCTCCACGGACACTCCGGTGCGGCGAGAGGACGTCGAACGCCAGCTACTCGCCCTTCCGCCTGATGCCCGACTGATCGTAGTGATCGACGACGTCGACCGCGGAGATGCGGAGTTAATGCCCCATCTGCTACTCGCCCTTCGCGAGGTCTTCGAGCTTCCTGGCTGTGCTTTCATCGTCGCCTTTGATCCGCGAACCGTCGCTGCCGCGCTGCCGGCCGCTCACCCAGGATGGAAGGCAACGCCGGAGTTTCTGGAGAAGATCATCCAGTTCTCCTTTTGGTTGCCCACTCCGACGCAGGAAGACATCCTTGCGCTCGCCCGGGAGGAGGTGAAGGCGTTCCCAGGGGTGGTCGTTGATGCGGTCGCACTGGGCGAGGTAGCTGACCTCCTGCCGGCCAATCCGAGGCGTCTCAAGGATTTCTTTCGGGGCCTGTGGAGACTCGGTCCGACGCTCGCCCGGCACGACGCCTTCGAGTTGAAGTGGATGCCTCTTCTCCTCATCGAACTCATGAGAGCCGTGTCGCCAGCCGCCACCCAAGTGCTCTTTCGGGATGAGAAGTTCATAGACGACCTTGGAGTGGCGACGTTTTTCCCTGCGGACGCGAAGACTGAAGCAGGGGCGAAGACCATCAAAGAGTTGAGCGACCGCGCTAGGGAGATTCTTACGGGTATCAAGTGCCCAGAAGACGTCCTGGCGGAGATCTTGCGACTCGTTGACGCGTTTCGCGATCGCACGAGCATGGTCGCGGCGTCCAGCATCTCCTACTGGGCCCACCTAGACGATAAGTCTCCGATCTTTACGTGGAAGGAGTTCAACGCGCTCATTGCCGCCTGGCAGGGGAGCCCGAGCGCCGCCCGACTGACTGAGCTGGTCAAAGCGCAGTCGAAGCTTGTCGGATGTTCCGTGGAAGTCGCCTACCGCGAAGTGTTCGAGACAGCTGTGATGTATCGCGGAGAGGCTATCGGCAGAGCCGCGGAAGTGGTCGCGGACCAGCAGATAGAAGCGGAGATGGAGAAGGCCGATATCGGACTGGCGGTGCTCGGTACTATCGTCCGCGACCAGCAGGGCTTCAGATCTCAACCAAGTATTCTCACGGCCAAGCACTTCAGGCAACTCTTGGATCAGTTCGGCCATTGGGCTCACTTTCGGAACCATGCACGGTATGTGCGGGCGAGAGAAGCGGAACGAGAACTCCTAATCGAGGCAGCAACAGATGGTGCCGCGTTCGCCGCTGAGACTATTGAGTCTCTTCGGCCATGGAGCGGGCTGTTTGATGGATCGTCCCCAGAAAAGACCGAGCTCATGGTGGAGGTTGTGGAGGCGCTCAAGGAGCACGTCTTTGCGGACTTGCTGGCGCGATTGTCACGCAAGGACGGCATCGAATCCCTATGGGGTAAGGACAGGCACCTTGTCGAGAAGCACTACCTATTTAAACTGGACGGCGGCTTCTACAGCGAAGCTAGGATAGAGAGACTCATGAAGTTGGCCGATGAAGCTAAGAAGTCTTCGGCCGTACAGGCGAACTTCTATCAGTATCTTCGCCTCTTGGCGTACTGGCTCAGGAGGGGTGGTTCCGAAACGTTGACAATAGCAGAGATCAAGCCGTTGGCGGAGGACGCAGCGATAGTCTCGTTGGCATGGCGAGCCACGACGGCACAGCCTCTGCAGCCGCGCGTTATCGGGGACATGCGTGAGACGCGAGTCTTACTCAACGGGCAGCTTCCGGATGGAGTCGACCTGCCATTGCCGCCATGGTGGCCACCAGATCCTCCGGCCGTCCAAACGGAAGAGGAGTCGGCGGCAGAGCCGAGTGAAGAACCGCCAGGATAGCGTGTGCACCACCCGTGCATGAACTGGGTCGAGATGGCGTCGACCCGCCCCGCGCTGAGCCGCAGGGGAGGCGCGCCGTTTCGCTCGCTTTCGATCCGTTTCGACCGGCGCCCCGGACCAGATCAGGCTGTTAGTCCAATGGTCCACGTCGGACGTTCAGCGGTGGATTGTGTCGCTTACTGCTTCCTTGACCTGCGGGTGGAACACCCTCAGGTCTCTGGGACCCAGGATCCCCTTCGCTGACGTGATGTAGCTTTACAACCCTCAATGTCCAGTCAACTCCGAGCAAGTACACCCGACACGCTACTTGAGGCCCCTGTCCCCCCAAATAGTCCGCTTACCTGGCAGTCGCGGGACCGACGCGGGACCACCGCGGGACCACCGCGGGAGCGGCGCGGGACCGGTTGCCGGGCCGTTGTACTAGCCCCGCATCGGCCCCGCATTGGCCCCGCATTGGCCCCGCATTGGCCCCGAATTAGCGGGGGCATTCCAGTCTATTAGGCCGCTGGCCGGGCCCTGGGTACTCCCCAGTCCGCTCATGCACCATCGCGAAACGTTCGGTGGCATCGCCCTCATCGTCGTCGCTGACCTCCGCCGAAAAGTTGCCTTCCGCGAGCCCACGGGTATCATCGGAGCGTCCCCGCCGGGCTCGTCGGGAACACCGGGCGGGCATCGACGGATTCACGGATGTGGGAGGCGCGGGTGAGCGGAGCGGATCTGAACGCGGCGAGGGCCGCCCTGGACGAGGGCCAAGGCCGGCCCAGTCGGCTCTTCTGGACTCCCGTCTCGCTTGCGATCCTCTACCGCGGCCGCGTCAATACCTGGCACCTCGGCCCGCGTCCCGTGGGCCTGCGTTCGACGCTCCCGTCCCGCTTCTGGCCCCGACCTGTCTTCACGACCGTCGTCTCGGCGCTGGCCGACGCCCTCCTGCGCGACCTCGCCAACGCGGATGGTGAGCTTGGCAGCGGAGCCGAGGCCTCGGCATGAGCGCCGGTGTCGCGGGGCCACGGGGCGCGCTCGGCCCGGCCCCGGGTCCCCTGCTCGCGGCCATCTATGTCCGAAAGTCCACCGACCAGGTCGGGGTCAGCGAGGAGCAACGCTCCGTCACCCGCCAGATCGAGCACGCCCGCCAGTACGCCG
>WNFA01007012.1_pt1 | contig 10061 bp, 11 predicted proteins | sample 5400481 | NCBI WGS metagenome assembly WNFA01 (sample SAMN13153340, study PRJNA577476) | soil metagenome | isolation source: 120 cm saprolite under Douglas fir tree site 2 hole 1 replicate 2 | place: USA:California | collected 2015-04-18 | reverse complement strand
CGCTCGGCGGGATCGCCACCACGGCGAATCCGCTGTCGACGCCTCGCGAGCTCGCGCTCCAGCTCAACGACGCCGGGGCGAAGTACCTGGTCACGATCCCCGAACTCCTCGAGCATGCGCTCGAGGCCACACGCCAGGCGAAGGTCGAGGAGGTTTTCGTCTTTGGCGAGGCGGCCGGGGCCACGCCCTTTGCGGCGTTGATGGAATGCAACGACGCCCCACCGGCTGTGGCGATCAATCCCCGGACAGACCTGGTGGCGTTGCCGTACTCGAGCGGGACGACGGGCTTGCCGAAAGGCGTCATGCTCACCCACCGAAACCTCGTCGCGAACATCGTGCAAACCTCCGCCGTCGTCCAGGCCACCGAGGGGGAACGCTCGATCGCCGTCTTGCCCTTCTACCACATCTATGGCTTCACCGTGCTGCTCAACATCAGCCTCTACCAGGGCGTCACCATCGTCACCATGCCGCGCTTCGATCTCGAACTCTTCCTCCGGCTGCTGCAGGACTACGCGATCACGCGCGCCAACGTCGTCCCGCCCATCGTCCTGGCGCTGGCGAAGCACCCATTCGTCGCTCGATACGACCTGCACGCGTTGCTCTCGATCAACTCGGGAGCCGCGCCGCTCGACGCGAGCGTCGAGCAGGCCTGCAGCGACCGGCTGAAGTGCTTCGTTGCCCAGGGATACGGGCTCACCGAGACGAGCCCGGTGGTGTCGACCACGCCCGTCGACCCCGCCATGCGGCGCGGCGGCTCGGCGGGCCTCCTCATCCCTAACACGGAATGCAAGGTGATGGATCCCTTAAGCGGTGCCGAACTGGGAGCGGGAGAGCAAGGGGAAGTGTGGATCCGAGGACCCCAGGTGATGACGGGCTACCTCAACAACCCGGAGGCGACCGCGGGCATGCTCGATCCGGATGGCTGGCTGCACACCGGCGACATCGGATCGGTGGATGCGGAGGGCTACCTGCATGTCGTGGACCGGCTCAAGGAGTTGATCAAGTACAAGGGATTCCAGGTCGCGCCCGCCGAACTCGAGGGCCTTCTCCTGACGCACCCGGCAGTGGCCGACGCCGCCGTGATCCCCTGCCGCGATCCCGAGGCGGGCGAGGTACCGAAGGCGCTCGTCGTGCTCAAGGGCGCCGTCACGCCGGACGAGCTGATGGCGTTCGTGAACCGGCAGGTCGCGCCCTACAAGAAGATCCGGCAGCTCGAGGTGGTGACGCAGATTCCGAAGAGCCCCTCGGGGAAGATCCTGCGCCGGGTACTGATCGAACAAGAACGGGCCCGGACCGGGACATGACGTCCGCCAGGGCGGACTTTCGCGCCGGCGAGCGGCTCGCCGATATGGACGAGTGGCAACAGCCGGCGCCCGGTGAGCCCGGCATCTGGAATACCCTCGGCTGGCGGCGCGCGGAGCTCGCGGCCGGACGCGCCGTCCTCGAGTGGGAGCCCAAGCTCGATCACGCGTTTCCGGCGGGCGACGGCTGGATCGTGCACGGCGGCATGGTCACGGCCATTCTCGACAGCGCCATGGGCAGCGCGACCTGGAGCCTTCTCGACCGGGACGAGGTCTACCTCACCGCCGACCTGAGGACCGAGTTCTATCGGCCGACGCGCCCCGGGCGAATCCGCGCGACCGGCTGGGTCGTACGCAAGACGCGCCGGGTGACGTTCGCCGCGTCGGAGCTCCATGACGGCGAGGGCACGCTGCTCGCCAGCTGCCGCGCCACGAACATCACCATCGATCTCCGAACCGAGCCGCAACGCGCGCGGCGCGGTCCGGCCAAACCGGTCTCCGACTGACCGATGCCGGACGTGTCGTTTCCGTTTGGGCCGGCGACGCAGGCCGAGATCTATGTTGGCGGCGCGGATGACCTCCCCCTAGACCCCGATGAGTGGGAATCCCGCGCGAAAGCGGTCCTCGAGCCCGGCCCCTTCGATTACATCGCCGGCGGCGCGGGCGGCGAGTCGACGATGCAGGCGAACCGGCAGGCCTTCGCGCGCTGGCGTTTGCGTCCCGCGATGCTCGCCGGTAACCAGCAGCGGGATCTCCGCATCAACGTGCTCGGCACATCGTCGCCAGCACCGTTCTTTCTGGCGCCAATTGGTGTGCTCTCCGCCGCCCGTCCCGACGGCGACCTCGCGGTTGCCCGGGCCGCTGCGGGCGCGGGTGTTCCGTGGGTGGTGAGCACGGCCGCCTCGACTCCGATGGAGACGATCGCCACCACCATGGGAGCCGCGCCGCGCTGGTATCAGCTCTACTGGGTCAACGACCGCGAGGTGGTGGCCAGCCTGGTGCACCGAGCGGAGGCGGCCGGCTATGCCGCCATAATCCTGACGCTCGACACCCTGCAATTGGGCTGGCGCGTTCGGGATCTGCGCAACCAGTACCTGCCGTTCATCCTCGGCGAGGGGATCGGCCAGTTCACCAGCGACCCGGTCTTCCGCTCGCGCTTGTCGGTGTCCCCGGAAGAGGATCCGCGGGGCGCCGGCGCGGCCATGGTCGGGATGTTTTCCAATCTCGGCCTGCGCTGGGACGACCTCGCCTGGTTGCGGGAGCTTACCCGTCTGCCGCTGCTCGCGAAGGGCGTCCTTCGTGCCGACGACGCCCGGCGAGTCCTCGATACCGGCTTTCAAGGCGTCATCGTTTCCAATCACGGCGGCCGGCAGGTGGATGGGGCGGTGGCGGCGCTCGATGCCCTCGTGGAGGTGCGTGAGGCGCTCGGGGCGAACGCGATGGTGCTGATGGACAGCGGCATCCGGCGCGGTGCCGACGTGATCAAGGCGCTCGCCCTGGGCGCGAGCGCCGTCCTGTTGGGCCGGCCCTACGTCTACGGGCTCGCCGTGGCGGGGCAAACCGGCGTGGAGCGCGTCGTTCGCAACCTGATGGCCGAGATCGATCTGACACTGGCGCTTGTTGGCGGCCGCGACGTAAAGGCCCTGGACCGGTCATGGATCACCCTCCAACCCTGACCCGCGACCTCATCGGACGCGAGTCCGAGGTCGTCCTCTTCGAGGTGGAGCGAGGCGCCATTCGAAAATTCGCCGACGCCGTGCAGGACCAGACGCCGGCTTGTGTTCACGGTGATGTCGCGCCGCCCACCTTCCCCACCACGTTTCGGATGACGATTCCCGGCCTAACCTTCGACCTGGCGCGCGTGCTGCACGGCGCCCAGGAGTACCGATATGAACGGCCGCTCCGGGCGGGCGACCGGGTGCGCTGTCGAGTCCGAGTCGCCGACGTCTATCAGCGCAAAGGTCGCCTGGGCGAGATGACCTTTCTGATCCTGACGATGGAAGGCACGGATGAGTCGGGGAGCCCCGTCTTCAGCGGAACGACCACCGCCATCGTGCGATGATCGGTCCCCAGCTCGCGGAGCGCCAGGATCTCGAGAGCGGCAGCGTCCTGCCGGATCTTCGCAAGCCGCCGATCACCAAGCTACAGCTCGTCAAGTATGCCGGCGCCTCCGGCGACTACAACCTGATCCACACGGACGACGAGTCGGCGCGCACCGTCGGGCTCGAGGGGGTCATCGCCCACGGCATGCTGAGCATGGCCTTCCTGGGCGAGTATCTCTGCTGGCTGGCCGGGCCGGAATCGGTACGACGGCTCTCGGTGCGCTTTCACGAGATGGTGCGGCCTGGCGACACCCTGACCTGCCGCGGACGCGTGAAGGAGCAAACCACGGGTAACGCCGGGAGCCGACTCCAGCTCGAGGTGTGGACGGAGAATCAAAGAGCCGAACGCGTGACGTTCGGCGAAGCGGAGGTTGAGCTCGCATGACTGGACGATTCGAAGGTCGGACGGCGTTGGTGACCGGCGGCGGACGGGGGATTGGCGCAGCCACGGCGAGGCGCTTCGCCGCCGACGGCGCGAAGGTCGTGATCTCCGATCTCGATCTCGAACCAGCAGAAGCCGTCGCGGCGCAGATCCGGAGCCAGGGGCGACAGGCGCTGGCGGTCGCCTGCGATGTGACGGATCGCCTCTCGGTGGAAGCGCTCGTCGACCGCGCCGTGAAGGAGTACGCAGGCCTGGACATCCTCGTCACCTGCGCCGGCATCCTCCGCGACAACCTGATCCACAAGATGACCGACAACGACTGGGACCTCGTCGTCGACACCCACCTGAAGGGGACGTTCCTCAGCGCGCAGGCGGCGCAGCGGGTGATGGTCCCGGCGCGCCGGGGCAAGATGGTGTTCCTGTCGTCCAATTCCGCGCTTGGCAACCGCGGACAGGTGAATTATTCGGCAGCCAAGGCGGGCATCCAGGGAATGGCGAGGACGCTGGCGATCGAGCTGGGCCCCTTCAACATCAATGTCAACGCGGTCGCACCCGGGTTCATCGAGACCCGGATGACGCAAGCGGTCGCCGAACGCACGGGGATCGACTACGAGGATTTGAAGAAGGCGGCCGCCGAACGGACGCCGTTACGACGGATCGGCCGCCCGGAGGACATCGCCGGCGTCATCAGTTTCCTCTGCAGCGACGACGCGAGCTTTGTAACCGGGCAGACGATCTACGCGACGGGCGGACCCTAACCGAGAGGAGACGTCATGAGCATCGCGGCCCGCAATCTCGTAGTGACGACCCGGCAGGGACAGGTTCGGGGGGACGTGAGTGACAGTGTGGCGGCGTTCAAGGGTATTCCGTATGCTGCGCCCCCGTTCGGACCGAACCGCTTCCAACCGCCACGACCACCGCAATCGTGGGACGGCGTGCGTGACGCGCTCGAGTATGGCCCGGTCCCACCGCAACCGCCTTACGCACCGCCGTTCGATCAGCTCCTGGGTGATCAAGGCCGCCCTGGAGAGGACTGCCTCAACCTCAACGTTTGGACGCCTGACCCGAACGGTGGCGGTCTGCCGGTCGTGGTGTGGATCCACGGTGGCGCATTCATGAGGGGCTCCGGCGCGATTCCAACCTACAATGGCAGCCGCTTCGCTCGCGACGGCGTGGTCTGCGTCACGATCAACTATCGGCTGGGAGCGGACGGCTTTCTCTACCTGGGCGACGGGGTCGCGAACCGAGGGCTGCTCGACCAGATCGCCGCGCTGGAGTGGGTGCAGGAGAACATCAAGGCCTTTGGCGGAGACCCGGCCGGGGTCACGATCTTCGGTGAGTCGGCGGGCGCGTTCAGCGTCGCCACGCTGCTCTCGATGCCGCGTGCGAAAGGCCTCTTCCAACGAGCGATCGCGCAAAGCGGGGCGGCACAGCACACGAGCTCGGTGGCAACGGCCCAGCTGGTCGGGCGCAATCTGGCCGACAAGCTCGGCGTGGCGGCGACGATGCCGTCGATCGCGGCCGTCTCTCTGGATCGCCTGGTCGAGACGCAGGCCGAGTTAGGGCAGGAGCTGGCCGTCCGGCCAGACCCTGTACGGTGGGGCGAGGTCGCGGCCAACGGAATGATCTTCGAGCCGGTCGTCGACGGCGAGGTGGTGCCGGCACGTCCAATCGAGCGGATCGTCGCGGGCGCAGGTGCTGACGTCGATCTCATGGCCGGTACGACCACGGAGGAGTGGCGCTTTTTCCTCGTCCCCACGGGCGCGATCGACCGCGTCACCGAGGAGCGCCTGTTGACCACGGCCCGCGTCATGGGCCTCGATGTCGAGCACGCGTTGTCGGTGTACCGGGCGTCCCGACCGCAGGTAACACCGGGCGATCTCCTGAGCGCGCTGATCACCGACTGGTTCTTTCGTATCCCGGCGATCCGGCTTGCCGAGGCGCGCGAGAAAAATCGCGGGTCGACGCATATGTATGAGTTCGCCTGGCGCTCGCCCCTCTTTGACGGTCGCTTCGGAGCCGTCCACGCGCTCGAGATCGGATTCGTGTTCGACAATCTCGGTATCAAGGGCGCCATGACCCTTGCCGGTAACGAGCCACCGCAGGCCCTCGCGGACGTGATGCACCGCGCGTGGGTCGCGTTCGCCACCAATGGATCGCCCGGATGGTCGCCCTACGATTCACGCGCGCGGACAGTGATGCGCTTCGACGGGGCTGGCGGGGTCGTCACGGTCGACCCGGATGCCACCGAGCGTCAGCTCTGGGACGGTATTCGCTGAATGTCGCTGACTACCGTCAAGTGCGCCCACAGCGTCCCGGCAACGGTCGATCGCGTGATCGCGGCGTTAGGCCGGCGTGGGATCACCGTGTTCGCGCGCATCGACCACGCCGGTGGAGCGCGCAAGGCCGGCCTCGAGCTGGCTGACGAGGAGTTGGTGATCTTTGGTGACCCGCGGGCGGGCACGGTGTTGATGCAAGCCGATCCGACCGTTGGCTACGAGCTGCCGCTCAGGCTCCTCATATGGGACGCCAGCGGTCAGACCCTGATTGGCTACCGGCCGCCGACTGAGCTACGCGACGACTTCGCCGTTGCCAATCAGCTCGAGATTCTCCGCCGAATGGAAAGTCTCTTAGGACAACTCACGACCGAGGCATCGCGTCCGGACGATCGCTGAAGCGGTCCGGCCCCGCCACACCAATCGCAGCGGGACCGAACCGTCGTGAACCTCAGGCGACACCGACTTTGGTGGGGGTCTTTGTACCTACTGATCTCCCTGCGAGGAAGCCAATCAGGGCATCGTTGATTTCGGCGCCGTGCGTCCAAGCAATGCCGTGCGGCGCACCCTCTATGACCAGCAATTGGCTGCCCTTGATTGCCTGGTGAGTGCGCATGGCGGTGGCCGCAATCGGAAGAATGCGGTCGGCGTCACCGTGGATGACCAGCGTGGCAACGTCGATCCGGGCTACGTCCTTGGTGAAGTCGGTAACCCAGGTCGGGGGACAATCGAAGGTGCCCTTCGGGGACGCACCGGAGGCGATATTCCAGCTATCGCGAACGACCTCGTCGCTGATCCGATTTCCGAGGAAGGTGTCCAGGTTGTAAAAGTCTTTGTAGAACCCAGTCAGGAACGCGAGGCGGTCCTTCTTAATGGCATCCTGCACCCCGCGGACGGCCGCGTCATCCAAGCCGCTCGGATTGTCAGGAGTCTTCGCGAGGTGTGGCGGGATTCCCGAGACGAACACCGCATTGCTCACCCGATCGGATCCATACTTTCCGATGTAGCGGGCGACCTCCCCGCCACCCATCGAATGTCCGACGAGTGTGACGTCACGCAGATCGAGCTTCGTGATGATCGTTTGCAGGTCTCCGGCAAAGGTGTCGTAGTCATAGCCGGACGTTGGCTGGCTGGACTTGCCAAATCCCCGCCGGTCGTACGTGATCACGCGATAACCCTCGCGGACCAGCGCGACGGTCTGCTTTTCCCAGGCACGTCCGCTCAGCGGAAAGCCGTGGATCAGCACAACAGGCGCACCCTTGCCGTGGTCCTCGTAATAGATGTCGATACTCGTTGAGTTTTCGGTACCGACGTTGATGTAGCTCATGGCAATCCTCCATTGCTTTCGCGACGAGCTGCCGGCAGGTCTTGACTATAGGCGCGTGAGTTCCGTCAGGCAACCATGAGCGGTCACTGTCCAGAGAGCGCGCCTGAGAGTGGCGTGTGGTCGAGGTCGCCTTCCGATGCGCCAGGCCCGAGGAACGCCGTGACGCCGCGGACATCGAGCGGTTCACCGCAATGAGAGCACACGGCGACTGGGTGCGTCACGTGCCCGCAGGCCGTGTGCTTGATCTTTAGAGGCGGACCGCCGGGCGCCGCCCATCGGTCGCCCCACTCGCGCATCGCCATGATCACGTGCCAGAGATCGCGACCCTTCGCGGTAAGCCGATACTCCGAACGCGGCGGGTGATCCTGGTAGGAGACGCGTTTGAGGATGCCATTGTCGACCAGGCCGTTGAGGCGCTGGGTGAGGATGTTGCGCGAGATCCGCAGGCGCGCCTGGAAATCGTCGAACCGCCTCACGCCCAGGAAAGCGTCGCGGACGATGAGCAGGCTCCACCATTCCCCGACGACCTCGAGAAGCTGGGCGACGGAGCAGTTCATGTCGCTAAAGCTGGTTCGCTGCATCCCCTTCATCATAGTGAGTTGCGTTATAGAACGCACAACGTTATGCTTGATTCTATGGCGGAATTGACCATTGCGACCGCTCCGGATACCGCTCGCGAGCGGAGCCGCATCGTCACGTGGGAGGATCCTTCCTTTGGTGCACGTCTCGCCCACGACCTCAGCGGGCTGGATTATGTCCGCGCGATCGCCGACGGCCGCATCCCGCCTCCGCCGATCGCCGCCCTGCTCGGGATGGGCCTCGGCGAGATCGAGCCGGGCCGAGTCACGTTCACGCTCGACATCGGCGAGCATCTCTACAACCCGATCGGGTCCGTCCACGGTGGCGTCTTCTGCACTCTGCTCGACTCGGCCATGGGCTGCGCGGTCCACACCACGCTTCCCCGGGGCCAGGGGTACACGACCCTCGAACTGAAGGTGAACCTCGTCAAGGCGCTGACCGTGCACACGGCGAACGTCGTCGCCGAGGGACAGGTGATCAGCTCCGGTCGGCGCGTCGTTACCGCCTCTGGCCGGATCGTCGGCCCGGACGGCACCCTGTACGCGCACGGCACGACCACCTGTCTGATCTTCGAGCCAGCGCTCAACAACCACTAGAGTTACTTGCTATGAGTCAGACGTGATGCAAACGGCCACCCGACATCGGACGTCCCGTCCCGCACGAGATCTGTGCCTGGCGCCCGGCCGCACGGTCGACGGTCCGCTCACCGAAGGTGGCCGTTACGGGCGAATGTTCCCCGACCTACGGGCAGCAACCTTCGACGACAACCGACTGCTTGCCCTTGGGATTGAAGGCAGCATCTGCGACGGCGGCCCATCCGACGCCAACAGCCATATCGAGGCAGGCCAACCCTTCTTCGGCCAGTACGTCGCGCACGACCTGACCGCCGACCGGTCACCGCTGCGCGCGAAGGCCGACGTCAACACGTTACGTAACATCCGCTCACCTCGCGCGAATCTCGAGGCGCTTTACGGCGGCGGCCCGGTTGGCTCGCCCTATCTTTACGACCAAACCGATCCAGCCAAGTTGCTTCTCGCGGCCGGCGGTCTCGATCTGCCCCGCAACCAGCAGGGCATCGCGCTCATCGGCGATCCGCGGAATGATGTGCACGCCTTCATGACAGGGCTCCAGGTAGCTTTCATCCACGCACACAACCGCCTGGTCGACCGGCTGAGGGAGGATGGAGTTCCCGAGTCTGAGCTATTCGACGATTCGCGCCGAGCTCTCTGTTGGCACTTCCGGTCTTTCCCGACCTGGCGGGCTTCCTGCCGCTGAAGCCGGAACACGTCATCGATTGGACGCTGCTCTTTGATGTGCCGAGCCACCCGCCGGCACAACGCGCCAAACCGATCGATGGACAGCTGCCCACGTCGCTTATCCGCCTTCCGGAATCCATCACCGGCGTGGTCGAAGTCGCCGCGTACCAATCGCTGGCCGCGCGAGACCTGCAGCGCGGCGTGGGTACCGGCCTGCCATCCGGCGAAGCGGTCGCCCACGCCGTCGGTGCGCAACCGCTGACGCTTAAGGAGCTCGCCCTCGGTGACTGGCAGGATGAGACGCCTCTGTGGCTGTATATCCTCCGCGAAGCCGCCGTTCGCGGCGCAGGTGACCACCTTGGCGAAGTCGGTGGCCGTATCGTCGCCGAGGTCATCGTCGGCATCATCCGCAGCGATCCTGAGTCCTATCTCACCAACGATCCCTCCTGGCGCCCGACGCTGCCATCCCACGAGCCGGGCAACTTTAAGATCCGGGATCTCCTCATCCCGGTCCGCTAGAACTCCCCGTCGGCTTGACAAGTAGCGCTAGTTAGTGAATAATCACTACATGGCTCGTTTGGAGACTGCCAAGCAGGGCGGGGACCTGCGTCACACGGCCGACGAGCGCCGGGCTGAAGTGCTCAAAGCTGCCGTGGCCGAATTCGCGCTCCACGGCCTCTATGGCACCTCGACGGAGATGATCGCCAAGCGAATCGGCATTTCGCAGCCATACATCTTCCGGCTCTTTCCTTCGAAAAAGGAACTCTTCCTGGCCGCGGTCGACCAGTGCTTCGACCGGGTCGAGGCGGCCTTCAGGAACGCGGCCCAGGAATCGGCC
>WNFA01006500.1_pt1 | contig 10061 bp, 7 predicted proteins | sample 5400481 | NCBI WGS metagenome assembly WNFA01 (sample SAMN13153340, study PRJNA577476) | soil metagenome | isolation source: 120 cm saprolite under Douglas fir tree site 2 hole 1 replicate 2 | place: USA:California | collected 2015-04-18 | reverse complement strand
TAAGCCAGCAGGGCGACCGCAAGGGTCGCCCCTACATTTGATATCTTATCATAGAGAGATGTGTTTTACTTACCTCCAGCAGTTTGAACTCGCCCCGCTCTATTTCTGCCACCAGCCTGGAAGTTTCTCGCCATGCAAACTCGTATTCAGCCTGCAAAATCTTGCCCTCCTGTAAGGCAGCATCAAGCTCGTCGGCATCCAGTACCCATGTTTCCTCGGATGGGGCGATGACAATGTCCAAATACAGATCGTCGTACCAGGGAATCAGTCACGTACCCAGTAAACTTCGGGCTATGAAGGTATTCGGCATAAAAGCGCCTCTGGGGAACTCGTTTCCACCCTGGACGATCAGCGAACTTGCGTTTCAATAAGCGAGTCCTTTATTTTTTAGCATTCCAGAGTGTTGTGCGCGCGTCGGTACTTGATGTGCGCCCGGCTTCGATAAATGTGCGCCGCAGGAGATATCCTCCCACCAGCACCAACACCGAAATCAGTAATCCGCCACCTGCACGCCTTTGCGGGCTTCGCCTTAGCAGCGACAACGTTTGCAGCAGCCACGGCACCACAAGCCCTGTGCCGAAGACAAAGCGCCAGAAGGTCATACCGTGTTCGCCTGGCCCTGTACCAACGAGCGGGCGAGCTGTACGCCCAGAGCCGCGCAAAAAAGCGAGGATACCCGCCATCTCGGTCAAGAGCGCCACCCATTCAAGGCGCTCCAGCTTGTGCAGGGTCCGCGCAGGTGCATTGCTGAGGCGCAGGAGCAAAGATATCAGCGCTGAGCTGGTAGACATCGCAGAAGAGATAAAGACCGCCCCCAGCAACTTGCTGCGCGACCACAGGGGAATACTGGTAGCTGCCAGCAGCACCCCGGTATAGCCACCCAGGAACATGCCCAGCGCGGTTCCTGGGAGCGCGATCAATTTTTGCGGCAGCGCGGCCAGCAGACTCGCTCCCCACCATCGCCCCAGCAGGCCATCTCTGGCTGCTTGAATGGTCGCCGTAATGCCGCTGACCAGCCCGAAACCAAGCAGCGCCCAGGTACCCATCGACATTGGTGACCTGACCTTGAACATGCGCAGCATGTTCAGGAAGCGTTCGGGCCTCCCCAGGTCCTTAATCAGCAGGAATGGGCAGGGTAGCACAGCCAGCAGAGAGGCATAGTAACCGGCCCGCACGACGGCTCTATCTTCACGCGAGCCAAAGAACGAGGCAATAGTGGCTATGATATAACAGCCCGCCCCCAGCCCACCAAAAAAGAAATACCAGATGATTTCCCAGCGCCAGAGCGGAGCCTTCAAGACAGGCCGGTCGTAGTATGTCGTCTCTTCTTGTTCACCTTGAAGATCTGGTGTGTAGCCCGTGGTCAGCGCTGCTAATTGCTCGGCAATGCTGTATGGTGAAAGACCTTCTGCGATAGCCTGCGCAAGACGAGTTTCCTCCATCGAGAACCCTCCCTATGCTTTACGTTGGGGTCTCCATCCATCCGGGTGAAACGTAGGGCCCGATTTATCGTGGCCACAGCCGATTTATCGGCCTAGCCTTGTACATCACCCCAAAGGATGGAGAGCCTTATGTTGAATAGATGATCCTATTCTTTGAAAAAGAGAATGCCGAACAAGCCGAGCACCAGTGCTGCCACAATCGTCCACAGCGATGCAGGCACAACATTGTTGGATGGACGTGGAGGATTTTCTGGCAAGTTATACACCTTGGGTTCGTCCAAAAGGAGAAAGAAGGAGTTCAGACCCCTTCCCAGGATGTGGTCATCCACACCATAGAGGTGAGCCTCGCTCACCCCGCGCTCATGTAGAATGCCGAGGCGCCTGCGAGCCTGCTCTTTGAGCTGCCCTACTTCGCCGAAAACGATTGAGTCTGTAGGACATGCCTGCGCGCAGGCGGGCTCCAGCCCATCCTTCAGGCGATCGTAGCAGAGCGTGCATTTGTGCGCGCGGTGGTCGCCGCTATCATCACGAGCAATTACCCCGAATGGGCAGGCCACAACGCAATAGCCACACCCGTTGCAGATGTCTTGCTGCACATAGACCGTGTCGAACTCCGTACGGATAATAGCGCCCGTCGGGCATGCCTCCTGGCAGGGCGCGTTGGCGCAGTGCTTGCACACATCACTGCGCATCAACCAGCGTTCAGTATTGAAGAAAGGCAGTGCCGTTCCCGGCGGCGTCTGTGGAATATCGGGATGAATAAGTGGAATATCAGGCACCTTGTTGAACCCAGGTGATGTAGGGGCGGGGCTTGCCCCCGCCCTGGTCCCTGCCTGGGGGGCAGGTAATGCCCCCGCCTTGCCATTGGTTGTCCTGCCAGCCCGCCCGATCTCTTCGATGAACTGCACGTGCCGCCACGTAATCGCGCTCAGTTCGCCCGTATTGTCGTAACTGGAACCCGTCCAGACGGGATCTTGTGCCGGAAGCTCATTCCACTGCTTGCAGGCTACCTCACACGCTTTGCAACCAATACACAGGCTGGTATCCGTAAAAAAGCCCATGGCCGGTTGTGGCGGTGGAGGTGATTCCTTGCGCAGTGGCTCCAGCAGACCCTGCATCAACCCAATCAGGGTTGATTGTGTCCCATGCTGGCGAGAAGATTCAACTGCCATAACGCTCTCCTTTATCTTATGGGAGGCGTCCAGGGCGCACGTTGCAGGTAAACGCCTTGGCCTCTTCTATACTCACATTTGGTTCCAGCACCATGTGCGCCAGGTCGTTGGTGATGCTGCCCTTACTCTTCCCCTGGAAGCCCCAGTGGAACGGCAGGCCTATCTGGTGTACCGTTTTCCCACTGATACGCAGGGGCCGCATGCGCCGTGTCACCATCGCTCGCGCTTCGATCTCGCCACGGGGTGTGTTGATGACCATCCACCCCCCGTGTTTGATCTTCCGCTCGGCCGCCAGTTCAGGACTCAGTTCGGCGAAGAGAGCTGGCTGCAGGGCATTGAGCCAGGGCATCCAGCGCGTCATGGGTCCACTGACATGGTGCTCGGTCAGCCGGTAGGTCGTCACCACGATGGGGTAGTGCTCGTCGCCTACTGCCGCGAGACGGTTGTCGGGACGGTCGCGGAAGTACTTTGCTGCCGGGTTGCTCTGCTGGTGATACAGCGCATTATATACAGGTGACTCCGCTGCCTCGTAATGTGTGGGAAGCGGTCCATCCTTCAGCCCCTTGGGGGCAAAGAGCCAGCCCTTGCCGTCGGGCTTCATGATGAACGGGTCGCTGCCGGCAATGGCGTCCATGCCTGTTGCGCCAGGGGGTGGTACATAATCTGGCGCTTTAGCCACAGGAAAATCCGGCACATCCACACCGGTCCATTTCTTTTGCTCCTCGTCCCACCAGACGTACTTCTTACGCTCCGACCATGGCCGGCCCTGAGGATCGGCCGAGGCGCGGTTGTACAGGATACGCCGGTTGGCGGGCCAGGAATAACCCCATTGCAGGAAGGTGTAGCCTTCCGGGTTGCGCGAGGCAGCGCGATTGTTGCCCGGCTCTGGATAAACGCCGCTGTAAATCCAGGAGCCACAGGCCGTACTGCCATCGTTCTTGAGCGCCGCAAAGCCCGCTACATGGGGCGCGTCGCGTAAGTTGTATATCCGCTCTTCCGTGCCTGTTTGGGCCGGTCGGTGTACATAGTAACCGTTGAGCTCTTTCAATACCAGCAGGGCATCAGGCTCGTCCGGAATACGTGAGCCAGCTTCCAGTTCTTCATCATCATAATCCCACGTCAATGCCTGCAACGCGCGATCTCGCGGCTCCCTGCTTTCGGCGTACAGTTCTTTCAAGCGCCTGCCGAGGTGGTAAACAAACCAGAGATCGGAACGAGCGTCTCCGGAGGGATCGACAGCCTTGTCCCGCCATTGCAGCAGGCGCTGCGTGTTCGTGAAGCTGCCTTCTTTTTCAGTAGAGGCGGCTGCAGGCAAGAGGAAAATCTCTGTCTTGATAGTGGTCGGATCAACCTGGTTGGGATGCGGCTCAGGACCGCGATACCAGAATGCTGCTGACTCAACTTCATAGAGGTCGCGCACCACCATCCAGTCCAGCTGCTTGAGGGCCTCTCGCTGCATGCGTGAGTTCGTACTGCCTGCAGCGGGGTTCTGGCCAAAAAGGAAGTAGCCTTTGACCTTGCCATCGAGCATGACATAGCTGGTCGTGAGGTGCGAATGATCTCCTATGATCTTGGGTATCCAGCGATAACAGCAATTGCCTTCTTCCTCGTTGGCTGCGTCGCCATACCATGCCTGGAGCAGGCTGCGAATATATGCCGGGAAGTTAACCCACCAGCCTGTTTTCTGCCCCTCCGCGGCGGTATACTCGGCAAGCGTCTGCTCTGACTTCACGTTTGCCGCTACACCTCTCTTCTCCCCCTCGGTAGTCGCGTTGGCCAGGTTCTCAGAGCGAGGCTTTGCTGGCAGCATGGCGCTGGGCTGCGGCATGTAGCCGGACAGCAAATCATAGAGCGTTGGCACATCTGTTGAACCCTGGATGGATGCATGCCCGCGCAGGGCCATAATCCCGCCGCCGGGGCGACCGATATTGCCCAGCAGGAGCTGTATCATGGCGGCGGCACGAATAATCTGCACACCCTTGGATTGTTGTGTCCAGCCAACCGCGTAGCAAATGGCGGAAGTTCGCTCGCGTCCAGAGTTCTCGATAAGCGTTTGCGTGACCTGCAGCCACTGTTCACGTGATACCCCGCACACGTTCTCCACCATCTCGGGTGTATAGCGCGCAAAGTGACGCCGCATGATCTGGAAGACGCAGCGCGGGTGCTGTAACGTGGGGTCGCTCAGCGGGCGGCCATGTTCGTCGCGCTGGTAATCCCAGCTGCTCTGATCCACGTAGGTCTCTGTTTCAGGATCATAGCCGGAGAACAGGCCATCGAGTTCCTCGGGGTCGCCATAGTTCTCGTTAATCAGCGTGGCCGCGTTCGTATAGTGTGCCACGTAGTCCTGGAAGTAGCTGTTGCTTTCCAGCAAATGGTGGATGATCGCGCCCAGGAACACAATGTCACTTCCCGCTCGTGTAGAGACATAGAGATTTGCCAGAGCCGAAGTGCGTGAGTAGTGTGGATCAACATGGATGACCTTTGCCCCACGCTCTTTCGCCTTTACCACATTGGCATAGGCAATAGGATGGGCCTCGGCCATATTGCTGCCCATTATCAAAATAGCATCGCTATTGACGAGATCTTGCGGAAATGTGGTGGCGCCGCCGCGCCCCAGCGAGGTACCCAGACCGGGTACAGTGGAGCTGTGTCATATACGGGCCTGGTTCTCGATTGAGACGACTCCTAGCCCGCCGCTGAAGAGCTTTTTCATTAAATAATTCTCTTCAACATCCAGCGTCGCCCCACCCAGGGAAGCAATGCCCAGCGTATGGTTCACTTCGCGGCCATCAGGCAGCCGTTCCACAAATGTCTCGTCGCGAGTCTTCTTCACGCGCTGAGCAATCTGCTCCATCGCCCAGTCGAGTGATTTCGCCTCCCAGTGGTCGCTGTAGGGAGCGCGATAGAGCACCTGTGTCAGTCGGCTGGGGTTCACCGTGTACTGGAAGGTGGCTGATCCCTTGGGGCAGAGCGTGCCGTGATTGATCGGGCTATCCGGGTTGCCCTCGATATCGATCACCTTGCCATCTTTAACATAGACATTGAGGCCACACCCCACGGCACAGTAAGGACAGACACTCTTCACTACCTTCGCGTCGCGAATACGTGAAACCTTGTTGCGGCTTTCGCTGCTGAAAGGCTCTACCCTTGAGCCTACCTCCATAACCTGTGACACGGTAGCTTGTACTGCCTCAGGCAGTGATAGGATACGTTCTTCCATAGAAACTACCTCGATTCAGGAAAGGGATACTGCAATCGATCTTGTTTATCGCTTACCGCACGCTGATATTCTACCACAGGCGGTAGATATATCGAGTGACGAGGCCAGGATGCAATATCATCGCGTGGCGGGGCCGTGTTGTGTGTGATAGCCCCGCCATCGAGATATCGATGCTGGAGTGTATTGCCCTGCAAGGATACTTATTGCCCTGCGCCAGCAGTGACTTCGATGATGTCGCCCCGGCGTCGTGCTAGTGCGCGAGCGACCAGCGGTAGGGCAGCGCTTACCAGCATGAGAACAGCGATGATGTAAAGCGGTGTAGCATAATCAATGCTTTTACCCGCACCAAAACTGGTAATCAGGACCGGGCCAACAATGCCACCTGCACTCCACGCGGTGAGCATCGCACCATAAATTGTTCCGGCGTTTTTTGGTCCGAAAAAGTCGGTGGCGAAGGCTGGCATCGTACCGAAACCGCCACCATAACAGAGTGCTATGATGGCTGCAGGAACAAGTAGTAGTGCAAAGCCGGTGATCGATGGCAGCACAGCGAAGGCGATCACCTGGATAATGAACAAGCTCAAGAAGGTGAAAGGGCGACCAATGCTGTCTGACAGCCATCCCCAGAACAGGCGCCCTATGCCATTGAAGACCGAAATGGTGCTCACAACGATGGCAGCCGTCAATGCATCAACACCAGTGAACTTCTGCGCTAATGGCGAGGCTACAGAGATCAGTGCTGCGCCGGCGGTGACATTTAATGCAAGGATGAGCCACAGAACGTACCATCTCGGGAGACGTAGGGCCTCAGGAAGTGTGTACTCCCGCACGGAGCGGTCTGCTTGCTGTCGAGCTGAAGGAGTCCAACCAGTAGGAGCATAGCCTTCAGGAGCTGCGCGGAACACCTGTGCTACAGCGACAATAATTACAAGATAGACTATACCCAGATAGAGAAAGGTACTTCCCACCCCAACAGACTTAAGTAATGCTGCGGCAACCAGTCCCGTGATAAAAGCGCCTCCTCCAAAGCCAGCCACGGCCAGGCCGGTGATGAACCCTCGCCGGTCTGGGAACCACTTGATGAGCATCACGAGCGCCACGATGTAGCCAAGGCCGATGCCGATGCCCCCAATGATGCCAAAGGTGAGATAGAGTACGATCAGATTGGGCGCAGCAAATGCTGCAAGAATGACACCCAGCCCATAGAGGATACCAGCAGCGGTAGCAATAACGCGCGGACCAAAGCGGTTGTTTAAATAACCGCCAAAACCGGCTGTGATGCCCAGTGCAACCAGCACAACACTGAATGTGATATTTGTCGGCTTCAACTGCGCTGCCGCTAGTTGAGCAGACGGTACATGGTAATACAGCGATGCCACCGGCTTGAGAAAAACGCTCCATGCGTAGACAGAGCCCAGGGCGAGCTGCATACAGAAGGCCGCAATAGCGATGATCCAACGATTGGGAAGGGACGAGTTACTCGCAGAAGAACTGCTCACGGATGACTCCTCTCTGAATGATTCCACAAATCGAACAGTAGCAGTACGAGAGCACCCAAAATGACGGAGATGGATATGTAGCCATACGGCTGAGGTGAATGATTCATACCCAACTTATCGTTAAGTATACAAGAAAATTAATGATTCCTCAAGAACAGTTTCTGCAAATCTCCTCGTAGGGTCGGTTCATATCCATTAGATGGGTGCCACCTGTAAAGGAAATCTTGCAGCTACATCCTGGCAAGCTGGTAAAGATTCATATATCGGCACTAGCCTATTTGCACTATTTGCAGCGTACACGCTAGTAACTGGCGCTGATCTCAGGTACAGTATTCTTGTGGATTAACACAACCATTTATTTTGAGTGAGGGCTTGTCATGTTCTCTTCACCTGAACCTCCCCGTATCACTAACCCCCTGCGTAATACGAGCGAAAAGCTGGGCGATCCAATGATGGCTCCTGTGCCGATTACCAGCGCGAGACTACCGGTAGTGATCCCCGGTTCTGGCAGGCGGCGACAAGGTTCTCCGCAAATATCCACGTCACCCCGGCGGCGTCCAATTGTCTTTGCTATTGTACTATCTGGCTGTGTTGTGATGCTCGCCGCTGCGGCCCTTTTCGTTGTTCCATTGGATAACGGTCAGGAGCAAATTAGTGGTTTGCAGGCCTTTGGTAACTGGATTTCGACCGGGCAATTTGGCGCGCTCAATCCTTCACAACATGTAGACCCGCCTACTCCCACGCCTGCCTTACTGACAAATGATGGCTACTGTGGCGGCACCAGTCTCTGGGGAACATGTGCCACTGCCATTACTGTGAGCGGTGTCATGGGAACGGGACATTTGCATCGTCCAATACTTGGCGCAGTAATTACGCAGTATTTCGGGCATATGGAGTACCAGTTGTGGTGCGGCTGCTGGAGACCACACACCGGCATCGACCTCGCTGCCCCCTTTGGCACTCCCATCATGGCTGCTGACAGCGGCCAGGTGATCTGGACGGGTTGGGACGTGTCGGGCCTTGGCTGGGCAGTCAAAATTAACCATGGGCGCTATGTCGCTACTGTCTATGGCCACATGGAACGTTTCATTGTCAAGGTTGGTCAAAATGTGACACGCGGCCAGGTTATCGGCTACGAAGGTAGCACGGGCGCCTCTACTGGACCGCACCTGCATTTTATGGTGCTTTACAACAACATCTGGGTGAACCCCTTGAACTACGTCCAACTGCCGTAGTCAACGGCGCTGTGTTTCACCGTCCTCTTCGCAAAACAAAATACAAAAGGGCTGGCATCAAATACCAGCCCGATCGTATGTATAGATGTATCTACTAAGCCTGGACGCTGACCTTCGGACGACGGCGGCTAATCGAGCCACCCTTGCGACCTGCGACCTGCGCCTCTTCACTCGTCCACTTGTGCGCTGTGCCCAGTGCATGGGCGGCTTTTCCACCCTTACTGGCAATCTCGCGCTTCTTCTCTGGACTCATCGATGCAAAACCTCGACCATGACCTCTCTGTACCTGCATTATCTTTTTCCTTTCGTGAGAGTTTCAGACCTTGCGTGCCTCACTAAACACACACTGCAAAGGCCCCCTACCATAAACACGTTCTTACTTCTGCTCCGTAAAGGTGCTTTTCTCTAGGCACCGGAGCTTGAACACCAGTGGATAACTATCTACCCGCGTCGCTTTACTCTTGATTGGTAGTCCGTTCCATAAAGCAGTGTGCAACAAAAGGCAATGCCATACTAGCTAAAATAGTTACCCGTTCTCCACGTGCCTCCGATTGCAGTGGAGAGTGCATACCACTACTTACAGCATAACAGCCTCCTCAATTGAGAACAAGTCAACAATGAAAAGACTCAGCATTCTCTAAGGTGGACTCAGCAATTTCTAAGGAATTGCTGAGGTGACTTTTGGGTGGGACTGAGGTGGATTTTTTCCAGCAAGCGTGCTCAAACGGTGGCTTTTTTGTCCAGTCGTGTCCGTCGTTGTTCGCTTGCAATCACCTGTTTTGCTGTCAATGCCGTGAGTGGATAATATGTCTCGACGCCCTTCTGAAGTGGATGTATGGAATGAGTATGAACTACATTTTAAGGTGCTAGCTACTTAAGCAAGGCATATAGAAGAGCGGTGCTAATCATGATCAGGGTTTCACCAGGGTGTTAGGCATCCATTACCTTTGCCCATCAAGATTGAGATCGTTGGCATCCGTTTTCAACACACATCATGATTTCCTGTCCCAGTCTTGATGGACGTCATTGCAAGTTGCTAAAAGCCCTGCTGATAGGCATTCTTCCCCTTTGGTTGGGTTCCTCCTATCCTACCAGAGGTTTCACTCACCTGTATACCTGTTTGAAGGGGTTCGCCAGTAGTATCTTGACAAGATACCGCTGGCGAATCCTTCTCGACCGCATCGAGATGGCATTGTAAAGAGCGCGTCTGGATCTCAATCACGCTGAAGGCTCATGGATCTTCAGCGTGATGCAGAACAGATCAACGCTTGCATCTTTTGCTGGGCATCTGCTTGGTTCATGAGTGTTGGCCGATCCGAGTTTGTTCACAGTGCACCTGTTGCCTGGCTGTCTCATACCAATCTGCGTTCTAAGAGACATTTCTAAAATGAGGGAAGTAGGTCATAGAACGGAGATGCTCAGGATCGGCTTCCAGCTGGTTAAGTCCTTCACACACCTTGTCAATCACGGCATCAAGAGAGGGAAGAGCGAGA
>WNFA01006159.1_pt1 | contig 10061 bp, 8 predicted proteins | sample 5400481 | NCBI WGS metagenome assembly WNFA01 (sample SAMN13153340, study PRJNA577476) | soil metagenome | isolation source: 120 cm saprolite under Douglas fir tree site 2 hole 1 replicate 2 | place: USA:California | collected 2015-04-18 | reverse complement strand
TGGACCGGACTGCCGCTCACCCAGGATGCCTGGTCGCAGCGGATCTGGTTCCCCTCCTGGAACTGTTGTTTCTGATCGGCATCGGGCTGGTTCTGGCCACCGGAGGGCTGGGGGTGGCGATCACCCGCCGCCTCCCCCCGTTCTTGACACTGGGCGAGCGGCTGGTGAGCGGTCTGGTCGCGGCCGTCGTCGGGGTGGACATGCTGGGCGTCGTGCTGGCCCTGGTGCTGGGTCTGCACCCGAGCGTGCCGCTGCTGATGACAGCACTGGCCACATTGGCTGCCCTGGGCCTGCTGATCGGTCGTCCCACATGGCGCGCGCAGTTCATCCGAGACTGGGAGGCCGGCGCGTGGTGGCCGCGGTCTCTCGCCGAGCGGCGGCTGCTGGCGGCGATCATCGTCGTGGGTGCCGCGCTGGCGTTTCTCTTTGGCCGAGCGGTGGAGGTCACGCCCGCGGCCTGGCTCGCGCACTACAACAACACCTGGTCGGACTGGTCCTTCCACGCCGCCTACACCACCACCTTCGTGTACGGCCAGAACCTCCCGCCGCAGAATCCTCTGTTTGCCGGGACCCCGTTCCGCTATCCGTTCGCGCCCGACTTTGCCAGCGCCCTGCTGATGGCGGGCGGCTGGAGTCTTCCGGCGGCGCTCACCTGGCCGGCCTGGGCGATGGCCACGGTGGCGCTGTCCGGGCTCCTGCTCTGGGCCCGACGCCTCACCGGCAACCTGGGCAGCGGAGTGATCGCCGTCGTGCTCACGCTGCTGGGCGGCGGTCTTGGCTTCTGGTTCTTCTTGGGCGACGCGGCCCATCAGGGGGTGATCGGGGCATTCCTGCACGCCTCGCAGTCCTACGACCGCTATCCGCCCCCCGTGAACATTCAGTGGTACAACCCCATCCTCAGCTACTACCTCCCCCAGCGCTCCTTCGTCTTCGGTGCCGCCATCGTGATGGCCGTGCTCCTGCTGCTCACCGCGGCCCTGGCGGAAACACCGCTGCTCGCCTGGCGGCAGGCCGTGGCCGCCCTCGGCCAGCCCCGGCGCCAGCTCGACGGGCATGGCGTGGCGTTTTTGCTGGCCGGCGCCCTGGCCGGGCTGCTCCCCTGGTTCCATGTTCACAGCCTGCTGGTCGTGGGCATCGTGACGGTCGTCTGGGCGCTGCTCTGGCCGCGTCCCGCCTGGCTGCTGTTCGCGGCAGCGGTGGTGGTCCTGGCGCTGCCGCGACTCGCGGCGGCCATTCCGGGGGACCTGAGCGCCCCTAGCGCGCTGCATTACCCGCGCCTTCAGCTGGGCTGGGTCGCCAATGACGGACTGCAAGGATGGAACATGCTCCTTCTGCCGGTGGTCTGGGTCTGGTTCTGGATCAAGAACACGGGGGTGTTCCTACCGCTCCTGCTGATCGCGCTCCTCACGCCACTCGCGCTCCCGCACCGCAGCCGTCTGCTGTTGGCCCCGTTCCTGGCAGTGTTCCTGGCGGCCAACGTGTTCGTCTTCCAGCCCTGGGAGTGGGACAACACCAAGGTGCTCGTGTTCTGGTACCTGGCGGGAGGCGTGGCGGTGGGAGCCTGCCTCGTCGTGGTGGCCCGGCGCTGGCGAGACGGCTGGATCGCCTCTTCCGTCGTCGGACTCACCCTGGTGGCGTCGGGCGTACTCTCCCTGAGCCAATGGCTGCCCCCGCAGGGCCCCACGTTTTCCTGGTTCAGCCGGGAGGACATCGCGCTCGCCGATTCCATCCGCCAGTCGACCGATCCGCACGCGATCTTCCTGACCGGGGACGAGGTGACCAATCCCATCCCAGACCTGGCAGGACGTCCTGTCCTCATGAGTTATCGCGGCTGGCTGTGGACCTACGGGATCGACTACTCGCGGCGTGAGTCAGACATCGCGCAAATGTTCATTGGCGCCCCCAACGCCCTCGATCTTCTGCGTCAGTATCGCGTGAACTACGTGCTCATCGGGCCGGAGGAGCTCTCCACCTGGCATGCGGATCCAGGATTCTTCGACCGCTCGCTGCCGCTCCTGACCAAGACCGAGCACTACCGCGTCTACATCGTGCCGCCGCCGCTGCCCGACTAGCCAGCTTAGAATGAGCGGGATGCTCATCCGCCTGGCGATTCACGTGGTGTCGCTGCTCGTCGTCTTCTACTTCATCTGGAACGTCCACTCTGGCTTCTTCGTGGCGGCCGTCATCATGGCGCTGATCCTGGCCCTGGTGAACGCGGTGATCAAGCCCATCGTGCTGATCCTGACGCTGCCGATCAGCATCCTGACGCTCGGCCTGTTCGTCATCGTGATCAACATCCTGCTGTTCGCCCTCTCGTTTGCAGTCCTGAACGCGTTCGGATACCACTTCGATATCTCATTCGGCCGGATCGCCCTTGGATGGCTGGTGTACGTGCTGATCAGCACGGTCTTGACCCGCGTGATTTAGCGGCGCAGCCTCCTTCGGGCCGCCCGCGCCATCGGCTGCGACAGGAGTTCAGACGGCCCGGTTCCTGCCAGTTTGAGAGCCGGGCGACGTTGAAGCGGGCATGGCCATGCCGGCCTATACCCCGGACATCCAGGCGCCCTCCGAGCGCCTTCACTACTTCCATCCGTTCCGGGTTGGCATCGCCACCGTGGTCATCGTCGGGGTTTATGCCGGCCTGGCCTTCTCCCTGGGTGGCAACCACAGCGGGGCTGCGGGGCGCCTGGCTTTGGCGGTGGTCCTGGTCATGGCCGGCGTATGGCGGACGTTCCTGCCGCGCACGCTGAGCGCCGACGCCACCGAGATCCGGTGGAAGCAGGCGTTCCAGCCCGTGGAGACGGTGCCCCGCCACGACGTCGCCGCCATCCAGTACGTGACGACCGCCCGGCCCGGCACCCCCCGCTACTACTTCGTGAACCGCGACGGGAAAGCCATCCTCTGGGCTGACCGCTTCACGCCTGCGCGGATGGCATCGTTCGCCTCCTATCTCGGGATCCCGATGCGACCGGTCAGCGTCGCCCCGGCAACGAACGCCGCGGCCGACGCCGCGGTCAAGCAGAACGCCATCGTGGGATCACGCCGGACATTTATGGTCGTGATGGCGGTCGTCGCCCTGGTCGGCCTGGCGGCCACGGTGGGCGCAGCCTTCTGGATGACCCACTCCAGGGCCGAACTCGCCGCCTATCGGCGAGCCCCGCTCTGCCGGGAGGCGTCGGCCGACCCGTTAGCCTGCCGCTTCGACGCGCCGGCGGTGGTGACGGACTTTTCGGCCAGAGGCCACATCGACATTCGGTTCCCCGCGGACGTGCCTACGTTTCACCACAGCACGACGTGGGTTCGGCTGGGCAACGGAGCGCAGCCCGATCCTCCGTTTGCCGTGGGGGACACCGTCCAGATCGAGGTTTGGAACGGGTACCTCCTGGCCATCAACGGGGCGGCGACGGACGAGCTGGGCACCCTCGTGTCGAACTCGAGCTGGCTGCTCGTGGCGGGGGCGGGCTTCTTCCTGGTCGTACCCCTCATGGCGCTCCTGCTGGGCTGGAAGGGGCCTGATTCGTGGTTCGTGGACCGGACTGCCCCGGCCGCTGCGCCCAAATCGGTCCTCGACAATCCGCCCGCGGTCCCGGACCAGCCCGGGCCGAAAGAGAAGCCCGGGGCGATCGAGCGCTTTCCGGTGCGCGACCTCGGGGACGGCGCCGGCGACGGGTGGCCGACCCTGGTCAGCGTGCCGGACTTCGACTATGCGCGCTACGATCAGAACCCGAGCGCCACCGGTATCCCCGCCTCCGGCGAGCGGCTCATGGCCAAGGCCCCCGCCCATTACTACGGCGACCCGGGAACGCCATCGATCCTGCTGCTGACCGACCGTCGCCTGGTGGTCCTGGGGCCGACCCGCTTAGAGATCCCGCGAGGGCGCATTTCACTGCTCGCCTACTGGACGGTGCGCGACTCGATCGCGGTCACCTACGAGACGATGAGCGGTCCGCGCGGCATTCTCGTCACCGGGCCGCAGTTGGTGCTTGTTGGAGGACCGAAGACCAACATGCATCGACTCTTCGAGACCATGCAGGTCGCCTTCACCAACCCGGATCGAATCGGCGAGCCCCTCGTGATCGTCCGACCGATCGGAGCGTGGGGCCGCGGGATGGTCGCGAGCAGCCGACTGAGCCACCGCCTCTGGCTGGCCTGGGTCGGTTAAACGCGAATCCGGCCTAGCGTCAGAAGGCCCATTGGCCGCGGGTGAAGGCGATGCTCAACACCACCAGTGCCGAGAGCGAGGCCACCGCGACCACGCCCTGGACCCACGCCACGCGAACCCGGCCGGCCAGCACGAACAGGGGATAGAGCGCTAGGAGATAGCGCGGGATGCTCAGCCAGAAGGGCAGGAAGGTCACCAGGACGGTCATCACCAGCGCATACGTGGCATCGCTGGGCCGCAGCCGCATCCAGCTGAGCAGCGAGACGGCATAGGCAACCGCGGCCCCCAGCAGCTCGCCGGCCCCTACGGTCAGGCGCAGCCAGGGATCCCGGTTGGCGAACCATCGGGTCGCCTCGATGGCGCCGGTCCAGGGGGCGCTCAGCCAGTGGAACCAGTGGCGCCGCTGGACGTCCACGAAGGCCAGCGCATCGTGAAGCACCCACCAGTTGACGGCGAGGTAGCTGACCAATCCCAGGGGGACGAGTGCCGCGGCGGCCAGGGCACGCCGGCGCTGGCTTGGCGCCAGCGGCAGCGTCGCCATCTCCACCAGCAGGAACGGGAGGAGGGCGATGCCGGTCACTCGGGAGGCCGCGGCCAGCGCACCCAGCCCGCCGGCCGGGAGCCACCGCCCGTAGCGGGCGGCCAGCACCGAGCCGAAGGCCAGGGCGCAGAACAGGCCCTCGCTGTAGCCGTTGAACAGGAAATATGCGGTCGGAAACAGGACGAAGAGGGCCGCCGCCCTGAAGGCGGCCGCCTCATCCGAATCGAGCCGGGCAATCTCGTAGAGCAGAACCGCCGCCACCAGCGAGCCCGCGTTGGAGATGGCCAGCGCTCCCACGGCCAGCGGGACACCGGTCAACCCCAGCAAGGCAATGGCGGCCGGATAGAGCGGAAAGAACGCGATCAGGTTGCGCAGGTCGCCGGTGGTGGCATAGCCGTGGCCCGCCAGGTAGAGGTAGTGGGAGGCATCCCACTGGCGCCACTGGAGGAGCACAGTGGTCGCCGGGTCGGCCGTCCGGCCGGACGCGACCAGGGCGGCCAGGACGATCAGCAGCTTGACTCCTAGCGCCAGCCCCACGATGCCGAGCCACGCCCGCCATCGCGCCTGCGGGCTTCGGAGGGCGGGTTTAGTACGATAGCCAATCGACGGCGTCGCGGCCGTCTGTGCCATTGCCCGTGAGTCCATCAGCGTGGCTTCCAATCTTTCGTGGGATCGCCGCGGAAGTCCGCCTCGGTATTGCGCCCCTGGTCGGCACGCCCCGCGGCCAGGAAGTGGTGGGGCGCGGGGTGGGCGGCGACCGCACCGTCTATCTGGACGCCATCGCCGAAGGGATCGTCCTGCGCCACCTGGAAACAGCGTACCGTAGCGGTCTGCGGTTCCGGCTGCTCTCCGAGGAGCTCGGCGCGCGTGACTTCGGCGGCTCGGACCTGGTGCTGGTCGATCCCCTCGATGGCAGCTTGAATGCCAAGTTCGGCGTTCCCTATTACGCCATCACGCTGGCGGTCAGTGCCGGCGACCGGCTGAAAGATGTGCGCGTCGCCTTCGTCGTGAACCTCGTGAGCCAGGAGGAGTTCTCCGCCGAGCTGGGCCAGGGCGCCTTCCGCAACGAGACGCGCCTGCACGCCGCGGGGGGTTGGTCGAATGGGCGCTTTGGCATCGTCCAGGTTGACGCGCCGCACCCGCTGGACGCGCTCGACCGGGTGCGCGCCGTCCTGGCCAGGGCGGACCGTCTCCGTATCCTGGGCTCCGCCGCGCTCAACCTGTGCCATACCGCTACCGGCGGGATCGCCGTGCAGCTGGCGCCGCTTCCCGTCCGGACCTTCGACCTGGCCGGACCCTTGCTGATCCTCTCCGAAGCCGGCGGGCTGGCGACGACGCTCGAGGGCGGGCCGCTGGACGACCTCTCGTCCGGGCTGACCACCCGCTCCACGCTGCTGGCCGCCGGTTCTCCGAAAGTGCATGCCGACGCGCTCCGGCTCCTGAGCGCCGCGGCAGCCTGATGCTCGAACCAGAAAGCACGCTGTTCGTGCTCGTCTCGTTCGAGGGTCCGGACGTCTACTCGCAGGCCGGCGGGCTGGGGGTGCGGGTCAAGGAGCTGTCCCGGGCGCTGGCCGACCGTGGCTATCGCACCCATCTCTTCTTCATCGGCGACCCCACCCTGCCCGCCCAGGAGGACCTGGTCGATGGCCGGCTCACGCTGCACCGGTGGTCGCAATGGCTGAGCCAGCGATTCCCACTCGGGGTGTACAGCGGGGAGGAGGCCAAGATTGCCGACCTGAACCGAAGCCTGCCCGATTACCTGGTCCGGGAGATCGTCCGTCCGGCCGTGGCGCGGGGGTGGAGCGTGGTGGTGATGGGCGAGGAGTGGCACCTGACCCAGTTCATGAGCATCCTGTCAGACGCCCTCTACTTCAACGATCTCCGTGATCGCTGCCTGCTCCTCTGGAACGCCAACAACCATTTTGGGTTCCATCGGATCAACTGGGGCACCCTCGGCTTCGTGACCACCATCACCACCGTCAGCCGCTACATGAAGCACATCATGTGGCGTTGGGGGGTCAACCCGATCGTGATCCCGAACGGCATCCCGGGCTCCATGATCGCCAAGGTTAGTCAGCTCCAGGTGCGGGCCATCCGAGCCGCCGTCGACACCCCCGCCTTCCTCTTCAAGATCGGCCGGTTCTCCCCGGACAAGCGCTGGCACCAGGCGGTGGCGGCGGTGGCCCGCCTGAAGGAGCGGGGGGTGCGCGCCCGGCTGCTCATGCGGGGAGGGCTGGAACCCTTCGGCGGCGAGGTGCTGGAGTTCGCCGCCTACCAGGGGCTGCGGGTGGCCCAGCTGTCGCAGACGATGTCCGATGTGGCCGGCCTCGCCCGCATCGTGAAGGAATATCCCGACGCCGACATCTGGAACGTCACCGCCTTCCTCCCCGACGACCTGCTACCTCCCCTGTACGCCTCGGCCACGGCCACCCTGGCCAACAGTGGGCATGAGCCCTTCGGACTGGTGGGTCTCGAGGCGATGGCCTCTGGCGGCGTCGCCTTCGTGGGCGCCACCGGCGAGGACTACGCCGAGCCGTTCCAGAACGCCATCGTCATCGAGACCGAGGACGCGTCCGAGATCGTGGCCTATGTCACCTGGCTGGCGGACCACCCGGAGAGCACCCGCAACCTCCGGATCGCGGCCCAGCGGACCGCTCGCGAGTACACCTGGCAGCGGGTGATCGACATCCTCCTGCGGCGCCTGGAGTTCATTGCGCTCCGCCAAGGGCTCCAGAGCGTGCCGGTCAGCACTGCCGCCCCAGAGAGTCCGCCCCCGAGCACGTCCGTCCCAAAGACACTGGGCAGGGAGTCCACCGACGTCCCCCAGAGTGCGCCCCCCAGCACCTCCGTCCCTGAGACACTAGGCAGGGAGTCCACCGAGCATGCCTAACGCCCTGGTCATCTACATGGTCGCCCACCAGCCTCGCCGGGTGAAGCTGCCGGCGCAGGTGATCCCCCGCGGGATGAAGCCGGAAGCCATGGACGCGCTGATCTTCGACGAGGCCATGGATCGCCGCTACTTCGAGAAGGTCGCCCGCTATTGCTACCGGCCGGCCACCGAGATGTTCCAGACCCTGGTGGAAGGTGGAATGAAGATCTCGCTCGGCTTCTCGTTTTCGATCATCCGCCAGATGCGGCTGTTTGGGCCGGACGTCCTCACGGGTTTCCAACGGCTGGTGCGCCACCCCAACGTGGAGCTGGTCAATGTAGAGCCGTACCACTCCTTCATCTTCTATCTCGACATCGAGACCTTCAGTGAGCGGATGGCCTGGAGCAAGGCCCAGCTCGAAGAGATCTTCCAGAAGCCCATCGCGATCACCGACACCACCGAGATGTTCATGGCCAACGACGTCTACTTTGCGCTGCAGCAGGCCGGCTACAAGGCCGCGGTCATGGACGGCCGCCCCTGGGTGCTCGGCTGGCGGGAGGCCAACCACATCTACCGGTACCCGGGCCACGACATGCGGCTCTTTACCCGGCACTACGAGCTCAGCGACGACGTCGGTTATCGCTTCACCAACCGGGAGTGGAGCAGCTGGCCCTTGATGGCCGACACCTATGCCGAGTGGGTGCGCTCATCGATGGGGGATCTCGCCTTCCTCGCCTGGGACTTCGAGACCTTCGGAGAGCATCATCGGGCCGACTCCGGGATCTTCCCGTTCATGCACGCCATGCACGCCGATTTCAAGCGGCACAAGATGAACTACTTGCTTCCGTCAGAGGCGCTCACCGCCTTTCCCACGGCCCATGAGATGCCGTTGCCGGACTATGGCTGTACCTGGGCGGGCGATGGGGGCATGGATTTCTTCCTGGGGAACCAGGCCCAGCAGGGCATCTTTCGGCTGATGCATCACGTCTACAACAAGGCGCGACTGACCGGCGATCCCCACCTGCTCGATATCGCCGAGTGGCTGCTGCAGTCGGACAACCTGCACCTGATCCAGTGGTTCTCCAAGACCGGAAGCCAGGCCGAGGTATCGGCCTACTTCACTCCTGACGAATGGTGGGAGCTGGGTGGGCTCGGCATTTTGCGCGAGCAGCAGCGCGTCTACCTGAACTTCCTCCGCGCGATGGACGCCTTCGTATAAACAAGCCCCCTTCCCTCCCCCTCCCCATGGGGGACGGGACAAGCAAGGGCAGGGTGTTTACGGTCGGGCACGGCACCCGGCCGCTCGACCAGCTGGTGGCGTTGCTCGCCGAACACGGCATCACCCAGCTGGCGGACGTCCGGCACTTTCCGCGATCCCGGCGCAACCCGCAATTCAACCGGGACGCGCTGACAGCCGAGCTGCCCCGGTACGGCATCACACTGGTCTGGCTGGGGGAGGACCTGGGTGGCTTCCGACCAGGAGGCTACCAGGCGTGGATGGCGACCGCCGCCTTCCGTCGCGGGCTGACCCAGCTCGAAGAGCTGGCACAGCGGCAGGTCACGGCGGTCATGTGCTCGGAGACCCTCTGGGTTCGGTGCCACCGGCGGTTTATCGCCCGCCAGCTGGTGGCCCGCGGGTACCCGGTTACGCATCTGTTGCAAGTTGGAAAGGAGGGCCATGAGGAGGAGCCCCAAACCCAGGCCCAGTTTGCACTGAGCGTGAATTCAGGGTGAATTCGGGGGCCTGCAAGAGGCCCCCGCCTAGCCCGTCATATACAGAAGGTTCCTACGGGTGTCCACCACTGCCTTGTTCGACCTCTCGCTGGTCGGCATCGGGCTCGGCGCGCTCCTGCTCTTGCGCCTGGCCGGTGGCTCCCTGCCCTGGGGCCACCTGGTGATCGCGGTTGGCCCGGACGGCCGGCCCATGCGGCCTCGGGTGAAATGGCATCTCTGGTCGGTCAGCCGGGGGGAATCGCCCCGGTCGGCCGCCCTGGCGGGGTTCACCTCGGTCGCCCTGGGCGTGACCTCGGTGGCGGCGGTCACGCCACGCATTGCCCAGCTGGTCCTCCGCCCCATCCCCTCCAAAGAAACCTCCCTGCTGGTTTTCATCGCGGCCATGGGCTGCATCCTGATCCCCCTGGGCGTCACCGTCCTCCTCCGTGGCCTGATGGACGTGCTGGGCCGACGGGCGACCATGAGCGGCATGGTGGTGGGGTTGCGCCGGGACCTGGGCATGCTCGGCCACTCCTACCACGTGGCCATCCAGCCCGGCAGCCGCTCGCTGGCGCCCGGCCTCTGGGCGGAAGCCTTCCGCATCAATCGCGCGGCGTTCAAGTCGATGAGCCCCGGGGACCGAGTGACCGTCGAGTATTCGCCCCGGCTGCACTACGTTTACCGGATGGAGATTGCGCCGCCGGCCACGCGGGCATCGACCGGGTAAGATAGCTCCCCGTGGCGCCTCCCCTGCATGTGGCCCTCGTGTGGCACAT
>WNFA01016636.1_pt1 | contig 10062 bp, 7 predicted proteins | sample 5400481 | NCBI WGS metagenome assembly WNFA01 (sample SAMN13153340, study PRJNA577476) | soil metagenome | isolation source: 120 cm saprolite under Douglas fir tree site 2 hole 1 replicate 2 | place: USA:California | collected 2015-04-18 | reverse complement strand
GCTGGGTAGAGCCGGTCCTGCTCCCAAGCGGAGCAGTTGGCCGGGTCCTACGCAACGAGTTCGTTGCCGAAGTACGGGACGTGCCTACTCGCCGAGAAGCCCAGGCGCTCGTTGACGATAAGCTCCGCAGCCTGAATCAAGGCTCTCACAAGCCACAGGCTGTTGTCACATTCCGGCCGTTCGTCGAGGAGCACTGGAAGCCGAAAGTCTTGCCTTCATTCAAGCCTTCTACCGCCGAAAGCCACGCGGTCCTATTGCGCAAGCACCTGCTCCCGTATTTCGGTGACAGGCGTCTGTGCGACATCGGGACTGCCGATGTGCAGGCCTTCGTGATGGAGAAGGCTCAAACCGGTCTAGCGTGGAACACGGTGAAGAATCTTCGTAACCTGGCGAGCCGTATTCTCCGGACAGCAGTGGAGTGGAACTACCTCACTTCCAATCCAGCCCGAGGGGTACGGCTTCCCACCAAACAGCTCGTGCGTCCTACCCGAGTGATCACAGTCGAGCAGCTCCGCGCGCTTCTTCGAGTACTGCCAGAGCCCGTGCGGACGATGGTTCTGCTGTGCGCTTTCACCGGGATCAGGGCGGGCGAGCTGTTTGCACTGCGGTGGCGTCACGTCGACCTTGAGCGTGGCGTCCTCCAGGTGCGCGAGGGTGTTCACCGGGGGAAGTTTGGTCCACCGAAAACTCGGAGCAGCGTTCGTGACCTTCCACTGGGAAACGTCGTGCTGGCTGCCTTGCTGGCACATCGGAAGCGCGTCGGACAGTTCAGTCCTGACGATCTGCTTTTCCCATCGCGGAGGGGAACGGCGCTGTGCCGAAACAACCTGCTACGGCGGGTTGTCTACCCTGCGTGTATTCGAGCAGCCATCCCGAGAGTGGGTTGGCACAGTCTGCGTCACTTGCATGCCACGCTTCTGAGCGAGGCAGGAGAACCACTCAAAGTAGCGCAGGCGCAATTAGGACATGCCGATTTGCAGACCACACTCGGCGTGTACACGCACGTGCTGCCCGAATCCCAACGCAGGGCGGTGGAGCGAGTTGAATCGTAAATTTTCCCAAACTTTCCCAAGTCCAATGCAGAAGAAGCAGGAAGCAAAGAGGCGGGGAGCAGAATTCAATGATTCTCGAAGGCTTAGCTAAACCAAAGTGGCGCGCCTGAGAGGATTTGAACCTCCGACCTCTGGTTCCGGAGACCAGCGCTCTATCCAACTGAGCTACAGGCGCGCAGCGTGCCCCTGATCTGCTCGGGGCACTCAACAGCACAGCAGAGAAATTGTAGCGCGATTCGCGGCCGTGGGCTAGTCTCCTGGCGCTCGGCCAGCGGCGGCCGGGTCGGTGGCCCAGGTGAGGTCGCGGTAGAGCTTCAGCTTCTTCAAGCGCGCTTCGGCCAGCCCGTCGGCGATGCGCGCGGTCGAGATGCGTCGCTCACGGGCAAGCTCCAGCACGCGCCACATGCGGTCGTAAATGCGCTCGAGGCTCGGCCGGCTATCGGCGCGCTTCAGCAGATAGAACTCTGCGCCGCGGATCAGCCCGCCGGCGTTCACCAGATAGTCCGGCGCGTAAAGGATGCCCCGACGCGCCAGTTCGTCGCCGGCTTCGGCCGAGGCGAGGACGTTGTTGGCCGAGCCGCAGACGATCCGCGCCCGGATACGCGGGAGCGTTTCGGTTGAGATCACTCCTCCGAGCGCGCAGGGCGCCAGCAGGTCGCAGTCGGCCCGCAGGATTTCGTCCGGCGGCACAACACGCGCGCCCAGCTCGCGTCCGGCCTGCTCGGCGCGCTGGGCGTCAACATCAGCCACCAGCAGCTCCATCCCTTCTCGCCGCAGGATGCGCGCCAGCCACAGGCCCACGCTACCGACACCCTGCACGGCTACGCGCGCCTTGACGAGCCCAGCGAACTTGAGGCACGCGCGCATCCCATGCCAGATGCCGAGGGCGGTATGCTCGCTGATGTCGCCGAGCGCCAGCGAAGATTCGCAGGCGACGTAGTGCGTGCGGCGGCCGACGGCGGCGAGGTCGTCGTCAGTGATCCCGACATCGCGCCCGGTGAAAAACCGCCCGCGGAGGCTTTCGACCAGTTGCCCGAGCGCTTCAAATGCCTCGGCGCGCTTCAGCCCGGGATGCAGGATCATGACCACTTTGCCGCCGCCGCAGGGCAGCTCGGCGAGCGAAGCCTTATAGGTCATGGCGCGGGAGAGCCGCAGCGCATCGGCCAGCGCATCGGCCTCGGTGGCGTACGGCCAGATGCGGATGCCGCCCAGGGCCGGGCCGAGCGTCGTATCGTGGATGGCGAGAAAGCCGCGGAGTCCCGTGGCGCGGTTCTGCAACGCGATCACCTGCTCGTGATCGTGCGCTGCCATCTGTTCAAACAGGTTCATCGCCGCTCTACACTTCCCCCCGGAACAGGATGCCGCAACAGGAGTTCGCCCGGCGGAAGCCGGTCGCCCTCAGCCGCGGGCAAGGCTGCGGATATGCTTGGCCAGCTTCTCGATCTCTTCGGTCTTGCGAACCAGCGAGACGGAAAGCACCTCCGCGGAATTGGTCTTGTCCACTTCTTTTTTGAGTTCCTCGGCGAGTTCGAACAGGCGCTGGACATCCCGCTTGATGTCTTTCTGATTCATCTTGAGCAAGGGGCGCGGGTCGAGCTTGGGAGGAGGCTCGGGCTCACGTGTCTGCGGAAAAGGCGACTGGGGACTTGCCTGGCCGGCAAGCCTCCCGGCCCCGGAAAACAACAACGCAAGGGCCGGCACCGTCAACCGGAGAAGATTTCTGCGTCCTGCTTCCATGGCAACCCCCTTCGTCCGGCCGGAGGTCGGCCCGACGTCGTTCCATCGAAGCCCGTCGCCCAAATTCGGACTGGTGCTTGAGTTCTCCCGGGGCTTCGAAACGAATGATATAATCGCTGCCTTTTAATTCTATGACGAATTCGGTCTCCAAGTGGACGGAGTTTGCGCTCGCCAGCGGGCTGCGGGTGCTGGGGATCCTGCTGGTTGCCATCCTGCTGAACCGACTGTTGAGAGTGGTAACCAAACGACTGGTCAAGATGGCTTCCTCCCAGACGCGTGTGGCGCAGATGCGGGAGGAGCAGACGCGCACCATGGCCGGGCTGCTCTATAGCGCAGGCACGGCCCTGGTCGTGACCGCGGCGGTGCTGACGGCGCTGCCGGAATTCGGGGTGAACATCACACCCATTGCCGCCCTGGGCGGGCTGGCGACCGTTGCCCTCGGGTTTGGCGCGCAAAACGTGGTGCGGGACCTAATCAACGGCTTCTTCATTGTATTCGAGGACCAGTACGTGGTGGGCGACACGATTCGCGTCGGTGAGACAGTGGGCCGGGTCGAGCACCTCACGCTCCGCCGCACGGTGCTGCGCGACCCGCAAGGCGCGCTGGTCACCCTGGCCAACGGTGATCTCCGCCAGGTGGCCAACCTGAGCCGCGATTGGTCGCAGCTGTTCGTGGACGTTCAGGTGCCCGGCGAGACGCCGGTGGACGCGGCGCTGGCGGCGCTCGAAAAGGTCTCCGGTGGGCTCCGCGCCGACGCGGCCTGGTCGGCGGCGCTGGTGGATGGACCGCGGGTGCTCGGGGTCGAGTCGCTGGCGCTGGCAGGGGCCACGCTTCGCCTGCAAGTCCGCACCGCCCCGACACGCCAGTACGATGTGGCGCGAGAGCTGCGCCGCAGGATCCTCTCCGAGTTCGAGCGGCAGGGGATCGCTTTGAGCGACGTGCAGCGCGTTGAGCTCGTGGGCAGCGGGCAAGTTTCGGAGTCGGTTGCAGACCATGTCAGTAAAGAATAACAAAGGGGGATGAAACGATGGGTCAAGCCTCGCACGAGCAGGTGAATCTGATGCTGAAGCTCTACGAGCTACGCACGGAGCCCCGGCTGCGCCAGGCCCGGGCCTGGTTCGCGGAGCATTTCGTCGGCTGGTGTGGGACCGCATCCGGGGCGTCGCACCGGCCTGGCGGGCGGCGTTCAAGAACCCGCACGTGTTCGCCAACCTGGAAGCGCTGTGCCAGAGGCTTGAGGCTTGGCGCGAAAAGCGCGCGCCAGGCTCAACCGCGGCGATGAGACAGATGTTGGAGCAGATGATGAAGGCCGCCGCCGCCAAATGACCCTGGAAGAGGCGCTGGTGTTGGTGTGGCGCCAGGCGCTCGAGGAAAACGCGAACCTGGTGGAACTCGAAGGCCGGCGTTTTCCTGTGCGCCGCACGCAACGCCGCCGGCTGCGCCAGGTGGACTTCGAATTCGCGGGCGAGGCTCTCCGCGGGATCGAGCAAAACCCGGAAACCAAATCGCGGTGGGCGGAGTTGGCGCGCGCCGGTCAGAAGGTGATGCAGTTCACTTCCGCCGGGCGCTACCTGGCGAACGTGGCAGCGGGAAAGCTCACCCTGTACCGGCGGCCGAGTGCAGGGGAAAAGGAGGCGCGTTCAAGCCGGGAGAAGTCCGCGAGCTAGCTTCGCCAAGCTGAGGTTCCGGGGACCGGCGTGCTGGCGCCCGGTCGAGCGCGGACAATCTGGGTCGACTCTGCAGATCGCTCGACCAGAGCCGCACCGGTGTTCCATGCCTGCTTGACCGGCGAGCGCCCCGAATATCGGAAGTCATTCAGCCGTCTCTTCTCGAGCGCCGTGCCGCCCGCCACCGGACCGTGCGCTAACGCTGGCCGGGCTCGAGCGTGATGCCCTCTCCATCCGACTTGTGAACCACCTCCAGATTTTCCTCTGGCGTGGCCAACTCGACGCGGTTGCGCCCTGCGGCTTTGGCGCGATAAAGCGCATCATCCGCCACGCGGAGCAGTGCTTTGGCGTCCGCGGCACGCCACTCACCGGTGGAGACTGCGCCGATAGAGAGCGTCGCCGCGATGGCGCTTTCGACGATCTCCACCGGGTGACCGCTGACCGTGGCCCTGAGGTGCTCGGCGCGGTCGCGGGTCGTGGTGCTGTCGCAGCCGGGCAGGACGATAAGGAATTCTTCTCCGCCATAGCGCCCCACTGCGTCATAGACGCGCACGGCACCGGTGAGCCGCCGGGCCGCTTCCTGCAGGACCTCGTCGCCAGCCAGATGGCCGTAAGTGTCGTTGATCTTTTTGAAATGGTCGAGGTCGGCCATCAGGACGCCCAGCGGGGCGGCCTCGCGATGGGCGCGAACCAGTTCCCGTTGCAGCAAGTCAAGGATGGCGGCATGATTCCACAACCCGGTCAGCGCATCGTGGGTGGCCTTGAACAGGAGCACCTCCTGGGTCGCCACCAAGTGATCTTCCAAGTCCAGGATGCGTTTGCCCGTGCGCAGGCGCGCCTGCAGCTCCTGGGGGTGAAAAGGCTTGGTCAGGTAGTCGTCGGCACCGGACTCCAGCCCATCGACCACGTCGAACTTCTCTCCCTTCGCCGTTAACAGCAGAATGTAGACGTACGCTTGCGTGACGCGCTTGCGCACTCTCCGGCACACCTCCACGCCGTCCATTCCGGGCATCATCCAGTCGAGCACGGCCATTCGCGGAGCCTCCTCGCCTTCCAGAATCTCCCAGGCCTCGGCACCATCCTTGGCCACCGCAACCTCGTAGCCCCATTTCTTGAGGAATGATTCAAGCATCCGCTGCAGGACCGGGTCGTCTTCGGCAACGAGGATCCTCACCGTGCAACTCCTTGGCAGGTATCTTCGAGCAATGGTCTTAGCCGCTCGATCTCTGCTTCGAGCGCCGCACAGGCTTCTCCGGCCTGCGCCAAATTACCCTCACGGCCCATCTGCTCAAGCCGCAGAGCCGCGGCGGTGGCCGCCGGCGCAGCGAAATTGCTGACTGTGCCCTTGAGCGTATGCGCGGCGCGCTCAAGAGCCCTGGCGTCCCCGCGGGCGACGGCTTCGCGCACCGCCCCGACCAGCCGGGGACAATCCTGCAGGAAAATCATCACCAGCTCGGCCAGCAGCTCCGTGTCCCCTTCCACCTGCGCCAGAAGCGCTGTCCCGTCCAACACTCCGTCAGGTGCCGGGGCGGCAATCGGCGCAGGCGCGGCAGATCCCGCTGGACTCTCGGCTTGCGGTGCGGCGTGCCGCTCGATCTCCGCGAGTAGATCCTCGGCTCGGACTGGTTTCGCTACATATCCATCCATACCCGCCCCCAGACAACGCTCCCGGTCACCCTTCAGCGCGTGGGCCGTCATAGCAATGATGGTTGTGTGTTTCCCATACGCTTTTTCCCGTTGCCGGATTGCTGCAGTCGCCTCGAGGCCATCCATCTCCGGCATCTGGATGTCCATCAGGACGACGTCGAATCCCTCGAACGCCGACTTTTCCAAAGCCTCCAGCGCTACCTTTCCGTTGCCTGCCACCACGACCTTGTGGCCGCGATTCTCGAGCAGCCGGACGGCGAGTCGCTGGTTCGTGGCGTTGTCCTCGGCGACAAGAATGCGCAAGGCGCGTCGGTCGGCGCGCACGTGCGTCGAGCTGACGCGCGCTATCGGCTGGGCCTCCTGTGGCCGCTGCCCGAGAACCGCCACGATGGCATTGAACAGTTCCGACTGCATAATGGGTTTGATGAGGTAGGCCGCCACGCCCAGGGCGCGGCAGCGCTCGGTATCGCCTCGCTGGCGGTCGGAAGTGAGCATCATGATCGTCGCCCCGGCGAGCTCCGGACGTCGCCGGATCTGCTCGGCCACCGCAAACCCATCCATTCTCGGCATCTGCGCGTCGAGCAAAACTAGCGGAAATGGTTTGCCGGCGCCAGATGCGCGCTCAAGCGCCGCAAGGGCTGAGCCTCCGTTCTCCTCCCCACTCGGTGCCATGCGCCAGCTCCGGAGCATCTCTTCCAGGATGCGGCGGTTGGTGGCGTTATCGTCCACCACGAGCACAGGCAGGTTCTCCAGGTTGACAGTACTTCCAGCCGGCGCCTGTTCTGGCGGAGCTTCGAGCCGGCCGAAATCAGCCGTAAAGTTGAAGGCACTGCCCTGACCGGGCTCGCTTTGCACCGAGAGTCGGCCACCCATCAATTCCACCAAGCGTCGCGAGATGGCCAATCCGAGCCCGGTCCCCCCATACCGCCGCGTCGTGGAGTTATCGGCCTGTTCAAACGCTTCGAAGATTTGCTTCTGCTTTTCGGGCGAAATCCCAATCCCCGTATCGCTAACGACGAAGTGCAGGCGGACGGCATCGCTCGACATTGATTCGATCTCCACCCCCACCACTACCTCCCCGCTGTTAGTAAATTTGATGGCATTCCCTACTAGGTTCACGATGAGCTGTCGCAAGCGCCCGGGGTCTCCTAGCAGGCGCGCGGGGACCGCCGGCTCCACCCGGTAGGACAATTCCAGACCTTTCCTGTGAGCCCGGATAGCCAGAGCCCTCAGAGTTTCGCCGAGGATGTCGCGCACATTGAATTCGACGCGGTCCATGTCGAGCTTGCCCGCCTCGATTTTGGAGAAGTCCAGGATGTCGTTGATTACGCGCAGGAGGCTGTCGGCCGAGGCCTTGACCATGGCCAGGTATTCGCGCTGGTCCAGGGTGAGTTCGGTGTCGAGCGCCAATTCCGTCATCCCCATGATCCCGTTCATGGGCGTGCGGATCTCGTGGCTCATGTTGGCCAGGAACTCGCTCTTGGCGCGGCTGGCCGCTTCGGCGGCCTCCTTGGCCTTCCGCAACTCCTCCTCGGCCCGCTTGCGCTCGGTGATGTCCTGGTAGAGTCCAAAGGCGCCAAGGAGCTTTCCACCGATCATCAGGGGCACGCCATGGACATCAACGTCGAGCAGAGTCCCGTCGCGGCGCCGCCGGCGGGTGGTCAGATGCACGCTTTCGCCCTTCAGAACGCGGTCGGTGATGGACACTACTTCGGACGCAAGTTCTTCAGTCATGATGAGGTCATCGAGCTTGGCGCCGACAACGTCTTCCTGGCGATAAAGGAACATGTGTTCGAATGCGGGATTGCACATCTGCACCACGTCCTGCGAATCATGGCCCACGATGGCCACCGGGCTGTTCTCAATCAGGGCGTTCAGATAGGCGGTGCGTTCTTCGAGTTTCTTCTCGGCCTGCGTGCGCTCAGAGATTTCCTGCTGGAGTTCGTGTGTGCGCTCCTCCACTCGTTTTTCCAATTCGCTTTGCGCTGCCTGCAGCGCTGTATCCCGGCGTTGGATCTGCGCCAACATTTCGTTGAAGCCTTCGATCAGCAGCCCCAGCTCATCGTTGCTGTGCTTCACCGCCCGGATGGAGTAGTTCTTCTCGAAAGAAACTATCTTGATCGTCCATGCCAGATCGCGGATCGGTTCCGAGATGGCTCGCTGGAGCCCTGAAGAGAGCAGGAAAGCCACCAGCAAGGAGCCGAGCACGGCTGGCAGGAGCACGGCGGTGTACCGGTTCAGGCGTTCGCGCAGCTCTCCCAGCTCTGCTTGCAGGTAGACGGTGCCGATCTTTTCGCCATTGAGCGCGATCCCTCGAAACACGACCAGTTGATTGCTGCCGAATCGGCTGCCTTCACCTTCCACGCGCGGTGGCGCAACAGGCGTGGCCGGATTCCCCCTCGCATAACTGGCGAATGCCCGGCCGTCGCGCGTATACACGCAAGCCGCGACGATGTGCTCCTTGGCTCGGAGCGCCCCCAGGATCTCTCTTGCGGAATCCGCGTCGCCAAAGGCGAGCGCGGCCGTGCTGTTCGAGCCGATCATGTCTGCCACGGTCATCAGGTCGTGCACCTTTGCGCGCCGAAACGTGTAACGGTCGTAACCTATGAAGGCCGCGCAGGCCAGCAGCAATGCGACGCTGCTCGTGACCATGATGATCAGCATGAGCTTGCGGCGGATGGAAAGATCGCGAAAGGTCCACATGTCAGTTCTTGCCTCGGAGCCCATCGGCGATGACGCGCCGCGCCAGGGCCAGCGGCTTGGAGCTGAGCTTCAACCGGGCGCGCGCCGCCGCATCTGTGTTGATTTCAAACCGCACCTTATTGCCTTCGGGGATGAAATTCACGGCTCCGCCGGATTGGACAAAGTTGGCCATCTCGCCGAGGGTTAGGACGCCCGACCCTTTCAGGCTCTCCAGAATCCGAGCCAGGTGTTTCTGCTTTGACGAATCTTGCCGCCACGCCCGGCCTGGCTAGCGCACTCCATCAGCCAAATCCAGGCCTGGGATCATGGTTTTGAGGGTGCAGAATCAAGCAGTTGCAACCCGGCAGAGATACGCCCAGCCTCGCGCACCGCTCTGACTGTTCCGATTGCGCCTGAGGTGCGCCGGTCTGAAACAATGCCGAGTCGTGGGGTCTTCCAGGCCAGCACACAGAAAACGGAGATGCGGCACGGGACGGCTCAGCACCGGAGACGATGCCAAGGCCGCTGGTCTTGGTGCAAGCCAGTAGTTGTTGGACTGCACGATTGACATATGCAAAGCCCGGGAATACGCTCCGTGGCGATTGCTTGGTTCAAATTCCTGGGTGTGAATTTCCGGCCGGTTTCCCGCGCACCACGGTGGAGTTCTGAACTCGAAGGAGTTTAAGCCCGATGCTCAGTGGCTCCTCTTGACTTGGCAGACCCCGGTATTGCCTTCTACCTGCCCTGGCGACAGCCATGCGGCAAATGCTCAACCGGATGGCAGGCAGCGACCATGGCATCCGCACCGAAGGATTTGCCGGCAGCTGAATGAATCATGAATCTCCCTCAAATTCTGGGATTCGTCGGAACCGGAGTGGTTGCAGGGGCTTATGTGCCCCAAATCTGGCACTTGGTGAAAGAACACTGCTCGGCGGGAATAAGCATACGGGCCTATTTCCTCTGGTTCCTGGCCTCATTGTTGTTTTTGGTCCACGCCGCCATGATTAAAGACATTGTATTTATTCTTGTTTAGGTTGTGAATCTGATGGCAATCGCCGCCGTTGTGTTTTATGCAAAGCGATATGAGAAGCAGATATGCCTGCTACACCTTGAGAAGTATCGTAAGGAGCTCAAGCAGCAGGAAAAGCGAGAACAGTAGATTGCGCGACAGGGTCACTGCGGCGCGAGCTGCCCTCGCCGGTGACGCACTGACCCAATCGCCACCACCAGCGCCACAGCGACCAGAGGCGCTAGGGTCACCAGCGCGGGCCGTCGCG
>WNFA01010099.1_pt1 | contig 10062 bp, 10 predicted proteins | sample 5400481 | NCBI WGS metagenome assembly WNFA01 (sample SAMN13153340, study PRJNA577476) | soil metagenome | isolation source: 120 cm saprolite under Douglas fir tree site 2 hole 1 replicate 2 | place: USA:California | collected 2015-04-18 | reverse complement strand
AATGCGCTGATGTTGAAATTCGTGGGCGAGATAGTGCCATGTTTTGAAGTTCCCGGCTTCTCGCGCGCATTTTTCGGTGCGATCATAATTTCCATCGTGAGCTGGTTGCTCAGTGCATTTTTTCGTGGGAGCGACGGACGTGTGCATGTGCTCACGCATCATACGCAAATCCGGCGGGTCCGGGGCCGTGTGATTGAGAAATGACGAAGCACCCGCCTTCGCTGTGCTACGGCGCGGCGGGCCCGCCTTTGCCCGGCTTCGCAGCGGCAGGCGAATGAGAAACCTTCGCCACGTTAAACCGAAGCCGATGTAACGATTTACGAATCACGCGGCCCGCTTCGTCATTCCTTCGTCATTCGTCATTTCGCATTCTTGATTTCTAAGCCAGATACTTGTTTAGCCGCGAGCGCAGTTCGGTTCGCGCGCGAAACAGGACGCTTTTTACGGCGGGAACAGAGAGATCGAGGACCTCAGCAATTTGCTCGTAACTAAGCTGCTCATATCTCCGCAGCACCAGGGCCATACGCTGACTCTTCGGAAGCTGCATGATCGCCTCCTCAATAGCTCGCTGCAGTTCCGATTCCAGAAGTGACGCGTCTGGAGCCGGGTTCGTCTCATCCCTTAGAGGGGTGTCCTCCACGCCTGGCTCTGATTGAAGCGAAACGTGCCCGCGACGTTTGGCACGGCGCAATTCGTTGAACACCAGATTGCGCGTAATTTTCAGGAGCCAGGTGGTGAATTTGGCGCGCGGGACATATCGACGTGCGCTTTTCCAGACCCGAATGAAGACCTGCTGCGCGATATCTTCCACGTCCGAGTTGCTCCCGAGCATACGGGCCACCGTGCCGGTGACGAGACTTTGGTGCCGTTCAATAAGCTCCTCGAATGCGGTCGTATCGCCTCGGCCCACCAGTTGCATGAGTCGCACGTCCTCAGCGTCCTCCTCCGATCTCCCTGGATTTCCTGGATCGTTGCCAGACATCGCTCACTTAGACGTGTACACGGGCGCAATTTGCTAACAATCTGGCGAGTGACAAAAATCTGCTCCTTTGTCACATTCGTCGCCATGGTTTTTGTTGCAAGCCGGAAGCGCGCTGTGCATGCTTGGTCGGCGAGGGCATTACCCTGGCCTGCGGATGAATTACCTGCTTATTCCAAAAGAACTTAGGCCGATTGCTGAAAAAGTTGAGGGGCGGCAGCGGATTTCAGAGGCTGACGCTCTTGTTCTCTATCGTTCAAACGATCTGAACGCCCTTGGAATGATCGCCAACGTCGTGCGCGAGCGAAAGAACGGCAACTACGCGACCTACATTCACAACCGTTACATCAATTATTCCAACATTTGCGTCCTCTCCTGCCAATTCTGCGCTTTCGCCGCCAAGAAGCGCGATGCACACGCCTTTGAATACGCGATTGACGAAATTATCCGCGTGGTGAGAGATGCGCTCAGCCTTGGAATCACGGAGGTGCACATGGTCGGCGGGCTGCATCCGACCTTGAAGAAAGATTGGTATCTCCAGCTTTTGTGCGAGCTGCGCGCGCTCGATCCCGATCTTCACATCAAAGCTTTTACCGCCATCGAGGTGCGTCATTTGGCTCAGCGGATTTTCCGCGTGCCGATCCGCGACACACTTGAAATTTTGCGTGAAGCCGGCCTCGGCTCTATTACCGGCGGTGGCGCGGAAATCTTCGATCCGGTCGTGCGCGACACAATTTGCCGCGGCAAAGAAACCGCCCCCGAATGGCTCGACGTTCATCGCACCTGGCACCGAATGGGTGGCCGCAGCACGTGCACCATGCTCTACGGACACATCGAGACGGTCGCCCATCGCGTCGATCATTTGCGTCAGCTGCGCGAATTACAGGATGAGACCGGAGGCTTTACCGGATTTATTCCGTTTGCCTTTGAGCCGCAGACCACAGTGCTCGCGCACGTAAAACGTGCTTCCGCATTCGAGCAGCTTCGCAATCTCGCCGTGAGCCGCATTTATCTCGATAACATCGACCACCTCACCGCTTATTGGGTCAGCCTTGGTTTGCCGCTAGCACAAGTTTCGCTCAGTTACGGCGTGGATGATCTGCACGGCACTATCCTGGAGGAAAAGATCTTTCACATGGCTGGGGCAACTACTCCGCAACAACAAAGTTAGGTGAGTAGTGAATTGTCTTGCTGTGACGGCACGGCACCGATTCCATTCACGATTCACTGATCACTATTCATCTTTGAAATCCCCACGCATCGGCTGCGTCAAATATCTCAACGCCCGTCCACTCATTCGAGGATGGGAAGGCGACGTGGAGTTCGATCATCCATCGGCGCTCTGCAACAAACTTGCCGCTGGCGAACTCGATCTTGCCCTCGTTTCCAGTTTCGAATTTCTGCGCAACCCAACTTATCAAATCGTTGATGATATTTCGATCTCGTCGGCTGGGCCGGTTTACAGCGTTATAGTCGCGCATCGCGGGGAGATTTCCGACATCGACGAAATTGAGATCGATCCCGCCTCGGAAACTTCTGGCAATTTATTGCGATGTTTGGTTGCGGAGTTGAATCTGGCTCCGCGTCTCAAACGCACAATGGCATCTGTGATCAGCGCCCGCTGCGCGCGTTTATTGATCGGTGATCAAGCCATCCGCTTCAGGCAAAAACACGCCCGGAAATTTCATTTCTGGGATCTCGGCGAACAATGGAATAAGCTTGTCGGTCTTCCGTTCGTATACGCACTCTGGTTGATCCGGCCCGAAGTTCGCGACTTCAAGCGCCTTGCGAACCGTTTGCGGGAAATACGCGATGAAAACGTAGCCAACATCGACAGCTTGATCGCCGAAGAGAAAGATTTTGATCACGATTTTTGCCGCCGCTATTACCGGGAAAACTTGCGCTTTAGCTTTGGAGAAAAAGAAAAGGCAGGTCTGCGTGAATTTAACAAACGTTGCTGGGAACAGCGCCTTCTCCAGTCGGAGCAGTTGGAAGCTGGACCCAGGGATTTGGATCTTCCGCTCCGCTGCGTATGAAGCGTGGCGGCGAGTTGCGGGTCGGCATTTCCGGTTGGCGCGGTGGCGGGGGAAGTTTTATCCGAAAGACTTGCCGAACCGGCGGGAACTCGAATACGCGAGCCGCATCCTGAATTCGGTCGAGATCAACGGCTCATTTTATTCGCTGCAACTACCATCGAGTTATCAGCGGTGGCACTCGGAGACACCAGACGATTTTGTTTTCGCAGTTAAAGGCGCGCGTTTTATCACACACATGAAAAAGTTGCGGGATGTCAAAACGCCGCTTGCCAACTTCTTTGCCTCGGGTGTGCTGGCTCTTCGCAAAAAACTCGGGCCGATTCTCTGGCAACTCCTGCCGAACCTCAGTTGGAACAAAGAACGGTTGGAAGAATTTTTCGAATTGTTGCCGCGCGACACTCGCAGCGCAGCAAAGCTGGCCAAAAAGCACAATGATTAACTTGAAAGCGCGCGCCTGGATGAAAGTCGATGCCTCCTACCCACTGCGCTACGCGCTCGAAGTCCGGCATAAAAGCTTCATGACACAGGAATTCTTCGAGCTATTGCGCAAACATAACATCGCCTTTGCATTCGCCGATACCGCCAGGAAATTTCCTTACGCTGAAGATTTGACCTCCGATTTCATTTACATCCGTTTGCACGGCGCCACGAAACGCTACGTCAGCGGTTACAACGACAAATTGCTGAAGTGGTGGGCTAACCGCATCGAGCATTGGCGCAAAGGAAAACAGACGCGCGATGCCAAAACGGTAGGGACATCGCACCGCGGCGTCCCTACTTCTCGACGTTTTCGTTTACTTCGATAACGACGCCAAGGTTTATGCTCCTTTCGATGCACAACGACTTGCAGCGCAACTCGGAGTGAAGTGCACGCTTCTTGGCGATTGAGATGACTGAGAACTCAACTTTCCGTCCCGCCGAGGCCAAGGTCGAGTTCGTTGAGCCGCCAGCACAGCCCCTTGAGACGGAATCGGAGTTTGATTCCCTCCCGATCGACCACAAAGGTACGCGGACTCGTGAAGAATGCATACCTTAGCTTCGTCCAGTTAACGCCTTTAGCGATAGGCGCCTCCCGGCGAGGCCGCAGATCCCTCAGCGCCGATGGATTGGAGATGAGTGCCGCCAGGCCTTCTGGAGTAGCGTAAGCATCAACGATCGCATCGATCAACGTCGGACCGAGTTTGCTCCATCGCTTGTGACTGGTCGCCGCGCGAGCGAACCGCGCAACAAGCTGTTTCTTCAGCGACGCTCGAATAGCGGGAAAATCCACACGCGCACTGATCGCTGCGCTATCGCCGGCCCGAAGCCCAACCGTGAAGCGCCAGAATGAAAAGTACGGCGATGTGCCATAAAGGAGCACGAGAACAACGCAAATGAGGGCTGTCCAGCGGATGACTCTCATTTAAAACTCCGATTCTCCCGATGGGACATAGGATATCTACTGTGAGTTTCGAAGCGTCTGAAGGATTAATGGGACGGCGCGGGGCCGATTTTTTTCCAATACTGAAGAATCCGTCCGCTACCCGGAGGAGACTCGAACGCTGTCGGGCGCGGGCCACCGGGCGGTCCCCAGCAAGCACGCTTGTGAGTGGTATCGATGATTTCGTAGATGCCGCGCGTCACTTGACCCGCATGCACTCCACCCACTACGATCGAGTCCACCTGTTTGGGTCTCGTACTAGGACTCACGGTGAAAGTCCCCGCTGGATGCGTTCCGACGCCGCTGGCCTTTTGGAAACCGGAATGTGTTGTGATCCGTGATCAGGATTGTTCTGCGCAGCACGCTTGCGGGCACAGGGCGACCATTTACCACGGCGCGAGTCAATTGCCAGGTTCCGGACAACCGTTCGTAATCCCTTTCGGCAGCAGCTTGTGTGGTTGAGCCGCCGAGCTCGCTATTTACGCAGCTTGCTGTGATTGCTGCCATCGCGGCGATCGACAAGACCCACATTACTTTAATCATAGGAAACGGCTATTTGTCGCGTCGAGCATAATTCAAAACCAGACGCTTCGAGCGTTTGCATCTTGTTGTCACGAAGTTCTGCGCGAATAAAGTAATTGGTGCCAAGCCGATGGATTATTGCGCCACCTGAGGAGCTAAACGGCAGGGAGATTTCGTGGGGTGAAATTTGCAGCTCGGCGTGCATCTCACGGCTGCTCATGCGCAAGGGTTTCACGAGCGCGGAGGAAGTAGAAACTTTCCTGCGGCCTCGTCTCAGCTCGTTAAGCGATCCTTTTTTACTTCCAAAAATGCAGGCAGCTGTGGAGCGGATCCTCGTGGCGCTAGATCGACATGAGCGCATTGTGCTATTTGGAGATTACGATGTCGATGGCGTGACTTCGCTTGCGCTGCTGGCGGAAACATTACGCGCCTTCGGTGCAGATCCAGGGCTATTTCTGCCGTTGCGGATTGAGGAAGGCTACGGCTTGAGCGCGGAAGGCATCGAGCGCTGTCTTGGCGAATATCGCCTGCAACTATTGATCGCGATGGACTGTGGAACGTCGTCCGTCGCTGAGATTGTCGATCTCACCCGACGCGGCGTGGATGTGGTTGTGCTGGATCACCACGAACCGAAATCGGCGTTGCCCAATTGCGTGGCGATCGTAAATCCGAAAATTGATCCTGGGTCGCCGTTTCATTATCTCTGCAGCGCCGGAATCGTCTTTAAACTCTGTCACGCGCTCTTGAAAACGAGGTCGTTGCCCAATTTCGATCTCAAATCCAAACTTGATCTTGTCGCGCTTGGCACGGTGGCCGATATCGTTCCGTTGCGAGGCGAGAACCGGATTTTTGTGCAGCGTGGCGCGATTGAAATTGCAAGATCGACAAGGCCGGGCTTGAAAAAATTGATCGAGGTGAGCGGGGTGCGGCCGCCGATTTTGACAGAGCACATTGGCTTCCGTCTCGGTCCTCGACTCAATGCATCCGGGCGGCTGAGCAACGCAGAAAGGTCGTTGCAACTTCTGTTAACACAGGACGAAGCCGAGGCAGCGTCGCTGGCTGAATTGCTTGACAAAGAGAACCGCGAGCGACAGGAAGTCGAAAAAGAAATCTTTCGCGCCGCAGACGAGCAAATCGCCCGTGAGTTCGATCCTGCGCGCGATGCGGCAATCGTGGTGGGGGCTCGTGGCTGGCATCCGGGCGGACTGGGAATTGTCGCCTCGCGAATTTCGCGCAAATATCATCGGCCGGCGATCGTGATAGGGTTTGAGGAAAATGGTATTGGAAAAGGAAGCGGCCGCAGCATCGAAGGCTTGAATTTGGTTGAGGCGTTGAACCGTTGCAGCGGCAGCTTGCAAAAGTACGGCGGACATGAGATGGCCGCGGGCCTAACGATTCTCGAAAAAGATGTCGATCTCTTCTCGGAGGCGTTTCGTTGCGCGGCGCGTGAAGTTTTGTCAGATGAAGATCTGCAGCCTTGCTTGCGCCTTGATCATGAATTGACGTTTTCCGATCTCAATGGCGATTTTCTGTACTGGCACGAGATGCTCCAGCCATTCGGCAATGGAAATCCCGCGCCAGTTTTTTTTGCGCGCGAAGTCGAGCCAGTGGCGCCTCCGCGAGTGGTGAACGACAAGCATCGCATTTTGCGCCTGCGTCAGGGGAATTATCATCGGCGAGCAATTTACTTCGACGCAGCGAACACATTGCTTCCGCGTGCCCCCTGGGACATTGCGTTTCGGGTTCGAGCGGATGAATACGAAGGTGAAACGCGGCTGGGCATGCAGATTCAGGCGGTGCGGCAAGCCGTGGCGATCCAATGAGCGAGCTTCGAAATGGAAAAGTCTGTGACGGCGAGGGTGCCGTCACCAGCACGCGAGGCGCGTGCGCTCCCCGGATCGGAATGTCGCGGTCGCTCAGTGAACTCGATTGGATCCCGCGGCCGCGTTTACTAGCGCTGCGCCGGCTTGGGATCGAGACGGCGGAAGATTTGCTCACCCATTTTCCGCGGCGTCACGAAGATCGATATCAGTTTCCGCATTTTCCTCGCGAGGAAAGCGACGTCCCGATTTGTCTTTGTGGCGACGTGGTCAAAACGTCAATGCGCAGGTTTGGCGGATGGAAGAAAATCTTTGAGGCCACACTGGAAGAATCGAGCCCGAACGCGTTAAGCGAGCCGCTGGTGTGCCGCTGGTTCAACTTGCATTATGTACAGAAGATGATCGCAACCGGCCAGCGCATGGTCGTGTTTGGCAAACCGCGTCTGCGTGGCAAGAGGATCTGTATGGATCACCCGGAGTTCGAGGTCATCGAGAATGACGAGGAGATTTCGATCCATTTTCGGCGTATCACACCCATTTACCCCGCGACAGAAGGTCTTTCGCAGCGCGCTCTGCGCAGCATCATTTACCGGCTGTTGAATGAAATTTCCGATGATCCATTAGAAACGTTGGTACCGAGCGGTCTGGTTCATGGGGAAAGATGCGACGCGATTCGCGCGATTCATTTCCCGGAAAGCTGGGAAGCGCGTGACACCGCCAGGGAGCATCTGGTTCTTTCCGAATTCTTCGCGATGCAAATGCTTATCGCATCGCGACGCTCCGACGCATCAATTCGCATTGGCCGGGCGCACTGCGGCGCTGGCGTGCTACTCGACAAATTTCTGAGTGCACTACCATTCGAGTTGACTGGCGCGCAGTCGAAAGTAATCGCGGAGATTCGGCGCGATCTCGCAGCGCGCCATCCGATGAACCGTTTGCTGCAGGGCGACGTGGGTTCAGGCAAAACTGTCGTGGCGATCGCGGCGATGTTACTGGCGGTTGAAGCGGGATATCAGGCTGCGCTTATGGCGCCGACGCAAATCCTGGCTGAACAACATTACGCCGTGCTGCGGCGCTGGATCGACCCTCTCGGCGTACGCATGGTACTCCGAACGGCGGCGCGGCAGGAAGAAAGTTTTCTCCCATTGGCTGCCGGGGAAGAAAATCCGGACTTTCTCATCGGCACGCATGCCCTTCTTTACGAAAACGTTTCGTTCTCGAATTTGGGGCTCGTCGTCATTGACGAACAGCATAAGTTCGGTGTCGCTCAACGCGCCCGGTTGACCACACGCGAACCAGCGCCCGACGTGCTGGTGATGACAGCTACACCAATCCCGCGCACGCTGACGATGACTATTTACGGCGACCTTGATGTTTCAGTCATCGATGAGATGCCACGCAACCGGGGAAAAATAGTCACCGCTGTCCGTGATGAGTCGAAACTCGGCGAAGTGCTGAGCTTTTTGCGAACACAATTGGAAGCTGGGCGGCAACTCTACGTGATCTATCCACTGATCGATGAGAGTGAAAAATTGGACGTGAAAGCGGCGTCAGCGGAGTATGAGTTGTGGCGAGAACGATTGCATCCGTATCGCTGTGAATTACTTCATGGCCGTATTCCGGCGGCGGAGAAACAGCAAATCATGGTACGATTCCGTCGCGGCGAGACCAACTCATTGATCAGCACGACTGTGATTGAAGTCGGTGTCGATGTTTCTAATGCCACTGTGATGCTCGTCGAAAATGCCGAACGTTTTGGACTGGCGCAGCTTCATCAACTTCGCGGGCGAATCGGCCGCGGAGAGCATAAATCGTATTGCGTTTTGCTAACATCCGACCAATCCAAGGAGACTTCGGCAAAACTCGCCCTCTTGGAAAGAACAAGCGACGGCTTTGAAGTGGCTGAAGCAGACTGGGAGCTGCGGGGCCCGGGCGATTTGCTCGGCACGGCGCAGAGCGGCTTGCCCGCGCTTAAGATCGGCAATTTGAAAACGGATGCGGGCCTGATGCGACGCGCGCGCGGGGCGGCCATGTCGATCTTCGCGGCTGACCCACATCTGGAATTGCCTGCGAATCAACGTTTCCGGCGTTTGATTGTCGAACAACAGGGACGAACTTTTTCCAATGTCAGCTAAATGAAGAATCTCGCAAAATTTTTGCTTTTTGTCCTGCTTATCAGCGCGGGGATCTCTTTTCTCTACAATTACCGCCTCAAGCACGGAGGATTGAACCTGCCTTCGGCCCGAATGCCGGAAAAGTACACGCTGGCTTCAACGCCGAACGTGGATCCAAAGCAAGTCGCATCGCTTGAGGCATTGAACCGGGAGCGGCGCGCACTCGTCAGCAGTGTGATCCCGTCGGTCGTTGCGGTGAAAACATCCAAGAAGATTCTCATACCGCGGGAACGCGGGCTCGATTTCTTCGAGTTCTTCTACGGCAACCAGCGGCAATTTCGGAATCCAAATGAAGAGGCTTTGGTGCAAAATGCGCTTGGTTCCGGTGTGATCGTGACGAATGAGGGGCACATCCTCACCAATAATCACGTTGTCGATCAAGTGGACGAGATTGAAGTGCAATTGAGCGATGGCCGGACGAAAAAAGCGCGTTTAGTGGGCGCGGATTCTCAGGTCGATCTGGCCGTGCTCAAGATTGACGATCCCGGCGTTAAACCGCTTAAGCTGGCTGATTCCGATGCGGTGCAGGCCGGTGACTTTGTTCTGGCCATCGGGAATCCATTCGGATTCGAAGAAACGGTAACAGACGGCATTATCAGTTCGAAAATGCGGCCAAACCGCAGCGACCCTTTCGGCGAGTTGCTGCAAACCAATGCGGCAATTAATCCGGGAAATAGTGGAGGCCCATTAATTAATCTGCGGGGTGAAGTCATTGGAATCAATAGGGTGATTATTTCACAAAGCGGCGGTTCGCAGGGAATCGGCTTCGCTATTCCGTCGAACACGGTCCGTACCGCGCTCGAGAGTTTGTTAAAGCAAGGGCGAATCATTCGGGGTTACCTCGGGATTCTGTCCCGCGCGTTACAGCCCGGCCGGAACGGAATGGAGAGCGAAGGCGTTATTGTCGACGAAGGAGTGCCCTGATCGCCCGCAGCTCAAGCGCGACTGCAAAAGGGCGATATCATTCGCAAATTCAATGGTCGCGAAGTGAAGAATATCAATGCGCTGAGAAGCATCGTGGCGCAGACAGAGTTAAATAAAAACGTTGAACTCGAAATCGTGCGCGACGGCAAACCGCTGACCGTGACCACTCAGATCAAGGAGCAGCCTG
>WNFA01006157.1_pt1 | contig 10062 bp, 8 predicted proteins | sample 5400481 | NCBI WGS metagenome assembly WNFA01 (sample SAMN13153340, study PRJNA577476) | soil metagenome | isolation source: 120 cm saprolite under Douglas fir tree site 2 hole 1 replicate 2 | place: USA:California | collected 2015-04-18 | reverse complement strand
GACCTCTTCGCGATCAACTTCACATTCTTTCTCAACCCGGTGATGTACCTGCTCGGCGCGCTCGCCGTCGCAGTCGGGGGCCTGCCGCTCTGGTGGGCAGTCGCGGCGATGGTGCTCGGCCAGGCGCTCGCGTTCTCGCTTCTGATTCCGGTCGCCGAGGTCGGCGTCGACCATGGGCTCCCGGGACAGGTGGCGCTGCGGGCGACGCTCGGCTTCTGGGGCGCGCGTCTCCTCAGTTCGCCGTACCGGGTGGTGGCGGCGACGTACTGGTTCGCGGCACAGGCTCTGACGAGCGCGTATGGGTTCCAGGCGATCGTTCAGACGATGACGGGGCACCACCTCCCGCTCGTACCGGTCGCGCTAGGCCTCGCGATCGTGCACGCGTCGCTGGCGGTGCTCGGCTTCGACGTGATGCGCTACGTCCTGCGTGTCGTGCTGCCGCTTTCGCTCGCACTCACCGGTGTGCTGCTCGCGCTCTACCTCGCCTCGGATGATCCCCGCTTTGCTGTCCACCGCGTCTTCCGCTCGCCGGACCAGCACTTCACCTGGGTCGGCTTCGCCACCTACGTGACCGTGATGTGCGGCGCCTCGCTCACGCTCGTCACGAACGTCGCCGACGTATGCCGCTACACGAGGTCGCGGCGCGACATGCGGATCGCGTTGTTCGGATCGGCGGTGACGAGCGCGGTAGTCACGACGTTCGTGGGCGGCTACGCCGCTGTCGCAACCGGTGAGAGCAATCCCTTCGTGGCGGTCGCGGGCCTGACGAAGGTAGACGCGGTCCTCGTCGTCATCCTGGTAGCGATCGTCGTCCAGTCTCTGGCCGCCAACGTGATGAACGTCTACACGGCGGGGCTCTCGCTCGTGAACTCGGCGCCGAAGCTGGGCCGCTTCCGCTCGAGTGTACTCGTGGCGGCCGCCGCGATCGCCCTCTCCGCCTTCCCGGACTTCGTCGTTCACGCGCAGAAGTGGATCGTCCACCTCGGCAACGTGGCAGCCCCGCTGACCGGCGTGATCCTGGCCGACTATCTGGTCGTGCGACGAAAGCAGGTGGACGTGGCAGCACTGTACGACCACCGCGGCCGGTACCGCTTCGTGCACGGCGTCAACGTCGCCGCAGTCGCCGCGACCGCGGCCGCAGTGGGCGGCTACTACGCGCTGCCGCACTCCTGGGTCAAGGTGGCCTGGGGGGTCGGCATCGGCGCGCTCGCATACCTCGTGCTCGATTATGTGCAGAGGGCGGTCGTCGCACGCGGGCGACCCGACCGGGAGGCGAGACTCCGGTGGGCGGAATGACGGAATGACGGAAGACGAGTTTGTCCTCGACACGCCCAGGCTGCGTGCGTTCGTCGGCCACGTCCGCATGGCGATCGACGAAGCGTCGTCCCCCGAGGCGGCCTGCGACGCGATCCGGCCGCGCTTCGCCGAGCTGCTCTCCGACCCCGACTGGCTCCCGGGCGAGTACCGCGCCGACGCACCCGACAGCGGGATGGGCGGCGGCATCGGGCAGTGGCTCCTCTACCGGGCCGGCGACGGGTCGCTCTCGCTCTTCTCGCTCGTCATCCCGCCCGCCGCGGAGACGCCCGTGCACGACCACCTCGCCTGGGGTCTCGTCGGTCTCTACCGCGGTACGCAGGACGAGGAGATCTACGCGCGGCGGAACGGCGCCCTCGAGCTTGTCGAGCGCCGCGCGCTCCAGCCGGGCGACTTCTACGCCCTGATACCGCCTACCGACGACATCCACCGCGTCCGCACGACGTCGGCAAAGACGTCCGTCTCGATCCACTTGCTGACGAACGACACGGGCTGCGTCTGGCGCCACGCGTTCGATCCCGACTCGGGCGAGGAGCGCCCGTTCCGGTCTGGCTATGTCAACGTCGCCTGCGAGGAGGACGAATGACCCAGCACTTCCTCGAGCGGATGACCTGGCCCGAGGTGGAGGCCGCGCGGGCAGGCGGCGTCGACGCCGTGCTGATCCCGATCGGCTCGACCGAGCAGCACGGCCGCCACATGCCGCTCGACACCGACTGCCTGATCGCGCGCGAGCTCTGCCGGCTCGCCGCCGAGGCGGGCGAGGAGGAGGGGGTTCGCCTGCTGGTCGCGCCGACGATGAACGTGACGCTCTCCTGGTACCACATGCAGTTCCCGGGGAGCCTGAAGCTGTCGACGACCACGTTCCTCACCGTCTTCCGAGAGGTGTGCGACTCGCTCGCCCATCACGGCTTCGAGCGCCTGATCGCGGTCAACGGGCACGGCGGCAACATCGCCGCACTCACCGTCGCCGTGAACTACACGATGGAGACGACCGGCCGCCGCGTCTTCCTCGTCCAGTGGTGGGACCTCGCGGCCGACGTCCTCGCCGGGATCGAGGGGCCGATGATCCACGCCGAGGAGGCGGAGACCTCGATCGCGCTCGCGCTCGGCCAGCGGGTGATCGAGTCCGAGGCGAGCCGAGACGCCTTCGACCGCGGCGAGACGGTGCGGGCAGCGGGCCTGCCGTGGACGTCTTTTGGCAAGTACGGCATGACCCACAAGGGCCCCGGCGTCGTCGTGCCGATGGACATGCTGCGCGACATCACCGCCTCGGGCGTCGTCGGCGACGCGACGAAGGCGCGACGCGAGACCGGCGAGCGGGTCGTGGCCGCCCTCGTCCCGCGCATGGTCCAGGTGGCCCGGGAGTTCGCCGGCGGAAGCGGCTGAGGCGAGCGGCGCGGACGTCAGTTGACCTGCGCAGCCGCGGGTTGTATACACGGCTTCTAGGTCGTGACACAGCCCGCTGTGTCTTGCGACGAATGATTCTCCAAGCGGGGCGGCGAGGCGAAAGGAGATGACAGTACATGGGTGAGGACTACGAGCTCGAGGTAGACGGGCTCGCCACGCAGCTCTCGTACTCCGCGTCGGAGACGGCACCTGCAGAAGACAGCAACGGCATGTCGCGTCGCGAGCTGCTCAAACGTGGCGGCGTCGGCGCAGTAGCCGTCGCAGGTCTCGGGGGGCTCGCAGGGCCGGCTGCCGCCGCGACGTCGAAGGGCGGTGCGTTCACCGGCACGCTGCGAGTGATCACGCTGGGGGTCGAGTTCCCGACGCCCGAAGTCGCCCAGAAGATCCAGAAGGATCTCGGCTTCTCGGTTGCGCTGACGCCAACCGACCCGGTCACCGAGGCGCAGAAGATGATCACCGCGCCGGAAACGTTCGACATCTACGGGGGCTACAACTACCAGGACATCCAGGGCTGGTCGACGAAGCACCTGATGCCGATCGACACGAGGAAGATCAAGGCGTGGCCGCACCTCTACAAGCTGTTCGCTTGGGGCAAGGTAAACCCGAGCTCGAAGAGTGCAACCTACGGCGACGGCGATGCACCATTCCGGGCGCTCTTCCTCAAGCAGGGAACGAGCGGACTGCCGCTCACGAAGGAGGCGCCGAAGACCAACAAGGACATCGTCCAGTGGATCAACGAGACGACCGGGAAGCCGTATACCCACGCGATGCCGCGCTACATCGTGGGCACCCCGGCCCACTTCAACGCCGACTCGATCGGGTACAACGCCGACGTCATCACCAAGCAGCCGAACCAGGTCGGCTGGGAGGAGCTCCTCAACAAGAAGTGGCAGGGCAAGGTCGCCCTGCTGAAGGACCCCGGCATCGTGATGCAGGACATTGGCAACGCGCTCAAGGCGCTCGGTATCTTCAAGCCCAGGGACATGGGCAACATGACGACCGCTGAGATCGACCGCGTCGTCAAGGTCGCCACCAAGTACAAGAAGGCTGGACAGTTCCGGGCGTACTGGGCGAACTTCAACGAGTCGGTCAACCTGATGGCCTCGAAGGAGGTCGTCGTCGAGTCGATGTGGTCGCCGGCCGTGGCGCTGCTCGTGGCACAGGGCGTCAACGTCAAGTACGCGGCTCCGCCGACGGGGTTCCGCGGCTGGTGCAGCTCCAACGGGATCGCGGCCCATGTCGCAAGCGACCCGGCGAAGCTGCAGGCTGCCTACGACTACCTCAACTGGATGTACGACGGCTGGCTCGGCGCCACCATCATGCGCCAGGGCTACTACATCGGGAACGGCGGCACGCTGCTCAACTGGATCAAGACGAATGGTGCGGCGAACCCCGCGGGCGGGATCCCGTTCCAGGCCGACGAGTACGACTTCTGGTACAACGGCAAGCCAGCGACTCGCGACCTGCCCGGCATCACCGGCAAGGTGGGGGACATCAAGAAGGGCTCGATGCGAGACGGAGGCTCGTTCTCGCAGCGCATCGGCCACTACTCGTCATGGAACTCCTACTTCACGAACAGCACCTTCCAGATCAAGCGCTGGAACGACTTCCTAAGCGCCTGAGCGTGGATGACTGAGGACGCAGTCCGTTCTACGGAGGGGGCGGCAGAAGCCGCCCCCTCCGAGCATCAGGGATCGGGCCTCGACCTGATCAACCTCACGAAGGAATTCGCAGGCGGCGTCGTCGCCGTCGACGACGTCAATCTGCACGTCGACCACGGCGAGTATGTCGTCCTGCTCGGCCCGTCGGGCTGCGGCAAGACGACGACGCTTCGGATGATCGGCGGGCATGAGTACCCGACCGGCGGCGATATCGTCCTCGACGGGCAGTCGCTCGTCGACCTGCCTCCACACAAGCGGCCGACGACGACTGTCTTCCAGCACTTCGCGCTCTTCCCGCACCGCAGCGTCCTCGACAACGTGTCCTTCGGGCTCAAGATGGAGAAGATGCCGAAGGACGCGCGCCGCGCGCGGGCGCTGGAGGCCCTCGACATGGTCGGCCTGACCGAGCTCGCGAGCCGCAAGCCGCGCGCGCTGTCCGGAGGCCAGCAGCAGCGCGTCGCGCTCGCCCGCGTGCTCGTGACCAAGCCGAAGGCGCTTCTTCTCGACGAGCCCCTCGGCGACCTCGACCGGCTGCTCCAGCTGCGCATGCGCGTCGAGTTGCGCAACCTCCAGCGCCAGCTCGGGCTGATGTTCATCCACGTCACGCACAACCAGGAGGAGTCGCTCTCGATGGCCGACCGGATCGTCGTCATGAACGACGCCCGGATCCAGCAGATCGCCGATCCGCTCACGATCGCGACGCGACCGGCGACCGAGCTCGTCGCGCGCTTCATGGGCGACAACAACATCATCCGCGGCCGTCTTACCGAGCGTGACGGCGACCGCCTCGTGGTCGAGGACGAGCACGGTGTGCGCGCGAGCCTGCACGCACCGGGTGACATGCGGGCGCCGGGCGACGAAGCGATGGTCTCGGTGCGTGCCGCAGCGGTCGAGATCGCGGACGTAAACGGCCCTGCGCCGATCAACTCGGCCGACTGCGAGATCATCTTCGTCGAGTTCCTCGGCGACCTCGTCAAGCTCCACCTCACCGCCGGCGGTGAGCGCCTGCTCGTGAAGGTGCCGGGCGAGCGCTATCCCGCGCTTCGCGGCCGCGAGGGCGAGCGGGTCAGGATCTCGTGGAAGGAGGAGGATGTCCAGCTCCTCTCCGCGTGACCCCTACCTCGACGTCGCCGAGATCGAGGAGGCAGAGGAGATCGAGACCACGCACCTGCCGGAGCGCGCGCTAGGAGAGCAGGGCAGCACGCGCGGCAGAGGCGGCGGCTGGGTGACCCTCGCATGGGGCCTTCCCGGCTTCATCTGGCTGGGTTTCTACCTTGTTGCACCACTTACGTTCATCGTCCTCGTCAGCTTCTGGACGCGGACCGACGCCGGCTTCGTGCGCGTGTGGACGGGGGCGAACTACGGCGCCCTCCTGCATCCTTTCAACCTCAGTAACGCCTACTGGCAGAACATGCTGACGTCGTTCGAGACGTCGCTGATCGCGGTGGCGGCCTGTCTCGCGTTCGGCTTCCCGGTCGCGTACTTCCTGGCGATGAAGGTGGAGAAGCTGCAGAACCAGATCGCGCTCTTCATCATCGCGCTCGCGCCGTTCTGGACGAGCTTCCTCACGCGCTCGGTCGCCTGGGCGTACCCGCTGATGGGACGTGAGGGGGCGCTCAACCAGGCGCTCGTCAAGCTCCACATCGTGAGTCAGCCGGTCAGCGCGTTCGGCTTCTCGACCCTATCGGTGCGCCTCGCGATGATCCAGCTCTACATCTTGTTCATGGTCACGCCGCTCTTCTTCCTGCTCGGCCAGGTCGACCGGCACGCAATCGAGGCAGCGCGCGACCTCGGGGGGAACTGGTTCAGCGTCTTCAAGGAGATCATCCTGCCGCAGACGATGCCGGGCATCGTGATCGGCTCGATCTTCATCTTCGTCCTCACGATGGGTGAGTACGGCACCGTCGCTGTCATCGGCCAGGGGGCTGTCTCGTCGGTCGGCACGTTTATCCAGCAGGAGGTTCTCGGGATCCAGTACCCGCAAGGCGCCGCATCAGCTGTGCTCCTGGTCGTCGTGTTGATCGTCGGCGTGTTCGTGATCACGCGTTTCGCGAACCTGCGCGAGGAGCTCTGAGATGACAGGCGCCGCCGAGGCTGTGTCGAGACCGCAGGATCGCGTGATCACGCGGCAGCCGAAGCGCCGTCGCGACTGGGCGAAGTTGGGCCTCGGCACCTACTTCGTGATCTTCCTCGTTTTCCTCTACGCGCCAATGATCCTGATGGCGATCCTCTCCTTCCAGGGCTACTACGGCGGCGTCACGTTCCCGTTCCGCGGCCCGGTCGGCCTCAACTGGTGGCGGTCGATCTTCGAGACGCAGGTCGCCGGCGTCTACACGCACGCGGGGGACATCAGGGCGGCGGGCGAACGCTCACTGTGGATCAGCCTGGCCGCCGGTGCGGTCGTCGCATTTTTCTCGTTCACTCTCTCGATGGCGTTCCGGCGGCGGTTCCGGGGCGACGGAGTCGCGTTCTACGTCATCATGCTCGCGCTGATGACGCCGGGGTTCCTCCTCGGTCTCGGCACCCAGCTGCTCTGGAAGGCCATGGGGATCCAGACGTCCCTCTGGGGTTCGGCGCTCGGGGCGAACTCGGTGTGGGGGATCCCCTTCGGCTTCCTCGTCATGCTCGCCGTCTGGAACCGCTACGACGAGCACATCGAGGAGGCGGCGCGCGACCTCGGCGCCAACCTGGCGCAAACGTTCCGTGAGGTGACGCTGCCCCTTGTCTGGACGGGCATCTTCGGCGCAGCCCTCTTCGGGTTCACCCTCACGTGGAACGACTTCGACCGCACGGTGCTGCTCGTGCTCGACAACACGCTGCCGCTGCAGATCGTCGGCCTGATCCAGGCTTCCGCGATCCGGCCCGACCTGTACGCCCTCGGCACGGCGACGACGCTCGTCACGCTCTTCCTGATCTTCAGCGCGCTGGTTGTTGTCACGGTCCGCCTGAGGCTCCGCGGCCGAAAGGAGCAGGGGGACGAGGATGAGCTCGGGCTCGGCGGTGGGATCGACGCGGAGGCGGTGCAGGCAGGCGGGTTCGCCACCAAGCCATGAATGAGGCCATCGTGGTCGTCTCGACAGGGGGGACGATCACGATGCGTCCCGAGCCGGGCACGGGCAAGCTCGTCCCCGTCCTCGCCGGCGACGAGCTCGTCGAGATGCTCGGCTGGCCCGATGCGCCGCCGCTCGAGCTCGACGACTTCGTCAGCGTGCCGAGCTTCGACGTCCACGGTGAGCTCGCGCTCTCGCTCGCCCGGCGTGTGGTCGAGCACGCGGCGCGTCCGGCCGTCCGCGGCGTAGTCGTGCCGCACGGGACGGACACGATGGAGGAGAGCGTCTATCTCGTCGACCGGCTGCTCGCCTCCGACACTCCGGCCGTCTTCACAGGTGCGCAGCGCGGCGCCGACCAGGCAGACGCCGACGGCCCGCGCAACCTCCGCGACGCGATCAGGCTCGCGGCGTCGGAGGACGCCCGAGGCTACGGCGCCCTGGTCATGTTCGCAGGCGAGATCCATGCGGCGCGGGAGGCCCGTAAGGTTCACACGAGCGCCGTGCGTGCCTTCGACTCACCCGGCTACGGTCCGATCGGCCACGTCGACGGCGACGTCGTCTCGCTGCGCCGCTCGCCGTCGCGCGCTTCGGCGCTGCCCGCGCCGAAACGGCTCGCGCAGGTCGACTTGCACCGGCTCTACGCCGGCAGCGACGGCCGCTTCATTCGCCACTCGCTCGAGACCGGAGCCGAGGCGGTCGTGCTCGAGGGCACCGGGCGCGGCAACGCGAACGAGCAGGTCGTCGAGGCGGTGCGCGAGGCATCCGCGCACGGCATTCCGGTCGTGGTGTGCTCACGCTGTGCAACCGGCCGCGTCGAGCCGGTGTATGGGCGCGGCGGCGGGCGTGACCTCGAGGAGGCAGGAGCGCTCTTTGCGGGCGACCTCGCCGGGCCGAAGGTGCGCGTTCTCCTGCAGATCGCGCTCGGCGCCGGTCTCGACGTCCCGGCGACACTGGCAGCCGAGGCTCGTCCGTAGGACCGGGTGCACTTGGTGCCCAGGGGCATCGTGCCGGCTCTCGCGGTCGCGCTCGCCACTGTCTGCCTCTGCGGGGGCGCAGCAGCGATCACCGGTCCCGAGGTCGACGTCTCGCAGCTTCGCGGGCCGCAGACGAACCCGACGATCACCGTTGACCCCCGCGACGACCGGATTCTGCTGGCGGGGTCGAACAGCATTCTCGAAGGCGCGGAACGCGTCTACAGCTCGACCGACGGTGGCGCCTCCTGGAGCTCGTCGACACTCACGCCGCCGGTCGCGGACCTCCAGTCGACCTGCCCGTCCGACCCGGGCGTCGCGATCGACCTCACCGGGCGGCAGTACTACTCGTTCGACCGCTCGACACCCTGCACCAGCGACGCGCCCTCCCGGGTGTACGTCGCGTCACGGCAGGGGCCGGATGCGGCGTGGTCGAAGCCGGTCCTCGTCGCGCCGCTCGGCCGCGCGCGCTTCGACGACAAGCCGGCGATCGCGGTCGACTCGGCTCCGACGAGCCCGCACGTGAACCGCGTCTACCTCGTCTGGTCGCATTTGTCGCGCCTGCTTGTCTCCTCGATCCTGATCAGCCACTCCGACGACCACGGCCGCACGTGGTCCAAACCGGCGAAGGTCAGCCGCGCCGGCGACGACCTCATCTACGCGAACATCGCAACCTCGCGGAACGGCACGGTCTACGTGACCTGGACCGACAGCTCGAGCTACACGGTCAGGATCGCCCGCTCGACGGACGGCGGCGAGCACTTCGGGCCCGACCAGCCGGTGGCCGCGTTCAGCGTCGTGCCGATCCCGCACTGCGGCATCGGGATCGTCATCCGCGCCGACCCGCGCTCCTGCATCCAGGCCAACCCGATCGTCTCCGTCGACACCTCGGGCGGCCGCTACACCGGCCGCGTCTATGTCAGCTATACGGGCACGAACTTCACCGGCGACGAGGGCGCGGCGCTCTCGACTTTCGACAGCCGCCTCCGGCCGATCGCGGGCTTCCCCGTGCTTCGGCGCCACCGCGTCGTCACGGAGCCGCCTGGCCGCCCGCGGTCCGATCAGTTTTGGCCGCAATCCGCCGTCGACCGCTCGGACGGCTCGCTCTGGCTTTGCTTCTACGACACGTTCGGCGACCGGACGCGCACGAAGGCGTTCTTCTCGTGTGCGGTCTCGCGGGACGGCGGCAGCACGTGGACTCGACCCGTGCGGGTAGCGTCGGCCGCTTCCGACGAGACCCAGCCCGGCGCGCGCCAGTACGGCTACTACCAGGGGCTCGCCGTTGCGAACGGCGTGGCCCATCCGATCTGGACGGACACACGCCGGCTCGCGGAGCTCCAGGAAGAGATCTACACGACGCGGGTCACGCGAGCCGATCTCGCGCGAGGCGGCTAACCCTTCGCAGCCTTTCGCGGCGAGCGCTTCGCGAAGTCGTCGGCGATCTCATCGAACTTGGCCCAGCGCACGCCGTCGTGCTTGTTGATGTGCTCGATCATCCGCTCGAGCATGAGCAGCACCTGCGGCCGGCCGCTCACGTCCGGGTGGATCGTCATCCCGAACACGGCGTAGTCCTCCTCGCGGTAGATGTAGTCGAACTGGTCGCGCCAGATCTCCTCGAGGTGCCGGGGATTGACGAAGCCGTGACTGTTAGGCGCGCCC
>WNFA01036294.1_pt1 | contig 10063 bp, 10 predicted proteins | sample 5400481 | NCBI WGS metagenome assembly WNFA01 (sample SAMN13153340, study PRJNA577476) | soil metagenome | isolation source: 120 cm saprolite under Douglas fir tree site 2 hole 1 replicate 2 | place: USA:California | collected 2015-04-18 | reverse complement strand
AACGCGGCAACGGCTAGCGTCCGTCTTGTCATACCCATCCTCGGTGGTGGTTGAGGGCCGCCGCCTCTAATCTACGCGCGGAGCGGTCGATCATCTAACGCCAGTTCCGCCGTTCCGTTCTGACACATTCCTAACTCTCCGCGAGTCCCCGTCGCATGACCTGCCCGCCATAATATCGGACATGCTCCTCGCGGTGTGGGTCCTCCTGCATTGCTGCGACTCCGCGACCTACTCAGGCCGGGACCGTCAGCTCGACGTGCAGGTTCCTCGGTTTGAAGCCGATGTCGTCATCGACGGCGACCTCTCCGACTCCGTCTGGGCCCATGCCGCGCGGTTGACCGGGTTCTCACAGTATTCGCCCAACGACGACGTGCCGGCGGCGGACTCCACTCAAGTGTTGGTCTGGTACTCGGCCACGGCGATCTACTTCGGCATTCGCGCGTTCGAGCTGCACGGCCGCCCCACGATGACGTTGGCAAATCGGGATCAAATCTTCGGCGACGACAACGTGCAGATCCTGCTCGGCACGTTTCACGACGGGAAGCAGGCCTTGATGTTTGCCGTGAATCCGCTGGGCGTCCAAGGCGATGGCTCTCTGATCGAGGGCGCCAACGTCACCGCCAGCGGCTTCATCGGCAGCGCGGTCGTGGGACGCGAGCAGCCCGACCTGAGTCCCGACTCTGTCTATCAATCGCGCGGGCGCGTCACCGATTGGGGATACGAAGTCGAGGTGCGCATTCCGTTCAAGAGCATCCGGTATCAGCCGCGGCAGCCGCAGGACTGGAAGTTGAACATCGTACGCGAGGTGCAGCACTCGGGCTTCGAGGACTCCTGGTTCCCCGCGCGTCGCGCCAGCGCGACGTTCATCGGACAATCGGGCAACCTGGTCGGCCTGAGCGGCATGCATCGTGGGCTGGTCATGGACTTGAACCCCGAAGCCACCGGGAAGGCGAGTGGTGCTCCCACCCTTGCCGGGTATCAGTACCACCGGGGAAATCCGCAGCTGGGCGGCAACATCCGCTGGGGGGTGTCGGACAACCTCACGCTCAACGGCACGATCAAGCCGGACTTTTCGCAGGTCGAATCGGACGCGGGTCAGCTGGCGTTCGATCCACGGCAGGCGCTGTTCTTTGCGGAGAAGCGGCCCTTTTTCTTGGAAGGCAGCGAGCTGCTTCAGGTGCCGCAGAACCTGATCTATACCCGTCGCATCGTCCAGCCGGTCGCGGCGGTCAAGCTCACCGGAACGACCTTCGGCACCGATATCGGTCTGCTCTCGGCGGTGGACCAGAAGTTCGCGTCGGCGACGGGCAGCGACAATCCCATTTTCAACATTTTGAGGGCGCAACGTAGCCTGGGCCGAGGCTCCCGCGTCGGCCTGGTCTATGCTGATCGAATCGAGGGCGGCGATTACAACCGCGTCGCGGAGGTCGACAGCCGGCTCGTCTTCAAGGAGATCTACGGACTGAACCTGCAGCTCGCGGGCAGCCGCACGCGGGTCGGAGGCGCGGGAGCGACGACGACGTTCTAGTCGGCGAGCCGCGGGGCAACTAGCCACCGGTCCGACGGGTCCCCATTATAGGGACCGCGCACGTCAGGAGCCATCGCCGGTGGCCGACGCTTTTCCCCGCCTCAAGGCAGCGCTCGCCGACCGCTACACGATCGAGGGCGAGCTCGGTGCGGGCGGAATGGCCACAGTCTATCTAGCCCGTGATCTCAAGCACGACCGCCCGGTGGCGCTCAAGCTGCTCCGCCCCGAGCTTGCCGCCGTTCTTGGCGCCGAGCGGTTCTTGCGCGAGATCCGCCTCACGGCGCAACTCCAACATCCCCATATCCTGACCCTGATCGACTCGGGGGAAGCCGATGGCTTCCTCTATTACGTGATGCCGTATGTCGAAGGAGAGAGCCTCCGCCAACGCCTCGGGCGGGAGGGCCAGCTGCCGCTCGATGAAGCGCTGCGCATCACCCGCGCGATCGCCTCGGCCCTCGATTTCGCCCACGGACACGGGGTGATCCATCGGGACATCAAGCCTGAGAACATCATGCTCCATGAAGGCGAGCCCATGGTGGCGGACTTCGGGATCGCGCTCAGCAGACGACCGGCGAAGCCAAGCTCGATGGCCGAAGCGACCAGTACAGCCTGGCGTGCGTGCTGTACGAGATGCTGGCGGGGGAGCCGCCCTACACCGGCCCGACCGCGCAGGCCATCATCGCCAAACGCTTGACGGAACCGATACCGCACCTCGGCACTGTTCGCCGCGTTTCAGCGGCGGCGGAAGCTGCTGTCACCAGAGCGCTCGCGAAGGCGCCGGCCGACAGATTTGCCACGGCAGGAGCCTTCGTCGCCGCGCTCACGGCCGGCTCGACTCGGCCGACGCACGCCCGATGGCGGTCCGCAGGGGTTGCACTGGCGGTGCTCATCACCAGTGGCGCCGCGGCGTGGTTCTATGCTTCCAAGAACGCCAGAATCGGTCAGGATCACCCTAACGTCGTGCCCTTCACGAGTTCGCCCGGTCAGAAATTTAATCCGGTTTTTTCGCGAGACGGCAATCAGATTGCCTACATCTGGAAAGGCGAAAACAATGACACGTGGGACATTTACGTCAAGCTCATCGGCGCGGGCGGTCCGCTCCGACTGACCAGCAGCCCCGTCAACGAATATTGCCCTGCGTGGTCGCCCGACGGGCGTTACATCGCCTTCGTTCGCGATGAAGCCTCAGGTGACAAGGCTGGTTATTACCTGATCCCGGCGTTAGGTGGGGCGGCACGCAAGATCGGGGAGGCGTCGGGCCAAGACCACGCCTTTGGGCGGTGCATCGCCTGGTCGCTTGACGGTAAGTCCTTGATCGTGGCGGCTAGAGTGGTGCCTGAGGACTCCCGCCCCAGCATTCTGCTCCTATCGATTGAGGACGGACAAAGGAAGGTCTTGGTCTCCGAGCCCGATTTGTATGTCGCCGATCTAATGCTCTCCCCCGATGGAACAGCGATCGCCTATACCCAAGGAGCAGGAGCAGGCGTTAATGCCAGTGACATCTATGTCGTGCCTGCCGGCGGTGGCCGATCCCGCCGCTTGACTTCCGACGGACGAATCTTGAGCGGTCTCGCCTGGACGGCGGACGGAAGGGAGATCGTCTTCTCCTCAAATCGTGGCGGGCTATCCCGGCTATGGAGGATTTCTCTTTCGGGAGGCACGCCGGCGCTGGTGAATGGTGTGGGTGAGGGCGCGTACTCGCCGACCATTTCTACCAAGGGAGATCGACTAGTCTATGTCAATGCCCGTGACGATGCGAACCTCTGGCGAGCACCGGGACCTGTTTGGAAAGGCCGCCCTCCCCCTCCGACGAAAATCGTTGCTTCATCACGGACGGACTATGAGGCCGCCTATTCTCCCGATGGTAAGCGGATTGCCTTCACATCCGATCGCTCTGGGAGTATGGAAATCTGGACTTGCAATAGCGACGGCACCAACCAGGCAGAGCTTACATCTTTGAAGGCGGCCGATGCAGGCTCGCCGAGCTGGTCTCCGGACGGACAGATCATTGCTTTCGATGCCCGGCTCGAAGGCCACGGTGATATCTTCGTTGTCAGTGCCGAAGGAGGCGCTCCCCGCCGCCTCACCTCCGATCCCGTCGATAATAATGTTCCGACGTGGTCGCGAGATGGCAAATGGATCTATTTTTCCTCGAGCCGGACAGGGAATTGGCAGATTTGGAAAGTACCGTCCGGGGGTGGCAGTGATGTACAAGTTACCAAGAGCGGTGGCTTCAGCGCCCAGGAATCTCCCGATGCCAAGTCTCTCTACGTGTGGGTAGAGGGAGGGACTATTTGGAAAATGCGGCTCCCGGACGCGGAGCCCGTCCGCGTCCTCCAAGGCGTGCAGCTGTTTGTCTGGTGGAAAGTTACCCGTGACGGCATTTACTTCATTGACGGGTCAACGATCCCCGCCCGCGTCAGACTCTTGGACCTGGCAACGCAACGCGTGCGAACAATCACTTCGATGGACCTCGGACCCTGGGCCCCTGGCGCCCAGTACTTTGATCTCTCTCCCGATGGGCAGTGGATTCTTTTCGACCGTGTGGATCAGGTCGAAAGCGATATCATGTTGGTCGAGAATTTCCGCTAATTAGCCGCTCCTACTCGTGCAGTACCAAGACGTGCCGGACGCCGTGCGTCTCGACGCGTCCGGTCTCCGGGTAGAGGCGGTCGGCACGTGGCCGGGAGGGCGGGGCAGCGACGGTCATGGCGTCACAGAGGCTTGCTGAGCCGAGCGGTTGACCCGCTGCCGGACGGCCTCGATGTCCTGCAGCGCGCGAACCTCAACGCAGCCGGTTTGCGCCCAGGGGAAGTGCGTCGCGATGCGGACCGCCTCGTCCATGTCCTCCGCCTCGATCAGGTTGAAGCCCGCGAGCATTTCCTTGGTCTCGGCGAACGGTCCATCCGTGACCGTCTGCCGGCCGTTGCGCACCCGCAGCGATTTGGCGGTCGCGGCACTCTCGAGCATCTGGGAATCGAGCAAGCGTCCGTCTTGGCGCAGCTCATCGGCATTCGCGAGGCAGTCGCGCATCTTGGCGTCGAACTGTCCCTCCGGGAGCGCGTCGAGCAGCGTGGCGTCGGTATAGATGATGATGGCGAATTTCACGTTGGTTCCTCTGCAGCGGGTATATGCCGTTCAAGCAGTGCCTGAATGGTGCCAAGTCTGCACTGTGTAGACAAGTCGCCGCCGCGCTGATAGCTTCGCCGCTTCTCCATTCAACCCTATGCCACCATTTCTCGCAGAACTGCTCGGCACCATGCTGTTGGTCATCCTGGGCGACGGCGTGGTCGCTAACGTTGTGCTCAACAAGACCAAAGGCCAGAACAGCGGGTGGATCGTCATCACCGCCGGGTGGGCGTTCGGCGTGGCGGTCGCCGTGTATGCCGTGGGCGCTTTCAGCGGTGCGCATTTGAACCCCGCCGTGACCATCGGCCTCGCCTCCATCGGCAAGTTCGCGTGGTCCTCGGTGCCCGTCTATATCGTCGCGCAGATGCTGGGCGCATTTCTGGGTGCGACCGTCGTGTGGCTCGCCTACCTGCCGCACTGGCCCGTGACCGAGAACCAGGCGGGGAAGTTGGCCGTCTTTTGCACCGCCCCCGCGATCCGAAACCCCGGCGCGAATTTCCTGACGGAGATCATCGGCACCTTCGTGCTGGTGCTGGGTGTGCTGGCCATCCTGACGCCGAAGAATCTCAACCCAGTGCACGGTTGGGATGCGGGATTCGGCCCATTCCTGGTCGGCATCCTCGTGTGGGCCATCGGCCTGTCGTTGGGTGGGCCGACCGGCTACGCGATCAATCCGGCGCGTGACTTGGGCCCGAGAATCGCTCATGCGCTGCTGCCGATCGCGGGCAAGGGCAATTCGGACTGGGGCTACGCGTGGATACCGGTGGCCGGACCGATCATCGGCGGCTTGATCGCGGCGCTCGTGTACAAGACCTGGTGGCCGGCGTGAAGTACATCTTGGCCCTGGACCAGGGCACGACGAGCTCGCGCGCCATGGTGTTCGACCACAGCGGCAGCGTCGTTGCGTCGGCGCAGAAAGAGTTTCGTCAGATTTTTCCCACGCCGGGCTGGGTCGAGCACGACGCGACGGAGATCTGGGCCACTCAGCTGCACACGGCCACCGACGCGCTCGGCAAGGCCGGACTGACTGCCGCAGACATCGCCGCCGTCGGAATCACCAATCAGCGGGAAACCGCCGTGGTCTGGGACCGCGACACGGGCGAGCCGGTGCATCACGCGATTGTGTGGCAGGATCGCCGCACCGCCGCCCGGTGCGACCAGTTGAAGGCCCGCGGGCTGGCGCCTTTGATCAAGCGCAAGACCGGCCTCGTGGTGGACGCCTATTTCTCCGGCACGAAGCTCGAGTGGTTGCTCCGCAATGTCCCGGGCGCGCGCGCCAAGGCGAAGGCCGGCAAGCTGGCGTTCGGGACCGTGGACTCCTGGCTCGTGTGGAATCTCACGGGCGGTCGCGTGCACGTGACCGATCCCAGCAACGCGTCGCGCACCATGCTCTTCAATCTCCGAACCGGCGACTGGGACGACGAGCTGCTGGAGCTGTTCGGTGTGCCGACTGGGACGACGAGCTGCTGGAGCTGTTCGGTGTGCCGCGCTCGGTGTTGCCGGTGGTGTCGTCGTCGAGCGAGGTGTTCGGCGAAACGACGCTGTTCGCCGGGGGTCGCGCCGTTCCGATCGCCGGCATTGCGGGCGATCAGCAGGCCGCGCTGTTCGGCCAGGCGTGCACCCAGCCCGGCATGGTCAAGAACACCTACGGCACCGGGTGTTTCATGCTCATGAACACCGGCACGAAGCCGATTGCTTCGAAGAACAACCTCCTGACCACGGTGGCGTGGCGCATCGGGAACCGGACCGAGTACGCGCTCGAAGGCAGCATTTTCATCGCCGGTGCCGTGGTGCAATGGCTGCGCGACGGACTGGGCATCATCAAGTCGTCGTCCGAAGTCGAAGCGCTGGCCGCGCAGGTGGATGATACGGGTGGGGTGTATCTGGTCCCCGCCTTCGCCGGGCTGGGCGCGCCGCACTGGGATCAATACGCGCGCGGCGCGCTCGTAGGCGTCACGCGCGGCACGACGGCGGCACATGTCGCGCGCGCGGCGCTCGAGGGGATCGCGTTTCAGGTGGCGGACGTGCTGCGGGCGATGGAGGCCGATGCCAAAATCAAGCTGAAGGAGCTGCGCGTCGATGGCGGCGCGTCTGCGAACAACCTGCTGATGCAATTCCAGTCGCACCTCTTGGGCGTGCCTGTGGTGCGGCCCAAGGTCACCGAGACCACGGCGCTCGGGGCGGCGTATCTCGCGGGGTTGGCCGTGGGCTACTGGAAAGATCAGAAACAGATCGCGGCGCAGTGGCAGGTGGACCGCCGCTTCACCCACGCGATGAAAGCCACGCAGCGGAAACAGCTCGAGACCGGCTGGCGCAAGGCGCTCGACCGCGCGCGGCGGTGGGAAGTGGAGGGCTGAACCGTGGAAGTCATCATTCAGCGCGACTACCAGCAGATGAGCAAGGTGGCGGCGCGCATCGTCGCCGAAGTGCTCAATACCAAACCGAATGCCGTGCTCGGCATGGCCACCGGGTCTACGCCCTTGGGCCTGTATCAGGAGCTGGTGCGACTGCACCAAGAGGAGCAGCTCGACTTCGCGCGCGTGACCACGTTCAATCTGGACGAGTATGTGGGCCTCACGGCGAGTCACCCGCAGAGCTACCACTACTTCATGCACGAGCACTTCTTCCAGCATGTGAACATCCCGCGGCAGAACATCAATATTCCCTCGGGCACGACCAGCAACTACCCGGCCTTTTGTAACTGGTACGAGGAGCGTATAACGGAATGCGGTGGCATCGACCTGCAGATCCTGGGCATCGGCTCCGACGGCCACATTGCCTTCAACGAGCCGACGAGCTCGCTGAGCTCGCGCACGCGGCTCAAGACGCTGTCCAAACAGACCATCGATGACAACGCGCGGTTTTTCGAGCACCGGGAAGACGTGCCGGTGTATGCGATCACGATGGGCGTCGGCACCATTCTCGATGCGCGCAAGCTCGTGTTGGTGGCGAGCGGGAAGAGCAAGGCCAGGGCGATCGCGCAAGCCGTGGAGGGGCCGGTCACCAGCATGGTGACGGCCAGCGCGCTCCAGCTGCATCGCGACGCGATCGTGATCGTCGACGAGGAGGCGGCCGCCGGCCTGACCATGCGCGACTACTACGAGTTCATCTACGCGGCGAAGCCGGCCGCGCCGAAGGCGTAGCAGCGGCCTTGATCGACGTACTCACCGGCCGAGCATCGTGGGCGACGAGTCGATGATTCGCGTCCAGCACGTGGTCAAGACGTTCGGGAAGGTCACGGCCGTCAACGACGTCTCGTTCGACGTTCGCGCCGGTGAGATTTTCGCGTTCCTCGGTCCGAACGGGGCGGGGAAGACCACCACGATCAAAATGCTCACGACGCTGTTGCGCCCGGCGACGGGCTCGCTCGAGCTGGACGGACTCGACGTCACCACGCATCCGATGGAAGTCCGCAAGCGGTTCGGCGTCGTTTTCCAGGATCCCAGTCTCGACAGCGAGCTGACGGCGTGGGAGAACATGGACATCCACGGGGTGCTGTACCACGTGCCGCGGCACGCCCGGCGGGCGCGCTGTGAAGTCCTGTTGCGGATGTTCGAGCTGTGGGACCGGCGCGATGACCTGGTGAAGACGTTCTCCGGTGGCATGAAACGCCGGCTCGAGATCGCTCGGGGGTTGCTGCACACGCCCAAGGTATTGTTCCTCGACGAGCCGACGCTCGGCCTCGATCCGCAGAGCCGCAATCAGATGTGGACCCACGTGCGCAACCTCAGAGGGAGCGAGGGTGTGACCGTGTTCCTCACCACCCACTACATGGACGAAGCCGACCGCGTGGCGGATCGCATCGCGGTGATCGACCACGGGCGCATCGTCGCCACCGGCTCGTCCGCGGAGCTCAAGCAGCAAACCGGCACCGATTCGCTGGAAGCAGCGTTCTTGGCGCTCACCGGCACGACGATCCGGGACGAGAGCGCCACCGCCGCTGACCAGATGCGTCAGGTCGCCCGCGTCTGGAGGAGATGAGCGCATGGCCGTCGTGTTCGTGCTGTGGCTGCGGGAACTGAAGAAATACCTGCGCTCGCGCGTCCAGATCGTGGCATCGCTCGGCACGCCGCTGATGTACCTGGGCGTACTCGGGTTCGGCCTCGGGCCGGTGTTTCAGCGCGCCGGGGAGGGCAACTACCTGCAGTTCATGGCCCCCGGCGTGATCGGGATGACCGTGCTGTTCACCGCCATGTTTTCGGGGATCGCCATGTTGTGGGACCGCCAGTTCGGATTCCTGAAGGAGACCCTGGTCGCACCGGTGCCGCGCCTGGCGATCATGATCGGCCGGACGTTGGGCGGGGCCACGGTGGCCGTGCTCCAGGGCGCGCTGATCTTTGTGGTGACGCTCATCGCGGGGTTCCGCCCCGTGACCCTCGTCGCGGTGCCGCTGGCGTTTCTCGTCATCGCGCTGATCGCGGTGATCTTCTCGGCGCTTGCGACAGCGATCGGGTCGAGCATCAAGGAGATGCAGGGCTTTCAGATGGTGATGAACTTCCTCGTGTTGCCCACCTTCTTTCTCTCGGGGGCCATTTATCCGCTCGAGGGGCTGCCGCGAGTCTTGGGGGCGCTCACACGACTCGATCCGCTTACCTACGGCGTCGACGGGGTGCGCGGTCTGCTGATCGGGAGAACGCATTTCGGCGTCGCGTTGGACGTTGCGGTGCTCGTGGGGGTGGGGGTCCTGTTCGTGGTGTTCGGTGCGTGGCGGTTCTCGAAAATCGAGGCTTAAAAATGGCGCGCTATCTTGTTGTGCTGCTTGTGCTGGTCGCGAGGAGTGCTCCATCCCAGACCCGCGCGATCGTCTATACCACGGCCGAGAGCACCAGCTTCCGGCTGACGCCCACCGACACGCTGATGTTCAAGCCGTCCGAGCCGACCTCCGAAGGAAAGGTGTACGTCTTCGTCGATCCGCGGAAAACGTTCCAGCCCATGATTGGAATCGGCGGGGCGCTGACCGATGCCGCGGCAGAGACCTTCGCGAAACTGCCGGCTGCACGACAGGAAGAACTGCTGCAGGCGTATTACAGCGCTGACCGCGGGATCGGGTATACCCTGGGCAGGACCAACATCCACAGCTGTGACTTTTCGAGCGAGAGCTACACGTACGTCGACGAGGGTGACAAGGACCTGAACTCCTTCTCCATCGCGCACGACCTGCGGTTCAGGATCCCCCTCATCAAGAGAGCGATGGCCGCGAGCGGAAACCGGCTCAAGCTGTTCGCCAGCCCCTGGAGCCCGCCGGCATTCATGAAGGACAACAACGACATGTTGCACGGCGGTCACCTGCGCGCCGACTACGCGCATTCCTGGGCGCTCTACTATGCGAAGTTCATTCAGAGCTATCGCAAGGCGGGCGTGCCGGTCTGGGGGATCACCATCCAGAACGAGCCGATGGCCGTCCAG
>WNFA01006837.1_pt1 | contig 10064 bp, 10 predicted proteins | sample 5400481 | NCBI WGS metagenome assembly WNFA01 (sample SAMN13153340, study PRJNA577476) | soil metagenome | isolation source: 120 cm saprolite under Douglas fir tree site 2 hole 1 replicate 2 | place: USA:California | collected 2015-04-18 | reverse complement strand
CGATTTTCTCGTGAACGTAGCGCTTCACGCCGCCGCTCAGCGGCGAGTAGAACTGCGTGAGATCACAAATCTTCAAAGACTGTACTTGTAGCCGTCGCCCTCTGGGCGACGGAACGCGTGTGTAACTGGCCGCATCAGCGCCGCGCTTCGCTGAGCGAACCGACTACATCGTCCAGTTCGCTCAGATAACGCTCTGCATCCATGGCCGCGGCGCAGCCTGTTGCGGCGGCGGTGACTGCCTGTTTGTAGACGCGATCGGCCACGTCGCCGGCGACGAAAACGCCGGGATGTTTGCTCTCGGCCAGATTTTTCGCGATCAAATAACCCTCTGGGTCGGTCTCTAGTTTCCCGGCATAAGCTTTCGTGTTCGGATCGTGGCCGATCGCCACGAACACGCACGCCACCGGCAACTCGCGCTCCTCATTCGTTTTCACATTTCGCAAACGTACCGCGCGCATCTCGCCTTTTTCATCGGGGATATATTTCGTTACCACCGTGTTCGGAACGTTTTTGTAAAACGCGCCATCGCACGTTGCGCAAGACGTCACCCCGTGACCGATGAGTTTTTCTTCGTTTTCAAGTCCAAGATAGCGCGCCGAAGCGCCACTCGCGATGATCAGTGCTTGTGTCTCCAGCCACTCGTCGTCGGCTTTGATACGGACATGATTGTTGCGCGGCTCGAAATCGGTTGCTTCGGCGTAAGAAAACCGCGCGCCGAATTTCTTCGCCTGGTCATGCATGTTGATGATCAATTGCGGACCGTCGATCCCATCTGGGAATCCTGGATAATTTTCCACGAACGTCGTGGTGGAAAGCTGACCGCCGGGCTGACGGCCTTCCAGCACGAGCGGGCTCAAATTGGCGCGGGCCGCGTAAATCGCTGCCGTCAACCCCGCGCAGCCGCTTCCGACAATGATCACCTTCTCCATGAGTAAACTTAGCATGCCGCGCAAGTGCGCCAAGAGTGCGAGCCGCACCGGCATTTGACCAAAGCGGGCCGACCCGCGAACGAAGGTGGATCGAGCCGTCGTCGCCGCGGCGACCTCGATGCTAAAACTTGGCGGCGAAGCGTCATTAGTAGCCTCGCCCGACGGAGCAGCCGATCTACCTTTGCTCGCCACAATCGTGCGCGTACTCTGCGCGATGCCGGAGCTGGCCGAGGTCGAATGGTATCGCAAACAATGGAATCCCGGTCTCGGAGAAGAGATTGTCGATCTACAGTTGCATGCGCGGAAGCGAGTTTTTCGCGGGACGAATACGAGAAAACTTCAGGGAAATCTTGTCGGCGAACAACTGCTAAGATCGACAACGCGCGGAAAACGAATGCTCTTCAAGTTCTCCGGCAACAACTGGCTCGGCATTCATCTCGGCATGACCGGCAAAATTCGCGTCGAACCCGCGAATTTTAGGCCTAACAAACACGATCACCTCGTCTTATATCAACGTGAACGCGCGCTCGTATTCACCGACTCGCGACAATTCGGCCGCGTCCGCTTTTATCACAGCTCGGATGAGCCGGACTGGTGGAAGAGCGATTCGCCGGAAATCATTTCGCGAGAGTTCGATCAAAAATTCGTCGACCAATTTTTAGATCGACACCGTAAAGCGCCGATCAAAGCCGTCCTGCTTTTGCAGAATGGTTTTCCCGGAATCGGAAATTGGATGGCCGACGAAGTCCTTTGGCGCGCGAAGATCCTGCCACCGCGCCGCGCCGAAAAATTACGTCATCGAGAAAGAGCGGCTTTACTACGTGCAGCGAAATTTGTTGCGAAGAAATCGCTCGAAACTCTCGGTCGCGATTATTCCGATCCGCCGCGCTTGTGGCTCATTCATCAGCGCTGGAAACGCAGCGGCATTTGTCCGCGCCATCGCACACCGTTGCGCCGCGCAACCATCGGCGGTCGCACCACGGCGTGGTGTCCACGCTGTCAAAGATAACGCGATCTAACGCAGCACCGACTAGAATCCGTTGAATCTTTCGGAAGCAATCACGCAGTGACGTGGACGACGATCTTGTGAAAACCGGTCGCGCCTGAGTACGGGCTGCGGTCTTCTTCCCATTGTTGCACATTGCCTTCGCCGTCGGTCGCGCGAACCACTAGCGTGTAGTCGTCGGGTTCATCGGGCATCCAACCGTCGTGCGCGCTCCAGAGCGACCAGGCGAGATCGCCGCCGGCGTAATAAATGTCGGCGTCATCCCACGTTTGCCCGTCATCAAAACTTAATTCCACGCGTGAGATGCCGCGATCGCCGCCGAAGGCGACGCCTTTCACTTCGATCGGGCCGCGTAATTCGCTAATCGAGAATCGTGATTCGTGATCGGGGATGTCGATTCTCGATCTTGTCGGGACAATGAAATCCGGGCCCCAACCTTGCGTTTCGTAAAATCCTTTCGCGTTCGCGTCGGTGACTTCGATGCGTGTGAGCCATTTCACGTGCTTTTCTCCGAAATATCCGGGAACGACGACACGCACCGGATAACCATGTCGGTGCGGCAACGGCACGCCGTTCATTTCGTAAGCGAGGAGCGTGGTCGGATCCAGCGCTTTATCGAGCGGAAATGTATCGGTATAATTATCGACGCCATGCAAACGCACGCGCGCCGCGTTCGAAAGCGGCGCCGCCGGGTCGATCAGATCGCGCATCGCCAAACCTTTCCAGATGGCGTTGCTCATCAATCCGGCATCCAATCCGTTGCTGATGCACATCAGGGTTGTCTCCTGCTCGATCGGGGTGAACCCTTTCAAATCTTGAAATCGATAAGTGGCTGGGTTCTGCACGAGCCCGTTAACTTCCAAGTGCCAAAGATCGACATTCACTCGCGGATCGACCACGTTCTTGGTCACGCAGTAAAAGAGGTCGTTAGGCGTGATCGCCTGGACAACGCGACCTTTGTATTGCGTGCCGTCGTAGCTAAACGTGGCTGCGCGATAAAGTTTCCGAATCAGACCGGCGCCACCGCCGGCGACGGCCACGCCGAGCCCACCCAAAATGAGCGCGCGTCTTCCAATCGCTGGGCTGAATTCGCGGTCTTCACTTTTCGGTTTTGCCCGAGCGAGAAAACGAAATCCGCCAACGAGCGTTCGCTCAAAAACAAAAACACACAGGGCAAAGCCGACCAGCGTGACTAAACGCGCGACATCGATCGGCAATCCGAGGTAACTCGTTCCCAGCACCGGCCAGAGGACAATCGCGGCGGCGATGAGCGGCAACAAAACAAAGATGCTGATAGTGGCGAATGCGGCCGGGCGGGCTGGATTGCGTCGCATGAACAGACCAAAAATCGCTCCGCCAAGAGCGCCGACGAGCAATTGGCCGGCCATTGTCGATCCAACGCCGAGCTGCTTGAGATGATTGTATCCGCCGACGCGGCCCATGATCGACAAGAACGGCCCCGGCGAAATAAAGACCGAAAGCCGGTCGCCAATGATGGCGAGCGGTGTCGCGACGCCAAAACAGGCAAGCAGCAACATCACAACCGTCATCGCGATCCCCGCGACGAGGCCGGCGAGCAAGCCAGCGGAGATCGCTTTCGATCGACTCATCGATTGTCGATTTTACAAATGATTGCGCAAAAAGGAATCAAATTGCGTGGTGGATCGAGCAGTCCCTTGCTCGATGTTAAGTTCACGTGGCGAAGCCGCATTTTAGTTAGCATCGTCCGACGGAGCGGCCGATCCACCTAGTTCCGCTCGAGCATGACTCGAAGAAATGTGGCGAGAATTCGTGCGCCCGCGACAAAAGTTCCGCGCAATGTGCCGGAAACTTTCGAAACTCCGCCGGCGCGGCAACGATGATTCACCGGCACTTCGAGAATGCGGAGACCGGCACGCGCGGCGCGCATCTGCATTTCCAAATTCCAGCCGTAGGTTTTTTCGCGCATGCCGAGTCGCCCAAGCGATTCACGGCGAATGGCGCGAAATGGACACATGTCGGTATAGCGCGCGCCGTACAAGATCGACAATAACCAGCCGGCGAAGCGTCCGGCCAAGATTTGTTGCACATTCATGCTGCCAGGTTCGCGCTGGCCGCGTGTGCGCGACCCGATAACAAAATCGTGCGTGCCGGCGACGATCGGGTCGACAAGTTGATCCATGAATTCCGGGCAATCGCTGCCGTCGCCATCGAGAAAAACCACGATGTCGCATTCCGGAGAAAGCGAACGAATCCCGGCCGCGCATGCGCGGCCATAACCCCGGTGCGGTTCCGCAACCAATCCGGAGCCGGCTGCGCGCGCGCGTTCCGCGGTCCGATCCGTGCTGCCGTTGTCGACGACGATCACCTCGTGCGGAATTTTCGTCGCCGCGACCGCGCGAATCACATTGGCAATTGGTTCTTCTTCATTCAATGCAGGAATGATGACGGAGATCATGGTAGCGCAAGCGTCTCGCTCGCGTGTAAACAAATCGCAAGCCGGAAGCCTGCGCTATTATCGGAAAACGAGCCACGCACTCGTGAAATAAAACACTAGCGCGAAGAAATCCGCGAGCGCGAGCGTGATGGGCCCCGCCGCGATTTTCGGGTCGAGCTTCAACCAGTGCAACAGCGATGGCACGCTCAGCCCGAAGAGACACGCGCTGACCAGCGAGAGAGAAATACTTCCGCCGATGACGAGCGCGCCGCGGACATCGTGTCGCCAGATCCAAACAATCGCGCTGACCACGAAGCCGCACGCGAGCCCGAGCAACACGGCCGTCCCGATTTCTCGCCGTAGCGCCCTAAGAAACCAGCTCCAAGTCACGCGGGCTGAGCGCAACGCCTGGATAGTCACGCTCATCGACTGCGTGCTGACGCTTTCATTGAGCCCCAGCACCATGGTCAGAAAAAATGCGATGACGAGGCTGCGCGCGAGGGTCAGTTCAAACGCGCCGGCCAGCATCGCGCAGATTGTTCCGCCTGCCACTGTCGCCAAGAGCCAGGGAAAACGATAACCGAACATGCGCCACGGCGATGCGTCGCGCACTTGCGCAAGATGAAAGCCAAGCGCCTCGAAAAAATCGTCGCGTGCACCTTCACTTTTGGTTTCCTCCGTTTCGAGAACGCTCTGCATAAAGACGTCCGAATCGACAACTCCGATCACGTGACGCTCCGCATCCACCACCGGAAATGCGAGGAGCTTGTAGAGAACGAAAAATTCACAGGCTTCCAGAAGAGTCGCTTCGGCGGGTAAAGCGATCACGCGGGGCACCATGATCTCCCGCAATCGCGTACTCGGTGAGGCGGTGAGCAAACGGCGCGTTGGGACTACACCTACGAGCCGCTTGCGTTCATCCACTGCATAAAAATAAATGACGCGCTCACCAATGCCTTCGCGCCGAATCGCCTCGAGCGCTTTCTCCACGCTCGCATTTGCTTCGAGCAAAGGAAAATCTGTGCGGGCGTGGTCCAGCGCCGGCGCGTTAAAATCGACCGCGCCAGAAAGTTTCATGGCGAGACGTTTTGTACTTTGTGCACGATCCCTTTGCTGCGCAGGATCTCGGCCGCTTCGCTGAAATAATCGCGCACATCGGACTGTGCACGGACCCAGTCGAGATAACGCGCGATGCCTTCGGCAAGATCGACATGTGGATCATAACCAGCGGCGCGGATCCGCGTCGTGTCGCTACTAAGATGACGCATCTCGCCCGGACGGAATTCGCCGTTGATTTCCGGCGCAATGTCGATCTTTAGTGCGGTGGAAAGTTGTTCGGCAACTTCGCGGATCGGCGTGCCGTGACCGCTGCCGACGTTCGCGGGCAATCCGTCGAGCTCGTCGGTTTCGGCGGCGAGCAAATTCGCGCGCGCAATGTCTTCGACGAAGGAAAAGTCGCGTGTCTGCTCCCCATCTTCATACAAGACGGGCGGCAGATTGTTTAGCAATCGCGTGCAGAAGATCGCGATCACGCCAGTGTACGGATTGAAGATCGATTGCCGCGGGCCATAAGTGCACGCGTAACGCAGCGCGACGGTGGGGATGCCGACCTGCTTCCCCCAGAGCAACACGAGTTTTTCCTGATCGACTTTCGTCAGGCCGTAAACGGTTTCACCACCGACGGGTGCGTTCTCCGGCGTCGGCGCGCTTTTCGTAATCGCTCCGCAAATAGGGCAATGAACTTGCCAGTCGCCGCGCCGCAATTGTTCGACCGGGCGGACCGACGGAAAAATCAAATCGTGCTTCGGACAAATGCCGGCGCCTTCGCTGTAAACCGCTTGCGAGCTCGCGACGATTATTTTTTGGATCGACAATTTCTTTTCGCGGATCACCTCGAGCATTTGTGCTGTGCCTAACGAATTGACGTGAACGTACTTCACGATCTCCGGCATGTAACCGCCGTAGGCCGCCTGGTGAAAGATAACGTCGATCTTGTCGAGCGCGGCAGCGATAGTTTCGCGATCGCGCAAATCGCCTTCGATGAATTCGACCCGCTCGTTAATCCAAGTTGGCCTGCCGCGGCGGTGAGTCTGCGGTTCGAGATTGTCGAGCACGCGAACTTTCCAACCTTCGCGCACAAGCAAATCGGCGACGTGCGATCCAATCAGGCCAGCACCGCCGGTAACGAGCGCGCGTTTTCCATGGCATTCGCTCATGCCTCTGTTGTAGAGGCGGTCGCCGCGGCGAGCAAACGTTTAGGTTTTTTTGCGGCTGAGGACAGCCGCCACTACGACTGCGGCCAGATGCGGGCGCGGCCTTCGCGCTCGACGATCTCGCGCAAAAATGCTCGCGTCGCTGGAGCGGTATCGATTGTCGATCTTGAGTCGTTGCTGAGGAGTTCGTCGCAAACGCGCCGCAACGTCGTGCAATCATCGACATCGTAGCCAGTCGGCAGGAATTCGACTGTGAGGTTAAGCTCGGCTGCGCGCTGCACCGTTTGGTCGAGAACGCGCTCGGTGCTCCAGTTGATCTCCTCAAACAGCCGGCGATGATTTTTCTTCATGCCGATCAGGTAATAGCCGCCGTCGTTTGCCGGCCCGAGCACGATGCCATCATTTTGGACCGACAACAATTTCGCGGCTTGCGTGTAACATTCAGCCGAAACGGTCGGGCTGTCCGAATCGATCAGGCAAACCGATCGGAAGCCTATCCGAAAAATATCTTCGCTCGCGGCAGCGAGCCGTTCTCCAAATCCATTGCCGCGCTGCGGCAGGAGATCGAAATCGTGCGGCAAGATGTCGATGTACGCTTCCTCCGCCCCGACGGGAGTGTAAACGGCAATTCCTCGCGCGATGTCGACTGTGGCTTCAGCAATCGCATCGGCAGTGTCGCGCAAGAAACAGATGTTGAGTTGGGCCGCTTCTGCGAGCGTAAGCGGTGGAACAAGTCGCGTCTTCACCTGACCGGCGCGCGGTGCTTTCGTCATAACGGCGAGCGCGCAAAGTCCCGTCACGCTGGGATCGAAGACGTTGGGATCGAGAACGCGATGAACAACTTTCACCTGGTCCGAATTGTTTGTGCATCAGCCTTTCTCGCAGAGCGCGTATTGGTAACGTCCATCCTGCCACGTCTTAACCCGTTTCCAGGGATGCGCCGCGAAAACGGCGGCGAACTCTTTTGCTGAAGACACCAGCGCCTTGCGTGGCTCGCGATAACCGTTGCCTGAATGCGTCACGCTCGCCAGAAGCCGCATGGCAAAGAGTGGAATGGACGCCCAAAACATGCTCCGCGGCTCAGCGATAAAGCAGCGCCCGCCCGACTTTAAAACGCGATACATTTCTGCCACCGCACGATGTCGCTCCGGCAACACCGTGAAAAGACGCGAAGCAATTAGCACATCAAAGCGTGCATCTGGGCATGGAAGCTCTAATACGTTGACTCGCTCAAACCTGCAGTTCCGCAACCCGCGTCCCGCGGCACGCTGCCGCGCCCAATGCAATTGATTTTCCGAACGATCGACGCCGGTCACAGAAATGTCCGGGAAACGCGCGCCGAGCTGGCTCGAATAAAATCCGGGCCCGCAGCCAAGCTCGATCAATTGCGTTCCCGCCGACGGACCGCCATTTTGCCAAAGTGTCCCGATAATCCGCTCAGTGTCATCCCGAAAAAGCCGTTCGCGACAAAAGGCATATAACCACGGGACATGTTCGAAAAGACTTGCGTCCGGCTCATGAAACTCATGTGTCGTCGACGCGCTTGATCTCGATTTTCTGATCTTTTCATGGTTTGTTGCGATAGCCTGCTGCGACATTTCTTACTTTCGATAAAACGGCTAATTGAACTCTTTAGACTTTTTCACAGCGAGTACTTTTTATTAAGTAATAAAATTCAACTTAATCTCCTCCTTCTTGCTGCGAACAAGGTCGCGGCTAGAGCAAAACACCAAGCTAATCACTCCACGCAACCGTCTTGATAACACCTTCAACAGCCCCCGACAAACCCTGGTTGTATGGAAAGAGACGAAAGTTGTTCAGAGTTATTCGAACATGTTGGCTTCTTGCTCAACCATGATTTAACAAAATGGCATGCATACTAACAAACAGGTCCTGATCGGAGGGATTGCGCTGGCGTTCGCCGCGGGGGTTGCAAGAGGCCAGGATCAAAACTCCCTTTGGCAAATCCAGAAAACTCTCGCCTCCAAAAAATATGTCGATCTTACGCATGCGTTTAAGTCAGGGATTCCGCGCTGGCCCGGTTTTCCAGATGAAACGCGAAAGATAATTTATTGGTACGATAAACGGCCGGATACGATGGGCGCTGGATTCTTCTCGGAGATTTACACTCACGTTGGCCAGTGGGGGACGCACGTCGATCCGCCGGCGCATTTCATCAAAGGATTACGCACGGTCGACCAAATCGATCTTAAAGAAATGATTTTGCCACTCGTTGTTGTCGATGTTCACGCGGAATCGGAGAAAAACGCGGATTACACATTATCGATTGGGCGCCTGAAAAAATGGGAAGGTGAGCACGGTCGAATTCCGGCGGGCGCATTTGTTGCAATGCGAACCGATTGGTCGAAACGCTGGCCGGATGCCGCGAAGATGGAAAACAAAGACACGAAAGGCATTTCTCATTATCCGGGTTGGAGCTTGCCTGCGCTGAAATATCTTTACGAAGAACGCAAGATCACGGCTTCGGGCCATGAAACCACCGACACTGATCCTGGTCTGGCCACAACGAAGGAGGATTACTCACTCGAGACTTATATCTTGAGCACAAACCACTATCAAATCGAACTGCTCACAAATCTCGACCAAGTCCCGGAGTCGGGCGCGCTTGTCGTCGCCAGCTTCCCAAAGCCGAAGGGCGGCTCGGGATTTCCCGCGCGCGTGTTCGCGATTTTGCCTTAGCGATTCGGTTGACTTGAAGCGCAGGCAGCGTTAATCCCGCAATCGCGGAATGAACCTGATTGAAGAACTGGAAGCGCACGTCGTCTGCGGTGATGGCGCGATGGGGACGCTGCTGCTCGACCGCGGCGTGCCGGTAAATGCTATCTGGCAGAGGCTTTTCGAGTTCTAGACTCGACCCTTTCATGGTCGAAAATGTGCTCGGTCAAGTTGACCGAAAGTCGTGGCACGAACGAAGATAAGCGAATGCATATTACGGACATCATGCGGGGGGATTCTCCCACGTTTTCGTTCGAGTTCTTTCCTCCCAAAACGCCCGAGGCTGCCGAGCTTCTCTACCAAACGATTCGCGATCTGGAATCGTATATGCCGCACTTTATCAGCGTTACCTACGGTGCCGGTGGTTCAACGCGAGATTTAACCCACGACCTTGTCGAGCGCATTCAACATACAACAAAACTGGATCCGATCCCTCACCTGACCTGCATCTGCCACAACGAAGAAGAGATCGAAGCGATTTTACTTCGATACGCCAGGTCGGCGATTGGAAATATTCTCGCGCTCGGGGGCGATCGGCCGCGCGAAATTCCCTACTATAAATCGCGCGATTCGTTCCAACATGCGGTCGATTTGGTTAAGTTCATTCGCCGATTCAACGAATCCGGCGCGCATCCGGATCGCCGCGGTTTCGGGATCGGCGTGGCCGGTTGCCCCGAAGGACATCCCACGACGCCGAATCGATTGGTGGAAATGGATCACTTCAAAGCGAAAGTGGACGCCGGCGCCGACTACATCGTGACACA
>WNFA01015010.1_pt1 | contig 10065 bp, 7 predicted proteins | sample 5400481 | NCBI WGS metagenome assembly WNFA01 (sample SAMN13153340, study PRJNA577476) | soil metagenome | isolation source: 120 cm saprolite under Douglas fir tree site 2 hole 1 replicate 2 | place: USA:California | collected 2015-04-18 | reverse complement strand
AACAACCCGGCGACTCCGCCGCGCGCCGATTACCTGCTCTGCGAATCCACCTACGGCGACCGCGACCACCCGGGCGGTTCGCCGCTCGATGCTCTCGCCGATATCGTCAACCGCGTCTACAAGCGCGGCGGCTCCATCGTCATCCCCGCGTTTGCCATTGGCCGCACGCAGACGCTGATGTACATCCTGCGTGAACTCGAAGACGCGCAGCGCATCCCGCGTCTCCCCGTGTACGTTGACAGCCCGATGGCCATCACCGCCACGGACCTCTACCTCCGCCACCGCGAGGATCACTCCATTGAGTTCACCCGGGAAGAAAAAGCCGGGGATCCGCTCAATACGCACGAATTTCACCTGGCGCGGACCGTCGAAGAGTCGAAGCAGATCAGCGCGCTGCGCACTCCCTGCATCATCATTTCCGCCAGCGGCATGATCACCGGCGGGCGCGTCCTCCACCATCTTAAGCAGCGCCTGCCGGATCCGCGAAATGCCGTGCTGCTCGCCGGATTTCAAGCCGAAGGAACTCGCGGGCGTGCTTTGCTGGAGGGAGCAAAGACGCTGCGCATCTTTGGGGAGGATGTTCCGGTGTGCGCGGAAATTGTCGAGTTGCGGCAGTTCTCCGCGCACGCGGGCAAGAGTGAACTGCTCCGCTGGCTCGCCGCATTCCAGGCTCCGCCAAAACAAACTTATCTGGTTCACGGCGAACCCGCTGCAGCGACTGCGCTGAAGACCGCCATCGAAGCGCAAATGAAGTGGAACGTTTCAGTGGCGGGTTATCTGGATAGCGTCACCCTGGACGGCTAAGTCTGCACGCCGCGGCAAATTTAATCCTCGTTACTTTCTCTCCGTAGTGATAGAATCGCGCCAATTGATGGTTCCAGCCCTGGGGGGTGATTATGCCTCGCCGCCTGGCATTAGTTCCTGTTTTTTTATTCCTTTGTCTGAACCTTTCTGCGCAGCAGCGAACCGGCCCGGGCCCCAGCCGCGGCGGGATCTCCCAAAAGTATTCCATTCGGGGACAATTACGCAGCGACGAAACGAGCCAGCCTCTCGAAATGGTGAAGGTCCAGCTCGTCGCATCCGGCGGCGAAACCATGGCGATTCAATTTACGCGGTCCAACGGCGAGTTCGAGTTCAGCGGGCTCGGCTCCGGAGTCTATCGTATTGCCGTTGACTTGGAGGGTTATCAGCCTCTCCGGGAAACTGTCGAGATCACCAACGGTTCCCGTTACGGCGTTACCCTGTTTCTCACCCGCACGACTTCTCAGCCACAGCCGGAATCCTCTGATCCGATTTCGGCGCACGAGTTGGCGCTTCCTCAGAAGGCCCGGGACTCCCGGCAGAAAGGCGATGAGCGCCTATTCCAAAAAGGCGATCCAAGAGGAAGCATCCCTTATTTCGAAAAAGCAATCTTTCAGGCTCCTGGGTACTACGAAGCCTATTTCGATCTCGGCCTTGCTCACCTCCGCAGTTCCGAGGATGAACTGGCCGAACAATCCTTCCGCAAATCCATCGAGTTGAGCGACAACAAGTTCGCCCCTCCCCAACAAGCCTTGGCGGCGCTCCTCTGTGATCGAAAGGATTTCGAGCCGGCGGAACTCCTGGCGCGCCACAGCCTCGAGATTGGTGGAATGCCTGCCGAAGGCCACTTCGAACTGGGGCGGGCTCTCTACGGGTTGAACAGGGTGGATGAGGCTGAGAAGGAAGCCTTGGCGGCGCGGAAGGGCAAACCCGAATATGCCGAAGTAAATCTCCTGCTGGCAAACATTCATATTCGCAAACGCAATTATCCTGCGCTGCTCGAGGACCTCGATGCCTATCTCAAACTCAAGCCCGACGGTCCCGAAAGCGATCATGTGCGGACCATGCGGCAAAAGGTCGAGTTGGCTTTGGCCGACGCCAGGAATAATTCACGGCAGTAATCCTGTCAGTCTTGATTCCACTTTCTGGGAAACTCCGGACAGTCCTGGAATTCGAAAGATTTGTTGTTGGACTCGGGAAACTTTTTTGACGGTTCCTCCGTCTATATAGGCAAGGCCACTCGCGGGGTAGGGGGCTACCACCACAGGGCAACCGACCGTCAGCTTCCTACCCCTCTAATGCCCCTGGCCATCTCTAACTTGCTGATAATTAAGCTACTTACGAAGCTAGGGCTCCGAGCTTTGCAGCCGCGCCCTTCATCATCGCCGGTATTTCCATCAGCCGAAGACCGAATTCGAACATCGGTATCGGCGCGACGCGTCCCCAACGATTCAGTTCCCAGCGAGGCCGGATGAATTTCACTTCTGTGCGGGGTGTGAGGTCAAGTATAGCTTTTGTTTCGCCACAATAAAACCTCTGCGGCAATTTCAGAAGAGGCTTGGTACCCCAATTTTCTCCGTCCGCAGAGCCCCAGATGGAAATGTCGAGGGATTCCTGCTCCAGCTGATCTGTAATCGTAAGCGTGCAAAGAAACGTCCGCGTGCGGCTCGGCGATACGTCCAACTTTTCGCCGTCGCCGTTGCTTTCAGCGCGGGTCCCCGCTCGAATTAGCTCCAGCTCCACTGCGCTCACCCCTCGTCCACGGGGCGGATTCTAGCATAGCCATTCTATGGAGCAAACCGCCAGAAAATCGGTTTGTTTCGCGTCGCCTGATCGGCTTGCGGGGGAGTCGCTATCCCCGGCGAAGTTTCAGCAGCCGTTCGGCGGCGGCGGAAAGGGTCTTTTCCGTCTTACAGAAAGTAAAACGGACTTGTTTGGCGCCGTCAGCCGGATCGTTGTAGAAGCTCGATCCAGGAACGACGGCGACGCCTATTTTTTCCACAAGGTATTTTGCGAACGAAACGTCGTCGGGATAACCGAAGCCCGAAATGTCGGTCATGATGTAGTAGGCGCCACGCGGTTTGAAGCATGCAAAGCCGGCTTGTTTCAGAATCTCGAGCATGCGGTCGCGGCGGATAAGGTAGTCGTTCGCGAGTTTATCGTAATAGCTCTGCGGCAGACGCAGCGCCATGGCCCCGGCCTGCTGCAGCGGAGCGGCGGCGCCCACGGTCAGGAAATCATGGACCTTGCGGATTGCGGCCGTTGTTTCCGGCGAAGCGATGGCCCATCCCACGCGCCACCCGGTGACCGCATACGTTTTCGACATGCCGTTGACCGTAATCGTGTGATCGCGCATGCCCTCCACGCGCGCCATGGAAATGTGCTCGGCCCCGTCATAAATAATGTGCTCGTAGATTTCGTCGGTGATGCAGAAGGCATTCCAGCGAATGCACAAGTCGCGGATGAATTCGAGTTCGGCCTTGTTGAATACTTTTCCGGTCGGGTTGTTCGGCGTATTCAGGATGATTGCCTTGGTGCGCGGGCCAAACGCGGCGGTCATCTCCTTCTCATCAAAAGTCCAGTCCGGCGGGCGGAGTTTCACAAACCGCGGCGCGGCTCCGGAAAGGATTGCATCGGGGCCATAATTTTCATAGAAAGGCTCGAGGACCACGATTTCGTCTCCGGGGTTGATGACCGCCATCATCGCCGCCATCATGGCCTCGGTCGAACCGCAGCACACGGTGATTTCACGCTCGGGATCAACCGAAACGCCCTGCGTGCGGGCAAACTGGTTGATGTCGTCGGTTATCGCCTGGCGAGCCGCCTCCTTGATTTCCGAGGGAGCCGGGAAGTCGGGGAAGCCTTGCGCGAGATTTACGGCGCCGTGGCGCATGGCCAGGCGCGTCATCTCGCGGATGACGGATTCAGTAAAGCGTTCTGCCTTGGCGGAGAGCAAACGGTGGCCGGCTTGCGTGACCGAGGCACCACCGGTGGAACCGGCGCGAGCGCTACCGGAGAAATTTGTTTGCGGCGTCACGGCTGCTGCTTCTCTGCTTCCGCCTTCTTTGTTTCGCCGTAAAGCATCCGGTACACCTCCGTATTGCGGCGAACGATCTGGATGTATTCGCGGGTCTCCGTGAACGGCACGGACTCCACGAGTTCCGCGACTTCCTCGTACGCGCGCTCGGCTTGCCAGGCTCCGATACGGTCTTCCCCGGCATTGAACGCGGCGAGCGCAGCTTCCGGGCTGCCAAACTGCTTCAACAAATCCGAGAGGTAGAGCGTTCCGACCTGAATATTGTACTCCGGGTCAAATAGTTTTTCGCGCGAGTAGCGCAGCTTCAGCCGCTTCGCCATTTTGCGCCCCGTCTTCGGCAGGACCTGCATCAGGCCGATTGCGCCCGCGCGCGATATGGCGTCATTTTGAAAGATGGACTCCTGCTTGATGAGGCCCGCAACCAGCATGGGATCGACGCCATTTTCCTCTGCATACCGGCGCACATAGGATTCATAAGGCAGCGGAAATACGGTGTGCCATACCGCGGCCGGGACTTCGTCAATCTTGCGAGCCTCGAGATTCGGGAAAGCCAGCCGCCCGAGCGACATTGCCACGGAATAATGCCCCTGGTCGAGCGCGGACTGCGACGCCTCAAAAATTATTCGCGGCGTGGCGGTGCCAAAGTACGCGGCCCGCAACTCGAGTTCCGCGAAAGCATCGAAGGCGATGCTGCGGAGGGCTTCCGCACGGGCCCAGCGCGCTGCCGCTGCAGGGGGAATGGGCTCGCTGATGCTGTGATTCGCGGGAACGGGCGGAATTTTATCGAGCACACCGGCGGGGTTTACCGGCTCACGGCCGATGGCCGCAAGCCGCGCCGAAGCGGCGTAGCCGAAATACGTCTCCGGGAAACGCTCCTCCGCCTTCAAGAAAAAACTCCTTGCGTGCTCCGGGTTTCCCGCGCGCTCCGCGGCGCGTCCCAGCCAATAAAGCGCATTGACCGCGTACGGAGAGCCTGGATACTTGGAGAGGAACGCTTCGAGGAGTCCTACGGCCTCCGGCTTGCGCTCGATATAGGCAACCCAGGTGATGCGCCACTCGGCAGCCGCGGCGTTCTTTCCCCCGGGGAAAGCTTCGAGCGAGCGCTCATAGTACGCGGCGGCCCTGTCGCGATCGAGATCCACCCAATAGTAATTGCCTCCCGAAAAAATACCGTCTTCATTCCACCGGCTCTGCGGATACTGGGATTCAAGTCGGCCGAGAGCCGCAAGCATTTCCTTTTCGCGTTTCTCTGTGCGTCGGGCCTGGGAAAGAGCATAAAGGCGCTCGGCGTCGAGTTCGGGATCGCCGAGCGCTAGAGAAGATAGCAGTTCCGGCGAGCCATTGAGTTGCACACGGGCCTCAGCGATGCGCAAAAGCGCGCGCTGGCGTGTGACGCCCGGGGCCTTCTTGTCAACCATAGTCAGCAGCTTCTCAAACTCGGGGCGCGCTTCCCTCCACTTGTGCGCGTCAAAAAACGCCTGCGCGCGCGTTTCCTGCTGTTCGGCAGCCGGGCGGGGGTATCCTCCGCGCATGCGTTTGGCCAGTTGCGCAAGAATCGACCCTGTGGAGCGGGCCTCGTCGCTCAAGGCAAAGCGGTAGTACACGGCCTGGTAATCCTTCGCGGCACGCGCCAGCGCGCCCATTTCCTGGCAGGCGTGCGCCCGTTGAAACAGCAGGCCGGGCTTCGACGCCGTGTTGGGATAGGCGTCGAGCGCCGCCACTGCTTCCTGCGGCTTGCGGAGACTCAATGCAGTGGCCGATAGCGCTTCCACGACCTGCTCGGTGATGGCGGAATCGGGATAATCTTGTCGAATCGTTTCGAGGTCCGTGAGCGCGGCCGCTTCTTTACCCTGGACGCGCTCCACTTGCGCGCGCCAGTACAGTGTGTATTCCTTCAGCGGCTCGTCCTTCAGGGCTTTCTCAAACCATGCCGCAGCTTGCGCGCTGCGGTTTTTCGTGTAATCAAAATAACCGGCCGCCAGAGCGGCGCGGGCGCCCCAATTGTCGTCCGCGTGCTTCTCCGCATACGCCTTCAGGTTTTCGTACGCGCCGTTGGCTCCCGAAGGAAGGGCGCGGGCCAATTGCGCCAATTCCTTTTGAGAAGCTTCGTCTTCCGGGGTCAGGACTTCCTGCGGAGTTGCCGACTCGGACCGGACAGGTGCTTGGTCTTTCTTGCGCGGCTTTCCGCGCGACTGGCTCCGTTGAGTTGCTTCCGATCCAAGCGACGCGGTAAAGCCGGCGATTAGGAACAAAGACAGCAGACTTGCCCCGAAACGCAGCGAGGCCGACGAGCGGAGAGACGCATCCCCGCGCAAGTTGCGCGCAGGCGGAGAGGTTCGCTTAGCGATTTCGGACTGGTGAAGGATAGGGATAGTCGCCGAGCGCTTGGGGGTCCCCATCGGCCAGGATTTCCACCATCCAGTGATGGAAGTAATCCACCGGATGATCGAGGATCGGCCGGAAGCGGCGATTGTACTCCTTGTGAGCCTTCTCAATGTCTTCCCGTAATCGCGCACAGATGTCCCTGTGCTCGCGGCCCTGGCGAACCGCTTCGGGCCTCAGCATCTTGATGTCTTGCATGGAAACTTTGGCAACACGGTTGGCGCGGCGGTGCAATTCCTGCTGCTCGCGCGGGAGCTGCGCCGGGTCAAACTTCGCGGCCGGCTCGGGATAGATGAGAGACTCGGTGGTCTCTTCTGCGGCGGCGTCCGCGGCAAAAAAAGAGCTTTCGCCGTCGGGTCCCGCGGCCTTTGAGGGCGCCCCTTGCGCAGCTCCGGCCATGGGGACCGGAACCGAAGGCGCAGGCCGCTGCGGCGCAGGAGCGGCGTCCGGTTGCGGCAAGCCCACCGCTCGCAGCACCTCTTCTTCGATCCCGGTGCGCTGCGCCGATTGAAGCGCGGTGGAAATGAATCGTGTCAGCACCTCCAGCGACGCCGCCAGCGAGGCGGCAGCGGTCTGCGCGCGCAGCATCGGCGGGAGCGCGTTCGTCGGTTTGGAACTCGCGCACGCCGCGACCATGTCGGCGACCGCCTCGTGCAACTCATTGGATGTCCGCTGAAGCTTATCCAGGTTGTCGCGCACCGCGCGCGCCACCGCCTGCTCCACCGGTGTCGCGTCCGAACTTGCTTTTTTGCCGCTCCCGCTCATACCCGGAAACTCCCCAACAGTGATTATTGGGAGCGGGACAGACGGTGTCAACTCCCAAAGCCGGGCGTGTGCTGACTTTATGCATCGCTGGATGAGCACAGCAAGCCCGGCGAACGTGGCCATGTTAGAATAGGAGTTGCTCAGGGGGCGACACGGTTTCGACGGAAGCTGTCGCGACCCGAAGGCATGCCGGGCCCCACCTGCCCGCAATCGGGTGGAAACTAGAACTGCCAATTCTCAATTGGCTTTGGCTGCCTAACTTAACTTAGGTGCCACGTCTCCCCGGGCTTTGCCTGCGGGCCCGGCAAGAGGCGTCACACAGTAGGCTGGCCGGCGCGTCTCGGTCCGTGATGCGCTGGCGAGAACCACCGGACTAGCCGGCCGCGTTTCTTGCTCATTCTGAGCGTGGCGGGCGAACCAAACGGAATTGAGCTAAGCATGTAGGCTTCGGGCCGTAGCGCTTTTCGGACGGGGGTTCGACTCCCCCCGCCTCCAAAATTCTGTGATGACTTACGATGGGAGCCGCGCCCCTTCGACGCAGCGCTACGACTCTCACCTAGGCTCAGCGTGCATTTCCTCCTTCAAACGGTCCAAGAGCGGGGACAGGTGGTTGGAGCTGAGAACCAGAAGAGGCAGTCGGTGATCTGCCGCGCTTGCACGCCCTAGAACGATGTTGGCGTCCTGAGGCTTCGTCTTCCAAATCTATTTCAGGGCCGCGGCAAGCTTTGCAAAGTCGAAAGTGAACCCAAACCGGCCTTTGACAGAAGTTTCCTTAACCAAATCTGTCCGGCTTGCGAAGGAAACTGATACCGGAAAATCTACGCCTGCTGCGATCGGAATGGACACCTTCAACTGACCGACGTACGTCGGAGCTGTGCCGGTCATCCCTTTGGCGTCAAATGCGGCCGAGAAGCTCACGGGATTGCGCCCGGTGAGCTGGTCGCGAGTTATCTGATATTGGAATTGATTGGAGAAACTGCCGCCTCGTTGGTCTCCCCCGACATTCGGCGAATCAATATAGAGGAAGCTCCCATTCATCGTCCAATTAAGGCGATTCTTGATTCCCCAATCAAAGGTGAACTCTGGCTGGTATTCGTTGTTCGCTGCGCTCGGTCTTTGTTTCGTTGTAAACGTAAATGCGAGTTGCGGCTTTCGTCTGACCTTCTGCAAGACTTCGAGCACTTTGCTATGTAGTCGTATCTCCGGTTCCAGCCGTGCGGAGATGATTTTATCCACTTGAACAATCTGTTGGTCGTTTAATAATCTGATCGTTGCACCGAAATTTGCTGCAAGATTGTTGTTGAGAAAGTCCATCAACGATGGATTGCCGAGAGCAGGGCCCAAAGTGGCCTGGAGATAATCTTTCACGTCGTGCGCAATCCTGGCGTAGTTGGGGGAAGTGCTTCTCAAGGTATCTGATACGGATTGAATGTCCGGTTGATTTCCTTTTGCGCTGGCGTCCCTGTAGTTAAGCAACATTATCTTGCCGCCTATTATCGTCGCCTGCTGGGATGCGCTCGCCTTGTTATCGTCCGGATATTCACGGCCGAATGTAAAGCTAAAGCGCCGCCAGTTGGTTCCTGAGTTGTAGAAAGCTGGGTCGAGAGCGTTGTGCTTCTGAACGCCAGCATATAGAGCATATAGTGATGTCGTGATCGTTCCCGAGGCTGTCTTGGTGTCGCCGGTCTGAGACCCAGGTGAAAGCAGATTCATTGCAATTGCGCCCAGATCGGGCGCTGCACTCTGATCGACCAACGATGTTGAGCTGCCAGCAAGACTCGGTGCCTCGGCCTGCTGCGTATTGCCGCGTTGATTCATCTTCGCCACCACGAGAGCAGAGACACGGCAATCAAGCCACGAGTCGAAATTCGGCTTCGACTCGCAATCCGTTTGGCCGAACAACGTGGTTGCTGTTGAGAAGAACGCGATCGCCATTATCGATAGTTTTGGCATTTTGCCTCAGAATTTACAGACGATGCGCAAGCTTGACGAATATATGTCCCGTGAATCTGTGCTGGATGCGTCCAAATCTTTGAGAACGTTCTTTTGGTTTCCAGTCGAATCGTGATGGATCACTTTGTACGTGTAGGAGGTGGCCGTAAGAAAGAGCATTCTCGTAACATACTCATCGCCGGCCACAGCTCCGCCATCATCCGCATCGCTAGGGCATTTCCAGTCCCACGCGTACCGAGCTTGAGGGCCTGGACAATCTTGTTCGCTCTTTCGGGGCTTGTGTTCGCAAGCAAAAGTGAAGATACCTTGCGCACCTTGGACATCGAGTGTAAACTTCAATGTCTCGCCCGATTTAACCTCGACCCCTAGGAGATCCTTTCGTATTACTAGCTTTCCAGCATTCCCGAAATCGGCCATCCAATCCTCCTGATTGCGCTGCAGCCTCTAGCGCGGATTCAGGGAACGGGTAGATAGCCGCCCCGATTGATAGAGGACTGCCGCATTCTGGGCACTTTAGATTCACCACGCATCAGCTCCAAGCCCTGAGAAATTGTCGAGACCCTAGTCCGACCCACTACGTAACGAAACTAGGTGGCTGTTTACACCTCTGCGACTGTGCCGTCAAGCTATTTTGCAACACTAGCTCTGTCGTTCTTGCTAAGCTATCGGGAGCGATCTGGAGGCTGGGGGAGCTGTTCACCCATTTCCCCTTGTTCTGTTGGATGCCCAGATGCCGGAGATGGACGGTTTCACCTTGGCTGAACAAATCCAGAGAAGACCGGAGTTGGCCGGGGCAACCATCATGATGCTGACGTCGGCCGGACGCATGGGAGACGCCGCGCGTTGCCGCGAATTGGGAATTTCCGCTTACTTGGTAAAGCCCATTCGCCAAGAGGAACTCCTGGAGGCCATTTGCCTGGTCCTTCAGAAATCGCAGCCCAAGAAAACACATAAATTAGTTACGCGTCACACGTTGCGCGAGGAGCGTCATCGTTTGAGAATCCTGCTGGCCGAAGATAATCGCGTCAATCAGACCCTTGCAGCCCGCCTGTTGCAGAAGAGGGGCCATGCGGTAACGATTGTCGAGGACGGCAAAGCTGCTCTTGCCGCCCTCGAAGCGGGCTCTT
>WNFA01006154.1_pt1 | contig 10066 bp, 7 predicted proteins | sample 5400481 | NCBI WGS metagenome assembly WNFA01 (sample SAMN13153340, study PRJNA577476) | soil metagenome | isolation source: 120 cm saprolite under Douglas fir tree site 2 hole 1 replicate 2 | place: USA:California | collected 2015-04-18 | reverse complement strand
GCGCGAGCGCGCGACCAGGGGCGCCGGTTCAAGAACCAAGGGACTGCTGATGGCGTTCAAGTTGCTCGACATGGCGCAGCTTCGCTGGCGGCGCCTCGATGGCGCTCAGCTATTGCCGCTGGTTCGTGCCGGCGCGAAGTTCGTGGATGGAGTTCGCCAGGATCGACCGAAAAACTATACTCACTCAAGCGACGACCAACCGAGGGAAGCCGCCTGATCACGACCGGCCGATCCACAACATTTGACAGTGCGTTGGGAAAAGCTGACGAAGGGCACGCGGGTGAAAGTCCCGTCCGGCCAGAGCCGCAGCGGGCAGGGTCGGAACCGAGTCTTGCGGGCGTCGCGGTAACGCGGGGTCCGAAGCGTAGACAGGGATTGCGCGGGGTACGAGGAGTGAGCCCCGAAAGGTTGAAGGTCGTGGAGGTCGAGGCTGTTGTCATAGTCGAAGGCCGCGCGTGCGCCATCGCTAAGCGAGATGGTGACGCTCCACCGGGGTCTGGGACCGTATCACGTGTGAAAGGTCGTCGTCGGAACCCAAGAGGCCCGGCCGGGGCCGTGGGAATGGTCGCCCATGGGGGCGCATCGCGAGGGATAACCGGAGCGTTGCGCCGAGCTGAGGCCGGGAGTCGGACCGACCCATACTACTGATGATGCCGCCGAAGGAAACGAGGTGTGCGGAGGGAAGGGGTCGGCCTGAGGGAGAACTGCGCGAGAACGTCAGGGTCCGGACTCAGAGCCGGGTCACCATGCCGTTGAATCTGGCGCGGGTCAACGAGGCAGCAAGGAGGGACAAGAGCACACGGTTCACAGCGTTATTGCATCATGTTGACGGGAGTGCCCTGGAGCGCGCGTTTCGGCGCCTCAAGCGCAGCGCGGCTCCGGGAGTCGATGGGGAGACGGTGGCGAGCTACGAGCAGGAGTTGGCGCAAAACCTGGAACGCCTCCACGCGCAGATTCACTCGGGTCGTTACCGACCGCAGCCCGTCAGGCGGGTGTACATCCCCAAGGCCGACGGTGGCCAGAGGCCGCTCGGTATTACCGCGCTCGAAGACAAGATTGTTCAGGGCGCGGTGGCCGAAGTCTTGAGTGCCATCTACGAGGTTGACTTCTTGGGTTTCTCTTATGGGTTTCGGCCTCGCCGTAGCCCGCATCAGGCCCTTGAGGCGCTGCACACGGCGCTCATGACGCAGAGCGTGAACTGGGTGCTGGATGCCGACGTCCGGAGCTTTTTCGACTCGATTGACCACGAGTGGCTACTTCGGATGGTCGCGCACCGGATTGCCGACCGAAGGATTCTGCGGCTCATCCGCGGATGGCTTGGGGCCGGCGTGATGGAGGGGCAGCGATGGAGTGAGACGGTACAAGGGACGCCGCAGGGTTCAGGAATAAGCCCGCTTCTCGCCAACATCTTTATGCACTATGCGCTCGACCTCTGGGTCCAGCAGTGGAGAAAACGGAACGCACGGGGACGAGTTATTATCGTGCGTTACTGTGATGACTTCGTGCTGGGCTTTCAATACGAGGCCGATGCGCGACGGATGTTGGCTGACCTCAAGGAGCGTTTGGCGAAGTTCAAGCTTGCGCTCCACGAGGAGAAGACCCGTCTGATTGAGTTCGGCAAGCGCCCAAGTGAGCTGCGCAGGAAACTCGACGCGCGCCGCTGCGAGACGTTCAGGTTCCTGGGCTTTACGCACTACTGTGCATGGAGTCGGGACGGGCGTTTCGTGGTCAAGCGCCGCACCGACCGCATGCGGCTTACGCGGAAGCTTAAAGAACTGCATACCCAGGCGCGGCGGCGGATGCATACGTCGGTAGTGTTGCAGTACCAATGGCTGTGCAGCGTTTTGCGCGGACACTACGCTTACTTCGGTCTGCCGAGCAATTGGGACCGGCTTGGTGCTTTCTATCAGGAGACACGCCGTATCTGGTATCGGGCGCTCAATCGCCGCAGCCAGCGTCGGCTCCCGTGGGAGCGCTATGTCCAGTTGCTCGAACGTCTTCCTTTGCCCGTTCCACGAATCACTCATCGTCGACCGGTGGCCGTTTGCTGACTCGGGGCAAACCTCAGGAGGAGCCGAGTGCGGGAAAGCCGCACGCTCGGATCTGGGAGGGCAAAAGCCGAATGGCTGCGCTACTCGACATTACTCGCTCGCTTTCGTCTACAGTTATAAAGCCGCAGTGGTCGCTGTGGCCCATCGGCTCTGCCGCATCTTGTGCTACGCGATGGTACCGACTTCAGCGTGACTTCGGACCGGCGTTGAACAGGGTTACTTCGAACGCACTACCACTTAATACGAATTTGTTATGTCAGCGCTGGGCTTCTATACCAGTTCGGAGTCGGTCATGAGCAGTACGACAATGTGAATGAGAAGTTGATTCGTTCAGGTTGGCCAACCTACGTGCGAACCTAGCGCCCAGGGGCTAGGCGATGTTGTCGGCAGAACCCCTGGCGGCCTCCGTCCCTCCATCGCCTGGTACTTCGCTGCCATCTTGATACGCGATCCGGCACTCGCAGTTCTTCATCTGTACGACTACGAAGGTGGACCCGCCTCCATCAACATGCATCGTGAAGGTCTGGGGGTCACAGCACCAAAATGTGACGGTAATCGTGTAGTTCCCATCTTCCTGATAGACACTCGTGGTATCGCCATTGCGATTCGTCACCAGATCGACAGACTTGGGCCCTGAAACACCCGCCTGGTCGATATGAACATTCGCTCCAGCAATTGGGGCATTTGTTTTCGCATTCTGAACGTGGATGTCCAGACTGCCCAAATCCAGCGTCTGGTCCGGAACACCCTGCCGCTGCAGCCCAGACGCCGAACCCAGGCTAGCGGAAGTCTCACCTGTCACAGCGTCATCCCTTGAGCCAACCGGCAAGCAGCCATAGTTCAGATGCTGTGAGCTGACGAAGGCGCTGGTAATCGATTGGGCCACGCGCTCTGCCTCTTGCTCATAGATGTCGTCCGGCGCACCTACCACCAACTTACCCTGCATGTTGCCGCCGCCACTTTGTTGCACCACATGTGTCAGTTCGTGAGCCAGGAGTTCCTGCCCAGATGAACTATGCGGCCGATACTCTCCTTGCCGGAAAAAAATATCTTGCCCGGTCGTAAAGGCAGCAGCATTTACAGCTTCATTCAGAGCGTGTGCCTCCCCATCGGTATGCACCCGCACCGCGCTGAAATCGACCCCAAAGGCTGACTCCATCTTGCGCTGGACCTGACTATCCAGAGCTTGTCCCCCGCCGCGCGCGCTTTCGATTGCGGACTGCACCTGGGGAGCAACTTCACCCCCGGTGTCGGGCTGCCTGGCCAGATGCAAAACCCGCTGCACATGGCGATTGCCATACTGTCGCTGCAGGTGAAGAAGAAAACGTTGGGCGGAACCTGGAGCCTTGGCCATGCGGTTGAGGCTTGCGGCGTGGGCTCGGGCAGCCGAGCCGCTTGACACAATCGGGGCCGATGTCGCGAACTCAACATTTAAGGGACGGGCAGATTCAACAATTCCTGGCCGCGCTTTAGCAAGCGGCAAAGGATGTGCCTCGACTTCGGGGGCGACCATAGATTTGTAATGCATGCCTTACCCCTTCAACGTCAGTGGATACACGGTACAGCTCTGGCACGAAGCAGAAAACCGCCTAAAGCCTTGTGTCATCACTATGGCATCACAGTCTCTCGCTCAGCACAAAACAGGAGGAGCACGGGGTTCTCGCTTTATGGTTTCGTCTTTAGCCAATCTTTGTACATCTTGCGTATGTCGGCCTTTCCTGCCCCCCCTGACGCCGGGATACCACACGTGACAGAGAGTTCTGTAAAGCCTGCGTCAGCAACACAGTCTTCAACCCTTTGCTCGAAAGGCCCTTTAGGGCACAGATCCGGCCCAACATTAAACGGTGAATTTGGAGCTAGCTGGCAGATAGCGTCGATGGAACTTTGTGCAAGTCTGCAGTCCGCGTCTTGCTGTGAAAAAAACGTCGGCCAATCAATAGTGTTAAAGCACGCCGTTGGTTTTACCGGACTTGGAGGCGTTGGGCTTGGTGGTTGGCTTGTACACAGTTCGTCTAGCTTAGCCATAGTTCCAGGCCCGACGTCGGGAAACTGCTCGAAGCCCAGGTGGTATTTGCTCTTGAAGGCCATAACCGCCTGTCCAGTTGCGGCCCCATAAACCCCGTCGGCTCCGTCTTCGCCCAAATCAGCGCCATCTTTCAGAAGTCCATTCTGGACTTTGGCTACTGTCGGGCCACGTTCGCCGGGACCGAGGCGATCCTCGTCATTGAGGCAGGCTTCAAGCTTCGTGTCGCCCGCATAAGACGGACAATCGAAAGCCTTGCGACCGCTAGCATCGAGATGCACGCGCTGCAGCTTCGCTGGAAGTCGTGCCGAACGGAATAGCCTGTGTTCGGCTTCAGCCCCCTCGTTTTGCTTTGGTGCAATCAACGCTGTAGGTGCCGCGCCCTGCTGCACCACATGGGTCAACTCATGCGCCAACAGTCGATTGCCCGTGCTGGTCCCCGGCGTATATTGACCCTCGCTGAAAACGATGTGGTTGCCTGCGGTATAGGCCAGTGCGTTTATGGCACGTGCCGATTCGGCCGCCCTCGAATCATCGTGGACTCGGACGTGCCCGAAATCATAGCCAAAGGCAGGCTCAAGTGTTCTGCGGACTGAGTCAGGTAGCGGTTGCCCATAGCTGGCGACCACCGCCTCTGCTATGCTGGGTGCCTCGGCGATGTCTTCGGTCGTTCCCGCTTGAGGAGTCCGCAAGGCCTGCGCCTCCTCGCAGGCGGCGCATCTTCGATTGGTAGGTTTGGGCATCGCGGGTGCAGAGCCAGTGCTCACAGCGCTCTGTATGCGCATCACTTGGTCGGCGACGCGGTCCGCCTCCTGCTCAAGCGGATCATCAACCGCCCCGATTTCGAGTTTAGCCTGAATCGACCAAGGTGGTCCTGGTTTTGTCAGGGAGGCTGGATTTTGATACGGGCCACCGAAAGCGGCGGAGCCGACCCGTTTCGCGTCAGCAGCGCACGCCGGGCAGACGTGTTCGCTCGATTCCTTTCCATGGACCGACTCTGCACAGCAGCTGCCCTCTTTGCGTTGTACTTTCGCCGGGGATTGCTCCAGTGTAGCCGCGCGGAAAAGCTGATCTTGGATCCCCTCGGGCGTTGTGCGGCGAAGGGATAACGCTCGGGCATGCACAAGCCGCTGAACCGCTCGGTTTCCTTGCCGGTCGTGCAACTCGGAATACGGATCTGCTTGACGGTGAAACGTAGGAACACGGCCCAGGGGTCTACGCTCGGTGATCCGGGTCCCAGCCGTTGTCTCGCGTATTTTCATAGCCGATAGGATTTAAGCAGTGAAAGCATAGCTCATCGTCTACCCTGGAGAAAACGTCGGAGACGGCAGATAATTTTCTAGCGCTCGCGCCACCGACAATCCAGCGATGGATAGCTTTCCCATGTAAAATATCGTTGCTTGTTTGGAGGTCGAATCTCACCGGCGTACTAGCCGGCCGCCGTCAGTCAGCTCTTCTCGAGGTGCCATGGGGAGCCATGGGGAAATTCAAACCGCCGACCGATCTCGTTCTGTTCCACCCTACAGCTTGTCGCTTGAATAATATCGCGCCATCGTCTAACAAACCGACAGTGATGCAACCCGGCGCAAGCAACAACCTCGACGCGACTGCCGCGCGTTTTCAGCAAACACTCAGGCGATAGAAAACCACGAATATCTCGACTACGCTTTACAATCGCGGCCTGAGGCGTGTATGTAGGCCAATTCGAAGTAGATCGCTCGAGGCTCCTACAGTCGAATGTTGATATGGCTGACATCCGTCCCTGGTGGAACTGGCGCACCGCCAGGCATTCCGCTCCGCGGATGCTCTCAGGGTTATGGAGCATTCGGAGCATGGGAAGGCTGCTCGCTGTCGGTCAGCTAGTTACGGCATGTACGAAATAATCTGATGATCGACGATCTCGACAAAACCATTCGAGTGCTGTTGGTGCGGGACCTGAGAATCAGTAACCTGAAGGTGAGCTTCGAGTCTCCTGACGCGCAGTTTCGACCCAAGGTGGAACCGCCCGCGGTCAACCTTTTCCTTTACGATGTCCGCGAGAACCACGACCTGCGAAGCAATGAACGAATGGTCGAACGTCCCGCAAACGGCAAAGTTTCCTCTCGTCCGGCGCCTATACGGGTGGACTGCTCCTATCTGGTGACGGCGTGGGTGGGTGCCGGCGCGATCAATAGCGCGGAAGATGAACACAGGCTGCTGAGTGATACCATGACGGTGCTATTAGCTTATCCTAAGTTGCCGGCTGAGGTGCTCCAAGGGAGGTTGCAGGCTCAGGAGCCATCGTTGCCCACTGCGACTCTGCAACCGGGCCGACTGCAAAGCATCGGCGAGTTCTGGCAAGCGCTCGGCGGTAACCCGAAGGCCGCATTCGATTACACCGTTACTATCGGCATTCAGCCCTTCGCACCGATCGTCGAAGGGTTAGTCGAAGAGATGACGCTTGTCGTTGAAGAGAAGTCGCGACCTCCAGGCAGTAGAATCCGGCGAGCGAAAGACTCCGCGACGGACAGCGGCGAGCGAATTATAGAACGCTATCCAGTTCCCTTTACCCGCAAACGGTAGGTTCACCGATTCAAGACCAACCGTCAAAGTACGCAGGCTTCCTGCGCTTCCTAAGCGGCGGGAAAGAGCGGGCGCACGATGTGCTAAAGCGGATGCGACTTGACGGAAGTTTGAAACGATCTCTCAAATTTCGCGGGTTCGACTTTCTTCGGAATTCGGTCTACCTTTCGCGCTATAAATTCAGGCTTGTAAGAATCGATTCTTAAGGAGACATTGGGATGGCACTTCAGGTGACCAACGGCGCCATGCTCCAATGCAGCATGGGGATCGCGCCCAGTTCATTGGTGGTGCTGCCAACGAGTCGCACCCTGGCCGGCAACCAGCCCGCGGCAAACATCCAGGACCATGTCCCCATGGTGAACATCATGTCGTTCGGGATGTGTATGAGCCTCGCTAATCCTGTGGTCGCGTCAGCTACCGCGGCGGCTCTTGGCGTGCTAACGCCGATGCCATGCATTCCGGCGACGATTGCTCCGTGGACCCCGGGTGTTCCTACAGTGCTGATTGGCGGAATGCCGGCAGTCGACAATAGCTGCACGTTGATGTGCATGTGGGCCGGCGTGATTCAGGTGGGCACACCAGCGCAGGTCACGACTGAAGTTCCTTGACGTAACAGCCGGCAAAGGACGTCGCGTCCCGCGTTCTCCGTTCGCAAAATTGAAGGGAAAATCTTCACAACTTGTAGAATCCTGCCGTTGGTCAAATTTGTGACAGCCGGTCACACGATAACTCTTTACAAGTTTCATTATTCATGTATATTTTTGCGCGCGGTGGATCGTAAAACGCTTGCTCCTCGATACTGGCCCTTTGCTGAACTCGCTTAAGCTTCCGCGCGGGAAATCGAGGAGCAACAATCGGGGGGAGTTGCCCCGGGGGGCATTGCCGTTGGATAACGACGGGTCGCCACCTTGGCCCATCACTTCGCTGAGCTACCTCTCAGCTCAAGCCGACGCGCTGTGCTGCCAACCGATGCACGTCCCTCTTTTGAAGTCTGCGCTGAATTGCCGAGAGTTTGAGCCAAAGGAGCTGACGTAATTGCGGACTCGAGGCTGCTGACTAAGCTGCAAGCAACATTCAATGAAATAAAGTCCTGGCCAACGGAGGAGGTTCGTTATGCCCGAATACTTAGCTCCTGGGGTCTACGTCGAAGAGATAGCAATCGGTCCCGCATCGATTGAAGGGGTTAGCACTAGCACGACGGCGTTTATAGGCGAGACCGAGCGTGGCCCGCTAGAGCCGCAGCTAATCACGGGCATGGAAGAGTATCGGCGCGTTTATGGTAGGTATAGTTGGATCCTTAATCCTGCCTCCCCTGGTGAGTCCCAAGCAGAACCGAAGTGGAGCGACTCCTTTATGCGCCAGGCGATTGAGGGTTTTTTTGTCAATGGCGGGAAACGAGCCTTTGTTGCACGGGTTCTGGGCCAAAACCCCGAAACAGCAAGTGTAGACATAAGGGCCAGCACCGGAGGAGGTGGGGCAGGCGACGGCGTGCTATTCACGATCAAGGCGGCGGGACCCGGCATTTGGGGCAATTGCGTCGGTGTCGCGTTTCGCCCTGCGGGAAATGGACGTCCGGATCAGTTTTCTCTTACCGTCGAGTATAGGACACCGGATGCTGACCCGAACAATCCACCCTGGCTAGCGGAAAGCTATGACAATTTGTCATCTGACGCGGGTGACCGCAATTTCTACGAATCGCAGATCAATGGAGTTTCGGATCTCATCACAATAAAACGACGGTCGAAATCCAAGTCCGCGGTACCCTCGCCAACTCCGGAGACCGAGAAAACCGACAAGCGGGGGAGGAAAATACGCGGTGTCGCTCCTGAAAACCTGAAAGGTGGCACCGATGGTGCCATGCCGGCAGGGCCATCCCCAAGCCGGTTTGACTTGCCCGATTACGAGGGCGGCTCTGAGGTTGAGACAGAGGACGGCCGAAAATTTCGAACGGGTTTAGCCGGTCTCAAGGAAATTGACGAAATCTCGATCATTTGTGCACCGAACGAATACCTTTTTGAAATAAGAGGAGAAACCAACCCTCTTACATTAGCGTTAGTTGATCACTGCGAAGCTCTTAAGAATCGCATTGCGATCCTGCAAGCACCGCAATCCCATCCACCACTCGCTAACCTGAAACCTCCAACAGATTCGGAATATGCAGCTTACTATTTTCCGTGGATCAAAGTTACTGACGGACAAACTGGCCTTGACTTGACAATGCCGCCGGTTGGCCATGTAGCCGGCATCTATGCGCGCACTGATATTGAACGGGGAGTCTTCAAGGCACCCGCGAACGAGGTCGTGCGCGGAGCGATAGGTCTTCAATCAACCGTCCTCACCGGGGACCAGGAGGTTCTCAACCCGCGTGGAGTGAACTGCATTCGCGCACTGCCCAACCGGGGGATCCGGGTCTGGGGAGCACGGACAATCTCTTCGGATCCGATGTGGAAATACGTCAATGTCCGTCGGCTGTTCATTTACTTGGAGGAATCGATCCGGCGAGGAACGCAGTGGGTCGTGTTCGAGCCCAACAACGAGACGTTGTGGGATCGTCTTCGTCAGACTGTTTCCGACTTCCTCGTGACAGTTTGGCACGACGGAGGCCTTATGGGGCGCACTCGCGAAGAGGCGTTCTTTGTCAAGTGCGACCGGACCACCATGACCGAAAACGACATCGAAAATGGCCGTGTAATCGTGGTAATCGGCGTCGCAGCAGTCAGGCCGGCGGAATTTGTGATTTTTCGCATTGCCCAGTGGCAGGGCGGCTCATCAGCAGAAGCTTAGAAATAGAGGGAGGTTCCGCAAATGCCCAGGACGGATCCTTATCGCAACAATCGATTCCATTTGGAGATTGATGGGATCTCGCAGGCTGCATTTCGCGAGGTGACAATCTCAAACACAACCCAGGACCCGATCGAATACCGAGACGGCAATGAACCGCCTACTGTCCGCAAGATTCCCGGCTTAATCAAATATGGGAACTTGGTCTTGAAATGGGGAGTCACCGATTCATTGGATCTCTTCAATTGGCGCAAAAACATCCAAGACGGCAAGACCAAGGATAACCGGAAGAAGGTGGCGGTGGTCCTGCTCGACGAGGAAGGAAGCACAAAAGCGCGATGGGAGTTCACTCAAGCGTGGGCGACCAAGTACGAAGCTCCTCCTCTGAACGCCACTGCCAACGAGATAGCCATTGAGACTCTGGAGATCGCCCATGAGGGTATGCTCCGGACTAAGTAGGCTTGGAGAGGCCGAAGATCATGCCGCTGCAGACTGAGTACAATTTTGTACTGCCCAAAGGGTTCTTGGACGATAGCGGGTCCCTACATCGCAACGGGCGTATGCGATTGGCGACCGCGGCTGACGAGATCCTCCCTCTTAACGACGTCCGCGTTCGGAATAATCCTTCCTATCTTTCGATCATTCTCTT
>WNFA01006544.1_pt1 | contig 10067 bp, 10 predicted proteins | sample 5400481 | NCBI WGS metagenome assembly WNFA01 (sample SAMN13153340, study PRJNA577476) | soil metagenome | isolation source: 120 cm saprolite under Douglas fir tree site 2 hole 1 replicate 2 | place: USA:California | collected 2015-04-18 | reverse complement strand
ATTATCAGCGAAGTGGTCAAGGCGGCGAACTCGACTGAAAAGTTTACCGGGGAAAATGAGGAGCTTACTTTTCTAATGATGGCGACCAAAAGCGGAGTCAAATTCACCAGAATCGGCGGCAAGGATTTTGGCCTTTCTGAGATGCTTCGGTCGCTTACTAAAGTAGATTTATATCGTTCAGTCGACTTGGCGAAGAGCTTCAAAAACGACGCGCCGCGAGCAGTTGCTACGTTGGCAATCGCCAGTGCAGTGCTGGAGAAGTAGGGTTTTGCGTGGACACCTAAGGACGTTGAGGCAATCATGCCAAACAATGTCAGGGCTAACCTCGAATTGGGAGCGCAAATCGCCATCGCCATCGCTATTGTTGTCGTGGCCGGCGTGGTAGTAAAGCGATATCTTTTTCCGCGACAAGTAAATCCCGCAAGCTTGCCGCGAATCACCATCGGGGAACGACTGAATGTTCCTAACGTTGACTGGGACCAGAATAAAAAAAGTATCGTCTTTTTTCTGATGAAGGACTGTAAATATTGCAAATCCAGCGCGCCGTTCTATCGCCAGTTAATTGAAGACGCCTCGAAACGAAACGTGAAGTCGTTGGCGATCCTTCCCAATTCAGTTGAAGAAGGAAGGAACTACGTTCAGTCACTTGAACTTCCGATCGAAAATGTGCAAACCGGGTCGTTGTCCTCTTACAAGATACCTGGCACTCCGTCAGTCTTGTTTGTGGACAAGCAGGGAATAGTGAAGAGTGTTTGGATTGGTGCCGATCCCGGTCGAGAGAAGGAAATGCGAGACGAACTCGTCTCATTATTTGATTCGAAAATCTCGATCGAGGCTCCGGCGACGGAAGTAACATCGAACAAAGTGGACGGAACACAAGAACCTCATTCAACCTCTGCCGCCCGAAAAGGTTTGGGAGCCGTTAACAGGTAACTCGAATCTGAAAGAATACCTACCTGATCACTTGACCGAAATAGTCAACGTGTAGGTCGCGTTTCCGCGCGTGCCGCCAACTACGATTGTATACTCGCTGTCCGCAGGAAGTTCGCCTGACCATTTCGTCGCGTCGTCGCCATCGCCGGCGCCCGGCAAAGCCTCCTGCTCTCCGGAAAGATAAATCTGAAAAACTGCGTTCTTCTCAAGCGAGGTGATCTTCACCGACATCGTCTGGCCTTTCTTCGCGCCGAGGTAGTAGCGGTCGCGTTCGCCGCGTATGACCGCGCCGGTGAGTGTGGTCGAAGAAGTCCCGCGGGCAAAGCGCACCTTCTTTTTCACGCCGTCGGCGAAAATGAAGCCGGCCGCGAGAGCGCCGACAGCGAGCGCAGTCATCACCCGTTTGGTTGCGTGCGCGGATTTGAATTGCTTTGGCATTAGCCCTCTCCCTTTTCTGGCCGGCTATCGCGCTTACTTTTGGGGCACGTAAGGCTGTAGCTCTCTGATCGAACCCTTCGCAAACATCCATGGCGGCATCTCATACTTGATCCTGCTCACGTATCCCTCGTGCACTGTCACGTTGATCGAATTGGCGCCGCAATGGTCCATCCAGATGTAGTGGAAGAAGATTACGACGTTGTGCACTCCCGGCGCCAGTTGAAAATAGTGAACGCCCCACGGTCTTTGGCACGCGACGCCGTCGATGATGATGGTCGGCGTGCAGAGATAGAGAAAAAATGAAAGGGGAAAGAAGCCCGTCTCGATCTGCAGGCCGGTCCAGGCTGGTGGTGCGGCCATGGGTTGTTCTCCTTTGCTTCTTAAGGAGCGCCGGCATCTTGTCGGCGAGCCTCGCAATACCAAACAAAGTTAGGGAAGGGCGGAGTCTTACATCCAAAGTCCAAATAAGACTTCCGGACAACTTCCAAGTATTTCTGAATCTGTGGATTCTCCCATACCCGCGTCAACTCGTATTCGAAGAATCTGATTTCTGACTCAGCTATTAAGTCTTGTTTACGTAAATAGCAAATCAGGTCCATGAATGTAAGTAAGCGGTCAATAGGTTTTTCATCTTCAGAGCGATGAAAGCTATCGCTGTACTCAAACGTGCCATGATCAACCAGATAGTAGCCCTGCGTGACGTCTGAATCGCCGTACATCGCCGAATAGAGTTCCTTGAAGAATGTAGCCCGCTTAGTCTTATTGCCCTGCCTGATTTGATAGACTGTTAGGAATATCCCAGAGATGGCGACGACTACGCCAATGATAGTGACATAACGGAGCAGACCATTGACTAAGTCTGTAAGTGGGATGATGTTTAAGAATTGGAACATGTCTGACTCCTATCGATCGAACATGATCTGAACCCGTTACTTCCTTGCTCGGTATAACTCAAGTCGCACTTGCAGCCTGCTTCGACCTCCAGCGCAGCACCGGTTTGCGGGCGGCCGCGGCTTCGTCCAGGCGGCCGATGCGGGTGGTGTGGGGCGCGTTCATAACCAGTTCCGGATCCTCAATAGCTTCGCGCGCGATCGATCGCATCGCTTCGATGAATTGATCGAGTTCCTGCCGGCCGACGGACTCTGTCGGCTCAATCAGCATCGCGCCGGAAACGATCAGAGGAAAATAAATCGTCATCGGATGGAAGCCGTAGTCGATCAGGCGTTTGGCGATGTCCAGCGTGTGCACGCCTTTGCGCGCCTGCCGCTTGTCGGTGAAGACGACTTCGTGCATCGGCGCTGCGTCGAAAGGCTTTTCGTAATCTGCCAGCAAGCCATGCGCGATGTAGCGCGCATTCAGCACTGCGGCTTCCGTTGCTTCACGCAAACCGTCGTAACCGTGGGTCAGCGTGTAAGCCAAGGCGCGCAGCATCATGCCGTAGTTTCCGAGAAAGGCTTTGACGCGTCCGATCGATTGGGGGTAGTCGATGTCGAGTTTGAATACCCGGTCGCTACCGCTCCCGGTTCTGACACCGGCCCCGTCGCTACCGCTCCGGGTACGGACCACAACTCGCGGAACGGGTAGGAATGGTTCGAGTTCTTTCGTGCAACAGCACGGGCCTGAACCCGGCCCGCCGCCGCCATGCGGCGTCGAGAAAGTCTTGTGCAGATTCAAGTGGATGACATCGACGCCCATGTCGCCGGGTCGCGCCACGCCGACCAGCGCGTTCATGTTCGCGCCGTCCATGTAAACCAGCCCGCCGGCGTCATGCACGATGCGGCAAATCTGTTGAATATTCTTTTCAAACAGGCCGAGCGTGTTTGGGTTGGTCAGCATCAGGCCGGCAACGTCGCCGTGCCCGCACAGCTCGCGCAAGTGGTCGAGATCGGTTAGGCCTTCGGCAGTCGAGCGAATGGTCTTGACGGTGAAACCCGACAGATGTGCCGACGCGGGATTGGTTCCGTGCGCCGAATCGGGAATCAGCATCGTACGCCGGTTTGCCGAAGCCTCTTTGCCGTCGCGCGCGTCGATGCGAGCGCGAATGATCATGATGCCGGTCATCTCGCCGTGGGCGCCGGCGGCGGGCTGCAAAGAAATTCCGGGCAGCCCGGTGATTTCGGCGAGGTGCTGCTGAAGTTCGTAAATCACTTCCAGCGCGCCCTGCGCTTCACCTTCAGAAGCCAGCGGATGAAGATTCGCAAAGCCTGCAATGCGCGCGACTTTTTCGTTCAGACGCGAGTTATATTTCATCGTGCACGAGCCCAGCGGATAAAGGCCGAGGTCGATCGAATAATTCCAGGTGGACATCCGCGTGAAGTGACGGATCACGTCCACTTCTGTGACTTCCGGCATGCCGGCGAGGTCATCTTCGCGCTGAAGTTGCGTCGGAATGATTTCGTCGAGCGCGGTTTCCGGAACATCGAGCGGCGGCAACATGAAGCCCGCGCGACCCGGATGCGAACGCTCAAAGATCAGCGCCTCGTTATGGCTGAGGTGCGTAGTTACTTTGGTTATGTTGGATTCCATAAACGACTGCTCAACGTAAAAACTGCGGACTCTCTCGGCAGACTCAGATACTTGCGGCAGCAACAACCGCGAAGCGGTTATGCAAACCAGCCCAGGGTTGCCGCGCCGCGCGGCTACCCTGGGATCGAGGTTGGAGTTCCACGCAACCCCGACGGCGTTGCGGCACCTTCTTACCTTACCCGCGGCTTCCCAACGTAGCCGCCGAGCGGCAACGTTGGGCTCTGTTCCGTAACCGCTTCGCGGTTACTTACGTTGTCAAATCTTTCAGCCCCGCGACCAAAGCATCGATCTGCTCGCGCGTGTTTGTTTCCGTCACGCAAACCAGAAAATCGTTTGGCCGGTTCGCATCAAAACGTGCCAGTGCGATCCCGCCGTCGATTCCCTTGTCGCGCGCCAGCCTGTCGAGCAGCGGCGAGGCCGCAACCGGCGCGCGCACGACAAACTCATTGAAGAAGGGCGCAGAGAAGGGGAGCGAGAACCCGGGCACGCTGGGAATCCTGCGCGCGGCGTAATGAGCCTTTTGCGCGCACTGGCGCGCGGCTTCCTGTACGCCGCGACGTCCCATCGTCTCCAGATAGATCGTCGACGCCAGCGCGATCAATCCTTCATTGGTGCAGATGTTCGAGGTGGCTTTCTCGCGGCGGATGTGTTGCTCGCGCGTAGCCAATGTAAGCACAAAACCGCGCCGGCCTTTCTTGTCATAAGCCTCGCCAACCAAACGGCCGGGAATTTGGCGCGCGTACTTGTCGCGCGTGGCAAACAATCCAACGTAGGGGCCGCCGAATGAAAGCGGCACGCCGAACGATTGTCCCTCAGCAACGACGATGTCCGCGCCGCACGCTCCCGGTGAACGCAAAAGGCCGAACGACATAGCTTCAGTGACTGCAACTATCAGCAATGCGCCGTTGGCATGCGCTATTTCACTTAGAGCCTGCAGGTCTTCGATGCTGCCAAAAAAGTTTGGCGACTGCACGACTATCGCTGCCGTTTGATCGTCGATCGCACTCAGGCTTTCGGGCAACGTCGTGCCCGTCTCTGTGCAATAGAGCGATTGCTGCAACTCGATTCCTGCGTGCTGCACGTAGGTATGCGCGACTTCGAGATACTGCGGATGGATCGCCGCCGAAGCGATTACCTTCGAACGCCTGGTGACGCGTTCGGCCATCAATACCGCTTCCGCCATCGCCGTCGAGCCGTCGTACATCGAGGCGTTAGCCAGGTCCATGCCCGTCAACTGACACACGAGAGTTTGAAACTCGAAGATCGCTTGTAATGTGCCCTGGGAAATTTCCGGCTGGTAAGGCGTGTACGCCGTGAAAAACTCTGAGCGCGAAATCAGATGGTCGACCACGGTGGGGATGTAGTGTGAATAAGCCCCGCCGCCCAGAAAGCTGACGCGGTTCGCCGCCTGATTACGCGCCGCGGTCTGCTCAAATTTTCGCAGCAGATCGATCTCTGAGAGGGCCGCGGGTACGTTCAAATGATCCTGGAGGCGCAAGGCCTCGGGAATCGAATCGAAGAGTTGTTCAATTGAAGCGGCGCCAATCTGTTGCAGCATCTCGGCGCGTTCGTCGGGCGAGTTGGGAATGTAGCGCAATGCTATTCAGTCTCTGCTTTCGTGAAGTCTTCGTACTCGGCGGGCGTTAGCAGGCTGTCAACTTCGCCGGGGCTGCTCATTTTAATCTTGATCATCCAACCCTCGCCATAAGGGTCCTTGTTCACTTTCTCAGGTTCGTCATTCAGCGAGCCGTTGACCTCCGAAACGCTGCCGGAAACCGGCGTGAAGATTTCCGAGACGGCTTTGACGGATTCCACGGAGCCGAACGATTCGTGCGCGGCAAATTCTTCGCCGCTCTTCGGCAATTCGACGTAAACCACGTCGCCGAGCTGATCCTGCGCATGATCCGTAATACCGATTACCGCGGTATCACCTTCGACGCGTACCCATTCGTGGTCTTTGCTGTAGTGCAGATTTTCCGGAACGTTAGCCATGATGCTCCTCGAAACTTAGAAGTCGCAGATTTAGAGTTGAGAAACTACTACTGCTTCGCCCGCTTGTAAAACGGTAGCGGTACAATTTGCGCAGCTACCAAACGTCCGCGCACGTCAATCTCGATCGCCTGACCTGCGTTGGCAAACTCGACGGGAACATAAGCCATGCCGATGTTCTGCTTCAAGAACGGCGCCGGGCTTCCCGACGTGACGTGTCCTACGGGTGCTCCGCCAATCAGGACGTCCTGGCCGTCGCGAGCGATCCCGCGATCGGTAACGTCGAATCCGACGAGCCTGCGTTTGATGCCCTCGTCCTTTTGTCTCTGCAAAAGTTCGCGGCCGATGAAATCGCCCTTATTCAGTTTGCAGATCCAGCCGAGGTTGGCCTCGAGCAGCGTCGTGGTTTCGTCAATCTCATGCCCGTACAAACACATTCCTGCTTCCAACCTGAGCGTGTTGCGCGCGGCCAGGCCGCACGGCAGTATGCCATCGTCGCTGCCTAAGTTTCCGGCGTCCAAAATCTTGTTCCAGAGTTGTTCGGCTTTGTCCGCCGCCGCGTAAACTTCAAAGCCGTCTTCGCCCGTGTAGCCGGTGCGCGACACAGTCGCGGACACGCCGTCAACGGACGCGTAGCGAAAGTGATAATACCTGATTTCAGAGAGCGGTACGGCGGTCAGCTTCTGCAAAATTGAAATAGCATCGGGACCTTGCACCGCAATCTGGCAGTAATCAGCGCTGGCATTTCGCAGCTCAACGTTTTCATCGCCGTGATGCGAAATAATCCAATCCCAGTCTTTCTCGGTTGTTCCGGCATTCACGACCAGCAGGAGATGATCTTCAGCAAAGCGATAGACGAGCAAGTCGTCGATCACTGTCCCTTCGGGCGTAGTCAGCGCTGAGTACTGCGCTTGCCCATCAACGAGTTTTGACGCGTCGTTGGAAACCAAACGGTTGACGAACGGGATCGAATCAGGCCCGCGCACATCAATCTCGCCCATGTGCGAGACGTCGAAAAGACCGGCATTAGTGCGCGTGCGGAGATGTTCAGTCATCGTCCCCGCGGGATACTGCACGGGCATGTCCCAGCCGCCAAACTCAACCATGCGCCCGCCGAGTTTGCGATGCGTCTCGTTGAGAGACGTCTTTTTAAGTTCCAGAGCAGGTGCAGTCACGCGCTTGTCTTCAGCCGGATAATGCCAGCCTTCGAATGATCAATTTGATTACTAACAGGTGAAGGCGAAAACTAACATGCCGCCTATTGAGCGTCAAGCGAGCGTCATTCCTGACCGTTGGTTTTTCACCCGCATACCGGCGCGTTCCAAACACAAAAAGACTGCGCCGGTTTCCAGCTCGGGAAAGAAACCGGCGCAGCCTTGGCCGCTGCGAGACAATGCAGCAGGTTCTAGAGTATCTGTTTGAAGCCGGTCGGCTCGATATGTTGGAACAAAGGCGTTCCCGGCGGCAGTTTGTTCTGCTCAGCGAACATAACGTCGAAGGCCCAGTTACAACGAAGGCGGCCTCGAAAGATGCGGATGGATTCGAATTACCTCGGACAGGACGTAATACACTCGCGATGCCGTTCGTTAATTGCTCGTTCGCACGCGGCTCGGTCGGGACCCGTCCTCACCTTGCAAGCCTCTGCTTCCTGCTTATGTAGAGCATTGCACCCCTGCACGCAAGTCTGATGCAGCCGTGCGCTATTCGGACCTCGAGCGTTGTTTGACGGTGGCCCAGGCGTTGGCCGGGTGGCATTCCCGGAATCTCGGTTCCCTGCGTTCCCAGAACTTCCCCGAGATGGCCCTCCATTCTTTGGCCCTTTGCCTTGTGGCATGCCGACTGCGGTAGCAAGAAGCAAACTCATACCGAGCAAAGCAGTCCCAGCTATTCTTCCAGCACGAATGTTCACAATCCTACTTCCCTGATTCTATCGGTTTACAACTTGACGATCTGAATTCGTGTCAGGTTCCAGCAACAGCTTCTGGGCATTATCGAGATGTGTTTGCGCTGATCTCCAGCTTGGTTGCACCCTCTCGTCTCTGTCAGCATCATTAAGCACACTGCTATTCCTTATGGTCGTCTTCCACCAATTTCCAGCCGCGGTGTAATCGCGCAACGCCGCGGCAACCTCCTGTCTAAAGGCCTCGTCGCTCGGGTTATGACGGACAAATGTGGGAAGCGTGTCATTCAAATCAGCTTTTAGACGAGTGAGCATGTCATCATATTCTTCATAGCTCATACTACTTTCCGTTGCGCCCTGAAAGCGTTTAATCCCTGCAAGAACCCGTTTTGCTGCCTCCTCACTCTGACGGTTAGTCTGCGCGAGGTCTTGCACCGGCGCTTCCGACTGCGGCGGCGGCGGCGGTTGGGCAACGCCGGTCTCGTTTGGCGCTGCTTGTGTCGCGGCTTGTGTTGTCTGCGGATTTTGCCTGAAATAAAACAACAGCAGAACCAATAAAATGGCTACCGCTACAGCGAGGGTCAACACGAAGCTGACCTTAAATTGGCCAAGCTCACCAGAGTGCTTTTCAGACACGATCAATTTCCTTTCCCAAGAACGCATGAAGTCGATCAAAGAGCAAGCCCTTATGGGCCTCGCTCTAGTATTCGCAGACTCCCAGTACAGGGGCCGGCAGCAAATTAAATGCATTCTCAGTTGCTGACGAGTCATACTGCATAGTCGCATTTCCAGCACCGTTGAAATTAAAGAAGGGTGCGCCGAAATGAGTTAAGGCCGGGCTCTGTGCAGGCCAATCCACGTTGGCAACGAAAGTCGCGCCATAAAAAGCGCCGCCACCACCACCATCGCGGTTGATTGCACCCACACCAAGCACGAGGACAAGCCCGCTGAAATTTGTGTCACCGTGTGTGGTTAACTCTCCCGTAACGATCAATAACCCTGAACTGCTACCTGAACCCATCGTGTAATCGCCTTTAACGAAGGTGAATCCTGACGGATTGCCGCTGCCGCCGTTCGGGAGATAGGTGGCCGTGCCAGCGTCAGCGCCCAGTATCGCGGCTGCCTGCATTTGATCGAGAAAGGTGCGGGTCGCCGCCGGTGACTGCAGATATGCCGGAAGGCTGACAATCCCGGCTGCCGGCGACGAAGTTGTATTCGACGCAGCATTAGTCGTAGCTAGTGTATTGTCTATTAAGTTAGTCGTGCCAAATGCCGGCAGGGGCGCCGGACAAGGAGCAACAGTGCAGGCATGATCGGCCCCGCTAAAGATGTGGTTGGCACTGTTGCCGCTATCAAAGCTCATTGCGGGAGCGCCGGCCGGAGTTCCCACTAAAGTCATCATCGCGGGAACCAACGGATCAAAGGCAGTTCTCGCGACAATCATACTCATCTGTTTCTTGGCGCCATGTGGTCCGTAGCCCGTCGCTTGAATCAGCAGTCGGCTTGGTTGACCGGTGAGGGGAAGGACGTCACCAGGTGGAAGAGAAACAACCACCTCATACTCGATCGTAGGATTGGTGCCCACGGTTACGCGCGTGCCCGCGGTCTGAGTGTCGGAATAAGGAAGCCACCGCGACAGTCGCGCACAGCCTTCGCATGGGATGGTGGCGCTGCAAAGTGATGCAGGATTGCCTCCCGTTCCGTTCGGGCAATCATTCGAACTTGCGGGAATTACGGCGTTGCGGAAATTAATGGTGGTCATACCTGAAGGTAAGGCGGAACCCGTATGCGCGGCATTTCCACGCAGCGCATTGAGCGCTGCCTGAAGCGCTGCTTCGGCGCCATAGTAAGCCTGGGTTTCAGCAGTCGCATCGATCGCGTTGGCCGCCGACATCGACGTTACCTGAATCAACGCGCCACCTGCGACCAAAAGCAGCGTGGCGATCAGGAGCGTAGTGATCAAGGCTGCTCCGCGCTCGTTTTTCCGCATCTTCGGATCATGTGTTGACTGAGCTTTGTTCATGACTTATCCCTCGTAGGTCCTTAATCGTTTCAGTAAGTTTGTAGATTTGCGTTGCGCAGCGTAACAGTTGAAACCAGTTGGGTGGCTGAAGGAGGTTGGTAACCGGGTGAGCCCGATGAGCCAACCGCGGGAAGGGTAACGTTAAGGATCAGTACAATGTACTTGGCCAGATCCGGCGTCACTTCAGCCTCGGCCGTGCCTGCAGAGTTGCGGACGTTGGTGATATCGCAGTTAGCCACACCTGTTTTGCAGTCACCT
>WNFA01006150.1_pt1 | contig 10067 bp, 7 predicted proteins | sample 5400481 | NCBI WGS metagenome assembly WNFA01 (sample SAMN13153340, study PRJNA577476) | soil metagenome | isolation source: 120 cm saprolite under Douglas fir tree site 2 hole 1 replicate 2 | place: USA:California | collected 2015-04-18 | reverse complement strand
GACATGGCGATCGATGAGGACGGCAGCGATGTCTATGTGGGCATCAGCAAGGCCGATCCTGACAAGTGGCACGTCATCAAGCGCCGGCTTGAGGATGGTAGGGTCACTGATCTGGCGCCCGCCGGCTACGGCACTCACGCCTCGACGCGCAATATAAACCGGCCGGGCTGGGTGTTCGTGAGCTACGAAGGGAGCTATTCCAAGGTGGTCGGCAACCCCGGCGGCAATGCGCCGTTCTACCAAGAGGTTGTCGCGCTCCGGATCGACGGGAGCGGCGAGACTCGGCGCATCGCCCAGACTCGCAATGCCAAGAGCGACTATTACAGCGAGACCCACGCCTCGCCATCACCTGACGCTTCGCAAGTGATCTGGTCCAGCAACTGGGGCGAGGCCGGTGGACCGGTCGCGGACTACGTCTCTCGGCTGTCGTGGCCTCAGTCAGCGTCTAGAGAATGAAGGTCGCGGAAGCCGAGCCGCACAGGGGGAGGTCGTCATCGCTACGGAATATTCCGGACGATCCACGGTCCCACCCGGTTCGCGAGTGCCAGCGGCATCTTTTTCCAGCAACGGATCGCGAGCGCATATCTCGGATTGTTGGGGCTCAATTCTGGCAGCTCGATACCGGATGCCAGCCAGTAATACCAGAATAGCGGGCGTACCTCGGGGTTCCATTGCATCTTGAACCGAAACACGCCTCCATCGGTCGAACACCGGCCCAGGTTGAGTTCACGCGCGCCCGACCTGTAGGCCCACTGAATGGCATTCCAGTACAGGTATTCGTTCACATAAAAGGACGACTGTGAGTAATCCGAACAGATCCAGGGCAGCTCCACCAGCTCGCCGCGGCGCAGTGCGATTGCTCCAGCCGCCGGCCGCCCTTCGCGGCGCACGAGGAGTAGCGCCGTATCCTTCGCGAACCGGAGGACATTCTGAAAAAATGCAAGGCTGTAAACGGGCGTCCCCAAATCCCGCATATTCAGGCAGAACACGCGATAGAACTCGTCGAGCTCCTCGACCGTTCCCACCGAAAACGTGGCTCCGGATTTCTCGGCCTTTCGCACCTTCCCGCGCAGGCGAGAATTCAAACCGGACCAGTGCGTATCAGCATCGACGTTCAGCGGGATGACGAGAGCGGCTTTGTGCTGCCGCAGCTTCCATCCCCCCTCCGCACGTCTCGCCGCCGCGAACGATTGCCGCAGCTCGATGTGATGCGCTCCTCTCTTCGCGGCCAGGTCTGCGGCGGCGGTTGCCAGTGCCGCCTCGTACTCCGGCGTGTCGGCCAGAATGCCGCCATAGTCGAGAAACGGCAGCGATACGAAGAAGTGCCCGAACAGTGAGCTTTTCATCTCGACCAACGGCAGGACCCCGCGCGTCTTACCATCGTCCTGCGCCATCAAATACCAGCTTCGATGGCCGAAAGCGCGCAGCAAAACGTCTCGCCATTCAAGCGCGTGATACAGGGAAGCGTGTGGCGCGCTCTCCACGTAGGTCTGCCACTCTGCCTCGCGCCCCGCATCCGCCAGTTCGACGATTTCGAAGTGCTTCATGTGTGTTGTCATCAGAAATCGTTCGGACCCTTTGGCATGGGCAGTCCCCGTCGTGGCTGCCGTCGCGACAAGCCTCGTTGTTCGACGTCCTTCGCGTCGGCGGTCGAACTTACCCTCGCTTGCATTCTTCATGCATGACAAATCCGGGTTACCCCAAAGGTCGTACAAAGCTACGGCCTAGCTCTCCCTGATTGATCTGGTCAATTCGGATGATGCAGGCGAGGCGAAGTCGGCGCGGCGGCCGCGTGCCAGACGCGTGGAAACATCAAGCGGGGAATCGCTGATCGACCACCGCGTAGGCAATGTGCCCGGCGCGATCCGCCGGCGTCAAAAGAAGCCACGACACGAATGAAGTCGGCAAGCGCCCCGGCTGCATACCCCCACCGGGGTATACTCCGTCATACACGCACGTTTCTTGGGTTGCTGTGGTACTGGTTCTCAATTGCGCACGAGATATTCTCAATTGCGCACGAGATATTGCCCTTTTTCGCGCACCCATGAAGCGAGTCGAGCCAATGATTCTCTCGATCGGGTCATTCGAAAATTCTCTCGATCGGGTCATTCGAAAATCTCAAGACCCGCGCGAGTTGCGCAAGAACGGCCCACCGGCAGTCGCAAGGGAGGGAGCGACGGAGAGCATGATCACGGTGCTTCCGGCTTCCGGCAAGACCGCGCTATCCATCGACGTCGAGGATTGGTTCCATGCCGCCAACTTGAATGTCGCACGCGAGGCATGGGAAAGATGCGAGCTGCGGGTCGAGCGCAACACGATGCGAATGATGGAAATTCTCGACGCGTGCAATGCCCGCGCAACGTTCTTCGTGCTTGGCTGGGTTGCCGAGAAGTGTCCGCACGTCGTGCGCGCGATCGCCGCAGCGGGCCACGAGGTCGCATCTCACGGGTATGGTCACGAGTTTGTCTACTCGCTCCGGCCCAGCGAGTTCCGGTCAGACGTACTGCGCTCAAAGCATTACCTCGAAGACTTGACCGGCAAGCGGGTCCGCGGCTACCGCGCGCCTAGTTTCTCCATCACCGAATGGGCAATCCCGATCCTGCAGGATGTGGGTTTTGATTACGATTCTTCCGTCGTGCCGACCGTCGCGCATGATCGCTATGGCCGGTTGGATGGGATGGATGCGGGCAGGCCGGTCGTTTTGCTCCGCGATGGTTTCCATGAAGTCTGTATCTCGTGCATCCGGCTCGGCAAGCGCGGAATCCCTTGGGGCGGGGGCGGCTATTTCCGGCTCGTTCCCTATCTGCTGTGGCTCTTGGGCGTGCGCAGGATCCTGCGGTCGGGGATGCCTTACATCTTTTATATCCACCCGTGGGAGATCGATGCGGGGCAGCCCCGCGTGACCGGGATCAAGGCCACACATCAGTTTCGCCATCGCGTCAACCTTCAACGATGTGAAGGGCGCTTCGCGGCGCTTGTTGACGCATTCGAATGGATTCCGCTTTGCGATCTGATCGACGGGTGGAACGCCGGGCGTGGCTCGCCGCAGTTGCGGTGAGGACGGAGCTGATGACCGTGGCGAGTACGCTTCTGTGCCGATCGATCCGGACGGGCAGCAAATGAGAATACTCACGTGAGACCGCACCTGCTCTGCATTGGAGGAGAGGACCATTCTTTTCGCATCCCGTTTTTGCTTGCGCTGCGTGACAAAGGGTTTCGGATAAGCGCTGCGGGGACCGGCGATCCCACCCCGTTCGCGCAGGCCGGCCTCGACTATCATCCCTTCCATTTCGCCCGGTTCATCGACCCGATGGCCGATTGGACAGCGTTCAAAGCGATCTCGAAGCTAATCGCCGATGTGAGACCGGCCCTTGTTCAGTGCTTCGACACAAAGCTGACTTTGCTGGTTCCCTTCGCTGCGAGAGGCCTCCGTGATGTGAAGGTCGTCAGCACAATCAACGGACTGGGCTGGCTCTATTCATCGTCTTCGCCGATGGCTTTGGGGCTACGCCCGGTCTACCGCGCACTCCACCGGTTGGCGGACCGCTGGACGGCGGTGACCGTGTTCCAAAACCGCGACGATCAGGCCTTCTTCATGCGCCACCGGATGGTCGGCAGAGGAGGCAATGTGGTGATACCCGGCTCCGGCATCGATATCGAGAGGTTCGAGCGGGCTACAGCGACGGGACCATCGCCCGCCGAGCTTCGCGAGGCGCTCGGTCTCGGCGCGTCCGAGGTCGTCATCACGGTGACGCGCATGACTCGGCAGAAGGGAATCCCCACGCTGCTCGATGCGGCAGCGCTGGTCCATCAGCATCGACCTGGCGTGCGCTTTCTGCTGGTGGGACCGCGCGAGAGCGAGGGGCCGTTCGCAGTGACACAAGCCGAGATCGACCGCCATGCCCCTTACGTGCTGGCCGTCGGTCGGCGATCCGATGTGCCGGCGTTGCTTGGCGTCGCCGACGTGTTCGCGTTTCCGACCGAATATCTCGAGGGGGTGCCGCGTGCGCTCCTCGAGGCTGCAGTAGCCGGCCGTCCGATCGTGACGACGAGGATGCCGGGCTGCATCGATGTAATTCGCGACGGCTGGAATGGCTTTCTCGTCCCGCCGCGTGACCCTCGACTCATGGCTGAGAGAATTCTCGACCTGCTTCGCGATCGGGTGGCCGCGGCGGCGATGGGGGCTCGCGCCGCGCAGCTGGTGAGAACGGAGTTCAACCTCGAGATTACGGTCGCGCGCTACGCCGCGGTGTATGAGAATCTGGTGAGGCGCTCCATTCGGAACCGCTTGCTGGTGCTCAAGAACGCGCTCGAGCGTGAACCTTATGCCCAAGACGCCACGCAGTTCGGCGATTAGGAGCAAGAACGGGAGAGCAGTTCATGCCGTGTCGGGATGTGGTGGCGCCGGAGTGGAGTTCGTACTTGTCTACGGAGGCATGACGTGGTGCTGGATGTGCTGCTCACCCTCGGCGTGCTGCTGTCGACGTCATCCCAGTTGAGGCCCGTCGGCGCCGCAGTTGGACCAGGCGAAATTTGCCTGGCCGTCTGGGTCTTTCTGATGCTCTCCCGCGAGATGGGTCGACTCGGTCCCGCGCTGAGTCCGCCTTTGTCAAGGCTGCTGATCTTCTGGCTGGTGTTCGCGGTCGCTCAGTGCGTCGGCACGGTGGCGGGATTTGCCGCCGGCGACCGTCACGATCCGGGTTTATTCATGCATGATGTCGCGGCCTATCCCTTGCTAGCCGCCGTCAGCTGCCTGAGTGTGGTCGAACCCGGGGCCAGTTCTCGCCTGCACCGCGTCGCCTGGCTGTTGGCGACGCTCGGCGCCGCATGGCTTGCACTTCAGGTCGCGTTCGGTTGGGGATTGGTCGACCCAGGAGATTTCGACACCTGGGAATGGGAGCGGTTTCGCGGCTTCAGCGATAACGCGAACCAGCTCGCTGACTTTTGCATGGTGATCGGTCTCCTCTCGCTACATGTTGCCGAGGCGGCACGCCGATTCGGTGAAAGGATCGTCGCTGTGATCTGCATGATCGTCGCGATTGTCGTGGGCCGGCTCACGATGAGCGATGCATTCTTGCTTGTCCTTGTTGCCGCCGGCCCGATCTTCGTCGCTCTCAAGCTATGGAGATGGCTGATGTCGCTGGATCGGCAGATGACCCTGCGTTCCGCGTCCGCCTGGATCCTTGTTCTTGCTCTGCCGCTGGTCGTGGCCTATGTCACGCCGCTCGGAGCCTCCATCGCCACCGAGTTCGAGGATCTCATCAAGGGAATGACCAAGGGGGGCGGCGGCCGCGACACCGATGAGACCGCTCGTCTGCGCTTCGAGGTCTGGAATGTGGCGATGCGCCGGGGAATCGAGGCCGGCATGCTGGGCCTGGGGCCTGGCCCGCATCTTGAAATCCCGCCCAGTATCGTGGACGGCAGGCGAGATTCGACGAATGACCCAAAGCACTTGGAGCATCCGGAGGTCGGATTCATCCCGAATTTCGAAGCGCACAACACATTCCTAGATCTCTTTATCCAAGGCGGGCTGTTTGCAGTTTTGAGTTTGGGGTGGCTCGTGGCAACAGCTTTCGTCGTGACGCACAGGGCCGAGTTGGACGCGCTGACGACATTGCTCTGCGGGCTCGCCATATTCAGCATCTTCCACCTGATCGTGCGCCATCCGACCTTCTGGTTTGCAATCTCACTCTGCTTGGTCGCTGCTGCTAATCCCCGCAGAGCTCCGACGATTCGGGTTGGGAGTTGAGGCCATGTGGGGCGTCGCCAGCATTCTTGCCCAAACGCAGGCGGCTGATCCCGACCGGTTCGCGGCGGTCGAGAGCATGATTGCGGACGTGAAGCGGTGCGGGCGGAGTGACAACGGCCTTTTGGTCGTTCCAATCCGCTACGAAATACTGCTAGCCAGGTGAGGTTGAGAGATGTTGCGGGTGCGTTTGGATGACCATGTGGCTGACGGCGCGGCTCATCTCGATAAAGCTCCGACAGCAGAGCACGGCGCGACGAGCGCGCAACCAACCGGCAGGCCGCGGCTCACTGGCGAGCTTCACTTCACTCAAGTAGCCGCCATCCTGCGTCGCCGCAGCCCACTGATCCTCGCGATCGCGGGAATTGGTACGGCGCTGGCTATTGTCGTCGGGCTGCTGATTCCACCCAAATACACCGCGATGGCTCAGCTCGTGATTGAGGCTCCGGCTGGCAGCGCCGCCGAGCGCGCGCCAGGGGTGTCGGTGATGGACGAGAGCATTGACACTCACGTGACGCTTCTCAGCTCTCGCGATCATCTCCAGCGTGTCATCGACAGTCTGTTGCAGGACCCGGAGTTCCGGCCCGCAGCGCGCGACGTAGCCGACCCTGAGCCAACGCTCGGTGCCAGTAGTAGCGAACCGCCGAAATCGGTCGCTTCGGACCAGCAGGCGGGCTCGACGGCGACGGAAACGATGGGCCTGAACGAGCTCAAGCGCCGGCTGACTATCTGGCTTGGAGTGTTTCGCAGGAGCGGAAGCACGGCTGTGCCGTCCCTCGAAGAGTTCGAACGCAACACCAGAGCCATCCAAGAGCGCCGGTCTCGCGTCATTTCCGTCGGCTTCACGTCGACGAGCCCCCAAAAGGCCGCAGCGTTTGCTAACCGCATCGTCCAGCTCTACGTCGACGGCCTGACAGAGCAGAAGCGGGCATCCGCAACTCGTGAAATGGCGCGGCTGGATGAACGAATTGCCGAGGCCAAGTACGAGACGGAAAGGGCCGGGAATGCCGTGCAGAGGGCGATCCAACAACGACACGGCTCCGAGCAGAACGCCAGTAGCGAGGAACGAGACGCCGATGGGCAACTGCGTGAGCTCCTGCGTCACGCGGGGACCAGCGCGCAGCTGTATGACAGCCTTCTGCGGCGTCGAAAAGAGATGCGCGACCGGCAGGAGACCGTCGCGCCCGGCGTAGGAATCCACGTGCTCGCGGGGGTGCCGAACCGGCCGAGCTCTCACAATCCGATCCTCTTCATCTTTCCCGCGTTTATCGTTTTTGCAATCGGCGGAGGTTGGCTGGCCGTCGTTCTTGAACAGCTGGATCGAGGATTGCGCAGCGAGCAAGAAACCGGCGATGCGCTCGGTATTTCCTGTATCGGCCTGGTGCCGCTGCTTCCGCGAACGCACGCAATTCGCCCTTATCAGTATCTCTTGACGGAGCCTTTTTCCGCATATGCCGAGGCGATACGGTCGGCGGTTGCGACGTTGGGGCTGGCGGCGGGGTCCGCTCGCACCTGCAAGGTGGTTCTGATCAGCTCTAGCGTTTCGGGGGAGGGGAAAACAACGCTGGCTCTGAGCCTCGCGGCCTATCTCGGGATGCTCGGGCGACGTGTGCTGCTGCTCGATCTCAGTTCCGGGCAAGGCTCGCCGCTTGGCGAGTTCGACGGTCTAGCCCAAAGAGGAATCGTCGATTTGTCGCTGCAGAACCGACCGACCGCGCAGCTCGTCCGGCACGTAGCGGAGGCTGGGCTCGACTACCTTCCGATAGCCGGTTACTGCCTCGATCCGTTGGTGCTCTTTGCCCGCGAACAGATGCCGCGCCTCGTCCGTCAGCTGCGCGAGAGTTACGACTGCGTGATCATTGATGGGCCGCCTGTGCTCGGTTCTGTCGAGGCACGGTTGCTCTCCTCAATTGTAGATAAATTGCTCCTGGTCGTGAAATGGGGAAGCACGAGGCGCGAGGTGGCTCAAAATGCGTTGAGCCTGCTTCGTGACTCGGGCTGCCTCGACAAGGATCGTAGCGATCTTGCGATCGCCGTCGTGACACAGGTCGATCTCAAGAGACACGCTCGATATCGCTACGGCGACGTCGGCGAATTTCTCGCGAAGCGCAGGAAATACTACTCCCGCTTCATTGAAGCACAACCGGACACAGTGGACACGGACCCGACAGCGGGAGCCGACGACGAGCAACCGCACAAGCCGAAGGTACCGGGAGATTAGACAGATGGATGCTCCGTATGACATAGACGTGATCCGTCGATCATGCGCCGAAGACGCGATGCCACCTGGGCTGGTGGAGGTTTTGCACGAATTTCATAGGCAGCAGATTTCCTACTGCTATTGGAAGAGCAGCAGGCGCCTCCATGCGGTGTTCGCCGGCGAGGGGGATGTCGACCTGCTCGTGGCAAGAAACGACCAGCATCGCGTCCAGGTGATATTGCTCGAGCGGGATTTCAAGCTCTTTCCATCCGTGGCCGACCGTGATCATCCGGCAACAATGACCTTTCTCGGCTACGATGAACGCGGTGGCCAGCTGATCCATATTCATCTCCATTTTCGGTTGATCGTCGGCGAAAGTCTTCTCAAGAACTACCGAATTCCGTGGGAAGAGGTGCTTCTAACTCGAGCCATCCTCCACCCGACACTGCCGATCCGAATACTTGATCCGACGAGCGAGGCAGTACTGTTGGTGGTGCGCGCTTGCCTTGAGCTGCGGCGACTGGATCCCATGACGCTCTGCTTCTGGCAGGCGACAACGCGCAAGTTTGCGCTTGATCGCGCAGAGCTCGCTGCGCTTGTCGACCGCACCACACTTCGCGACCTTGCCGCCGAGCTATTGAGTGAGGACTTGGCGGAACTCGTTGCAGATGCCTTTTACGGCGAGCAGCCGTTGGAAACTCAGGTGCGGCTCCGCCGGCGCATACGAAAGCATTGTGCCGCGTATCGCAGCTACAACGCCGTCGAGGCGCGGGTGCGCAGCGCGGGGCGGGCCTTGCTCTGGGTTGCCGGCAGCCTGAACAAGCATGTTCTCCATGTGCCGCGACCATGGAACCGGCGCGCGCCCGGCGGCGGGTGCATGGTGGCGATGCTCGGCGTCGACGGCAGCGGCAAGAGCACGTCGGTGGCAACGATGCGGGCTTGGCTTGGCTCGAAGGTCGACGTCGTGCCGATTTATTTCGGTACCGGGGACGGCAGACCGTCGCTGTTGCTCCGGCCGTTCAAGCTGACGATGCCCTTGATCATGCGTGTGCTCAAGAGCAAGCCCAAGGTTGCGTCGCACGGCAAGATCTCGGGCCACGCCCCGGGACTGCTCTACAGCCTGCTGCTGATGGTCTGGGCTGTGGCTGTGGCCGTGGACAAGCGAAAGAAGCTCGCAGCGGCACGGCGCGGAACCAACCGGGGACTCATCGTCCTCGCCGACCGATATCCGCAAAATCAAATCCTCGGCTTCAACGACGGTCCCTTGCTAACACGTTTGACCGTGGTGCCGCATTGGCTTCGTCGGTTTGAGGGCGCCGCATATGCTCTTGCGCGTCGCCTTCCACCGGATCTCGTCATCAAGCTGGTGGTAACGCCCGAGACCGCCGCAAGGCGCGAGCCGGAGATGGACCCGGCGATCATCCGGGAGCGCATCGCGGCCCTGCAGCGACTCGAGCTTCCCGGGGCCCGCGTCGTGTGCGTGGACGCCGAACAGCCGTTGGCGGAGGTAATCCGCGCGGTCAAGCACGAAATCTGGCGCCTGATTTAGGCGCGGTTAGCAGGGGCGGGGCATGATCATCGAGCTGTTCGGTCCTCCAGGAGCTGGTAAGACCACTTTCGCGCGCGCGCTCACGGCCCGGCTGCGAGAACGCGGCCACCTCCCAGAACTCAGACTCAGCTACCGACCGACCGAACGTCTGCCGGTCCTCGACCGTTGCGGGGCAGCCGCAGGACGATATCAGAATGTGGAGATCCATCGCTTGAGCCGACCGCTCCTCGAGATGCTGACGATCGCGCGTCACCCGATTGCCAATTCTCGCGACGTCAAGACAGCAGTTCATCTGGTAAGGCTGCTGCCTCCAACAAACATCTTTGCGTCAATCAAGAACGGTCAATACATATCACGTCTGTCCCACTCCTGGTATGAGAAGTCCGGTGCCGCGCCTATCGTGTTGTTCGATCAGGCATTCGTTCAGGCGGTGTGCTCGTTGGCGTTGCGGGCTGGAGTGGCGAACGACACGCCGATCGCCAACGCCCTCGATTATGCACCGAAATCCGACTTGTTGATCCGCCTGGAGGCTCCTTTGGAACTCCTGAAGGCCCGCCTCCACGACCGGCGGC
>WNFA01018528.1_pt1 | contig 10068 bp, 8 predicted proteins | sample 5400481 | NCBI WGS metagenome assembly WNFA01 (sample SAMN13153340, study PRJNA577476) | soil metagenome | isolation source: 120 cm saprolite under Douglas fir tree site 2 hole 1 replicate 2 | place: USA:California | collected 2015-04-18 | reverse complement strand
TCCGGCAACTGCGCTCCCACGCGCCTTGTAACTTCCCGTCGAGCCGTTACTTCGTCGAGCTTCATTCGATGAGCAAAACGTTGGATGCGCTGCTCGGGACGGCAAGTCACCACCACTAAACGATCGAATCGCTTTGCGGCACCGGCCTCGATGATGAGTGCCGCTTCCAAAATTGCAATCGCAGTTGGATCCTGGCGCCTCATTTCATCCATGCATTCCTCCTGGCGGAGGATGACAGCCGGATGCACGATCCGGTTTAATTCTTCGACGCGCGACGGCACGTTTTCGCTAGGGGAGCCAAATGCCAACTCGGCCAGCTTGGCCCGGTTCACGCTGCCGTCGGAGTTCAGAATACTTGTCCCGAAGTGTTGTACTACTTGTTCGTAGACCATCTGTCCAGGCTGCATCAACTCGTGGGCAATCTGGTCAGCATGAATCAGGTGAGCACCACAAGCCACGAACATCTCGCCCACTACCGATTTGCCGCACGCAATTCCACCGGTCAGGCCGACCTTCAGCAAGGCTTCCTCGTGTGCCCGGGACTTTCAATGATGGACATGAAAGGATATTTCACCACAGAGACGCAGCGACGCGGAGAAAACAAATTCTGGGGGATCTAAGTTAGCCGAGCTGTGCTCGGCCACACAGGCGAGGGAGCCTGTGCCTACGTGGACCGTACGCGGAGGAGACTTCCTTTTCACCTTGACTTGATTTCTAGGGGTTGGTCTTCGCGATCTCCGGCACAGCCTCCACATGCCTGGGCTGGGGAACCAAGTGATGCCTAGTCAGGCCCTCGCGAAGATACTCAAATCCTTCCTCGGGCGAGTCCACGATTTTGAAAAGGTCGAGATCTTCCTCAGAAATCGTGCCGGCATCCACCATCGCCTGGAAATTGATAACGCGGCTCCAATACTCGCTGCCGTAAATGACCACGAGAATTCTCTTGGCCAGTTTCTCCGTCTGCGCAAGCGTGAGGATCTCGAAAAGCTCATCCAGGGTTCCGAAACCACCGGGGAAGATGACCAGCGCCTTGGCCAGGTACGCGAACCAGAACTTACGCATGAAAAAGTAGTGGAATTCGAAGTTAAGGGACGGCGTGATATACGAATTTGGCGCCTGCTCTGCCGGCAAATTAATGTTGAGCCCGATCGTCTTGCCCCCAGCCTCCTGCGCCCCCAGGTTGGCGGCTTCCATGATCCCGGGGCCACCACCGGTAGTCACGACAAAACGCCGCCTGCGGGCTGGGATATGAATCGACCACTGGGTCAGCAGAAACGCCAGCCGGCGTGCGTCCTCGTAGTAGCGAGCCATGTTCACGCTCGCTAGAGCCCGCTTCAATTGAATTTGCTGTTCGGGGCTGGCGCCCTCTCCTGCATTGGCCTCGATCCCCAACAGGTTTCTCTGAGCGTCCAACCGGCTGTGAAAGCGAGCTGTCGTTCTGGTATGCTAGAGGGGCAGGTTTGGATTTACCGTCCATGATGCTTGCTTCGGACTTTCTGTGCATGATTAAGGTCAAATTTCCAGCATACCGGACGTGCATACACCGACAGACCGGATTCATGCTCTCTGGCCGTGACCTTAGGGCCGCGGCTCTTCGTGATAGTGAACGGCTTCCCAGAAACCGATCCAGATGTCGAGCAAACCCAGACCGCTGCACACGCCGCGAACAAAGCTATTAGAGACGAATAAGCGCAAGCCTGGGTAAACCAGCAGCAGCCGGTTGTCGGTCCACTCGGGCCGCCAGGGCAGAATCACCAGGAGCACGCCCGCGGTCGCACAGACGAAAACAAACAGCAGCACAGACAGGCGATGTACCCAGAGCTGAAGTCCGCGGTAACGGTCATCAGTGGGGGCGGAACCTGCTGCCTCTTCCATCACTCGATTGTCGGCCACAGTTGCCGGTGCAATTTCGGTCCCGACTGGCTTATGTGAATTACGTCGCGAGGGTGTCTTCGAATCCGAAATCACGCCGCGCTCCGAGTTGTCGATGACGGCGCGAAGATGAGAGATGGTTCCCCACACGCCCCTAGGTTGCTTCTAGGCCCCATCCCTGCATTCTACGACTTCAGGGTCTTGATGCGCTCGGCCACATCACGGTAATCAATGTTGGTGCCGTAAACCTCCATGAAGTGCTCGAGAGCCGCGCGTCACTGCGATAACCAGGTGTAAGTCTGCATGACCTGCGGGAAGGGATGGCCACGTTCCACGGCCTGGCAGACCTTCTGCAGCTCTCCGATAGCTTCGTCAAGCAGCCCCATTTCGCGAAAAGCGACACCCAAGTTGTAATGCGTTTCAGGATCTTCCTCAGCGACAGCTGTGTCATCCTCTAACTCATGTTTCAAGTCGCCGAACATCTCGGCCAGATCGACGACGGCACTCGGATTGAAGCTCGCAGGTGCGGCTGCAGCAGCAAGAGGCCGGATTTTAGTCGGCTGATAAGTGAATGACGGAGGGTAGGGAGAAGCTGCTGCCGCTGCCATTCCACGCGCAAGCGGCGGCGCGGACAATGCCGCTGGACTTGACATCAAGGCCTCAGCCTCAGTGGAAACCGGCTCTGGTTCGAGCCCGGCCTCAGGGTATGGCACGGACCGCGTTTCAGGTTCGATCCCCGCAACCGGAGCGTCTTCCGTGAAACCGTCGCCGAGAGCGGCTTCGAGGTCAGAGACGAGCTCACCTAGCAGGGCGCTCTTTTGCCGTGGTGCAGCAATAAGTTTCGGTTTGGCGAATTCGACTGGCTGTACTTCTGATCTCGGGTGCGGTTGCGTGTGAGCTTCAAACTGAGCTTCGGATCGTATTTCGTGGGGAATAGATTCCGGGTGGAAGCCTTCACCCAGCGAAGCTTCCAGGCCAGCAACAAACTCGTTTAACGACCCACGTTGTTGCTGGAGCTGGGGAGCGATCTGAACTTCTTCCACCATTTCCGGCACCGCAGTGGGCGCTACGGCCGCCACTGCTTCGATTTCAGCTCGGATAGCAGACAATGTGACGGGATCGTGCGTCAGCTTTTCCAGCTTGGCCATCGCAGCGCGAACTTGCTCGCCCATAAAGTGCGTCAGATAGAAGCGGATCTCTTCGATGGTTTCGGCTACCGCCTGGCGGTCGGCAGTCGCGTCATGCGCTGCCATTGTTGGAGCTGTTTCCGTTACAGGGGGGACCACCTCGTCGGAGAGCGTGCCCTCCCACTCCTCCGAAAGATCGATTTCGGTCGCCGCCTCTGGCGAAAGATGGCTCTTGGTGGTTGCGTCCGCGGTTGCGTGATGCACTACGAACTGGGGACTCGATACAGCGGGAGCGTCGGAAATCTCGACAGAAGCAGCGCCAGGCCAGGCTGTTGCCGGACTAGTTACTGCGGTAGTGGACGGATTCTGAGCGGGGTGTGCCGCACCAGTACGCTCCTCGTATTGCCTCGCCAGTTCTCCGTAGCGAACAGCCTCGTCCGGATAACCTGCCTCCGAGTACACCGCTTCCAAGTTCCGGCAACATATTGCGGCTTCCGCGAAACGCTCGGCCCGAGTATGCAGTGCAGCAAGACGTTGATTCAGACGCACATCACGCGGGGCTTGCGGAAGTGCAGCCACTAGCGGCACGAGAGCTTTGGCCGCCATGTTATAGGAAACGAACAAATCGGCATCGGTCAGAGCGGAACGGATGGCAATCGCAACTTTATCTGGATACTGCTGCTCGATGATAGGAGCCGTAGCCTCCAGTTCGTCGATCATCACCGCGCCCTCTTCGGCGGTGATCAGCCGTTCGCCGCCGCTCCCCCCCATCATGGCCACGACCTGCTGGTAATTCCGCATGTGTAGCAAATTCTGCGGCTCCATTGCGGCCAGGGTCTGGTACAGGTCACGCGCCCTGGCTAGTTTGCCGGATTGCACGTAGGCATGTGCCAGAAGTTCGGTGACTTCACCCACATGAGTGTTTTCGCCGGCCTTCTGGAAGAGATCGAGAAGCCTCTCCAACGACCCCGTATTTTCCCGGACGTGGCCAATGATGGCGTGGAGGTTCTCCAGAACCTTCACCGAGCCGGCGGCGAGCAGCGGTTCCGCGTGTTCGCAATAAAGCTGAAGCGCCTCGTGATAGTGGCCGGCCTGCATCAAGCCTTCAGCCACTCTGGAAATTCCCTCTATGTCGTTATGGACGGTAAGCAGTTTGTTAGCGAGCCCCACCGCGTCAGTGACCCGCCCGGATTCCAAATAGGCCTTCAGCAGATCCCGAAGTCCGTCCGGATGGGAATCGAGATCGGCCACTCTTTCCAAGTATTTGGTTGCCCCTGCAATGTCGCCCGCTTCGAGCGCATTGCGGCCAAGTAGAAGGAGCGCTTGGCCGCTGCTGGGGTCGAGATGGATCATGCGCTGCAGAATCTCTTCTGCGGACTTGAGCGAACCACGGGTACGCAAACTCTCAGCGGCAGAGGAGAAGAGCTGCCAAGCTTCGGTTTTCTTTCCCAGCCTGATGTAAACCTCGGCCAGACGCGCTCTCATGGCTGCATTCTCAGGATCCATTTCCAGAATTCTCTGGAAAATACGGACCGCCTGCTGCAGTTCGCCGGCGCGCAGAAATTCTTCCGCGACTTGTAGATATTGGGCGCGTGCATCATTGAACAAGCCCTGCTGGGTATACAGTTCGGCGAGTTTGAGAACACCCTCGAGAGAGGTCTTGATCTTGGCGATTTTCTTGTACATGGCGATGGCTTTGACCGTGAAACCCTGGGTGGCATAAGCATCGCCCACGTTCTTGAAACACGCGATGGCCTTGTCGTTGTCGCCGAGGCGCGCGTAGAGATCTCCGACGGTGTTCGCCACGGTCAGATCCCTGGGGTCATTTTTGAGGATTTTTTCGTATTCAGCGATGGCGTTCTGCAGCCTGCCCTGCTGGACAAATTTCTCCGCCGCGCTGAGAACCTTTTGTTTGTTGAAGCCAAAACCAAACGCCATATGGGTGCGGACTCCAGCTCTGGTTCCCGCTGCAGAACCTACTTCTGGAAGCTATTCACAGACGGGTTAATCTGCACCGGGCCAATGTCCCGGGAAACCGCAGCCAGATTCGGGGGATGGTTACGGTAAGGCAATTGTAATCCGCTTACCCAGAATTGGAGGGTTACCAAGGGTTAACAAAAGGGAGTGTACGACCGAGTTACCTTGGGAACCGGGCGAACGTCGGGCAGAGCTCAGGCCACTGCCGCCTCCAGCGACATGACTGGCGGCAGATGATCTTGCAGCAATTGCCATAAACTCCCCGCGTCGCGAGAATAGAAGATAGATCCGCTGGTAGTCCCGAGGTAGACACCCGCTACTTCGCAGGTGTCCGTGGTTGCCGCATGACGCAGCACCTGTGTATATACGTTCTTTTGGGGTAGGCCCTTGGTGAGCTTGCGCCACGGCTGTTTTAGAACCTTACGCGCGAGCGACTGCGCTCAAAAGGAAAATCAGCAGGCAAATCAGAACCGGCCGGGGCAGCCGGCGCAGAATTTTCCACGCCATGATGCTCATCGACTTTGATCCTCCGCGCGGGGGAGACCGCGAACGAATCTGTCGGCCTCGGCAGCCCGGATCAGACATTTACCGGGCTTGGCACATCAAGGCCACTGCGTGTAACTTGGGCTAGCGACGCTATTTTACGGCACCCAACCATAGAAAGGGCAAGCCCTTTTATGACCTGGATTCAAACCGTTACTATATCGCAGGCTGACGAAAAATTGCGCAAAGCGCTGGATGACGAGCGTGCTCTGTATCCCAAGGAGTACGCCAATCCGGTCCACCCATCTCCGGATGGCGGGCCATCGGGGATTGTGGCCTCGCACAGCCTGATTCCGGAAGCTCTGTATCACGCCTTCGCCACCTTCGGTGTGCTGATGTCGCCGGAATTGCCACTCGAGCGCCGCCAGCACGAGATGATCGCGACCGTGGTTTCGGTGACTAACCGCTGCGTTTATTGAATTGAGTCGCACGCAGAGTTTCTGCTTAGAGTGACGCTGGACAAAGGGTTGGTCGAGGCGCTGGAGCGGGACTACACCACTGCTCCTGTCACAGAACAAGAGCGGGTAATGTTGGACTACGTGGTGAAGTTGACGAAAGATGCGACCAAGGTCTTGAAGGACGACCACGATCGCCTTCGTTCGGCCGGATTCGATGATAAGGCGATCCTGCAGATCACACTGATCGCCTCCTGGTTCAATTACATCAACCGCGTGGCCGACGCGTTGGGCGTGGGGCGGGAGTGAATCGTGTAGGGACGGGCGCTCTGCGACGAGTCGTCGTCACGCCTGGTTTTGTCGAAGAGTGTTTGTCACTGGCCAAGCACACCTCGCCTGCTGTAGCCGATCAGTGCGCCACATCCGGTGCATCATAGTTTCCTTCATGGAATGCCATTCTCTCGTCGAATACCTCCACAGGTTCCAGCAACGCGACCGCGATTGCGCATATGTTCATCATCGCGGATACCGCACGGAGCGCTGGAGCTATTGCCGGATCGCCGAGACAGCATTCCAGTTCGCACGCGAACTCGAAACGCGCCAGATCAGCAAGGGCGACCACGTGGCTATCTGGGGGGAAAACTGCGCGGAATGGGTGGTTGTTTTTTGGGGCTGTGTGTTACGAGGTGTAGTGGTCGTTCCCATGGACAACGTCGCTGCCGCAGACTTTGCCTTACGGGTGTGCGAGCAGGTGGGAGCGAAACTACTCGTCTGCTCCCGCGACCACGGCCGTCGGAGTGCAACGTTGCCCGCAGTCATTCCCCAGACAATCATTGTCGATGATCTGTCCACCAGCGTGGCACGGCACTCACGCACGCCGTATCCCGCGGCCCCATTAAGCCGCAATGATGCCCTCGAAATCGTCTTTACCTCTGGCACCACGGCGGAACCCAAAGGCGTGGTAATCACGCATGGCAACGTGCTCGCCAACATCGCGCCGCTCGAACATGAAATTCGAAATTACCTCAAATACGAGCGTTTCGTGCATCCCGTCAGGTTCCTGAACCTGCTGCCACTGAGCCACGTCTTCGGACAGTTTCTGGGAATTTTTTTGCCACAGCTGATGTGGGGTACCGTGATTTTTCAAGATGCGCTCACACCTTCGGAGGTGGTCCAGACAATTCGCCGTGAGCGGGTCTCCGTGCTGGTTGCGGTTCCACGCATGCTGCAGTCACTGCAAGACAAGGTTGAACGCGACCTCGAACTCGAAGGCAAACTCGAGAAATTCCGCCAGCGATTTCGTGCTGCCGCGGGCAAACATTTCCTGCGTCGCTGGTGGATCTTCCGCCGGGTTCACCGCCAGTTTGGGTGGAAGTTCTGGGCCTTCATCTGCGGTGGTGCTGCGCTCGACCGCGGGACGGAAGAATTCTGGGGACGCATGGGTTATGCAGTGGTCCAGGGCTACGGGCTGACTGAAACGACTTCGCTCATCAGCGTCAATCATCCCTTCCGCTTGGGCAAAGGCTCCATCGGGAAAATTCTGCCGGGCCGCGAAATCAAATTGGCCGAGGATGGCGAAATTCTGGTCCGCGGCGGCGGTATTGCGACTGCGTACTGGAACAGGCGCGAGTTGCAACCGGTGGCGGGGGAAGAAGGTTGGTTTCGCACCGGCGACATCGGCTCGCTGGACGCTGGGGGCAACCTTTATTTCAAAGGCCGGAAGAAGGAAGTGATTGTCACGCCCGCCGGCATGAAGGTTTATCCGGAGGATCTGGAGGACGCGCTAAATCGGCAGCCCGAGGTGCGCGACTGTGTCGTCATCGGACTGCAACGCGACGGCAATGCTGAGCCCTATGCGGTGTTGATTCTACGCGATCCGGCGATGGATCCCGAACCTATCGTCAGGCGAGCCAATGAATTCTTGGCTGAATATCAGCGCATCCGGCTTTGGTATGTATGGCCGGATGAGGACTTCCCGCGCACTTCAACGCAAAAACCACGTGCAGATGTAATCCGCAAAGACGTGGAAGCAAAACTGGCTCAGCAACCCACGAGTGAGATAGCTTCAAGTCCGCTGGCTGAATTGATCGCACGAATCTCCGGGCGCGCGCCCTCCCGCTTATCTCCGGAAGCCAACTTGGACTCCGACCTCAATCTTAGCTCGCTTGATCGCGTCGAGTTGCTGAGCGCGATTGAAGACCGCTACCAGGTGGACCTGAGCGAAACCCGCTTCGCAGCCGCGAATACAGTCGGTGATCTGGAACGCATGCTCCGCGGCACGAGCGCGCAACGGATGGAATATCACTATCCAAGATGGGTGCTGCGTTGGCCGGTGACTTGGATTCGCCTCCTCGCTTATTACTTGCTGGTGCGACCGGCCATGATATTGCTAGGCTGGCCGCGCATCGAAGGCTGCGAGAAGTTGCGCGATGTGCAAGGCCCGGTGCTCGTAATTTCCAACCACATTGGCGACCTGGATGTCGGTTTCATTCTCACCGCTCTTCCCGCTCGCCTGCGCCACCGTTTGGCCACTGCGACCGGAGGTGAGGCACTTGAGCTACTGCGCACTCCCCCACCCACACACGGATTCTTCGGCCGTATGTACGACCGGGCAAAATGGGCTCTGGGAGTGGCGTTGCTGAATCTTTTCCCCTTGCCGCGGGAAGCAGGGTTCCGCAAGAGCTTTGCCTACGCGGGAGAAGCCGTGGATCGTGGATATATGGTTTAGAAAACCTGGGCGCGTCCTCCTCTATCGAAACGCGACGCTAGGTGAATTCACTCTGGCCAAAATTTCACCGGAGGTTCCGAACATGCATTTTGACCTGCGGCAATCTGCGCGAGTGCTGGTTTCTTGTATTCTGATCACAGTCTTCGCTCTTCCGCCGAGCCTCCTCGCTCAGACACATGTGGTGAGCCCTGCTGATCTGCAACGCGAGGTCATGACCGCAACTCGGGCGCGGCAGAATGACATCGATAACGTGAAGCAGTTTTTCTCGTCGAAAGCGGCAGAGAAAGTCCTGAAGTCAACTCACATCGATCCGGAGCAAGTGAAGGCCGCCGTTTCAACCTTGAGCGATGCGGAACTGGCTCGACTGGCGTCGCGGACTAGCAAGGCCCAGCGCGATTTGGCGGCGGGCACCCTTAGCGACCGGGATTTGATCATAATCATCCTCGCTGTTGCTGCGCTGGTTTTGATCATCGTCGCAGTAAGATAGAGCGATTCCATGTTTGGTTGCGTGGCTAGGACACTCGTGGCGTCACTCTGCCTCTGCGGTTTGGCGGTTGCCGCAGGGGCTTCCGGCATTTGGCTCAATGTACCGTTTGTAAAACAGGAGAAGGACGGCTGCGGAGCGGCGAGCATCGCGATGGTCATGCAGTACTGGCTCAAGCAGCAGGCGCGCCCAGTCGGCGTGAGCGCCGACGCAGCAGAGATACAGCACGCGCTGTACGCCCCTCAGACCCACGGCATTTACGCCTCCGCTATGGAACGCTACTTACGCGAGCAAGGATTTCGTACCTTTGTGTTTCGAGGCGAGTGGGACGATCTGAAACAACATCTCCAGGAAGGTCGTCCCCTCGTGGTGGCCGTGAAGCCTTCGCAGCACGTCCCTCTGCACTACACTGTCATCGCCGGATTGGACTCGGAACAGGGGCTGGTGCTGCTCAATGATCCGGCGGTACGAAAGTTGCTCAAACAGGACCGAGCAAGCTTCGAAAAAGCATGGAATGCCGCCGGCAACTGGACGCTGCTTGCAGTTCCGCAGTGGGCCACCCGCTGATCTGCGCGGCCTCCGTGTTTTTGTTGCTTGCCTGCTACACTCTCCCTGGCACCGCGCAGCCTATTCTGACGGACGGAAATCTTTTAACCCAAATCGAGCAACTCTCTGCCGAAGAGCGCTGGCAGGAGATTGTGCGCCTCGCAGAAACTGCACCGACACCGTCGGCCGAGCTCGATTACTACTATGGAATCGCCCTCGCTCGCTTGGAACGGTGGGATGAAGCCCGCAGCGTCTTTCAGGCGGGAAGTCGAGCTCGGCCCGGTGACAAGCGTTTTCCCCTGGAGCTTGCCGGGATCGCCTTCAAGCAGAAACACTACACCCAAGCTGTGGCTAATCTCCGCCGTGCCCTCAGTCTCGATCCGACCGATTCCTATG
>WNFA01006147.1_pt1 | contig 10068 bp, 8 predicted proteins | sample 5400481 | NCBI WGS metagenome assembly WNFA01 (sample SAMN13153340, study PRJNA577476) | soil metagenome | isolation source: 120 cm saprolite under Douglas fir tree site 2 hole 1 replicate 2 | place: USA:California | collected 2015-04-18 | reverse complement strand
AGTACCGACTTCAGTCGGGCCTTTTCCCCGCCAGAAAGAACCCAACTAAAGTTGGTACTCTAAACAGCGATAATCGCCACCTTGACCATGCTCACGGCGTTTTGTTATAAAAACCGTTCGTGCTCAGCGCGAGATCGAGCGTTGTGGCGCCGCCGATATTCCGAAGTAGCTCAATGGCAGAGCATTCGGCTGTTAACCGAAGGGTTGTAGGTTCGAGTCCTACCTGCGGAGCCATCTCTGGGTAAAAGGTTGCTGGAAGTTAGCTCCGGCGACCTTTTTCTCTCGACCAATCGGCCTCGCAATCACTTGCGTTGAAGACGATCTTAAAGCTGGCTGCAATAAATATTTCTTCGCCCTCCGGAACCATCGGCTGTCTATTGGCATCCAGTAATCTTTCCGCTGTGGCCATGACCGAAGTGAAACCCTCAGAATCATTGAGCAGCAAAGCGAATCCAAACCTTTCGCCGAGCCACCGCTGGCGAAATGCGCTTGAGACGCGTTCCTTAGGACAAAGTGGGAAGTCTTTACTGGAACGGAGGACCGTGAATCCACGCTGCCAATGCGAACCTCTCGCCGCTCTTTATCGGTGAGACGGTGTGGAGCATATGCGAGGGAAACACGACCGCGTCGCCGATATCCAAGTCGAAACTTTCGGTCTCGGCAATTGTCAGAACACCACCGGCAAAGGAACCTCGGGGCACCAACTGAATGCTACAACTCAACTTGCTTGGATCCGGGACTCGATAATCTGCATCGATATGTGGACGAATCCAGGCGGCGGGCCGATAGCACAAGACGGACACCGGTTCATAAATACCTGCCAGAGACAACTGCCAGAGTTCAGCATTCAGCTGCGTAACTCTATGGGCCAATCGCTTATAGATCAGTTCGTCGTCTTCCGGCAGCAGCCGACAGGCAGTCGTAGTGGACGCCTGGCCATACCGGTCATTTTCGATCGGGTTGAAGCCTTTTCGCCGGCCTAATGAAATGAGCCGCCGACAATGACTGGGGGACAGAAAGCCGGGTAACTTGACAGCCGCCGGCAAGGATTTGAGCTTTAGCGGTATCGCGTAGATGAGATTTTCTCTTTTCAGCATTTGCTCGCAGCCTCAGTTAAAGCCAGGGGACGATTCCGTAAGCCGCGATGAGCCTCGATCATCGGTTATATGGCCGCCGGGACAGGCAGGGAATTGCTATCGGAAGAGGTGTTTCCAGGCAAGTCCCTCTTTCATCTCCGCAAGTGTCCATTGGGCATAGCTAAGGTCGTTCAGCCATTGTGCTCTGTCGGGTAAGGACGGCGACTCAATGTCAGACAAAGACCGGTTGCAGAGACTCCATACCATCGAGCCTTCATCAAACGCTAATACCGGAACCCCCTCAAGCAAAGCCTCGACGCCGGAATTAGAGTTGAACGTCACCACGGCCCAGGCGTTCCGTAGATCCTCCGAAAGGGGCTGTTTGGAATACTTGCATCCTTCGATCGGAGGCAGAGAGGCTGAAGGGTGCGGCCTGAACACCACCGGCCTGGGGTATTTGCGCAAAGCCGCGGCCGACTCTTTTAACCAGGCGACGTGATTTGTCGTATCCACTGAAGCATCCCAGGGAACCTGACCGCACAGGACAACGTGTTCTCCCTGTTTGTAGGGTTTCAGCTCGAGATCCAGGAGCTTCGCCCGGTCATCCGGCATTCCTTGATTACGGAAGTCTGCCCTTCCGTTCAATCCGTTCAAGCCCGCTGCGTAGTGATGCGTTTCACCCTCACCGCGGTTGATGTATCCTGTTTCTAAAACAACCACATCACGATTTTCATTCCGCTGCCGAGCGATGACTTTGGCCCTGGGCCATCTTTCGGGGACCTGGGACTTAATCCAGCCGAACACTACCGCTACGTCAGCAGGTTCATACTGGTAATCCTTAATCAGTTTTTTTGGTTCAGGACAGCCTTCATAGAACGCCAGGATCACCTGGTCATGGTTTGGTTGCCCAAACAGGTAGAAGTTAATCATAACAACTGCGGCGCCGTCTGATCGGTCTCCAGTAATGCATCAACCCTCGAGCTGTGATGGAGACGGCTCGCCGTATGCCGACGAGCCGCTGTTCGTCATCTCCGTTTGCCGGCGGCTTCTCACCGCGCCGGGGCGACTGGTACCAGACAGGCTTAGTGGTGCTCCGGAATGTAACCCTGGCAGTTACCTGGGTAGTCTCCAGCCGGCACGACGCGGACGAGTTGCATCATCCCTCGATCTTCGTGGGCCAGGATGTGGCAGTGAAGGACGTAGGTGCCAGTAAAGTCCAAATAGGTCTGCCGGATTGTGACCTTGCTTTGAAAGATCGTTTTGCCATCTGTGCTGATCTGCCCGGCGGGTATAGTGATCACATCCTGCCATACGTAGTTGCAGATCGGGTTGCAGGCCGGCGTATACGCGGTGTACTTGATGTTCCCAGCGCTCACCGGTTTATTATTATCAATCAGCGAAGGTATATCGATCTTCATCACCTGAAACGGATTGATGTGGATGTGGAATGGGTGTGGCGTGTTGGTCCAATTCTCGAGAACCCAATCCTGCAACCCATTGAGCGGCATGCACTGATCAACGATCTCGCCCGTCTCGCCGAACTGTTTGCCATTGATCATGAAGTGAGGCGGGAACCCAAAATCATTTAGACCCGTTCCGCTCCTGAGTGCCTCCCACTGAAACTTGACCGGCGAACCTGGATTCGTGTCGTCGTTCGGGCCGGGCTTGGGTAGATCCCGCAGGAACTTCGGCATCTCGGGCCACTGCTGGGGGAACGAGCCATTAGGCGGCGGATTTGGAGTGCCTGTGACATTGACGAAAAACAATGGCGTTCCGTTGGGCGTCCTGCCCCCCTTGCCGGTCACAAATGTATAAGTACCGGGTTGCGTCGGCGCCTGGACGAGGACGTCGGCGCGGTTCCCCGCCGCCAGCGCGAGTCCGCCAGGCACTTGGCCGGCTGTGAGAAAGGGTTGATTTTTGTAATTGTCCGGACTGAACTGCACACCGTCCTGGGCCGTCTGTTTGAAACCAAATCCCGTTGTCTGAAACAGGTCGTTGGTGAGTTTGCCCGGATTGTTTCCATCGGTGGCGTTTATGAAGCGCCACAGTTGGACCTCGCCCGGCGCCATGGTGATTGTCGGTGTCAGCTTTCCATTCACAAGAACCTGTTTGATTCCCTTACCCTGATTAGGGGGACCGCCGCCTCTGGGGTTTTTAGTTCTCTCAAGATTCTGGGTCGTGTCGAACTCCTGAAAGACGATGACCTTCTCGTGGTTCCCGTAAGTGTCCCATTTGTAAAATCCCCTGATGACCTGGTCATAGCCATCCGGCTCGGTCGATTCAATGATGAACGCCCCGGCGAGGCCATTGAGGATGTGAAGGGAAGTCGATCCGTGCTTGTGCGTATGGTACCAGTGGGTGCCCGGCGCCTGACCGGCCTTCCAGTTCCCAGATTTGTAGTCAGGGATTGGAAAGAAGTTAGGAAACGCACCCATCAGGTACTGCGGCCAGTGGCCCTTGTGGATTGCCTCCATGTCCGCATTGTAAAGAGACTCGGGTGGCTTCAAACCGTTCGTTTTAGCCGCAGCGGCGGCAGCGGCGTCGTGCTTTTTGATCATTTCCAACTGCTGAGTTTGGTACTCAGACGGCATGTCGGTCCATTTTTGCGGAATCTTTCCACTGTCGAACATTTCGTTGAAGAGGTCTGACCAATCCCGCTGATTCGGCTGGGGCAGCACCTGCACCAGCACGTTATCACCCAGCCCATCCGGATCGGTATGAGTGCCATGGTAGTGAATGTTTGCGGTGCTGGAACCGTGAAAGCAGTTGGGAAATTTGTCGTCGCTGGGATATGGATTGACCTTTCCGGCCTTGGGATCGGGAGGAATATTGGGATCGGTGGGGGCGCGCACCCCGCTCTTGTCGCACCCAAAGTCGGAAAGCCCTGTCTTGCTGTTGTCATTGTCGGTGACGAAAGTATAGGGGAACATACGGTCGTCAATCTTGTTCAGGAACGAAATCTCCACCAGGTCTCCGAGGCGGGCGCGCAGAGTCGGCCCGGGACCGATATCCGTTTTGACAGGCGGCGCCGGTTGGTTCGGATCCCAACCGCGGAGCTGTCGCAAGGTCGCCGTGCCCACGTTCGGTATCGTGTAGTTACCACTATTGAGTTCCATGACACCACGCAACCTCTTTTCACCGGCGCGGTAGCGGACCTCGCTTGGATTGGCAAAGGGAGGGCTGCCTAACTGGAGCGACGACTCCAAAGAGTTAACCGGACGCGCGCCTGTGACGCGGACAAAGTATGAGAGAGCAACGAAAGTGATTCCCAGCACGGCCACAATTGCCGCGGCGAAACCAACAGACTTGCTGATGGAGTACCGCCTTGAGACCGGCGGCAAGTTGCCCTTGACGCTCTCCGCCTCATGTTTGAAGGCGCCGGGTAGTACGCTGCCGCTGACCACAATTTGTCTGTTCGCCTTTTTCATGTGAGTCTCCTTCTGCATCACTGATGGGATGGGACGTTTTGCCGGTCCCGATCAAACTACTTTCATAGAGTACTGAACCAGCTGGAGGTTCTTCCCCATGGCGTCGTCCACCGTGAACGTGAACTTGTAAGTTCCCGCCACGGTGGGAGTGCCAGTAACTGAGATCCCCTTGTTGTTCGTTGTGGCGCTCAACTGCAGTCCAGGTCCGATGCCCGAGCCGGACTGGATTACGGTGCCTGCGCTGTCGGTGACCTGAAATTGCTGGCCGCTGATGGTATAGGGTGACTTTCCTCCGACGACGACCACTGGCCCGGGCGCGGGAAGCGGCGTGTTCACACTAACCTGCGGCAGCGTAGTGGTGCCCGCTGCGAGCTGTGCAAACACATTGATGGTCCCCTGCTCGTTCGGGTCGTTCGGGTGCAACTTGCACTTGTAGGTAACCTTGTTATTAGGTGGATTCAAATCCTTAGGCGTAGGAACCGTGCATTGGCTCGAGTTTGAAGATGGAGCAGGGCCAATTTGATTGTCGCAGAAGTCGGGAGACGCGGCGTTGGGATTCAAATAGGGCCAATGGGGCTGCTGGGTGTCCAGGTTGGTGAAAAACACATTCTCGGTGGCATCGATAGACACTTCTTGAAAGGTCACCTTGCCGTTGTTGTCTCGAGTGATATTAATCTGCTTCATGAACGACCATCCTTTCGCATTTGACCCGCCCCCAGCGGTCCTGTCGCAAAGTAGTTGAGAGATACCAGATTCAGAAACCCACACCGGTTGTCGAAGGCTGCGATCGGCGTTGCCGTCTCACGGCCCAAGTCTCGTGACGAGTTCTCCGCCGCAGAGAGCGAAACTTTATCTTTGCAAACCAAGCTTTGTAAGAACTTCACTGCCCTGGCAATGCTCTTGGCTAAATTGGTTGCGGAGTCTATCATACGGGCGCGAGCACTCGCAAGATTTCTTGCAAGACAATCTGGTTGGCGAAAAAAATGCAACAAGGCAAGAGAACTGCAGTTGTGTTCAGGGCTCTTTCTCACTTCGTTTAGCCGAACCAGAAAAGACACCCAAGAACACCATGACAGACCCGATTCGAGTTCTTATCTGCGGCACCGGAAGCGGCGCCCATGCTCTGGCGGCGGTCGCCTCGAAGAACCCACGCTTCGAAGTTCGTGTTCTAACCCAGAGTGCTGACAGGGCGCAAAGATGGACCGAGATCATGCAGAGAGAGCGATTGACGGTGACGGTGCGGAACGGAAAGGACAGTCGCGTCACCTGGAAGGCACGTGCTTTTATGGTCACCGATCAGCCAGAGCAGGCAGCACGGGGATGCGTCCTCATCATCTTCGCTGTTCCAGCCTTTCGGCATTGGAAGTACCTCACCTCTCTGGCGCCGTACATCGAGGACGGGTGCGTCATAGTTGGTCTGCCAGGCCAAAATGGATTTGAATTTGATGTGAGAATGGCGTTAGGTCCGAGACTGAAGAACTGCATAGTGATGAATTTCGATTCGTTGCCCTGGATTTGCCGAATTACTGAATTTGGTAGATCCGCGAACATTCTTGCAAGCAAGGATAAGCTGGTCGGTGCGCTACAAGGCGATCTCACGAGAGCTAGTCTGAAAGACCCTCTGGCTGTGATGCGGTCTCTCTTGGGAGAGCCACCAAAGCTGTTTGTCTCCGGTCATTTACTCGGCATTACTTTGAGATCGCTGAATGCTTATAGCCATCCTCCGATCATGTATGGCCGTTGGAAGGACTGGAAAGGGAAGGCACTCGAGCGCCCGCCATTGTTCTACCAGGATATCGATGAAGAAACAGCGGAACTCCTCGGCAGGATCAGTGACGAAGTCGTAGCAACCAGCAAGAGGATCATGTCACAGTATCCCCGAGTCGATCTCTCCCAGGTCATCCCTATGTATGATTGGGATATCGGCTGTTACGGCAAGGACATCAAAGACAAGACGAATTTGATGACGGCGTTGCGGACCAACTCTGGATACGCAGGCATCACTCATCCAATGATCCAGACTGAGAACGGCGAATATGTTCCAGACTTCAATCACCGTTTTCTGACAGAGGACGTTCCGTTTGGTCTGGTGGTCATTCGCGGAATCGCGGAGATCGCCGGCACGCCGACTCCGTGTATGGACAGGGTCCTCGCCTGGTGCCAGGACAAGCTGGGGAAAGAGTATCTGGTGGGATCGAGCCTGGTCGGCAAAGACCTGTCCGGCACGCGATGCCCTCAGAGATATGGTTTCACAACGATGGCGGACATTCTCGGGCTGGATTTGGTTCAGGCGGCCGCGCAATGGCGATGAGCGCCGCGATCTCGAAAGCAATCGTTGCCCCCAGGAGTGCGGTGATCTGCGAGCAGTCGTAGGCAGGTGCTACCTCGACCACGTCGCCGCCGATAAACTGGAGGCCTCTGAATGAGCGCATCAGATCCAGTGCTTCGAAGCTTGTGAGGCCGCCAACCACTGGCGTGCCAGTTCCGGGAGCGAACGCCGGATCCACGCCATCCACGTCAAAGGTGAGATAGCAGGGATCCGATCCTGCGATCTGATGAAGGTGCTCCAGAAATTCTCTACGTAGTTTCTGGTCATGAAACGTCGGCATGTCGAGAATATGGATGCCCGCTTGTTTGGCAAAGTCGTGGTAATTGGCGCTGCCGACGGATCCGCGTATGCCGATCTGAAAAACATGATTGCCCTGGACCAACCCCTCTTCGATCGCCCGGCGAACGGGTGTGCCGTGGTGGAACTTTTGTCCCCATCCTTCATCGGAGGTGTCCGTATGAGCATCAATCTGGATCATGGTGAGTTGGGGATATTGCCGGCTCGTGGCGCGGAGGATGGGTAGGAGGATCGAGTGATCTCCACCCAAAGAGACGACCGCCGCGCCGCGCCGCTGTAGTTGGCTGACGCGATCTTCTATTTGGCGAAAGGTCTCCTCGTAGTCAAATGGGCTGACATTGACATCACCAACATCGAAGGCGCGCAAGCGTTCGTAGACTTCCACTTCCATCTGCTGACTATAGTTGCGGCAGAGAACAGAGGATTGACGAATGGCGTTCGGCCCGAAGCGTGCGCCGGGACGGAAGGTCACCAGGCTATCAAACGGGATGCCCAGGATGGCTAAATCGATCTCTTGATCATTGATCTCAGTCGTATGCGGCAAACCACCGAAGGTCGTGAGCCCGCTGAAAGGAGGTTGAAGGATTGAGCCGGAAGGACGAGTTTCCTGGTGCTTCTTCAATCGCGTCGTTCCAATTCGGTTTGAGATTTCAGCTAGAACAGGAATTGCAAAAGGCTAAAGACTGAGGCTAGTCTGGCGCTTTCCTTAAGGGATGTCAATAACTGTGGGAAACATGAATAGTACTTCTCCTCTACTCTATTCAGACTTAGAGCGCCACATACGCCGCGACAAACGGTTGACTGTTCACCTTGCCGGTCACAGCTTGGAATTAGACCTCTCCTTCAAGCATGAGCGAGCCTACGCGGCAAAACTAGTGCTGAATCTGCGCCATCCGCAGTCGGACCTAGACGAGTTCTTATTCAAACGCTTCGTCAAGCCAGGAGATACCGTTCTCGACGCGGGCGCAAATATCGGCTTTACGACGTCGCAAATGCTCTCGGCTGGGGCAAGCAGAGTTATCGCTTTGGAACCCGTACCCGAACTCTTTGAAAGACTTCGTCAACTAAACGCGGGTACTGTCGTTGCACTAGATAAGGCTCTGTCATCCAATAGTGGTAAGGCCTCGTTGATTCTCTCCAAGGCGCACAACCAAGGATCAAGTCTGAATCCGATTATGTTGACCCTATTTCCGAACGTATTCGCTGGAACGAGCCAAACCATAAACGTTGACCTTACGACAATCGATGATATCGCACTGGAGTATGGCCCTCTCGACGTCTGGAAACTTGATGTTGAAGGCGCAGAGGTCGCTGCACTGCGTGGAGCAACACAAACACTGAAGAACGCCCCACCAAGAGCAATAATCGTTGAGCTCTACCCGCCATTTCTTGACGAGTTCCTTTCACTTGCCACAGCGAGACATTCGTTTGTATATCGCGCGTTCATTAGGCAGGACCCGTACGAACTTGTGCTTGCTCCCTGGAAGACAGAAATCGGCGCTGAGTTTTGTAACACGAGTCCGATGTATGTCTTTACTTCCGAAGAACAAACATGAATCAAGGGTTGAGCAGGATTAGGAAAGGGTCTTGTGAAGGGTTGAGTTGAGGGTTGAACTGGAGGGTTATCGCCTGACGAACTTGGGGTCGCAAACAACGACTGTGCCAAGGCCGAAGATCAGCAACACAGATTGAACCCCACTACCACGAAACGAGATTGAATCATTCTGTTGTGAGAATCCAAGTGAGCGAGATCCCGATCACCCACTCGGTAGCCATCGTTGGGCTGGGCCCAAAAGGCCTGTACTGTCTGGAAAGGCTGTTGGCCGAATTCAATGCATGCCCGCTGCACCATGCCCTCCACATCCACATCTTCAATCGATTCCCGCACTTTGGCGCCAGCCCGATCTACGACCCTGATCAGCCCGAGTATATCCTGGTTAACATCAGCATCGGCGAGATCGATCTCTGGGATGTAACAGACCCCCCCATTGTCGCTGGCAGGGGCCAGGATTTTGTCGACTGGTACCAGACAACGTTTGGTCCGCCTGAGCGTTTGACAGGTGACGAGTATCTATCCCGGGCGGTGGTGGGCCGCTACCTGATTGAGGGTTTTCAACGCATCCTCAAACACGTTCCCGCCGGAGTCACGGTGTCGTGTCACGTTGGCGAAGTTGTGGACATCCGGCCTCGAGGAAGACAGTACGAGGCTGAGTTCATAGCTGAGAACGGCCAGACCCAGGACCTCAAGGTCGACAAGGTACTGCTGGCCACGGGCCACTCCCGCCTTGGGCCGAGTCCTGCGGAGCAACGTTACGAGGCCTTTGCTGCTCAGCACTCGAGCGCAAAGTTCATTCCGTTTGTTTATCCTGTGGTTGAGTCGATGGCCCGGGTTCCGGCAAGAGCTCAAGTTGCGATGTTGGGCTTGGGTCTGACCTTCATCGACGCAGTCCTGGAGTTGACTGAGGGACGCGGCGGACGATTCAACCGATCAGCGGACGGATCGCTTTCATATTTTGCGAGCGGCAAAGAGCCGCGGTCGATCATCCCGTTTAGTCGCACGGGATTACCCATGGCGCCTAAGGCCTTTGACCTGCCCGTCTTCTTGCGACCGCTGACTTTCTTTACTTCCGATGCGATAGCCAAACTTCGCCGTGAGGCAACTGATGGAAAGCTGGACTTTGAGACGGACCTGTGGCCGCTCTTCGAGCTTGAAATGCAGCTCCACTATTACCGCGTCACGATGGGAGCCGGCCCCGAGCGAGCAAGATTGGAGTCGTGTGGTAACGACGCTCAGGCCATGCTGTCTGCGATCGAATCCTACCTCCGGATTCATCCGATGCAGCCGGCCTTTGACTATCAACGAGCGCTCGACCCCGTAAGTGAACGCCGTTTCGCCACGGGAGAAGAATTCACTTCCTTCATAGCGCAGTATATGAAG
>WNFA01006146.1_pt1 | contig 10068 bp, 9 predicted proteins | sample 5400481 | NCBI WGS metagenome assembly WNFA01 (sample SAMN13153340, study PRJNA577476) | soil metagenome | isolation source: 120 cm saprolite under Douglas fir tree site 2 hole 1 replicate 2 | place: USA:California | collected 2015-04-18 | reverse complement strand
CCAGTCCGGATGAAGCGCCGGTGCCGGACAGACCGATGAAGTGCTCGGTGGAGATATTGGATACGAACAAAGATGCGCCGATGAAGAACCATCCGATATCGCGGCCGGCAAGGAAATAATCTTCGGAGGTGCGCTCCTTGCGTGCGAAGTACATGCCGATGCCAAACACGATGGCGAAATAGACTCCGATGATGACGAGGTCTACCGTTGCCAGGTTGCGGTGAGCGACCGTAACCTCAGACGCATAGAGCATCTACGCCTCCCCTAACCTAGCCGCTGCCGCTTATCCTGCGCCCAGTCCCGGTGGCGACGTTTACACAAGGCGCGCGAAGTCTATAACACTGAGGGTGCAGGCTCAATGGGCAGGGTAAATGCGGAGTTGGCGCTCGATGCGCCAAGCCAATCAAATCGACGCGGAATATTCCTTGCGCCCGGGTCTTGCAGTTTTGTGCGGGGGCGCGGCCAATTTGCAGCTGGCGCCAATTCCATGTACAAAGATGAAGGAGGAAAAATGAACAAGCGACTGGTTCCGGCCGTGCTTTACCTGCTGCTCTGCGCCGCGGTCGTGATTGGCGGTGAGAAAAGCGTTTTCGATTACACACTGAACACGATCGACGGGCAGCCCGCCCCGCTCTCCGCCTACAAAGGCAAGGTGGTGATGCTGGTGAACGTGGCCAGCCGCTGCGGCTTCACCCCCCAATACACGGCGCTCGAGGAGATTTATGAGCAGTACAAGGACCGCGGCTTTGTGATTATCGGCATCCCGGCTAACAATTTTGGGGCCCAGGAGCCGGGAACGAACCAGGAAATCAAGACTTTTTGCCGGTCGAAATACAGAGTGACCTTTCCCATGATGTCCAAGGTTTCCGTGAAGGGCGACGACAAGACGCCGCTCTACCAGTACCTGACGGACAAGTCTGCGAATCCGAAGACCGGCGGCGATATCCAGTGGAACTTCACGAAGTTCCTGGTCGGGCCGGACGGTCAGATCATCACACGTTTCGAGCCCGCGGTGACTCCCGACTCGCCGGAAGTCACGGGGGCGATTGAAAAGGCGCTGGCCTTGCTCAAGCGCTAAATCGCACCGCACCGCATCTCTGCGATTCTGAATGTTTCGTATCCTTCGAGGCGCAGCGATGGTTGCTGCGCCACAATCGTTTGGCCATCATTTCCCCAATGCCGATTCTCTCTCTCCAGAACGTCACCAAAGACTATTTCACGGACGATCAGCCGGTCCGGGCGCTGAACAATTTGTCGTTGGAGGTTTCGCGCGGGGAGTTCGTTGCGCTGGTCGGTCGCAGCGGGTGCGGCAAGTCGACTTTGCTGAGCCTGGCGGGCGCCATGGACTTTCCCACTTCCGGCGCGGTGCTGGTGGGTGGCGTGGCAACAACATCGTTGCGAGATGATGCGCTGGCCAAGGTTCGCCGGGAAAAAGTCGGATTTATTTTTCAGTCTTTTCAACTGATTCACACGCTGACGGTATTTGAAAACGTCGAGCTGCCGCTGCTGCTGGCGGGCAAGAAGAACGCGCGAGAGATTGCGCGCGAGCGGCTTTCATGGGTGGAGTTGGACGCACTCGGCCTGCGCTATCCGCATCAGCTTTCAGGCGGGCAGATGCAGCGCGTGGCGATTGCAAGAGCGCTGGTGCAAAATCCGGCCATCTTGCTGGCGGACGAGCCGACCGGCAACCTGGACACGTCCACCGGAAACTTGATTCTTGAACTTCTGCAGCGCCTTACGCGCCAGCAAAGTACAGCGACGATCATGGCCACGCACAGCGTGGAAGGCGCGGCGCTCGCAGACGTTGTGGTGAAGCTGCGGGACGGGCAAGTCGCGGAAATGACGCGGCGATAAAGATGTCAGGACTGCTTCTTTTCTATCGCTTGATTGTTCGCCCGGTGCTTCACGAGCCGGTGCGCGCTTTGCTGACTCTGCTGGCGATCGCGCTGGGCGTTGCGGTGGTGCTGGCCATTGACCTGGCCGGAACGGCTGCAGCAGGCTCGTTCCGCTCATCCATGGAAACTCTGGCCGGCGAAAATGATCTGGAAATCGTCACCGCAGGCGGTGTTCCGGAAAATGTGGTGGGAACGCTGAACGGTCTGCCATATCCGCTACGCGTCACGCCGCGAATCGAGGATTATGCAGGAGTGGTGGAAAGCAAGCAAACGCTGCCGCTGATCGGACTGGATCTTGTGGCGGAAGCCATCGAGGGCAGGGTTGCTTCCGGTTTTACCGGCGCCGATGACCCTTGGAAATATTTATCCGCGATGGATAGCGTCTGGGTTGGCAAGAGTTTGAGGCGAAAGGGCGGCGAGACCATCACGCTGCTCATCAACGATCAAGTTGCGACCTACACCGTGCGGGGCGTTTTTCCGGATTCGAAGGGCAACACCTCGGCCATTGTGATGGATATTTCCGCCGCGCAATATGCCCTCAAACGTTTGGGCCGTGTCGATCGAATCTTGATCCAAGTTCCGCACTCGTCAAATCTGGAGGAATGGCAGCAGCGTCTTGGGCAAGCGCTGCCGTCAGGCGTCCAAGTACGCACCGCGGGTGCCGGAACGAACGAGAATCGCCGCATGCTCGCGGCGTTTCGGTGGAACCTGCGGTTGCTCAGTTACATCGCGTTGATTGTGGGCGCGTTCTTAATTTACAACACAATCTCCATTTCGGTGGTGCGGCGGCGCGCGGAGATTGGAATCGTGCGCGCGTTGGGCGCAAGCCGCGGCTTGGTTCTGGCCGCTTTTGTGGGAGAGGCCGCGTGCTTCGGGCTTCTCGGGGCGTTGATCGGTCTGCCTTTGGGCCGACTGATGGCTGGCGGAGCCGTTCAATTAATGGGCGCGACCGTGGAAGCGCTGTACGTTAGCAGCCGGCCGGGAGCAATCGCGTTGACCCCCATTTCGGCTTTCCTCGCGGTGCTCGTGGGCGTAGGGGCTGCAGTGGCGTCGGCATACTCTCCAGCCCGTGAAGCTTCTGTTGTTCCGCCGGTCGAGGCCATGGTTCACGGACGGCGGGAGTACACGACTCAGGTACATAAAACACGGGACGTCTGGATTGCGGTTGCCGTGGGATTGGCGGCTGCAGCAGCGTCGCGCGCCCCTGCTATCGGCGGCAAGCCGCTATTTGGCTATTTCGCATCACTCTTGCTGATCTGCGCGTCGGCCTTTGCGATGCCCGCCTTGGTCAACGCAATTGCCGGCGTTGCTGCGTGGTTGCTGAAGCGAGTGTTGGGAGTTGAGGCAGTGCTTGCGTCGCGGAGCCTTTCGTCTTCGCTGCGGCGTACTTCCGTGCTGGTTGGCGCTCTTTCTACGGCGATCGCCATGATGACCGCCGTCGGCATCATGGTCGGCAGCTTTCGCGAGACGGTGTTGCTTTGGATGGGCGACCAACTCCCGGCGGACTTGTATATGCGCCCTGCGGGAAATCCCGCCGCAGACCGCCATCCGACAATTTCCGTGGAGCTCGCGGAAAAAATCGCGCGACTCCCGGGCGTCGCCGCAATTGACCGGCTTCGGGAATACGAGATTAGCTACGAAGGCATGCCCGCCGGGCTTGGATCGATCGAATTGAACCTCTTGCACGAGTATCACAACGCGGACTTTCTGTCCGGGCGCAGGACCAGCGAAGTCTTGGCGGAGTTGCGCGATTCCAACACAGTTCTTGTTAGCGAGCCATTTGCGAATAAGCATCATCTGCGCGCCGGCGATTCCATCACGTTAGCGCTTGGCGAGAAGCGTGCCGAGTTTCGCGTGGTCGATGTCTATTACGACTATTCCAGCGAGCGCGGCAGCGTTCTGATGGACCGCAATGTCATGCTGCGCTATTTGCCGGAACCCGCCGCTTCAAATTTGGCCATCTACGTTGCTACTGACGCGCGCATGGAAGATGTTCGCGCGGAAATCGAAAGGGCCGCCGCCGGGCACCGCGTGCTGATGTTCACCAATCGAGACCTACGCGGTGAGGCGCTGCGCATCTTCGACCGCACTTTTGCCATCACATACGCGCTAGAGGCAATCGCGGTTCTTATTGCTGTAATGGGCGTTGCCGGCGCTCTGCTGGCTTTGGTGATCGACGGGCGCCGCGAGCTGGGGCTGCTTCGTTTTCTGGGCGCTGCGAGCGGGCAAATTCGCAAGCTCATTGTCATTGAGGCGGGGTTAATCGGTCTGCTCGCCAATTTTGCCGGCATCGCGCTGGGCTTCGCGCTTTCTCTCATTCTCATTTATGTGATCAACAAGCAGTCGTTCGGCTGGACAATTCGTTTTCACTGGCCGGTGACGGTGCTCCTGGGAGCCTTGACGATGGTGTACGCCGCGACCATCTTGGCGGGCTTATACCCCGCCCGCGTCGCCGTGCGGCTCAATCCGGTCGAGGTCGTTCATGAAGAATAGGTGGGCGTATGTCGCCGCGCTGTTGTTCTTCACGGTTGCGGCGACAGCTCAATATAGGGATGCTCTTCCCGGATATCGTTACAAATTTCCGCACGATCATTTTAATCATCCGGATTTTCAGACGGAATGGTGGTATTACACCGGCAACCTCAAGTCGGCGGACGGGCATCGCTTTGGATTTGAGTTGACGTTTTTCCGGCAGGGTGTGGATCGTGACTCCAAAACACCCGGAACCTGGGAAGTGCGCGACCTGTATTTCGCCCACCTCGCGCTAAGTGATTTGGACGGCGGCAAATTTCTTCATGCGGAGCGCACCAACCGGGCAGGTCCGGGCATCGCGGGCGTAAGTGAGGCAGACGGGCGAATCTGGAACGGCAACTGGCAGGTTGCGTGGCGCGGCGACCAGCAAGTCTTGCACGCCATTGACGAGCGCTTTGCACTGCACTTCACACTGCGATCGGCAAAGCCGCCGGTGATTCACGGAGAAAACGGCGTCAGCCAAAAAGCCGAAGGGGCGGGACGCGCATCTCATTACACTTCGCTCACGCGGCTGAATACCCAGGGCGAAATCGAGCTGGGCGGCAGAAAGTTTCCAGTGGCAGGCACGGCCTGGGTGGACCATGAATTTTTCACGCACCAACTCGAAGCCGACCAGGTGGGCTGGGACTGGATGAGCATCCAGCTCCATGACAACAGCGAACTGATGCTGTTCTGCATTCGCCGCAAGGACGGTTCGATCGATCCGTATTCGGCGGGAACGTTCGTGGATGCACGTGGGGAGACCACGCGTCTGCGCAGAGACGAATTCAGTTTGGAACCTGGCGAGACCTGGGTGAGTCCAGCCACGCATGCGGTCTATCCGGTACGATGGTTAATCTCCGTTCCCAAGCTCGGCATTGCATTGGAGAGTTCGACCTTGCTGCCTTCGCAGGAACTAGCGTCCTCCGGGGGATTCGTGCCTGCCTATTGGGAAGGCGCCGTAGTCTTGGCTGGAACTAAAGGCGGATCGTCAATCGGCGGCGTTGGATATTTGGAAATGACTGGATACGATCACCCGATCGAACTTCGTTAAGAAAAATTACCGCAGACACAACGATGCGACCAGCAGTCCTAGTCTGCGCCTGGCATGGTCGCTTCATTCCGCGAGGCCGGCAGTGGACTTTGGGCTGCGCCGGACAGCGTTTCCCATCCGCGCCGCGAAAGACTCCAGTAGATCAGATAGCCTGCGATCGCAGCGCAAGCGAATAACAGAAATCCAGCGAGCCATGCTTGCAGCACCAGTTCCCCGATGCCGAACATCGCGCAGTACACCAGGGTGCAGCCCATCACCCAATCAAACGCATTCGCGGCAAAGTCGCGAACCGGCGCGATATCCGGCGCGAGTGCGGCGATGCGCTTCCACCCGTGAATTGTCGGCTGCACGCGCCGGTAGAATTTCACTAGGCGCTCATCGCTCTCCGGCTGCGTAAGAAGCGTTGCAACCAGCCAGACGGCCGTGGTGGCCACAGTGGTGATCATGGTGCTCTTGGCGAACACCACCGAACTGTTCCCCGAAAAATGCACCCATTGCAGCGACATCGACACAATGAACGCCGCGGTCATGGAAGAAATTTCGCTCCACGCATTGATCCGCCACCAATACCAACGCAACAGCAATACCCCGCCGGTTCCGGCGCCCATGCCAAGCAGGAGTTGCCAGGCGGATTGAATCGAACTGATGTGCGCCGCGGTGTAGCCGCTCAAAATCACCAGAAACACGATAAATAATTTGCTGGCCAGGACATAGTGCTTTTCGCTGCCTTTGCGTACCACAAAGCGGCGATAGAAATCATTGATGAGATAAGACGTACCCCAGTTGAGTTGCGTGCCAACCGTAGACATAAATGCCGCGAGAAATGCTGCTACCATTAAGCCGCGCAGCGCCGGCGGGAGGAAGTCCCGCAGCACCATCACGTAGCCCTTTTCCGGCTCGGCGGCAAACTCCGCGCTGGGATGTAATCCTCCTAGAGGCGAATACACAGCCACCGCGACAAGGCCGGTGACAATCCACGGCCAGGAGCGCATTGCATAGTGCGCGATGTTGAACCACAACGTGGCGCCGAGTGAATTTTTCTCGTCTTTCGCGCTGAACATGCGCTGCGCCACGTAGCCACCGCCGCCTGGCTCCGCGCCTGGATACCAGCTCGCCCACCACTGCATCGCCAAATACAGCACGAAGGTAATTACCGGCAACGTCCAAATCGCGTCGGTTGTCCATCCCAAGTGAAACGAGGGAAAGAAAGAGAGCACCGAACCTGTGGGCTGGCCGCTCTGCCGCACAGCATCGTTGACGTGCGACAACTGAATCTTGAGCAGCGCCATTCCTCCGATCTTGGCAACCGCCGCCCACGCAAGCACGATGATCATGGACATTTTTAAGATGAACTGGAACAAATCGGTGACCAGAACGCCCCAAAGCCCGCCGATGAATGTATATATGCCGGTGAACGGAACCAGCACCAGGACGCAAATCAGCAGCGCCGTGTGCGCCGGATCCCCGAGCGTGTAATGCATGAGCACATGCCCGCCAACGGCTACTTCCAGCACGCGACCTTGCGCAATGGCATCACCGAGCAACACCGTAGTGATGCTGATCATCGCCTTGATTACCCAGCCGAGAATCAGGCAATTCATCAGCGCGCCCAGATAGAGGGCGCGAAAACCACGTAGAAAAGCGGCGGGTTTTCCGCCGTAGCGCAACTCCACAAACTCGACATCCGTAAGGATTTCCGAACGCCGCCAGTAGCGTGCAAAGAAAAAAACGGTCATCATGCCCGAAAGGCACTGCGACCACCACAGCCAGTTTCCCGAAATTCCATTCTTGGCGACCAGTCCAGTAACAAGTAAGGGCGTGTCCGCCGCAAATGTCGTGGCCACCATGGAGGTACCCGCCAGCCACCACGAGACGTTGCGTCCCGAGACAAAGAATTCCTCGGTACTGCCAGAAGAACGCCGACGGTAATACAGGCTGATCAACAGGTTCAGCGCCAGGTAGACAGCGATGACGATCCAATCGGTCGCGGTGAGCGCCATTTTCGTTTTGGCTTCGTCGGATCGGGTTCCGCGCGCGAGATAGCTATATAGCTCTGTAAACAGGTTGTCAACGAATTGCCACAGACTTAAATCGTATTAGGAGCTACACTTTACGGCTGGCGCCGCCGGCGCTCCATAACACAGCGACCGGACACCAATGCTGGAAAAGCAGAAACATCGCAATGGCAAGCCCGGCCTACCAGCGCATTCATAGCGTCATTCGCAAGCGCATCGAATCCAGACAGTTGCGCGTCGGAGACGTGGTCACGTCGGAACGCGACCTCGCCAAGATTCATCAGGTCACCTTGATGGCCGCGCGCCACGCGTTGGCCACCTTGGAGCGCGAGGGCATCGTCGAGCGCCGCCGAGCATGCGCATACGCCAGTTGATTTACTCAACGAGGGGAAAAGCTATCACTTATGTCCTGGGATTTTATCGCTCGGACCGCCACAAGCTCCTGATCTGGCGGTTCCGGTAGATTCATTGCGCTTCTGGCACCCTACATGTAGCGCGCGCTTTTCAAAGGCGAAAAGATGCTTCTGGTACTGAAACCAAATTCGGAAGAGCTCGGCCGCGAAGCAGCGCGCGTGGTGGCCAATGCCATACGCAGGAATCCCTGTCTGCGCCTGGGGCTAGCCACTGGAAGCACCATGCTCGGAATGTATCGGGACCTCGTTCGCCTGCACCACGAGGAGAAATTGAACTTCTCTCGCGTCGTCACATTCAACCTGGACGAATACTTGGGCCTCCCCTCGAATCATCCGCAGAGTTTTCACCATTTCATGCAGGAGAATTTTTTCGGTCAGGTGAACGTAGCACCCGGCAACATTCACATTCCCGACGGCTCCATCAAACGAGACTACCAGCAGTATTGCGGGTCCTACGAGGAGGCCATTCGCGAGGCCGGCGGCATCGACCTGCAAATTCTCGGCATCGGCCGCAACGGCCACATCGGATTCAACGAACCGACTTCCAGCCTAGGCTCGCGAACCCGTTTGAAGGTTCTTAGCAAAGAGACCATCGAAGACAACCGGAACTTCTTTGCCGCTGAAGAAGAAATTCCCCAGTGCGCCATCACCATGGGCATCGGCACCATCCTCGAAGCAAAGCGAATTCTCCTTCTCGCCTGCGGCCCCTCCAAGGCAACGGCCGTGGCCAACGCTATTGAAGGACCGCTTACAGCCTCGGTCACTGCCTCCGCACTGCAACTTCATGGTGAGGTCACTTTCATCGTCGACCGGGAAGCCGGCGCCCAGCTCAAGCAGCAGGAGTATTACCAGCGCGTGTTGGAGATGACCAACATTCTCACGCCCGAACGCCTCTAGCTGCGTTTTCCTGTTCGCTTCCTCCTTGAGGGTTCCCGGCTGCGCTAGAATCTCCTCGCCAATTTGCATTGGCCTCGGGAGCTAACCAATGGCGATCAGACTCGCTGAAAACAACTATGGAAGTTCGCGAATTCATTTGCTGCGCGTCGCCATACAGCAGGGCCGCCACGACATCCGCGAGATCCGATTGTCGATACGCTTTGAAGGCGACTTTGAGGCCGCGCACATTCAGGGCGACAATCGCAAGATCCTCCCGGCTGACACTATGAAAAACACCGCCTATGCGGTGGCTCGTCAGCACTCCATCGAGCCCTTGGAACATTTTGGCTTGCACCTGATCGAACACTTCCTGACCTACAACCCCCAGGTCACACGCGTGGTCATCAAAGCGAGTGAGAGCATTTGGACCCGGCTTCCCCATGGCGGCAAGCCCCACGCATCAGCTTTCGCGCGCGCCGGAAACGAGGAGCGTACCTCCCTCCTGAGTGGAACCCGCGAGGGCACGCAGGTGCGTGCGGGCATCGATAATTTGATCGTTCTGAAAACGACGAACTCGGCTTTTGAGGACTTCAAGAAGGATCCGTATACGACCTTGCAGGACGAACAAGACTGTATCCTTTCCACGGTAATCCGGGCGGATTGGCTGTACACCGAGGAACAAGCCGAGTTCGGCCCGCTATGGTACGGTGTGAGACAGATGCTGCTCGAGACTTTTGCCGAGCACGATAGTCAATCACTCCAGCACACTCTCTATGCGATGGGCGAAGCCATCCTCAACAATTTTGAGAACGTTGGCGAAATTCATCTGTCGCTGCCCAGCAGGCAATTTCATCTGGCCGACCTTGGCCCCCTGGGCATGGATAATCCCGGAACGGTCTTCCTGCCTGTGGACGAACCCCATGCGACGATCGAAACTACGCTGAAAAAAGGGTGACGGCCAAAGGCCTTCTGTTTCTGCTGTCGACTCCAAAGCTTCTCTTCCGCTATTCTTCCAAGCCTATGCATGACCTGAGCTATTTTCGGGAGCATCTCGACGTCTTCGCTGAAACGGCAAAAAAGCGAGGCGCCGTGTTGGATCTCGACGCGTTTCGCACTCTGGACAAAGAGCGGCGCGAGCTGATTACTTCTACGGAACAGCTCAAGACCCAGCGCAACAAGGCCAGCGACGAGATTGCGCGCCTAAAAAAAGCGAAGCAAAACGCCGACGCGTTGATCGCTGAAATGAAGCAAGTCTCGGAGCGAATCAAGACAGCGGATGAGAGGATTGCACAGCTTGACTCAAC
>WNFA01012095.1_pt1 | contig 10072 bp, 7 predicted proteins | sample 5400481 | NCBI WGS metagenome assembly WNFA01 (sample SAMN13153340, study PRJNA577476) | soil metagenome | isolation source: 120 cm saprolite under Douglas fir tree site 2 hole 1 replicate 2 | place: USA:California | collected 2015-04-18 | reverse complement strand
TGACCGTCACCGCTTCCTCTCGGAAATTAAAGACCTGTACCTTCAGCTCATCGCCCTCACCGCAATAATCTTGATCGATGACGCCAACACCATTCGGAATAAGCAAACCTTTGCGTAAAGGGGTGCTGCTTCTCAATGTCAGCAACAACATATAGCCAGCAGGTATACGTACAATCACGTTGCTGGGAATAAGCTCAACTGTTCGAGGGGCGATCTCTGTTTCTTCACGGCAGAGCAAGTCAAAACCCACTGAACCAGGTGTAGCATAGGTGGGCAGCGGTAAATCGGTATCTATACGTTTGATTGCTATCTGCAGAAGTTGCGCGAAATTATCCATGTCTGTTATTCTAGAGGAGAGGCCGCGCAACGTCAAGTGATTCCTTGAGGAGGGAGTATCTCATCTGTTGAGCACACGCTCGAGACTCTTTGTCACAAGCATTCTTTTGTGCCTGGCAATAGCTGCAACAATTTTCTGTGCTGTACAAACCGTAAAGGCGATCCAGTACTTTCAGCAAGCTCGCACCCTTACTGCGGAAGGGGACGTCAGTACCATCCAACCCTGGATGACCATCCACTACATTTCCCGTGTCTATTATGTTCCCGAAAGTTACCTGAACGAGCAGTTAAATATCACTGATCCCAGATCAATAAGTCATGTTCCCTTGCGTTCTCTAGCTGTTCGCTACAATCGATCAATCGACGGGCTCATCAGGGATATTCAAACAGCTATCAAGACGTATCGAAAACAACATCCTCATAGCCATTCCTTCATCAACCTGCAAGCCAAAGAGTTGCTCGCATTGGAAAGGAGAATGACATGAGTAATCTCCTTTCTCTTTTACTCACTTTCCTGCAGAACTATGGTTATCTTGCGCTCTGGATCGCAGTTTTTGTGGCAGCCGTTGGAATACCAATTCCCGTCACGCTATTATTACTTGCCGCAGGAGCATTTGCTGCACTTGGCGATTTCAATATTGTACTTCTTTTCATCATCTCCTTCAGCGCCCTGGTTTGTGGGGATAACACCGGCTATTTGGTTGGCCGCATTTGGGGCAGTAAAGTGCTGGACTGGATCGAGCGTTCGAAAAGGTGGAACCGCCTTATCCCACCGAGGAGGATTGTGCAATCTCGCCAGTATTTCCGGCGTCGTGGGGGGTGGGCGATCTTTCTGAGCCGTTTTCTGTTCTCGGCATTAGGTGGTGTCGTTAACTTGCTTTCAGGTTCAGAACTCTATCCTTATCGTTACTTTCTTCTTTTTGATACCTCTGGAGAGGCGCTGGGTGCAATTATTCCACTGATGCTTGGTTATATCTTTGGAGCGAGTTGGGAAGCCATAGGAGATGTGCTTGGTTATTCCTCGTTTTTAATTTTGAGTCTGTTAGTTGTCATATTATTAGTGACCCGTGTGATAAGAAATGTGCGAAACCTGAAACAGGTGAATACAACAAATATCAGCCAGATAGAAGAGAATCAGAGTAACCTGGCAGGAGTCTCTACAGTTGCAACAGCGGAGACTTCAACCAAATCAACTGGCAATTTGCCACTTTTGTAAGTCTGAAACGTATTAATTAGTAGAAGTAATGCTACTGGCACCAGGGACAGGAAGGACGGCATGCTTACTCTCATCACAGATATGAAGCGCCTCCATCGGTCATCAGTTGATGAAAGGAGGTATTTGCGTTATAATTAGAGTATCGAAGGAATATTTTCTGTTCTTTCTGTGTTTACTCTAGAGGATAGAGAGACAGAATTATGTGCGTCTATAACTTCCTCCCACTCGGTACTCAGACACAGTGTCCAAATCAAAGGTTTACTTTCCCTGAGTATAGGACCGAACCGACAGAGGAGATTGCTATCTTGCTGCTTAAGATGCTACTGTTCATGGAGGGCGCAAAATGATTGAATTGGAGAATGCCACGACAAGAACCCCACTTGCCTTGGATGATGCAAACACAGTGAATACCGATCTTACAAAGCAATGTGACGAAATTGTCGATCGTTTGCTAACAAAAGATCTTGAGTATAATGAGGAAGAGGTAGAGAATGCTGGCAAGGATGAACAGGAGTTTGAAGAGGATATCGCGAATATGGACACAACTCCTCTCGGATTAGAAGAATTGTCAGAGGCGCCTGAAGATCTCACTCAATTGCCAGCCTCACCAGAGCTTGAAAATCCCACTATTCTGGCTTTACCAAGAATCGTAGCGGATGACGTACCCCCTGCAAGGCGTGTTCCAATGCGTCGGCGTCGTTCTGAAGATCAAGATGAGAATGCTGTTAATTCAACCGATGCAGGTGAATCAGATGCGGTGATGACATACCTTCGTGAAATTGGGCGTGTGCCTATGATTACACACGAACGCGAAATCGAGCTTGCCCAACGCATCGAAATGGGTGACCGCGAGGCAATGAAACAGTTCATTCTGGCGAATCTGCGATTGGTCGTGAGCATTGCCAAGCGCTATGTTGGACGTGGGCTTACCCTGCTCGACCTGATTCAAGAGGGGAACATCGGCTTGATTCGTGCCGTACAGCGCTATGATTGGCGGCGTGGGCATCGTTTCTCCACCCATGCTACATGGTGGATCCGCCAGGCGATTAGCCGGGCTGTTGCTGATAAAGGTCGAACTATTCGTCTTCCTGTCTACGTCAACACTGCATTGAACCGCATCCGTAGGGAACGTCAGCGTCTTTTACAGGAGCTTGGTCGCGAACCTACAGAAGAGGAGTTGGCAGAAGCGACAGGTTTAGATCCTATTCGCATGGTTGAATTACAAGCGGCTCCCGGCGCTCCTATCTCGTTAGAGTTACCTGTTGGCGAGGACGAGGAGCAAGAATTGGGAGATGTGCTTGCCGATACCGAGTCCGCGTCACCTGAGGATATAGCTACAAAGCAGACGCTAAAAGATGAAGTGCAGCGCGTGCTCGAATCCGTGTTGACTCCTCGCGAGCGCCTTGTGTTACAGTTACGCTTTGGCCTTGGCAATAGCCAGGCACATCCACTGGAACAGGTTGGACGTGAGCTAGGCATTACGCGTGAACGCGTGCGACAGATTGAGGCAGGAGCATTGGCAAAACTGCGCCAGCCACCTGTCTTAGAGCGACTACGCGGCTAATAACGATAAAAAATCAGGGCATGTGTGCCGAGTGTATACATGCCCTGATTTTTTATCGTTTCTTACTCTTTCCTAAATCGCGCTCGACATGAATTACACCCTTGACTTTCTCAAGCCGTGCGAACACACGTTGCATCTGTTCCAGCCCATCGATCTCCAGCGTGGCGTTGATAACTGCCATCTCCTTGCCCATACTGACATTTGAGCTTACTGAAGCCATATTGACCCCAATTTCAGCTACAACTGCGGCGATATCACGAATCAGCCCTGAACGGTCGCGTGCCGTAATCACAACAGGAGCCAGGTAATGTTGGTAGCCCATCGTTGTCCAACTCACGTTTACCAACCGTTCGCGATCACGTTCGCGATAGCGACCAATATTTTTGCAGTCGGCACGATGAATAATGGCGCCTTTACCGCGACTAATGAACCCAACAATCTCATCTCCGGGTAATGGACAACAGCAATTCGCCAGGCTGGTTAACAATCCACTGACACCAGCCACCTGTAAATGAGCCGAGGGCATCTGTTTGGTAATACCAGGGAGTGTAAGTGGCTCATCTTCCTCTTTTACCTCTTTGCCGTCCCTTTGCTCACGTTGCTGCCAGAAATCGATGAGTTTCACCGCAACGGCATGCTGCCGAATGTCATCCCATCCAATGGCTGCCAGTACGTCTTCAAATGACTCTTTGTGGTACTCATTGATCAACCAGTTTTGCGCTTCTTCAGTAAGCACGTCGACACCACGAACTCCCATCACCTTCAGCTCGCGGTCCAACCGCTCTCGTCCAATCTGAATATTAATATCCCGCTCGTGTATTTTAAGGTAACGTCGAATTTTACTGCGGGCCGCAGCAGTACGGGTAAAATTCAGCCAGTCACGAGTTGGGTGAGCCGTACGGCTGGTTACGATATCTACAATCTCGCCACTTTTCAACTCGTAGTCCAGGGGCACCATGCGCGTTACAAGCCGCTCATTATTTCCACTACCGCTCTCGGTGATTATACGAGCTCCTGCGCACCTGTCTCCCACCTTCGAATGGATGCGGTAAGCAAAATCAAGCGGGGTTGAGCCGACGGGCAAATCCTTGACCTCACCTTTAGGCGTAAACACAAAGATCTGCTCCTGGAAAATTTCATCCCTGACAGCTTCGACAAATTCGGTATCATTGGCAGTGGCAGATCGTAACTCCCGCTGCCAGTCCGCAAGTTGATGCAACCAGGCCAGCAATTCTTTAGCAGAAGCAGTAGCATGGTCGCCGACATCCTTATAGTGCCAGTGCATCGCTACACCATATTCTGCCATCTCATGCATAGCAACAGTGCGGATCTGAATTTCTACAAGCTGATCTTCCAGGCAGAAAACAGTAGTATGTAATGTCTGATAGCCGTTCGGTTTAGGATTGGCAATAAAATCTTTGATACGTCCGTCTTTTGGTTTCCACAGGCTATGTACATGACCCAGGGCTATATAACAATCAGGCGTCGAATCTACCAGAATACGGAAAGCTATGATATCGTGGATCTGACTAAAATCAGCGGCAGCTTTGAGGTCTTCCAACCGTTCAACATCTCCAGCATTGCGCTGAAGTTTCTTATAGAAACTATACAGGTGCTTAACCCGCCCGGATACCTTAGCATGCAAACCAAGCTTCTGCATTTCCTCACGTAGGACGGTACAGACCCGGTCTACATACGAACGCCATTGTTTGCTCTCCGCCTCCACCTCGCTGCGCACCCACTCATACTTATCCGGCTCAAGGATTTCAAACGCCAGATCCTCCAACTCGCTCTCCACAAGCGACATTCCCAGTCGTCCCGCCAGAGGCGCGTAAATCTCGCGTGTCTCCTGGGCCATCGTCAACATCTCCTGTTGACTCACAGAATATGTATGAGCAGATATCAAACGCATCGCATGAAGCCGATACGCCAGCTTGAGCAAGACCACGCGGGGATCCTCTGACATGGCGAAAAACATCTTCCTGACAGTCTCAGCTTGCTGACGACGCAAGGCTTCGCGTATGCGCTGCTTTTTCTGCTCGCGGTTACTTTCGCCCTCACTTGAAGCCACACTATTAGTCACGCCGGCCTTCTCAGGAGTAATCAATTGGGCTCCAACACGCTTTTTGCGCTCCAGTATGTTCATGCGTAACATACTGCCTACCACGCGCGCGACAGGAGTTCCTAATGTAGTCTCCACACGTTCAAGCGGCAGAAGATCGGAATCAACGGCTTCAAAGACCAGCCCGGATGCTACACCAACTGCGTCAATATGCATTATTTGCGCTAGAATGGTTGCTACAGCCAGGGCGTGCTCTAATGGGGGGATAGCGCGCTCACCCTTTACACCCTCACAGGTTTCTCGCGCAAGCTGAAGCGCTCGCGAAACCTGTTCAACTTCAGCAGGAGGCATATACTGTACAATGTCGAGTAACTGTTGTGCCTGCTTATTAGTGGGCCCATCTCCTGCTAATTGTTTATCGAAGTACGTATTTATCATAAAAGTTTCCAATGTATTATGCGTATAGAATAATCATCTATCCGACTCTCCGGCCAAGTTCGCGGCTAACGCTTACTACATTCTTAATCTGTTGCAGTCGTTCAAAGATTGGCTCGATTTGATCCATAGCAGTAATCTCCAACGTAGCGGTAATCACAGCTTTTTGCAATGAAGCATTGGTAGTTGAGGCTACTGCAGTCAAATTGATACCAGCGTCAGCAACGACCGCGGTCACATCACGTAAAAGACCTGCACGATCATGCGCAATAATGATGATTGGCGCCAGGTAATGCTGAGGCTCAATTTGCAACCAATTGACCTCAATCAACCGCTCTGCCTCATGTCCCCGGTAACGACGCAACGTTCGGCAGTCACTGCGATGTACTACGATACCTTTATTTGGATTCAGAAAACCCACAATTGGATCACCAGGGAGAGGACAGCAACAATTTGCCAATTTAACGAATGCCTGTGACGTCTCGTGATCGCCAATGCTACTATGGTGATGTCCATTTTTTACAGTTTCTGTCTCTGGCTTTATCTCGCCACGCGTCTGCATAAGTGGTGTAAGATACTCGATCACTTCTCCTACCGCTATATCTTCACGACCCAATGCTACATAAAGATCATCTGGCGAATTGTATTTTTTTGCGGAGTTAAACCGTAAGAGATCCTCGTCGTGCACCACTCGTAATCCCGATGCTCCGACAGCCTTCAGTGCCAGATCCAACCGCTCACGGCCCAATTGCAGGTTTACTTCACGCTCGTATGTCTTCAGGTAGCGGCGTATCTTTGTGCGAGCTGTTGTGGTTCGAGCGAATGAGAGCCAATCGCGGGTGGGATGTGCCTCCTCACTCACCAATATGTCGACAATCTCGCCACCTTTCAGTTCATAATCGAGGGGCACAATACGTGTCACCAGGCGCCCGCCTTCATCCATATTGGTAATGATGCGCGCGCCTACACAGTGATCGCCAATATCGGTATGAATCCGGTACGCCATATCCAGTGGCGTTGAACCTCGTGGAAGATCTTTCACTTCACCTTTGGGAGTAAACACAAAAATCTGCTCCTGAAAGATATCACCTTTGACTGCTTCCACAAACTCATCCGCATTTTGTGGCAATTCACGTTGCCACTCACGCAATTGTTCTATCCAGGCAATCATTTCACGGGTTGAGAGGCGTGCTGCTCCACGTTCTTTCAGGTACCAATAGCTGGCAATGCCATAATCAGCAATACGTTGCATTTCATGAGTGCGAATCTGTATTTCCGCAAGCTGATTATCCAGACAAAACACTGTCGTATGCAGCGACTGGTACCCATTTAACTTGGGTGTAGCGATAAAGTCTTTTATTCTTCCATGCACCTCCGCGTGAATATCGGCTTTGTGCATCTCTTCTTGTAAGGCCTGGCAAATCTGCTCGATTGTAGGTTGGTGCTTTTCAAGCTCTTTTGCCACTTCACGCGCAAGCCTGGTATATTTTTCTGGTTCCAGGTAACTGAAAGCCAGGTCTTCCAATTCTGCCTGCACTAACGCCATGCCGAGACGTCTGGCAAGCGGAGCATAAATTTCTCGTGTCTCACGGGCCTTATTTTGCTGCTGCGCCTGATTCATCACACTAAGGGTTCGCATGTTGTGTAAACGGTCTGCTAATTTGAGTACTACTACACGCGGGTCCTCTGCCATAGCCAGCAGCATCTTCCGCACTGTCTCTGAACGTTGGCGTCTTTTCAAGTCACGCGCGAAGCGATGCTTTTGTTCAAACTGTTCAGGCGTATCGAGTACGGTAGGGTTTACCGATTGAGATAGGGGATAAGTCTGTGCGCGATTCACTTCTTTTGCGCCGATTTCTTCGGTGGGCACAATTGGATTGCCCGCCAGAATATCGAATTTAGTGACTCCATCTACAATATTTGCGACTGCATCTCCAAATTGTTGGCGCAACTCATCTAAGGTAAAATCAGTATCTTCAACAACATCATGTAGTAAGGCTGCCACTATACTATCGGCATCAATGCGCATATCAGCAAGTAAGAGCGCGACTTCCAATGGATGCTGAATATAAGGCTCTCCAGAACGACGTATTGTCCCCAAATGAGCTTGTTTCGCAACATTGTAGGCACGTTGAATCGCCCCCATGTCATGTGGAGTCAAGTACTGGCGAACCTCCGCCAACAGGTCTTCAAAAGTCACTTGCGAAAACGCAACAGACTCTTCTTCACCTGGGTTCACGGCCATCATTGGAATACCTCTGAAGTTATTGATAATACTCATCTAACGATAGTCTAGAACACAAACGTTTACAATGCAATACATATGTGAAGGATGCATTTGTATTGTTTGTTACGGATGACATGTAGACAATGTAACTGAACAGCTGCATTTATAGGGATAAATGTGTTACATCACGAGAAGGAGGAACCAACTCTGGTTATGTAATAAAGTTCTTACTAGTAAAAACGCTCAAATGCGCACGGAATAAAAAAAGAAGCAAGGCCACGAGTATAGCCTGGCCTTGTCTCTTTGTTTTGATCATTCCATCTTCATCCAATAAACAGCTGGGTGCGATGTCAGTCAATAACAACCTGATACTTGTTTAGTACAGGAAAAACCCAAATAGCGATGAAACTCTTAGTCTCGTGCTACTCGGACCTTGTCATAGCATGTGCTGCAATAGACAGGACGATCATTCTTGGGTAAGAATGGCACCTGCGTCTCGGTTCCACACTCAGCGCAAATGACCGTGTGCATTTCGCGTGGGCCACGATCACGGCTACCTGAACCAGAAGAACTACGACGCGCTGCACGGCATTCAGGACACCGACCAGGCTGATTCATCAAACCTTTTTGCTGGTAAAACTCTTGTTCACCCGCAGTGAATGTGAAGTCGTTTCCACATTCGCGACACTTAAGCGTTTTGTCAACGAAACTCAACTAGGGACCTCCTTGTGATATGTTGGTATTCCTCCGGGTCCATATCTTAGCAGATGTCACCAGTTTGTCTGTCACCCCTAGCAGCGCGGGACTAAATGTTCTGGACGAGCACTGTATGCCAGACCAAGATCGGATACCGCATGCAAGCATACACCATAATTTTGTGATTTGCAATAGTTTTGTTCGCCAAATTATAGATCGGTTCGATTTCTATACATTTTTTATGTGTATTATTCACATGAGGCAGCCATTTTTTGTGGGTAGAAAGCATTTTAAATCCTCACTAACCGTCCGTTCCTTGACGAATGTGCGACAATATATCTCATAAGAGCGCTGTGAATGCGCTCAGAAACGGGATAGAACAGAACCACAGAAACGCATGACATCATTCTCATTTACAATAGAAGCTCAATGTTCTGAGTCCTGGGCACGGGCCGGAACGATTCATACAGCGCATGGCAGTGTCCAAACACCCATCTTTATGCCCGTCGGTACGCAGGCAACAGTTAAAAGCGTCTCGCCTGAAGAGTTGCGGGAAGTAGGAGCAGCCATCATTCTTGCCAACACATACCACCTGATGCTACGACCTGGATACCAACTTATTGCCGATTTTGGTGGACTGCATCAATTCATGCATTGGGATGGTCCAATCCTCACCGATAGCGGGGGCTTCCAGGTCTTCAGCCTGGGACACCTGCGCAAATTGAGCGAAGAGGGAGTCACATTCAAATCACACCTTGATGGTTCTGCTCACATGCTTACGCCTGAAAACGTGATGCAGATCGAGTTTGAACTTGGCGCCGATATCATCTTACCACTTGACATTTGCGCTGCTTATCCCTGTACCTACGACGCTGCAAAGGAAGCTATGGAGCGTACCCACCGTTGGGCGGAACGAGCGCTCATCGCCAGAGAAGGCTACCAATCGAAACAAACGCTCTTTGGCATTGTGCAGGGTGCATGTGAGCCAGAACTGCGCCAGCAGAGTGCCCGTTTCATTGGCAATTTGCCTTTTCCCGGTCTGTCGATTGGAGGCCTTTCGGTTGGCGAACCCAAGGCAGAGATGTGGGATCTCTTGAAGTATGTTACACCTGAATTGCCAAAAGGCAAGCCTCGCCACCTCTTAGGAGTAGGCTCGCCCGAAGATCTTGTGATAGGGGTAGGCCTCGGTATGGATATGTTCGACTGCGTGCTACCTACACGAGTAGCCCGGCACGGAGGTTTATTTAGCAGGTTCGGGCGTATCAACATCAAATCTGCACGCTATCGCGCAGAACATGCGGCCATCGAAGAAGGCTGCGATTGCTATACATGCAGGAATTATAGTGCTGCTTATGTACACCACCTGGCACGTACTGACGAGCAACTATACTATCGATTGGGGACTATTCACAATCTACGTTTTATGTTACGCCTTGCCGGTCAATTGCGAGCAGCGGTCATCGGAGGAACGTATCCAGCTTTCCGCGACGACTTTTTAAAGCAGTATACGCCGGCTTCTGAACAGGTACGCGAAAA